>WNGR01002508.1_pt1 | contig 20140 bp, 29 predicted proteins | sample 5407581 | NCBI WGS metagenome assembly WNGR01 (sample SAMN13153383, study PRJNA577476) | soil metagenome | isolation source: 80 cm soil or saprolite under Garry oak tree replicate 2 | place: USA:California | collected 2016-06-15 | reverse complement strand
GATCTGTTCCCGGCTCGGCTCGTTCTTGTGCATCTCATGTGCATGTTGTTTGAAATGAGCCACTATCTCATCGTCCGAGTCGGCGCGCACACGGAAGGAACACACGCTACAAGCTACTTCTTTAGCCATACTTACCGAGTTTCGAAAGACCGGTTACGGATTTAACATTTTTCATCGTGGTTTGCAATGACAAATTTTAGAAAAATAGTGTGCGGAATGTGTCGGTCTTACTCCTTGAGCACCACATTCTCACACATCGGCTTCTTGATGGAAATCTTCACTCTCTCTTTCACCGCGCTAGTGTTTTGCAGTTTCGGAGGTTGACAGCGTATTTCGAGATGTGTTTGTCAGCTAGACGAAGAATTGGCTCGACTGTTTCCCGGTTAAGAGTGTACTCGATCGTTTTTCCTAGCCTCTGGCTCGTTACTAGTCCGCAGAATGCAAGGCACTTGAGGTTGTGGGAAGCCATGGTTTGCTCGATCTTGAGAGCCTCTGAAATTTCGCCCACATTCTTCGGTCCAGTTCTCAGGAGGTTTATGATGCCTACTCGGTACTCGTTCGAGAGAGCGTTGAACAGCAAGGAGACGGCCATCACGTCGGTCTTTTGAAGGGTCAATCGTTGGCTCATTATTGGCCTATTTGTAATGGCCCTCTCGGCAATTAAGTTGATTGAGCAAGCCCTCGCTTGTGGCAAGCTTATATGACAATTCCGTCATATATAACAGGCGAAGCAAATGTTTGATCTGGTCATTCTAGGGTCTGGCTCAGCAGCATTCGCCGCTGCAATCAAGGCGGCCGATCATGGAGCCAAGACGGCCATGATAGAGAGGAGCACTCTCGGTGGAACATGCGTCAACGTTGGTTGCGTCCCTAGCAAAAACCTTCTTCGAGCGGGGGAGCTTCGATACTACGATAGTCATCGCGAATTCCCTGGAATAAGGCCTGGAAGGACAACGCTCGAATTCAACAGAATCATTGAACAGAAGAATCAGATCGTTAGAGGACTTCGGAAGGAGAAGTATTCCGACGTTCTAAAGTCACTACTCTCAGCCAAACTCTTTCGTGGAAACGCAAGATTCGTCTCAAAGACACGGGTGAAGGTGGACGGAATCAATGTAGATGGTAGAAAGTTCATAGTCGCGACGGGATCATCACCCAGGGTACCTAATATCCCCGGGATTGAGAACGTGGACTATCTGACGAATGTCGAGGCTCTCAGCCTAAGGAACAAACCCGCCTCGATGGTCGTGCTCGGCGGTAGGGCCCTAGGCCTCGAGTTCGCCCAGATGTACTCCCACATGGGGACAAACGCGACCGTCCTGCAAAGAAGCGATAGAATAATCCCTGAAGAGGAGCCAGAAATCTCCGAGGCTTTACGCCAGTACCTGGAAAACGAAGGGATCGAGATCAAGACGGGAGTAAAGGTCAAACGCGTCTATCAAATCCAAGCCGAGAAGGTTGTAGTTGCCACGGCGAGGGGTAGAGAGTTTGAGGCTCGAGCAGATGAGCTGCTATTGGCCACTGGGCGAGACCCCAACACGAACCTCTTGGGCCTGGAGACCGTCCCAGTAGGGCTCAGAAACGATGGCGCGGTAAAAGTAAACCGAGAAATGCGTACGACCGCCCCGCACGTGTGGGCCGCTGGGGATGTCATCGGTGAACCGATGCTAGAAACTATTGCAGCGAAGGAAGGAGCCACGGCGGCAGAGAACGCTCTTTTGGGGACACATAGAAAGATAGACTTCCTTCCCGTTCCAAGAGCGATATTCACCTCGCCTCAAGTGGCCTCAGTGGGCCTTACTGAGAAGCAAGCCCATGAACAGGGCTACGAGTGCATCTGCAGAACTATACCAATGTCAAAGGTTCCGAAGGCCGTCGTCATCAGGGACTTGAGAGGTTTGGTCAAAATGGTTGCTGATGCATCGACGGGAAGGATATTGGGCGTTCACATTCTTGCGGACAACGCGGCTGACATTATCCAAGAGGCAGTTCTAGCAGTCAAGTATAAGCTGACAATCGACGACATCATCGACACGGTTCACGTATTCCCGACAATAACCGAATCGATCAAACTGGCCGCCACATCTTTCCGGAAGGACATAGACCAGCTCAGCTGCTGCGCAGAGTAACAAACTCCCAGGGATTGAAAGCAGTGTCCTATTATGGTCCGATAAGACTGGTCGGATTCTCCGACAAGCCTACACTATACCATATGATTCTGCCGCAGAGAGGAGATGTTTATGTCAAGTGTGGAGCGGACATACTTCTCAACGGGCTGAAGACTGACCTTGGGGCTGAGGCTCGATGCCCCGTTTGCGGGTATGTGACCCGTTTCCACATTGTCAAGAGGCGAGTCGAAGATCTTGCGCCCAAGGACCCAATTCTTCACGTAGTCGAACTCGGAATGGAGGCGGGACATGTAGGCGTCGAGTGTGAATCAACTCATATTTTCGACAAGAAGGATTGCCTCACCAAATGGCTATCAATCTATACTGGAAAGCCAGGCTTAGTAATTTCGCTACCCGAATACATGGTTTTGTTGAAACAACGGCTACCAACAAAATATCATGTGCAAGAGCATCACGCGATCACAACAGCACAGTCGAGCAGCAGAATACTCGATGATAAGAAAGCTAGCCACGATCAATTATGACATAAGTTATAACATAGGCGTAATTCGTCCCGTACCCTGTGCCAAGGGTTGATTGACTACGCACAGCTTCTCTTGTTAGGTGCCATAGCTGGCTTTACCATCTTTCTTGGCCTCCCCCTGGCGATTCTTCAGAACGTTAGTTCGCGCAAGAAAGGCTTCCTCAACGCCCTATCAATCGGCATCCTGCTATTCCTCGTAATCGACGTGTTCAGCCACGCCTGGAACACCGCAACGTGCGTCTCCGCGAGCGCATTTACAGGAAACGCTGCAATATGCGTCGCGTCAAGCACGATTCCCGTAAATTGGTCCGTTACTGATGCTACGATAGATCTTATCGCCGTCTTCGGAGGACTTGCACTTGGACTCTTGGGACTGGTGGCTTACGAGGCGAAGTACATGGCAAAAGCTCCTCCTATCGTGAAGGCGCGGTTGCAGAACGGACCAGAAACTGTTCAGCTAACCACGGCCGAACAGGCTCGACAGATCCAGATTCTTCAGGAGCATCACCCCTACAGGCTTGCGATGATGATCGCGATTGGCATCGGCGCCCACAATTTCAGCGAGGGCCTCGCAGTCGGCCAATCCTACGCTTCCGGGTCTGTCGGGCTGGCATTATTGTTGGTAATTGGTTTTGGCGCACACAACACGACGGAAGGCTTTGGGATAGCTGGTCCGCTAGCGGATCTCATCAAGAGGCCCACGGCTCGTTTTCTAGCCGTAGCCGGGCTGGTGGGCGGCGGTCCTACTTTCATTGGAACTGTGGTAGGCAGTCTCTGGACCTCTGTCTTCACGTACGTGCTCTTTCTCAGCCTGGCAGGAGGTGCGATTCTCTACGTTTCGATGTTGATGTACAATTCGGGAAGAAAACAGACAACAAATCAGATCCTCATGATAGGCATCTTCGTAGGGTTAAGTGCTGGCTTTCTCACTGATTTGATAGTAACGCTGGGAGGAGTCTAGGAAATGGACCCTGCATAGCCGAATCCTATGCCAAAAGTCCTGCAAACATGCAGCGACCTTCATTAGCTGCCCGAGCTATTCTTCGCGAATCGGCACGCCGATTATTCTTGAGGGCGCCCCGTCCCCATTCTGAAGCTTGATGGGCATACATATCATCAGGATTCTTTTCCCGACAAACTGTTTGGTCGCTCGGCTGAGGGATTCTATGATGAAGATCGCGTTTCCTAGAAGGGTCTTGTGGGCTATAGGGTCTGGTGCGCGGAATTTTTCCACGCTGAGAAAATCGATACCCACGGCCCGGACCTTTTTCGAGACCAAATACTCGGCCGCTTTCCCTGTAAGATAGGTGTAGTTCGAACTTACTGATTCATCGCCCCAACGCTCGCTACAACCTGTATAGCATACCACTATGTCGTCTTCAGCTACTTTTCCTTCGATATTCCTCCGAAGGTCAGAATCCGTGATGCCGCTACCGATTGGTTTGCTAGACATATCGCAAACGTATGCTTCTCCGACCAGTTTGCCAGGAGGAATCTTGTCTACACCGATTCCGTCTGGAATGAAGTGTCGGGGAGCGTCGATATGGGTACCTGTGTGTGAGCCAAGTGTCAGCTTGGTGAGATTCACTCCATTTTTCTCCAATGTGGCGTAGCTGACGAAGCTGGGAGATGGATCCCCGGGATAGATCGGCATGCCGTTGTGAAGCTCATGTGTCAGATCGATTGCCTTCTCGAAAAGGTATCGCATGTCAATTTCCTGTTGTTGTATGGACGCCTAATATGTAGAGGGGCTTGAATTCAGAGGCGGGGCACCTCTACGGGTCGGGTGCCCGGGGCTCCTTCCATGGTCCGGGTGTGGGAAATCTTAGGTTAGCCTAGCTTTATTAGCATCAACTTAGTCCCTGAAAACGAGTATCCCACTCGATCGGTAAATCGTACCTTGCGTTTCCCGTGGAAAACTAGTGCAAAGGCCCAACAGCAGGTTCTGGTCGATGCGCCACTTCAGCAAACCGGGAAGGGGGTTTCTCTGCGTAGTTTCGTCCTTTGGCTTGGACCAGCACTCATGGTATCCATTGCTTACATGGACCCAGGCAACTATGGGACAGACATTGCAGCTGGTGCCGGCTTCAAGTATGATCTCCTCTGGGCCGCTTGGCTTGCTGGAGGCATGGCTATGCTGCTGCAGTATCTCTCCGGCAAACTCGGAATTGTCTCCGGTTATTCGTTGCCTGAACTGGTCAGGATGTCACTTGTAAAGCGCAGATACGTTATTCCCTACTGGTTCGCTGCTGAGGCCGCGGCCGCAGCCACAGATCTGGCAGAGTACTTGGGGACGGTGCTGGGTCTCAATCTGCTCTTTGGGGTCCCACTTCTCTACGCGTCAATATTCGGCGCCCTGGATGTCATCCTCCTACTAGCTATGATGGGCAAGAGATTCCGTCTTATTGAGCAATACTTTGCGTTGCTGATCAGCGTTCTTGTCTTTGGGATCCTCTACAATCTGGCGGTGGTCAAACCCGACCTGACACAGACCGCATATCATTCTGTAGTGCCGTTCGCGTCGACCAACGCCGCTTTCCTGATAGTAGTTGGAATGATCGGCGCGACTGTGATGCCACACGCGTTGTTTGTTCACTCTTGGCTTTCGAAAAACAAGATGGACCTCATTGGAAAAAGGGTCCCCGAGGGAACATTAGGCAGTTCGATCACCGACTCAATGAGACCCGGCAATCATCACCCATACTCGAACGGGGAGATCGAGAGAACGAGGAAATTCCATCTCAAGGAAACCGTAATTGCTCTGACAATTGCGTCTGTGGTTAACGCGGGAATACTCCTTATCGCCATACCGCTCTATCCGAACCCGAACGTAACTGTCGGCGATTTTGTCCATGGGATCGGCCTGTTATTCGGGCCGGCGATCGCCATTGTCTTCATTCTGACTCTGCTCGCATCGGGGCTCTCCTCGTCGGCGCTTGGAACAATATCGGGACAGGTCATAATGGAGGGTTTGATCGGAAAGCACTGGAATGTATGGGCGAGACGAATAGTAACGAGATTCATCAACGTGTTTCCAACCACGTTCGCAATACTGCTTGGACTCGATCCGCTCAGTTTGCTCGTTTACAGTCAGGTAATTCTCAGTCTCATGATTCCCCTCCCGATGATTCCTCTCGTTTACTACACCTCGAAGAAGAAGTTCATGGCTGGTTTCGTCAATAGAAGGAGCACGCTTGTCCTAGCCATAGTTACTGTCGGTTTGATCCTGGTTTTCAATACCTTTCTGCTCTACACCATATTCGTCCCATAGTTGCTATCTAAAATTCGGGGTCTCCGAACTCCAGCAGAAATAGTAGCTCTTCAACGCACCGCTGACATTTCAGTGGACTCTTTGCAAGAGGTAGTTGTTCTTTTGGGGCCATCCCAAGACTAAACCCAATCTTTCCATTGTGGAAGAGAAGTATGATATCGCTCGATTATTTGGCTATGCCTCCTTTCTCGATCAACACGGTATTTTTTGATTCTGCAGGAACTCTTGTCGAAGTCCCGCCATACTCGAGAATATGGTATCGAATCATGGGAGACCTCGGGCTCGACATGTCGCATCACAGAGTTGAGGTTGGGGTTCGGTATGCGGATTCGACTTATGGTAAACGTTATTTCTCCTATGCTGGGAGGACCCGAGATTACTGGACGAGTTATCTCGGTTTTCTTCTTGCTAAACTGAAAGTTGAGGGTAATCAATCCGAACTCGCCGAAGAAATGTGCGAAAGATTCCAGCAGCGTCCGTGGTCCAGCCCGTACCCGGAAACGAAGAGAGTGTTGAGGGCCCTCAAGCGGCGCGGGTTTAAGCTTGGCGTCATATCAAACGCTACCGACGATATTACGAATCGCCTGGAACACGTCGGCCTCGCAGAGTACTTTGATAGTTTTACCTACTCACAAGAAGCCAAGGCCGAGAAGCCTCATCCTCGAATATTCAGGCTTGCGTTAGAGCGTGCCGGGTGCAAGCCCATTGAAGCAGTGCACGTTGGAGACAGCTACGATCATGACGTTTTGGGCGCAAAGAAGGTAGGAATGCAACCCATACTAGTCGATCGAGAGGGGAAAACACATACTAACGACTGCCCAAGCATAAGCGGCCTCCAAGGTATCCAAAAACTCATCCGTCTTCTCAGGGAGAATCAGGACAAGAGCCCTGGGACAGAATAACGCGACACGGAACTCGACTGTGGAAATTTAGCTCTTGGACGGAACCCACGAACGCTTTCATCCTTCTGCTCGCTATGGTTTCATGAATCCATTCTCTGATGTACAGGCCCGCTCGCTGTCCCCTATTAATTCAGCTAGCCCTTTTTGAGTTGTTCAATCAACTCTTGTAACTTTCGAACTGTCTGCTCGTGAAGCCCGTGCTCGATCTTCTCCGCGTCTTCAATAGCGATTCTCTCAGGAACCCCGATCAGCACAAGTAGACTTACCAACGTCTGATGACGGTCCTTCATCTTCCGCGCTACGTTCTTTCCTGCCTCTGTTAGGGCCATCCCGCGATATCGTTCGTATGTGATGTATCCTTGCTTGTCGAGCTTCTTCAGAATGTTTGTCACCGTGGGTTGTGAGACACCCATTCGCTCAGCTATGTCCGATGTTGAAGCAAAGCCCTTCTCTGCGACGAGCAAATTGATCATTTCTAGATAGTCCTCCGTGGCTTCCTCCGCCTTTCGAGGCATCACCCTTCGGGCAGTCGTCTCTTTGTTCGAATTACGGATAGAGGTTGCTCTTGGAGTCGTCCCTAGTCTACCGCCTCATCTAGGGTTGATGATGACCAGATCCATTGTCCGCGTTGCATGCAAACATCCTCTGACGACCTATAAGATTTGCTTGCTTTCTCTTAGCTGAAATGCCCAACCAGAGTCCCAGGAAGGGACCCTAACTCGTCAGAATGCAAGGAGGAGTCTTTCCATACGACAGGCAAAATAACGATCGAGTTCCCCCTCATGTTGGAGCGGGGGCAGCGTGTCAGGAGCGGACAGGAACGCGGAAGATAGCGGGCAGTTGCTGGCGGGAAAGGAGAGCCGGAAATGGGTGGTTAGAAATGTTAGTTGGCTAAAGTCGTTCATCAGAATATTTCTAGGAATCGTATGGTTGATCGATGGCTACCTCAAGTTCTCGCCAGGACTAGTAGACTCGTTTCCCGATCTTGTTAAGAGAGCCGGTGATGGCCAACCGAATTGGCTTCAACCCTGGTTCAACTTTTGGTCCAGTGTCACAACAGGGAATGCAGCTCCGTTCGTATACGCGACCGGTGTGTTGGAGGTCGCTCTTGGCGTGGCCCTAGTCCTGGGTTTCATGCGCAAGATTGCCTACCTTGGGGGAATAATTTTCAGTCTATTCATATGGGCGATTCCCGAAGGCTTCGGAGGGCCATACGGCCCAGGCTCCACAGACATCGGAACAGGAATCATCTACAGCCTCGTATTCCTATCACTCGTCATCATAAACACCATCTCTGGCCCCAGCAAATACTCCTTGGACTTCCTAGTAGAGCGAAGATATCGGTTTTGGCAACGGGTTGCTGAATTCGGTTAGAATCACTTCTAGCCACGAATCATGCCAGACAAAAAGGTGGGACCCTGATGGGTCCCGAAGGAGTTTGAGGATTTAGCTGAGAGTGCTGGGCTGCGAGAGCTGCGGATGAGGAGAGCCATGTTTACCACTAGCAGGGCCTCGATCGTTTTATCCGCGTAGGCCACGGTGTCGAGACCCGCACCCGTTCCGAATGCAGTGGTTGCCCAGAGGACGAAGAGGAAGATGGCGTAACCGAACACTGCTGGCTGAGTGAACCTTGGCTCAAAGTTTGCCGCTATGACCGCCCCGGTGAATATGTAGATGGATCCCATCACGTACCAGAGGTTCTCGAAGAAGCCAGCGTAGAAGTTGCCATAGTAGATGTCGATGAGTCCTACGACGAAAAGTAAGCCCACTGCGCTCCAGCGAAGCATGGCGGACGTTTTTCTAATTTGCATCTCTTGTTTGCTCCTAACCTAGCACCACAAGATACCCGGTCATGGTTGGCTGGTGATACGCGCAGTAGAAGCGGAAGACGCCTGCCCAGGTGGCGGTGAATGTGATAGTAGCGGTCTGATTCACTTGCACGACGACGTTGGAGGCGCTATGTAAGGTGCTGGCTATCGGGAAGGTCTCGTTCTGCCCAGCGTGAACGATCGCGTCGAATGTGTAAGGCGCGTCCATGGTGAACGTGTGGGGTTCAGTTGTGTCCTCTATGTTGCGGTAGTAGATGACGACTTTGTCGCCTTTGTTGACGGTGATGCGGTCAGGGGAGAAAGTATCGTGTGGGATGCCCCAAGTGTGCTGGTCGAAGGGCAAGGAATTGTTGAAGAGGTAGAAGGCCCTGGTGGTTGGTGCTTCGTAGTGAACCGCGTATCCGACGCTTACTCCGACGGCGGCGCCTGCGGCGATCGCGACTATTCCAACTGCGAGCAGTAGTCTTTCAGTGGACAATTGCTTAGCGGTTGATTGTGTCATGGCTGGTGGTTCCAGTCTTTCAAGTCTAATAGATTTGTCCAGATTTTTTTCCTATACATGATTCTTTCATCTGCGTGCATGGTAGATATAGGGACCGTGCACATTGAGTACAGAACTCGCGAATTGTATTGCGACGGTGAGACGCGAAGCGTAATATTGGAGAAATCGAAGCCCTTGGCGAAGTAATCTCATGCCTCGTGAAGGGAAGACAGTAGCAAAGTCCTTCAGAGTAAACGAGAAGGCCTTAGTGGCACTCCAGGAAGAGGCTGCCCGTCAGAGCGTAAGCGTAAACACACTTGTGAACCAGCTGTTGCTAGACTATTCCGAGTTCGGAAGATTCCTTCAGAGAGTCAACGCTCTACGTCTCAGTCGGAAGACTTTTGGCGAGATCTTGAACATGGTCTCGGAAGACAGCCTGGCCAAGGCTGGCGTGGCTGCTGGGAAGAGTGCGCCCGTTGCGTTGATCGCTTCAAAATGGGGAAAAGTCAACGTGAGTACTGTGATTGAGTACATTCATGATCTCTCAGCGTACGCGAACTTGTTCGAGTACTATGAGAAGAACGAGAATGAACGTTGGACTATTACTTTGATGCATGAACTTGGTCCTAAGTGGTCCGCGTTTTTGGCCAACTACATCAGTGAAGCATTCGTCGCGGCGGGTGTCCAACCGAAAACCAAGATTTCAGACCGAGCAGTCATATTCAATTTCTAAGTACAGTTCATTCACGGCAGAGCCGGGCGTAGGATACACTGGGATATTGAAAAAAAGGAGAAGTTGGAGAAAGCCTAGACTTTGTTGAGGAGGGCCTTGACGACGTCTTCTGGGCCCTTGTAGTTGCTGTCAGGGAGAGATTTGGCGACAAAGTCCTTGTCGATCGATGGGACGTCCGACATGTTGTTGCAGGCTGCCATGACCTGTGTCTTGTTCGCCGGGTACTTGATGTGGTGCTTGATGTGTTCTAGCTCTGTTTTCAGATTACTCATGAAGCCGACCTTGCTTTCGAGGGGGATAAAGGACTTTCTTAAAGAGAGTTCTGTTGACGCTTCCGTGCTCTGCTCAGGATTCTGAGCTTCTTAATCATCGTGACGCGAGGTTCGGCCAAGAGGCCTTTTGCTAGGGCTGTCTAACTGTCTGCAAGTCAAGACTTTGGAGGACGTCCGGTTCAATTTTCGCATTCGTTACTTACTATTTGGTGAAGTACTGACCGACTCGTTGGGAGCTATCTATTTTTTCCCAGTCAGAATTGTCTGACGTTCCAGCGAAGATTCTCTGCAGGAGTCCTGCCCACGGAGCTAGAAGTCCCGTGGGGGCCAGGGTCTTCGAGTCTGCTGTTGCCCACATCAGGATCGCGGCAAAACTGGCGAGGGCAACGATCGCTGTTGAAATCGAGTAGCCAACGTACGATTTCCACTGATCATCTTGGTTCAGCCTTCGTGAGAAGACAGGGAGACCGACTACGGCACCTGTTACAACTATGAAGAAGAGCAGTGAGTGTATTGTCCCGGAGGCGCACCAGCCAGGGCAAGTAGGGAAGAATCCGAGAGCCGAGAATCCCATCGCTCCCGCTCCCAGTAGAGCTGGGCCGGTCTTCGATCCCCTGCCTCCTCCCACCGACCGATGAAGGCCCAGGACAAACCCAATCATCAAAACTCCGACAACGATGAAGTTCACGTTTTGAATTGCTGCGTTCGGGCCGACTCCAAGAGGGCTAATGTAGTTCCGAAGCTGATCGTATCCAGGCCGAAGAGACCCTGCTACTATTAGCAAGGTCAAGAAGAGAACAGGAGCAATAACGCCGCAGATTGCAAGAAGTTTGGAAACCGTCACGTAACGAACTGTAATGTCCGCTCTCGTTTATCTCACGTGTGCCTGACGTCGATTTGCCTTCGGCCTGCCGTGGCTGGGATTGTTGCAGAGAGCTTGGCGATGAGCTGAGGGGCGAACCCCGCTTGGATGAGTATGTGTAAGAGACTCACAGTTCACGGTGTGCTCGTCGGTCTCTTTCTGGTCAGGCGGAATATGTCGATGAGTAGCAGGAAGTATCCCGTTCCCCACGCGACTGGCAGGTACCCCCAGTAATAGGATAGACTCGGGAATGTGGAGGCCAAGGCGACGCTAATGTACAATCCCGTCGTCCACGCTAGGAACAGCTCGCCCCTACGCCTCTTTCCAAGATACAGTTCGCCGATACCAAACAGTCCGAGTAGTCCTGATATTACGTCGAGCCAAAATCCATACGAATTATTTTTTGGCATGATGATCCGTAGCTGTCCAGGCGATAGCGATATAGCCTGGACGTTCACAATGCAGCGCAGTGTGTCACAAAACTCGTTCGCCAGAATAGTCCTAGCATCAAGAGTTTGAGCTGATAAAGTCCACAATGTATTGCATAGTGGACCTTCGCGTTATATTGCGCCGGACTTCAGTTCTGAATGGAGACAAGAATAGGGAATGAACCAGTCCGGTAAGCACGAGTGTGGGGTCGTCATTTACGATAGTAAGTTCGGGAACACGGAGAAGATAGCAAAGTCGCTTGCTGGAGGGCTGCGAATGGCGGGAATGGACGCCACATGCGTCAATACGAACGATGTTCAGACTGAATCTCTCAAAGACTACGACTTCATGGCCGTTGGCGCGCCGACTCAGATGTTCACTGCATCAAGACCGATGAAGGATTTCCTTCTCAAGCTGAAAGGAGTGGCGGATCTAAGGGGCAAATACGGGTTTGCCTTCGATACCAAGTTTGCAAGTCGTCTATCTGGAAGCGCTAAGTACATCGAAAAGACACTCAAGGAACTGGGCATGGAAATCGTCAAGCCTCGACAATCAGCAATTGTCGACAAAACCGAAGGGCCTCTTGGCACTGGCGAGTTAGAGTCTTTCGAGCGAATAGGCTTCGACATCGGATCCTCACTGACAAAAGACGGGAAAACGGAACACAACTCTTCAGCTAGCTAACGGAGAGTGTTTGAAATGCTTCAAGGAAGAAAAGACAGCAACAACGTGTTGTGGCTGGGGGCTATCGTGGGATTGGTTGGTGTCTTCGGGATTGGGCACTTCTTCTTGGGTCGCACGAGGAGAGGACTTGCATTTTTGGCGATGACAGGCGCCCTAGCTGTCTATGTTCTCGTTGGTCCTCTTCTTTTGCCAAACCTTTGGCAGACCCCGGCAAGCCCCACTGTAGTTCTCGGTGTGCTCTGGCTCGTGCAGACATACGACCTTTACAGACTGAGCAAGATGGGCGTTTGACGTGCCGAATCTCAGCCGGACAATCATTCGCGCAATATCTCAACGTCCATTGGGACCAAAGAATTCCTGAGCCCGTTGTAGCGGCGCGCGAGCTCGTAGGCGTGGCGGCTTTATTGTGGGTTTTCGCCTTCTTTGTCTCATCAAGTAGACCCTAATGTCACGTACACAAAGTGGACACTCCGCTTATCCATCTTCAACGAAGTAGTTGCAGTAGGGAAAGGGCGGCTCTCCAGCGGAACGTCGGGTTCTCATTGAGGCCCGGAGAAGAGGGACGAACCAAAAATAATCTCCCTCCCGCGCGAGCTGCCCTTTCTAATTTCCACACAAAATGCCGAGGATTTCTTGAAAGTTCGCAGCAAAGCCGGTGTGCAAACACGTTTGCTTACTGACATGTTAAGGATCGTGTAGAGGTCTCTGATGGTGAAAACACATGGAGCCGACCGAGAACTTCCCGACCTACGTTTTCGCGACGGTCAACCTGGCCGTTCGATGAAAGTGGTCGAGGAACTCAAGTATCACAACCGTATAGATCTCATAGCACCTGTTACTGGCAAATTTGATCTCGCGTTGCGCTTGAAACAAAGTACTCCCACGCAGGTCTATGAAGAGATCAAGAAGATCCATGCCCACTAATCCACATGAGTCAATGGTGACTCAACAGTAGTACCATGACTTCTCTTTTCCCCTCATTCTATGAAGAGGCCGTTTTCTTGGCCTTCTTTTCCGTGTTTCTTGTTCTGATTGCTTGGATTGGCAGGGCCCAGCGAGCGCTACGTTCCAAGGAATCGGTAAAGAAACGCGAAAGCGATGCTGCCAGCTCAGCTTTGTTTACCATTTCCATAATCGTAGTAACGTTGGTGCTTGGATACGCCCGAATCGGCGTCCTCCCTCGCTGGCTCTTCTATCCCGGGCTAGCATTATTTCTTGTCGGAGCCGTCTTCTATCTCTGGGCAAAGTCCGTTCTCGGACGCTTCTGGTCAATAGAAGTGCGAGTGCTTACTGACCACACCGTGATTGAAAAGGGTCCCTTCAGGCTCATTCGGCATCCGATGTATGCGGGGCAGGTCCTTGTATACCTCGGTCTCCTAGGACTGGCTTTGCAGTCTTGGGCTGCGATACTCTTCATTCTGATAATGTCCAGCATCTATTATGGCAACAGGATTCGTATCGAAGAGAAATTCTTGGTGGCCGAGCTGGGGAATGCTTACCTTGACTATATGAAGAGGACCAAGCGGCTCATCCCATTCGTTTGGTAGGATGGTTTTGGCCAGTGAGAATTCAATGGCAACGTTGTGGCCAACTCGGTTTCATCCTCCCTTGAAGGTGCCTCTCTTTCGCCAGGAAACAGTAAGTCGAACCAGAAAACCCTCGAACCTGAACAAGCTCCGAGATCACTTGTTTTTTCTTGGGAAAGCGATCGTAAGATTGCATTGTGTACTTACACCTTAAGGGCGACAGAGGGGTAAGGATCCAGTTGGTGAGTCGGCAATGCCAAGAAGCGAGCTTCAGACAGTAACAAGGTGCCCCGCGTGCAAGCGGGAACTTCTCACTGGAGAGGGTCTGTGTGCTCACTGTGGGTGTTGCCGGTCATGCTGCCTATGTCGTACGATGGCAACAGCCCAATGGACGGGTCAGCCAGAGAGGGCGGATTCTCCGGTAAGCTATCTCACCAACTTCTCGTGATTCGGCGATACGCACGTACACAGCGTGGACATTCCTCCTAATTCTCTGGATTGTGCTAGTTGTGTAGAGAGGGGGTAGCTCTGGGGAACTCTGGGTCTGACGTCGACTCCGGAGCTGTGAGACGTCGGGAACGGGGTTCTCGCGCCCCGGGAGCTACCCTTTCGCTTTGTCAGAAGCGTCCTAGAGGAAAGCTATCTTACGACCAGCACGGGGCATCTGGCGTGTGTCACAACACCGCTGGACACACTTCCAATGACCATTCTCTTGAAACCGCCTAGACCTCGGGATCCAATCGCGATGAGGTCCGCTTTCTCTCGGTCTGCATAATCGACTATCTGACCCACGATAGATTCTGCTGATGGCAGGACTTCCCACCTCGCCTTGACCCCGTGGCCACGTGCCAGCTCCACCTCTCTGTCGACTATCTCTCTCGCTTTTTTCTCGGCGACCGTTTTGAACTGGTCGTAGGCGCGTCCAAGAATCACGTTCAGAACGATGATCTCGGATCCGCACTTCTCAGCAACAAGGACAGCTGCGATGGTTGCTCTGGTCGAGTTTTCTGAACCATCCACCGCAACTAGTATTCGTTTGAAGTTTGCACCACTCGCTCGGCCAATCTTCAGAGAATTCTCTTTTGCTGTGACCCACCGTGATCTCTCAGCCTATTCGGCTCGCTCAATCTCGAGAGTGCATTTGGTGGCTATTCCAGCGATAACTCCTATTGCGGCAAGCCAGGGCGCCAGTGCCAGCATCGCAACGGCGCCAGTTGCCCCCCAGGTGAGAGGGACGGAGAGAAGGGTCTTTCCCATATCATCTTTGATGATCACTCTCTTCACTCTCGCATCCTTCACCACTTCCTTGAATTTCTCGACAAGTTTCTCTGAGGAAACTTGGAAAGTTTCTTTCTTGAGACCAAGTTGGCTTCCACACGAAAGACAGAACTTGGCGTTAGCCGGTAGCTCAGTTCCGCAATCACGACATTTTGCCATCGCCTTATCAGGCGAATCCGGTATCTATCCCTGCATAATTAGGAACTGCGTACACAATGTGAACATGCCCTCTACCACGCCTTCAATCCTGCTCGACCCTGTATCTCTTTGAGATACAAGTGGCACTCGGGATGGTGAATGTGGACGCCTCGTCTAAATAGAAAGCGAGGAGTTATCTCTCCAAAGAAGAAAGCAATTTGGCAATGACCACGATAGGAAAACAGAGTTCGAAAACCGATTCACCCCTTCTATTTCAAAGGATACTAGTCGCAGTGGATGGATCCGAGGGCTCCCGAAGAGCATCCGAGGTCGGAGTGGGTCTGGCGGAGAAGTTCAACGCCCAACTTTACGTGCTGTACGCATTTCGGGGCTACCCTGAGTACATGACTATGTTTCCCTCTGCTCCATCTCCGTCTGGGGAGGCCATTCAGGAGTACGAAGCGTACGCGAGGAAAGCTGCTTTGGAAGTGGTCGGACGAACAGCATCATTGGCTGAGAAAAAAGGCGTGAAGGCGAAGACCAAAACCAGCGAGACGATTGGCTCTGTAGTCCAAACAATAACCGACTACGCGGTCGCCGAGAAAATCGACTTGATCGTCATGGGGACGAGGGGAATGGGGGGCTTCAAGAAAATGCTTCTTGGAAGCGTCTCGAGCGGTGTCGTCACACATGCTCACTGTCCAGTTCTCGTGGTAAGGTGAGCTATCGTCATGGACCAAACACCCGAGGTATCGACTCCATTACCGGTCTATATCGTGGGCCTTGAAGGTCAGGACCCTGAGTCTTCGCTAGCAGAAGCGAAATTCCGAAAGTCAATCGAGTCTCTCAGCCACGTCTACCCTGACATCGGTGAAGCTCGAGCCACCGTCAGGGCGTTCTCCAAAGGGAAGGAGAGGAAGCATTTCGAGGTTCACGTACTTATCAGAATGCCCAAGCACCAAGTCGAGTTCATAGAAGAAGGCTGGTCCATCGAAGAGGTTTTCGAAAACATCGGGTCGAAAATAAAGAGGCTCATGACCAAACCAAAAGACAGCCCATCCCGACGTCGCTTTCGACCTAGGGCCGAAATTGCCGCTGCTCGGTTCTAGCAAATGTTATCGGGCTAGACGAAGAACATAACCTAAATTCTATCTTCCCACACCGATTCAGTCCAGATTCCTCCCAATGCCCCCAAGCAAAAGAAACCGTCGCGTGAAACAGGACCCGGACAACCAACCCAAGAAAGCAGTGAAATTACGGGAATTCTATCCTACCCGATCCAACGACGTTCGCAAAGGCGACTTTGGCCGTGTAGTCATCTGTGGAGGTAGCGATCGTTACGCTGGTTGCTTGGCTTTCAACGCACTAGCGGCTTTGCGAGCCGGGGCAGATCTTGCTATCGTCGTTGCCCCCAGACGAGCTGCTGATATAGTTGCAGGATATTCTCCTGATCTCATAACAGTGCCTTGCGATTCGCCCTTTCCAGATCCAGACGTCGCGATTGAATTGCTCGAGAAAGCTGATTCACTGGTCATGGGATGCGGCGTTACAAGAACCCCTGAGTCACACCGGGCACTCATGGACATCATCCAACGGTGTAAGACCCCAATGGTTCTGGACGCCGAAGCCCTCCACGCCATAGCCGCCACCCCGGAAATGATCAAGGGAAAGCAAGCACTCCTGACACCGAACGCTGGTGAATACCAGGTTCTTTCAAAGAGCCCTTGGCCTGAAAACGTTGACGGGAGGAAAACCGCAGTCCAAACTCTCGCAAAACAGTACAAAGCAACAGTCATCGTGAAAGGGGCCATCGATTTCATCTCCGACGGGGAAAGAGTTTACCTCGACACTGCTGGTTCTCCTTACATGACCAAAGGGGGCTACGGTGATCTTCTCGCAGGGGTCGCCGGTGCGCATCTCGGCAGAGGCCGAAACCCCTTCGACGCGGCGAAAGTAGCGGCGTTCATTGTCGGGAGTGCCGGAGAACTGGCGGGTGCTTGGTTTGGGGAGAGCGTTCTGGCGAGTGACGTGCTGTCACACATTGATTTAGTAATCCGTTCACGTTGAATGCACCAACAGGTTCTCGCTCAGAGTGGACGTGTGACTGTCTTCCTAATCTTGTCGAGAGTGATTATTGAGGGATCAAACTCGACTGTGAGCTTCTCCGAGAAAGCGTTGAGCTGAACGGAAAAAATCCCCTTGGATTTTCGAAGCTTCTCCTCTAACGCAAGAGGAACATCGGCAAGCGTGATCCGTGAGAAATCGATGATTCCTCTTGCTCGATGAGTTGGAGCGGAAGGACCTGCCAGGGTCCCATTTGAGTTGTCGGAATCTCCTGATGTAATATTCGAAGAGTATCCCTTGAGACAGCATTGCCGCGGGGACATTTGAGGAGCAGGTCCACAATGATGTCGAAATGTGCACTTTGCATTTCAGAAAAGAGGAGTCCACTCTAGACCAAACAGCCTCTTCAGGGCTCGAACGCTAACGTATCTCATTGAGATACAACCAGCACATCCTCTGCACATTGTGGACGCGTCTCCTAAAAGAGATATCAACGATAGATTAGCCCGTGTGAGAAATATGGAAAAAATCAGCAAAACTAACAACGAACCTGGAAGGTCTCATCCGAGCCTTCGAACCGCTCAGTCTGGCAAAGGAAACCTGTCTGACACCAAGTGGCAAATGTCCATCTCGCCTTCCAGCAAGTGGGCGAACAGATTCATCATCGCTGCCATAGTGCAAGGCGCCTTAGCTGCAGGATTGACTGCCTGGCTTCTCTATGACGCGACCTACGACACCCCGGGCGCTGCTAGGGTCGTTGCAAGTGGAGGAGGTGGGACTTGGCTTACCGAGGGCTATCTCGCCTACATCATGTTCGGCCCGCTAGCTGTCGCGGTAACAGCCCTGTTCTACCAGCACTTAGAGGTCAACCTGCGGGCACCATACAAGGGCTGGTCAAACGTTTTCGCCTGGCTTCATCTTGTTTTGATGAATGTCGGGGTCGTTGCAGCAACATGGCTGATGATGAACGGTGGCTGGAGGGCCGGAGTATTGGCTATTACCCTACAAGGTCAGACTCCGCCCTTGAGCGTCGGACAAATCAATGGCCAAGTCCACGTACAGGTATTGAGCGGTTACCCAGGGTACATCGTGCCTTTCGCGGCCATAGCTATCCTAGCAGCCTTTGCAGGCGGCATTGGCTACTTGGTCGTGTGGAGACGCGCCCTCAAGAAAGCGCCTCCGACCTCCGAGTAAGGGAAGGTGACAATAGTGGCAGCCTGGTTGGAACCCCCGACAATCTTCGCTGAGGAAGCCCAGAGGATAGGAAGATACTCCAGCATCGAGGGAGAGATCCTTGTCCTCTTGCGGAGGCCAACAAGGTTTCCACCGAGCCTCAAAGAAATCAGGAACGAACTAACCCCACTTTTTCCGAACCTGAGATCTGGAAGGGAATCCTCAACCTCCTAGACGACGGCTTGATACGCGCAGCCTATACCACCGGGTTTGAAATCGGTTTCGAATGGGCTTAGAATTTCAGGCGAGACGGACACATCATGCAGGAGTCAACTTGGATTTGGATGAACGGCGAACTGGTCAAGTGGAATGAGGCCAAGGTCCACTTTCTGACGCACGCGCTCCACTACGGGACCGGCATTTTTGAGGGCATCAGATGTTTTCATACCTCGAAGGGTCCCGCCATCTTCAGACTACACGAACACGTAACTAGAATGTTCGAGAGCGCGAAAATCTACATGATGAAGATACCATACACGACAGGCGAGGTCGTAGAGGCAACAAAGGCGACGGTCGCGGCCAACAAGTTGGAAGAGAGCTACATCCGACCCCTAGCCTATTACAGCTATGGGGAGATGGGTCTCAATCCCCTGCCTAACAATGTAAGCCTAGGAATCGCTTCCTGGCGCTGGGACAGTTATCTCGGTGAAAAAGCCGAGAGAGAAGGAGTGAAGTGCCAGGTTTCTTCTTGGAGACGGGTCGACTCGGCTACAATGCCTCCCCAGGCGAAGTCCACGGCCAACTATGCCAATGCTAGCCTAGCGAAGATCGAGGCCTTGAAAGCGGGCTATGACGAGTCGATAATGCTGAACACACAAGGGATGGTTTCAGAAGCTTCCGCGGAGAATGTTTTCAGAGTCAAGGATGGCATCGTCAGCACGCCACCCGCGTCAGCGGGAGTCCTTAGGGGAATAACAAGGGACACCATCATCCGGGTCGTCCCGGAGATGGGGATGGAATTCAGACGAACGGACATTTCGAGAGAGGAGCTCTACACTTCGGACGAATTGTTCCTGACCGGGACCGCAGCGGGTGTGACACCTGTGCAAGAGGTCGACGGTAGAAAGATTGGAAGCGGCACCTGGCCAATCACTCAGCGCCTAAGAGAAGCATACCTCGATATCGTCCACGGTAAGAATCAGAAGCATTCCAAGTGGTTGACCCTCGTCAATCTAGCGAGTCAAACAAAATGATAACCGTCCTGGTGTCTCTTCCAAAGAGGTTCATTGTCGCCGTCGCTGGTTCAGAACCGTCGATGAAAGCCGTCGTGTGCCTCAAAGTGTACTATACCGATAAGTAGGAAAACAAGCTCCCGTCGATGCATGCCGCTATCAGCCCCTGCCTCCATGGAGAAGGAACATCAGGAAATCTGGCAATTATTGATGGGAGTGCAGAACCTGTCGGGAAAGACGGGAAGCGTAGCAGAGAAACTCGCTAAAGATCTCAAGGCTCACATCGACAGAGAAGAGAGCCTAGCTTTGCCCCTTTTGGGAATTCTTCGCGACCTCGTTAACGGGAAACTCAGCAAAGCTTCTGCAAAGCGAGCCTCCTTGCTTCAAGCGAAATTCGAGAAAGAGTATCCCGGCATGTTGCATGGACACAAGGAGCTCTACAAAGTGTTGGAGCGGCTCAAGAGGGTTGGAGCTGAAGAAGGGCATCTAACAGCTGTCCGGTTCGCCGAGGCTTTGGAGAAGCACTCGCAGGAAGAAGAAGAGGTCCTATACCCTGCTGCAATTCTGGCGGGGAGAACTGCTGCCAAGCAGGTTAAGAAAAAATCCTAGTCCCT
>WNGR01011344.1_pt1 | contig 20145 bp, 19 predicted proteins | sample 5407581 | NCBI WGS metagenome assembly WNGR01 (sample SAMN13153383, study PRJNA577476) | soil metagenome | isolation source: 80 cm soil or saprolite under Garry oak tree replicate 2 | place: USA:California | collected 2016-06-15 | reverse complement strand
TCACCTCCTTTGTGGCTGCGCTCGTGCAGCAGCCGGATGGCTCCTTCACGTCACTCTCCGGAAGCGTTGGCGCGACTGGAGCGTTCGAAATCCCCAATGTGCCCGCAGGATATTACTGGTTGAGAATCGCCCCGCGCGGAACCTATTGGACAAGCAGCAGCACCTTCGACATGGGCAGCGACATCTTCAGTCCAGTCACCAACTTCACCACGCCAACGGTTTCCACAACATCCATCAGCTTCAACTTCACGTCCTTGGACCCAGCGCCTGCAAGCGGCCTGTTGCAATTCGATACTCCCGATGGGCCGTTCCCGCGCTACTCAGCCTCTACCAATCCAGGTTCCACCACATCCCTCGGAGGGCTTTCGGTTGGCAGCAACATTGATTTCTCGGTGATCAGGAATGGGTTCGTCAGGCAGTACGAAGCGGCCTCATTTGGGCCCGTAAACGGATATGTACTCGGCCCGGAGCTCACGCTATCGAATCTGTCCTTGACGACCGGTGGATTCAATACCATCAGCGGAGCATTGAATCCCGCGGTTCCGGCATCGATCAACCTGAGCGTCAAGGGTTCCGCGTGGGCACCGCTGTTCGATCGTATTGCGCCAACTGCTCCAACTGCGACGGCAGGGGGCTTCTACCTCTCCGTACAGCCCTATATTGCCGCTGCCGGCCCGAACATGTTGGCCTCAGTTCCGATCGACCTCATCTGGCCGAAGGAAAACACCCAAATCGGTGTCTTCTTCAGGACAGGTGTCTGCTCGGCGAATCCGCCTTTCACCACCGATGTGGACGCCGGCACTGTGCAATACAGCGATCCATTCCCCGCCGCCTGGAGGCGCATCTTCCGCGTGTGTCAGAGCGCTTCAGTAAATGTTCCAGTGCCGGGAACCAGCCAGCCCCAGAGCATCGATTTAGGCAATAATCAAACGACCGCGTTGCCAACCACGACGGTCAAACCGCTGCTTTCGGGCGTGCTGAACCCCAAGATCAACGGGGCCGACCTCTTCACGGCAACCACTGTTAACAGCACAGCGGTGACGCTCAGTTGGGACCCGCCCGCGATTGGCACACCGTTCGGCTATAACGTGGCGATCATGAGCCCAATTGCATCGCCGACCGGCACCATCCATTACTTTTCCTTAACAACCTTGAGCACAGCAAAGACCTCGATGACAATACCGCCCAACGTCCTGGGGCCCGGTAAGACTTACATCTTTGTCATCACATCGTTGGCCGATGGAAAGGCCAATATGGAGACGAGCCCACACCGATCCTCGCTTCCCATTGCGAATGCTGACGTGATATCGGCACCGATAACGACAAACTAAAGCGACCGGAGCGTACGGGTTGACGAGCGAAGCTGGAAACGATGTCATCCAGCCTCAAACCTCTAGTAGGTAGAACCGCACGCGATGTACGCGCGTTCGTTCGTACTCGAAGATCAATCTGGGGCTGGCGATTGGGCCGGTGCGCCGGACGGGAGGCGTTGTCCAAGGCGGAGCGGTTGAAACTGGCCGTCGAGGTGAGCTTCCAGATTTTCTGCTACAACATCCACTGCATGAAGCTCGAGCCAACATTGGTGAAATCGAACGCATGCAGGCCGAGCTGGCTGGTAAGTTCCTTGCACGCCAGAATCCCGCGAACACTGTTTCCCTGGGCATCCAGCTTCGGCGAGTACACGCCGATGCCGATCTGGCGGTTGACTACCCCGAAGATGCCTCCAGCGACGCCGCTCTTCGCCGGCAGGCCCACCTCGTAGGCCCAGCCGCCCGCGTAGTCGTAGAGTCCGCAGGTGAACATGATGGTCAACATGTATTTCAGGTACTGGAAATCGAATACCTGTTTGCCGCTGATCGGATTTCTGCCCATGTTGGCTACGGTTGCAGCCATCATTGCCAGGTCTTCGCACGTCACCAGCACGGAACACTGGGCGAAGTATTGCTGCAGCGATTCATGCAGGTATTCGTCGATGACTTCGAAGTTGCGCATCATGTAGGCGATGGCGCGATTGCGGTTACCGGTCAACGTTTCGGACCGCATCACCTCATAATCGATCCGCAAGCGCCGGTGGGCCGCGTCGCTCATGCGGTCGACGAAGTCCTGAATCCCCTCCTCGACCGGCGCTCTCTTGATCAGCGACGAGACAGCGATCGCGCCTGCGTTGACCATCGGGTTGAAGGGCCGCGACTTTGCATCCAGCTCGATCGAGTTGAACGCTTCGCCGCTCGGCTCAACCCCAACATGCTTGAATGTCTTCTCCAGGCCGCATTGTTCCAGCGCCATCTGGAACGCAAACGGCTTGCAACAGGACTGGATGGTGAATTCCTTGCCGTAATCCCCCGCCCGAAACACGCGGCCATCCGTCGTGGTCACGCATATGCCAAAGTGGGCGGGATTGGCCTTGCCCAGTTCGGGGATGTAAGTCGCCACCACTCCATCGTCGACGTCCTTGTATTTCTCGTAGATTTTGTCGAGGATGGCCTGAAGCCGCGACCCGTTTTCCTGCTTCATGTCGTTCAGGGATGTGGTGTTCCGAGATGTCTCGGTGCTCGCGGCGCTATCCATCTTTGCCAAACTCCGTACGCTGGAATAAGAGAAGCGGGACCGGCAGAGAACTTTTGATGAACTTTTAATTGTGTGGAAGGCATGAGTTTATCGGCAACCTGCCTGTGGGTCAATCGCGTGCTGCAGATTGCCGGACAGTTTGCAACATGAGGTGGATAGAATCGAATGCGATGGCGACGCGTGTTCGTTCGTATTCGAAGATCAATCTGGGGCTGGCGATTGGGCCAGCGCGGGCGGACAGCTTCCATGAGCTGACGACGCTGTATCAGACGCTGGCACTGCATGATGTGGTGACGGTCGAGGTGGGGAGAGGTTCCAGGCGCCAGGCGCCAGGCGCCAGGGACGAGCGGCAGGGTGAGATTGCGCTGACGACGAATCATCCGGGTGTGCCGACGGATGCGCGGAATACGGCTTGGAAGATGGTGGAGCTGGCACTGGCGCGGATGGGCGCGGCGGCAGAGGTGGCGATCCATATTGAGAAGGAGCTGCCCGTGCAGGGTGGGATGGGCGCTGGGTCGGCGAATGCGGCTGCGGCGTTGATTGGGCTGGAACGGGAGCTAGGGGTGGCGCTGCCCGAGGCGGATCGGTTGGGGTTGGCGGCGGAGGTGGGGTCGGATGTGCCGCTGTTTCTGGTGGGCGGGGCGGTGCTGGGGACGGGGCGCGGGGAGTTGGTGTCGGCGATGCCGGACCTGCCGGCAACCTGGTGCGTGGTGGCGGTGCCGGAGGTGGGGGTTTCGACTCCGCGGGCGTTCCAGGAATGGGACGGGTTATGCGCGGAAAGGGCCAGCAGGTTGACTTCCCCTCCCCAACCCGATAGGCTGAAGGAGTTGAGTCACGTTTATGCGTCTGTTTTAGGGTTCCGCCCCGCGACAGAGCAAGCGTCTGACACATCCGGTATCGTTCGTGGCCCCGAATCTGAGGGCATCACACCGAACGGTCTTGCCGAGAATGCTCTTCTCGCGCTTGTCCGCACCGGGATCGAAAACGACTTCGAACAAGTCGTCTTTCCTCAGTATCCCCTCCTGCGTGAAATCAAGCGTTTATTGATGGGTGCCTCGGTTGGTCTGTCTCCTGGAGACGATCCGGCTGATGCGAGCGGCAATGCGTTATACGCGGCGCTCTCGGGGTCAGGCTCCGCTTTGTTCGGCCTTTACCGGACCGAAGCAGACGCAAAGGCAGCTCAACAACGTGTCCGGGCTTCCGGCTGCAAGGCAATCCTCACGGAAACCTTGCCCCGGCAAGAGTACTGGCGCAAAATGTTCGCAGAGTGATGATTGCCGGGTGGGAACACCGGCAGCCGTACTGGGCGATCGGCTGGCTGTAAGCTGGGCGATTCGACCAAGAGTTTCAATCACTGGGCGATCGACTAATGGTAGGTCAAGTGCCTTTGACGCACTTTGTCTAGGTTCGAATCCTAGTCGCCCAGCCAGAAAGTCGACGCGCAGGTACGACGAGAGCGAATGAAAGGTCTGCGCAAGCCAAATGGCTATGCAGGCAAATACGTAGGGTTCTTTTCGTCGGCAGCAATATGCCGCGGAAGTTGGACGGATTTTGGATTTTGCAGAGACCGCCGCAATAGGCGGGAATTGTAAGGGTTCAGAAGCAAGAAGTTTGAAGAGCCAAGTCTGATTATTTCGCAGGGCGAAGTAGCGACGCCGCAACAAGGCGCCGTAAGACGTAAAGCAGCAGGAGCTACCAAGGTCAACCAGCCTGGAGGGTTTCGACGTGAACAACCAAGACACGACTGCGGTTCTTTCCCCTATTTCGGAGCGGGCTGAGGAGTCAGAACAAAATCCTCAGCCCGCGCCAAAGCCATCCACGGGCGGACAAAAGCCCGCTCCGGATGGAGCAAAGCCGGCTTCGGAGCGGAAGCGCTCTCCCAGGCTGAACGAAGACAAGCGCTTCAAGATTTTCTGCGGATCGGCCAATCGCGCACTCAGCGAGGAGATCTGCAAGTTTGTCGGTGTGCCGCTGGGCGAGTCAAAGCTCCAACGGTTTGCCGACGGCGAAGTTTACTTTCAGTTGCTCGAAAACGTGCGCGGAGTGGACGTCTTCCTAGTCCAGCCCACATGCCGCCCGGTAGATGAGCACCTGATGGAACTGCTGATCATGATCGACGCGCTGAAGCGCGCATCAGCAGGGAGAATTACGGTTGTCATGCCGTATTACGGCTACGCCCGGCAGGACCGCAAGGACCGGCCGCGCGTCGCCATTACGGCAAAGCTGGTGGCGGATCTGCTGAGCACAGCCGGTGCAAACCGGGCTCTGCTGGTCGATCTCCACGCAGCGCAGATTCAGGGCTTTTTCAACATCCCGGTCGACCACCTGTTCGCAAGTCCGGTGCTCGTCAGCTATTTCCGGGATCTTGAACTTCCCAATCTGACGGTCGTTTCGCCGGATGCGGGAGGCGTGGAGCGCGCGCGCTTCTTCGCCAAGAAGTTGGAAGTTCCGTTGGCCATCGTCGACAAGCGGCGGACCGACATGAACGTAACCGAGGTGATGAACGTGATCGGCGATGTCGAGGGCCGCACGTGCCTCATCCTCGACGACATCATCGATACCGCCGGAACGCTGGTGGGAACGGTGGAAGCGCTGCTGGCCCAGGGCGCGAAGAAAGTTTACGCATGCGCGTCGCATCCGGTGCTCTCGGGCCCGGCAGTGGAACGCATCGCGAATTCACGGCTGGAACAACTGGTCGTGACGAACACCATTCCGCTGCGCGAAGAGGCGCTCGGAGTACCGAAGATCAAGGTGCTTTCCATCGCCGGCCTGCTTGGCCGCGCAATCGAGAGCATCCACATGGAAACCAGCGTCAGCACGCTGTTCAACTAGAAGCAGTGGTCAGTTGTCAGTGATCAGATGTCAGTTGGAAAGACGCAAGTGCAGTTTAGATTCAGCGGCAATTGCCGCAAAGGGAGCGGAGTCAGACAGGACTGGGGTAGTTTGCTTTCAACTAACAACCAGCAACCAACAACTGTCTTATCCGTGCCCGAAAGGATGATTCACCATGGCAGCAACCTCAAGTATTCCCGCCGTCGTCGCCACGCCCCGTGAGGGCCGGTTCAACAAGAACGCCGCACGCCGCGTCCGCGTCGAAGGCAAAATTCCCGCAGTCGTCTACGGAGCAGGACAGGAGTCCGTCGCCGTCGCCGTCGATCCTAAGATCATCACCAAAATTCTTCACTCCGATTCCGGCCACAACACCATCTTCGACCTCGACGTAACCGGCTCGGCCGTGGTCAAGGCGATGATCGTCGACTGGCAGCGTGAGCCCATCAAGGGCGCTCTGTTGCACATCGATCTCAAGCGCATCGCGATGGATAAGGCGATGCGAGTCTCGGTGCCCATCCAGTTGGTCGGCGTGCCGGTCGGTGTTAAGGCCCAGGGCGGCATCCTGGAGCATGTGCTGCGCGAGGTCGAGATCGAGTGCCTCCCCAGCGACATCCCAAGCCATCTGGACGTCGATGTCTCAGCGCTGGAAATCAATGGTTCGATCCACGTCTCCGACCTGCCGCACTCCGGCTCGATCAAGTTCCTCGGCGACGAGGGCGCGACGGTTGCGCATGTCAGCGTGATCAAGGAAGAGGCTCCGCCGGTGGAAGAGGTTGTCGCTGCTACGACAGAACCGGAAGTCGCCAAGAAGGGCAAGGGCGAGGAAGCTGCTGCACCCGCGGCCGATGCGAAGGCCGACGACAAGAAGAAGAAGTAGAGAAAGACAGTTGTTAGTTGTCAGTTGTTAGTTGAAGAACGCGGTTGGTTCAGATTGAGCGGCAAATGCCGCAAATGGAGTGGAGATAAGACGAGTTGCCGGGGCTGTCACTAACAACTAACAACCAGTAATTAACAACTTTCTCCAAAGGAAACGCGGCGTGAAACTGATCATCGGTCTCGGCAACCCCGGTATCGAGTATCAGTTCACCCCGCACAACGCCGGCTTTCTCGCGGTGGATCGCATTGCGGAGGTTTGCAACGCCACCATCGCGAATCGCCGGGGCAGGGCGCTTACGGGGAAGGCCACGCTGGCAGGACACGAAGTTCTGCTGGCCAAGCCGGAGACGTTCATGAACCTCAGCGGGCTTTCCGCAGCCGCGCTGGTTCACGAGTTGGAGATTCCGATCCCGTCGGCCTCCCCAACGCCAGACCTGATCGTGATCTACGACGACCTGGCGTTTCCGTTGGGCCGCTTCAAGATTGCGGAACGCGGTTCGGCGAACGGGCACAACGGAGTGAAGTCCATCTCCGGTGCGCTGGGCACGGAAGAGTGGTTGCGCATCCGCGTCGGCGTTGGGAAACCACCGTTGGCGGATGGCAGGGAGATCAAGTCGGGCGGCAAGGAATATTTGCTGACACCGATGCGCAAGCAGGAGCTTGCAGTGCTGGATGAGGTGCTCGACCGCGTACGAAGCGCAGTTGAGGCGATTCTCACCCGAGGGGTGAGCGCCGCGATGAACGAATTCAATAGAAGCGAGTTGTAAGTTGTCAGTTCTCAGTTATCAGTTGAAAGACAAAGCGCAGGTTGTCGACGGGTCGGTTCTCAACTGAGAACTGACAACCGAGAACTTCGTAGTCAAACATTCCAGACCGCGCCGGGACAGAACACACGCCGGCACGGTGCGAAGCAGAACTTCGCAGAAAGAAGTAACCGAAAATGAATAATCGCACCTACGAAATCATGTTTATCGTTCGCCCAGACGTGGAAGAGGCCGATCTCGACAAGTTGATCGAAGGCTTCTCCGCCAACATCACCGCCGGAGGCGGCGAGATCAAGTCGGTCGAAAAGATGGGCCGCCGCCGGCTCGCCTACACCGTTCGCAAGTTCAACGACGGCTTCTACGTGCTGCTCAACGTGGCCGCGCCGGGCAGCCTGATCGCCGAGATCGAGCGCCGTCTGCGCGTCTCCGAGCCGGTGATCAAGTTCATCACCGTGCGCATGGACGAGGAAGAGAAGCGCCTGGCGAAGGTGAAGGCCCTGCGCGATTCCAAGGTGAAGCGCAGCGCCCAGCCGATTCCGCCGCAGGCCGCACCGGCAGCCGTCGCTCCACCCGCAGCCGCATCCGAAGCTCCTGCGGCTGCCGAAGCATCCGCTCCCGCCGAGTCTGCAGCCCCTGCCGCCGAAACTGTGGCGACTGCAGTCTAAAACGACTGCGCCGCGAAGAGAATTTTCGAGGAAGCTTAGCGACCTCGACTGGAAGATTCAACCTCCGCACCCGCTTCCAAACCCGGCTTACCCAGCGGGCGTTCAAAGACTCCATCGCGAGCCTGGAGCGGGATCGGCATAACTGGAAAGACATGAGAGGAAACACGAAATGGCTGACGAAACAAGCGTAGCTCAATCCGAATCCAGCGCACCGCAATCGGCACCCGCACCTAGACCCTACACTCCGCGTCCCGCGTATGCAGGCCCGGGTGGCGGCTCACGTCCGCCTCGTCCGGCAGGCGGCCCGGGAGGCCCCGGAGGTCCCGGCGGCGGTCCTGGCGGACGCAAGTTCTTCCGCCGCAAGAAGGTCTGCAAGTTCTGCACCGAGAAGATCGACGCCATCAGCTACCGCGATGTCCGCCTGCTCCAGGGCTTCGTCGCCGAGCGCGGCAAGATCGTCCCTCGCCGCCTGACGGGCGTTTGCACCCGCCACCAGCGCAAGGTCTCGCTCGCTATCAAGCAGTCGCGCAACATCGCCCTGCTCGCCTTCGCCGCGCGGTTCTAACTTACGTGCCGCCGGACGAACGTGCCCGGCCACAGAAATCTCGGAGAACACCCAATGGAAGTCATACTGAAAGAAGACGTTATCAAGCTCGGCAATCGCGGCGATGTCGTGAAGGTCGCGGACGGCTACGGGCGCAACTACCTGCTGCCCGGCAAGCTCGCGATTGAGGCGACGGCCGCCAACAAGGCTGTCATCGAGCAGATGAAGGGCTCGGCCGTCCGCAAGCTCGCCAAAGAGAAGATCGAGGCCGAAGAGCTTTCCAAGAAGCTTGAGGCTGTCGAACTCACGTTCGAGCGCAAGGTTGGCGAGAACGAGCATCTGTTCGGCTCGGTCACCTCTGGCGACATTGCCCATCAGCTTGAAGAAAAGGGCTTTAGCATCGATCGTCGCAAAATCTCGCTGGAGGAGCCGCTGAAGACCCTGGGCGAGTTCCACGTCCCCATCAAGCTGCACCGCGAGGTCACCACGCACCTCAAGGTGACGGTGACGGGTGATCAACCGGACGACGTAGCCGAACCCGCCGCATAGTTCTCACCATATGTTCGCTTACAGAGAAGGGCGCATCTCCAGAATTCTTGGGGTGCGCCCTTTCTTATTTTGTCGGATAAGCCACTGAAATCGAACATAGTTGCACAGAAACGGTTGGCCGGGGAATATGGCTATGATTTTTCCTTTAACTATGCAAGATTTTGCGTATTAGTTCTCTAAAGGCATCCGTTGAAACATTATTGATCGACCGTAACCTACATCTTTTGTGGTATCTGACAAAAAGGAAGACCTCCCGTCGATTGGCACGGCAAATGCTAAGAAGTAGGGCAAACGCTGAAACTCTTTGCCGCCGTTGCGCACGCCGACGCAATCGGCGCCAGCGAAACATTCACATTCACCCAAGGTGGCAGCCTCGCCGCCACGCCGGGGAACTATGGCACTGTCAAAATAACGCAGACCGCAACCGGAGTGGTCACGGTTCTCGTAACTCTGGCAGAGCCCGGAGAGTACTTCGCCGGCACAGGTGCAGGGAACGCTCTGGACTTCAACCTGATTGGTGACCCTTCCATCACCATTGGCAACTTAACCTCGGGCTTTCAGGCAGGTCCGGCTCCCGCGGCAGGTAATCCCTTCGGAAGTTTTGACTATTCCGTGAGCTGCAACTTCTCGGGCGGCGGTTGCAATACCGGCGCAGGAGTTGGCAATACTGCCGGCCCGCTGAGCTTCACCGTCACTGACGCTCTGGGCGTAAATCTCTCCGATTTCTTCGCTCTGAACGGCACCAACTTCTTCTCAACCGACATCTTCATCGGGAACACTTCGACCGGAGTTGGTAATACCGGCGTTGTGGCCACCCTCGGTGGAACTCCCAATGTCCCGACTCCCGAGCCGTCTTCCCTGATGCTTCTCGGAACGGGCATCATCGGAGCGGCTGGTATGCTTCGCAAACGCATGATCCCCGCCGCGAACAACGGCTAATCATTCTGGGCTCTGGTGGACGAAACTGTCCTCTGGAGCCCAGCAGACTTTGAACGAATGTACTACTTCCTTTGTTGAGTTTGACGACAAGCCAATTTTCCAAGAATGGACTTCTCCATGATGCTGTCAAAAAAACTCCTCTCTCTCTCCTGCCTGCTTCTCTTGTCGTCTGCCGGCGTCGCCCGCGCAGATAGCATTGTGTTCTCCGGGGTGATCGACCTCTCCGGATTTGGCTTTGGTGCGGTCCCGCGCGACCTCTCCATGTCGACGAACAGCAGCACCGAAAGCGGCTGCATCAAGCCCGACGGAAGCGGCGGACTTATCTCCGGCGCCACGGCTTGCGCGGCAGGAGACGGCGCGACTGGTGGCGATGAGGCCAATCCCATCGGCAACCCGAAGAACCTTGCGCCTACGTTGGCCTCGCTGAACATCACCAGCGGAAGCCAGTTAGGCATCCTCTTCGACGCGGTGAACCCTGGTAGCGTGTCGGCTCTCCCGTCTACCTCGTTGACTTTGAAGCTCTACGACGGCACGACCAACACTCTGCTGTACATGGTGTCCGGAACCTTTACCAACCTGGCCACATTCTCGGGAAATGGTCAAAGCGAATATCTCTTTACGCTCGATCAGAGCGCAGTGAATAGCTTCAATGCGTTCGTCGCAGGCAATTACACCGACAGGATCGCCCTCGATTCGACGATCATCTTCGGCGGCGCCGGCGGACCTGAGAGCTTCGCCCTCGTCAGGCTGACCCCCGAGCCGTCCTCACTGCTTCTGCTCGGCACAGGCATTGTCGGCCTGGCCGGTCTGATGCGGTGGCGCATGACTCTCGGCGCGAACCGAAGCTAGTTTCAAGCTTTAGGAGTGCGGCGACGTCTGCCCCACTGACATGCCAAGTCGATAACTGGAGCTCAAAAGGTGCACAAAATCCGCAACTTGCGGAATGTGCGCCTTTATTTTGCTTGTTCGTAGTTTTCCATCCCCTGAATAGTCTTGCCCAATTCCTCAATTTCTCAGCAACCCGCCAGAGCATCCTTTTCCAGCCGCTCACCCCTCCTATTTACCTATTAGCCTGGGAATTCCCGGCAAGGCAGGCCATACCGGCGGACGATACGAAGTTCCAACGGAATACTTTCTCCGAAAGGACTTTGCTCCCCATGTCAAAGAGGACACTCTCTCTCAGTTGCGTCGCGGGGATTGCTCTCACCTCGGTCTTCGCAGCTTCGGCAGCACGCGCAAGTACATTCACCTATACAGCCAGCGGTACAGGGGGAGATGGTCCCGAATCCGCTTCGGCAACCATTACCACCGGCGCTAACTCACTTGTCGTTTCGCTCTCCAGCCTGATTGCAAACCCGACCTCGGCTGGCCAGGAAGTGAGCGGAATCTTCATCACCTTAGGCAGCGCGCCAACCTCGGATAGCTTGTCCAGCAGCTCGGGCACCCTGATCGATATCTCTCCCGGCGGGACAGTGACGTCGGGTGGCAGCGCCATCACTCACTGGGGAACGTCATTTTCAGGCTCGACGGTCTGTCTCGAGACGGCGGGAGACTGCGCAGTCGGCGGCAAGCCGATCGATCTGATCATCGGCTCCGGCCCCTATGCCAACGCAAACCCGTCCATCACGGGGCGCGATCCCCAGATTCAGGGTACTGGCACGTTCGACCTGGCAATGCTGGGCATCACGGCCAACACATCGGTCACCGGGGTGACGTTTGAGTTCGGCACCGGGCCGGATTCCTCGCTGGTGGGGGTTCCGGTTCCCCACACCCCTGAGCCGTCTTCACTCATTCTCCTCGGCACTGGAGCAATTGGAGCAGGCTTCCTGCTTCGCCGGCGAATGATCGCCTCGGCAACAGAACGGACCTAGCAGCAGACACAGCGCATTGGGTAATTCGTAAGCGTGGCTTTCTTCTCCGGAAAGCCACGCTTACTTATTCGTATTTGAGAGTCTCGACCGGGTCGAGGCGCGCGGCGCGGTTTGCCGGAACAGTCCCGAAGATCACGCCAACGATCACCGAGGTGGCCAGCGCGACCGCGGCTGACCGCCAGTCCGTCGGAATCTTGTAAGGCGTCAGCAGGCCCACCGAAATAGGAATCCCCAGCCCCAGAATCGTGCCGACAATCCCGCCGGAGAGCGACATAAACACCGCCTCGGTAAGGAACTGCAGCCGTATCTCTCGCCTGGTTGCGCCCAGCGCTTTGCGGATGCCGATCTCCCGGATGCGCGCCTGCACATTGGCCAGCATACTGTTCATGATGCCCACGCCGCTGACAACGAGGGTAATCGAAGCCGCAACCAGCAGCACCCAGGTAAGAATGTCGGCTATCTTTGCCATGTCGGCGAGGATGTCCGTCAGTGTCTGGGCGCGGTAGACGCTGTTGGGCCGGTGCCGGCTCTGGATCAGTGCGGTAATCTGGGCAGCTGCCGGCTCGACCATATTGGAGTCGGCCATCTTGAAGAAGATTTCCTTGAGGTTGTCGGTCCCGGTAAAGTACCGCGCGACCTCATACGGAATCAGGATGGTCTGATCGCTGATCTCCGACTGGCCATGAGTATCAATACTCTCCTTGAAGACACCCACGATGGTGAGAGGAATCCCCCGGATCGCGATGTTCTGATCGATGGCGGCCTGCGCACTGCCGTAGAGCTGGTTCGCCAACGGCAGATTCAGTACCGCAACCTTCGCGTGAGCGGCTGCATCCTGGTCATCGAAGAATCGCCCGGAAAGCACGACCAGTCCGCGCACATCCTTGTACTGCGACGAAACGCCCAGCAGCATGGTGTCCTTGGTGATGCCGCCGCCCATGCTGATGCGCTCATGGTCCTCGAGCATCGGCGAATGGGCAATGATGCCCGGCACCGTATCGTCCACCGCATCCATGTCCTCGCGGGTCATGTAATCGGGCGAGCTGGTGTTGTCGGGGCCGATAATGCTGCCGCCGCTGTACTGCATCTCGATCTTGTTGGGACCGAGGCTCTCGATGGTCTTGAGCGCATATTCCTTGCCCGTGAGACCCACCGTCACTACGAGGATGATCGATGCCGACCCGATCACCATACCCAGCATCGTCAACAGAAATCGCGCCTTGCTGGCGCGGAAACTGTCGACGGCCAGCGAGATGATCTCGCGGAACATCATCGTGCTGCGCGCGCTCGCCAGCGTTCTGTCGAACGATGTCTTTTCCGGAGCCGGCTTGGGCACGCTTGTAGTCGCCATCAGAGAATCCACACCTTTGGGTATTAGACGCCTTTCCATAGGTCGGCGGTGCAGGCATTCCCGCCACTTCGCAAACGACCGACCACGGATGAACACGGATGAGAACGGATAAGGAACAGAATACTTAAGAAATCCGTTTTATCCGTGTTCATCCGTGGTCGGTTCCTGTCTTCAGGCGTTCCCACCGGCCGGACTTGCCCGACCGGAAGATCGCTTCGATGACAGCCATATTCCCGATCGCGTCTTCGACGGGAACGGGCACCTCGGTGTCGTTGAGAATCGCCATCGAGAAGGCATCGCCCTGCAGCGTGTATTGGTCGCAGACTGGAAACGTTTCCGTCGTGATGCCGCCGCCGAAGAGGTCGCTTCCCGAGTCGATGAACAGCCGTGTCGGCCGGTCGGGCGGCGCATTCACCGGAATCTCCAGCTCGATGCGCCCCTTCGCGCCAAGGAAATGGATGCGCTGGTAAGGGACTAGTTGCGTGCTGCAGGTAAAGATTGCCTGGCCGCCGGCAAAGTCGAGAATCGCCGAGGTAAGCCGATCGGTGCGCATTTGCGGATCGCGGTCGATGGCAGCGACGACACGTGCCGGCTCGTCTGCGAATGCGAAGCGCGCCGCCTGCACAAGGTAGCAGCCAATGTCCATCAGCGCGCCGCCGCCAGCGTCTGCCTTGTTGCGGATATTTCCCGGATTGACGTTGTAGTAGCTGAAGAATCCCAGGATCGAGCGCAGCGGACCGATGCGGTCCTCATCGAGCAGCTCGCGCAGACGAAGCCACTGCGGATGGCGGCGCACCATAAACGCCTCGCCGATCTTCACGCCCGTGCGGGCACGGACCGCCAGCAGCGTCTCCGCCTCAGCGACAGTCAGGCTGATGGGCTTCTCCTCTGCAGCCTTGATGGTCCAGGGAACATGCAGATTGTTCGGCAGCGGATTGTAGATGGCATCGATATTCGGGTCGGCGAGCAACTCTTCGTAGGACCCGTAGGCGGTGGCAATCCCCAGCGCAGCAGCCGCTTCCCGTGACTTCGCAAGATCACGCGAGGCAATGGCGTCGATCGAGGTAAATTGTCCCTGCTGCATGCCGGGAATAACCTTCTTGATTCCGATAGCGGCGGTGCTGAGGATTCCCCAGCGAATTCTCTTTGGCATCGTGGCTAATCATAAAGCCAGACCCTGGGAGAATGCTAAAGCCAGCCTGTCTGCAAAGTGGCCCGGTCCGGCCGAGGATTGGTGCAACGCCCATCGAGTCGTCTATTATTTCTGCGCTGTGCAAAGTCTGCGAGAGGACCAATCCAATGAAGAAGCTGCTCTCACTCTGCGTCGCCATGGTCATGGCGTTCACCACCGCGTCTGCATTCGCAGCCACCGATATCTCAGGAACCTGGACCGGCGACATGAAGGCACCTGATGGCGGCAGCAGTTTTCAGCTCTCGTTCACCTTCAAGCAGGACGGCGCCAAGCTGACCGGAACTGTGCTGGGTCCCCAGGGCGATCCAATCTCCATCACCGAGGGCGTAGTCACCGGCGATAAGTTCACGTTCAACGTCTCCTTCAATGGCATGACTATCGTGCACGAGGGGACTATCGTCAGCGGCGACGAGATCAAGCTGACCTCGAAATCAGATATGGGCCCAGCCGCCGACATGACGCTGAAACGCGCCAAAACGCCAGCCCCGGCCAACTAGCCGGCTCAGGGCAATTGATCGCGGATCAGCGCGTCCACCTTGCTCCACACCACCGGATCGTTCTCGATCTCGATGTGCGGCCGCATGAATGTCCGCGCAAACCACGGATAGCCGGCGCACGAGACCGGATGCTCCCGGTAGCTTGACAGGTAGTTGCCCAGGATCTTTGTCTGCGCCGGGTCCATCGCCGCGATCAGGCTGCGGCCATGCAGCAGCCCTTCGGACTCGTAAAAGTTCACCGCCTGGCGCACATTCGGTGGAATGCTGCGGTCATCTTCATTCGTCTTCGCAACGCTGTCGACCTGGATCGTCAGCAGCACCGGAATCCCCAGCGCATCCAGCCGCCGCGCCAGCGTCACCGTCTCCGACGCTCCCCAGCTATGTCCGTAGATGACGATCCGCGCGGCGCTCTTTTCTGCCGTCGTCAGCCGCCCCTCCGTGTCTGCGCCCAGAAGCTGAAGCACGGTCCCCAGGGCCTTCTTCCAATCGTGGTTCGCGAACACCGCAGCGTGGAGCGCATCCGGATAGCTCTGCTGCAGCTCCTTCGCCACCTGCGCCTCGCGATGCACCAGGTTCCCTGCGTGGACGTTTCCACCCATGAACCCGATGACAATCAACGGCGCAACCTTCGGCGGAACGACAACCGTCTGTGCCCGCGCGTTGGGAAACAACACAGCGGCCAGCATCAATATGGGAAGAAAGCGGAACCCTTGCATCAATCTCTAATCTCTCGCCAATCTCGGCGTCGCTCGCGGGGCGATCTCCTGCCTGTGATGCACGCCCAGCGGGCGCGTACGTCGATCACATGACATTACGCTCCCCCATAACCTTTGGCCAGTCGCGCCTGTCATTTATTTGTCATATCGAATTTGCTTGTCCTATTCGATTTGCTTGTCGTTCTCCATTTGCTTGCCATTCCCGAAGGGAACCGCTTCAGTCTTTTTGATTCACTAGCGCGAATATCGCCCCATCCCACCCCATACGCTAAACTCAACGAGCATTCGTTCTAACCGCAACTCGCCCACGCAGCACGGAGCACTAAACCAGATGAAGATCATCGTAGCTATCAAGCAGGTGCCCGAACGCGACGCCCAGATCGCCATCGCGCCCGGCGGCAAGTGGATCGACGACAGTGACCTGAACTTCACCATCAACGAGCCCGACGCCTACGCCCTCGAAGAAGCCCTCCAACTCAAAGAGAAGAATGGCGGCGAAGTCATCGCCCTTTGTGCCGGTCCTGAGCGCGTCGCCTCCACCCTGCGCGAAGCCCTCGCCAAGGGCGCCGACAGCGCTATCCACATCCAGGCGGACGACTTAGCCCAACGCGATACCCTCGCCGTCGCCAACCTCCTCGCCGACGCCATCCGCGCGGAGTCTCCCGACCTCATCCTCACTGGGCTCCAATCCGACGACCTCGGCCTCGGCCAGACCGGCGTCGTGCTCGCCGAGTTGCTCGGAATCCCGCACGCGACCATCATCATGCAGGTCGAGAAGACCGATGACGGCCTGCGGGTGAAACGGGAGCTCGAAGACGGTTGGTTCCAGCATGTCGACATGCCGCTGCCCGCGTTGCTCACTATCCAGTCCGGCGGCAACAAGCTCCGCTACGCCACGCTGATGGGCATCAAGAAGGCCAAGTCCAAGCCCACCGCGACCATCCCCGCCGCCGCATCCACCATGGCACCCGCCATCGAACTCACCCGCGTCCATTTGCCCGAAAAGCAGAAGCGCACGCAGATGTTGACCGGCACGCCCGCGGAGATCGCCGCGCAACTCGTTGAAAAGCTGCAATCCCAAGTGAGGGTGATATGAGCGGAGTCCTCGTAATCGTCGAGCACCGCGACGGCAACGCATCGCTGACCCGCACCAGCCTCGAAGCCCTCGCCGCCGGCCAGACCCTCGCGAAGATGCTGGGCGTCGAGTGCTCGGCGGCCGTGCTGGGCGAGGGAATCGCCGCGCTCGGCCAGGAACTCGGCGGCAAGAAGCTCGCGGCCGTCTACATCGTAGAGCATCCGCTCCTGACGCAATACACCGTCGACGGCACAATCCACGCCCTCGAACAACTCATCCAGAAGACCGCGCCGGCTTACGTTCTGTTTCCTCACACCTACCAGGTCCGCGACTTCGCGCCCGCACTCGCCACGCGCTTCAAGCAGGTCCTCATCTCGGACGTAATCGCGATTCATGAAGGCCCGACCTTCGTCCGCCAGCTCTTCCAGGGCAAGCTCAACGCCGACTACCGCCCCGCAGGCGCCGGTCCATGCTTCGTCTCGGTTCAGGCCGGAGCCTTCCGCGCCGACTCGGTCGAATCCGGCACCGCCTCCACAGAGCCTATTGCCGTCGACCTCACCGCCGCGCAGATTCGCACCACCCCATCCGCCCCGTTCCGCGAGTCCGCCCAGACCGTCGATCTCAGCGCCGCGCCGGTCATCGTCTCCGTCGGCCGCGGCATCCGCGAGCAGGAAAACCTGCCCCTCATACAGGCCCTCGCCGACGCTCTCGGCGCGGAACTCGCCGCCTCGCGCCCCATCTGCGACGCGGGTTGGCTGCCCATGGAGCGCCAGGTCGGCAGCTCCGGCCAGACTGTCTCGCCCAAACTCTACCTCGCGGTCGGCATCTCCGGCGCCATCCAGCACCTGGTCGGCATGAAGGGATCGAAAACTGTCATCGCCATCAATAAGGACGAGAACGCCCCCATCTTCGAGGTCGCGGACTACGGCGTCGCCGGAGATCTCTTCGAGATCGTCCCCGCACTCACCAAAGCCATCCTCGCCGCAAAAGGCTAAGGCCGAAGACGACCACGGATCATACGGATAAAAACAGACAGGAGTCAACCATCCTCAATCCGTTCTTATCCGTGGTCGTCTTTGCCGTTAAGCCTTACGCGATCCTGCGCCGCACAACATCCCGCCGCGGAGACGCCTGGATGTGCCGCACCAGGTCCACCACAGTGACCAGCGGCGAGTCCAGCAGGCCCGGCAGATACGACCGCCCGGTCTCCGCCAGCAGGTCGCGGACTGTCTGCTCGATCTCTTCGCCATCGAGACCAAGGTTGCGATCCAGGTCGTCGCTCGGTTCGATCGGAAACGCCACTTTCTGCACGCTTTGCAGGTATCTGTACGTCACCCGGGAGATCTCCGGATCGAACCCGTAACCTGCGAGGTATTCCGCGAATGTCTCCTCGGTCCGCCCGGAGCGGTCCCGAACCAGCGAAGATCGCCGGCTCTTGGCCGATAAGTACACCATCGCAATGCCCATCAGGATGGCGAAGCCGATGAAAAACAACGGAACAACCTGTTCGCCAAGCCAATGCGTTAAAGAGGTAGACATATCGAGTAACCCAGCCGAAGATCCCAAGGGACAAATCGGCCGATCCTGCTGCAAAATCTTCCGCGCCCAAGGAGGCATTGTGACGAATGATTCGCCCGGCGCGGCAACCTGGGCCCGTGAAACTTACTATACTGAATAAAGCGCGGAACGCAGCAAGAAACGCGGTCCAAACTTGCGCCGCGCTCGCGTCTTCTTCGGGCAAGAAGACATCCAACTGCTGACGGAGGACTACCCATCGCTTCCCTGCTCCCATCCCCGGACTTCGTAGACGCCGCCGCGGTCCTGGAGCGCCCGGGGGCTGTTCCGGACGCGGCTGCAGCATCGCGCCTTCGCGACTCCTTCGGCCGCGCGATTACCGACCTCCGCATCTCCGTCACCGACCGCTGCAACTACAAGTGCGTCTACTGCCGCACTGGCAACGAAGGTGCCCAGTACACCGAGCTCCCCATCGCCGACTATCTCCGCATGGTGCGGATTCTCGTCTCTCTCGGCGTCGAAAAAATCCGCCTCACCGGCGGCGAGCCCCTGCTCCGCTCCGGGCTGGTCGAGATGGTCGCCGAACTCGCGCAGATGCGCACCGCCTATCATCCCGACAGCACACCTCTCGCCGCGGACGAAGCCGGGCATCCGCTCGATATCGCGCTCACCACCAACGGCCATCTCCTCGAATCGCTTGCCGCGCCTCTGGCCGCCGCCGGACTCAACCGCGTCACCGTCAGCATGGACGCGGTCGACGCGGAGACCTTCGCCCGGATCACGCGGGTGCCGCGCAGCTACGAGCGCGTCCTTGCCGGAGTGCGTGCCGCACAGGCCGCCGGCCTCGGCCCGGTTAAAATCAACTGCGTGCTTCTGCGCGGATTCAACGACTCGCAGATCGAAGCGTTCGCGGAATTCTCCCGCCGCGAGGGCGTCATCGTCCGCTTCATCGAGTTCATGCCGCTCGAAGAAGATCGCACCTGGAAGCCCGAAACCGTCGTCCCCATGGACGAGATCCTCGCCCGCCTCAACGTCTGGCGACCTTCGTGCGGAGTTCCCGCCGGACTTGTCGAGTTGCCACCGCACGCAGCAAGCGAGACCGCCAAGCGCTTCACCTTCTCCGATGGCGTGGGAGAAATCGGCGTCATTGCGCCGGTCTCCCGTCCATTCTGCGGACACTGCAGCCGCGTTCGCATCACCTCGGACGGCGCGGTCCGCACCTGCCTCTTCTCGCAGTCGGACCACGACCTGTACGGCGAAATGCTGCGCGGTGGAACCGACGAGCAGCTCGCTGCGTATCTCAGGCGCGTCATCATGAAAAAGGAAGCACGTCATCACATCGGCGAGCCCGGCTTCGAGAAGCCCTCCCGGAACATGGTGCATATCGGGGGTTAATTCCGTTTAGCGGAAATGATTCACGTTATGCCCCGTTTGAGGTATACCAGATCGTAACCTTTCCGTGGTTTGCTGGTAACTGAGGTGTCATTTTGGCCGAGAAGCGCCAATTCGCGGTTATCGAAAACGAGCAGATGAACCATCTGCGCATTTTCCACCAGGTCGCGCGCGCCCTCACCCAGACCCTCGAACTCGAAGACATCCTCCGCGCCATCATGGAAAAGATGGCCAGCTTCTTCGGCCCGGAGCGCTGGTCTATGCTTCTGGTGGACGACGTAGGCCAGCAGCTTTACTACGCCATCGCCGTGGGCGAAAACTCCGAAAGCCTGAAGGACCTGCGCATCCCGATGGGCGAAGGCCTTGCAGGCTATGTCGCCTCCAGCGGCACTCCCTTGATCGTGCCCGACGTCTCCAACGATACCCAGTGGAGCGCCATCTCACGCGCCCATCCCGAGCTCAACATCCAGTCGATTGCCTGCATGCCGGTGCGTTCCGGCGATCAGACGCTGGGAGTCATCCAGCTCTTCAATTACAAACTCGACCTGATGAGCGAGTACTCGCAATCGTTCATCATGATGCTCTGCGACTATGCCGCCATCGCCATCCAGAACGCGCGTTCCGTGCAAAGGATTCACGAACTCACCATCACCGACGATTGCACCGGCCTGTTCAACGCACGCCACCTCTACACCATGCTGGACGAGCAGGTCGCTCTCTCCGCGGTCAATCGCGACCACCAGTTCAGCCTGCTCTTTGTCGACCTCGACCACTTCAAGCAGGTGAACGACACGCACGG
>WNGR01002506.1_pt1 | contig 20148 bp, 38 predicted proteins | sample 5407581 | NCBI WGS metagenome assembly WNGR01 (sample SAMN13153383, study PRJNA577476) | soil metagenome | isolation source: 80 cm soil or saprolite under Garry oak tree replicate 2 | place: USA:California | collected 2016-06-15 | reverse complement strand
ACTTGACAGGGAAAAGACAAAAAATGCTAGGGAAATTGCGTTACAAAAAAAGAATCTGCTATACGCATTTAGTTTCCAATGCACGAATATCGAATGCTATCTGTACCAGTGCCATTAAATGTAACGCTTGAACCAGATATATAAACTACGTCTATTCCATTAATTCCGGTGGAATCATCAGCAGAACATACATAACTCGTTGCACTGGTAAATGGTAGAGCTGTAATTGTAAGTGTTCCAGTAGACAGAGAGATTGGCCCACCATTCAAAATAATTAGCCTAATCTGATTTGTTTTTGCACATGTGGAAGTTGTTCCGCATGATAGAAAAGAGGGAGTTAAGGAATCAGCATCAGGTAAAGTAAGATTTCTTGCCGCTGTGGTAGCTGATCCTATGATTTTTGTATTATTAGTTACCGCCGTGCCTAACCATAGGTTAGCAAATGGCAATGCTGCTGTGCCCACATCCGTGCCAGCGGCTGATGCGGGGGACATTGCCGCGCTGAATTGATGAGGAATAAAACTAGTAATTACAGAACCTGGAATCACCCTGAAAGCACCTGAACCACCCTGTGTTAACCAAACCCAACCAACATTGTCGGCGAGTGGCTTGTGCTCTATTGAGTTCGTGTTGCGCCAATATGTTGTTGTTTGCGGTGTTAAACCAGAGACTATTCCAAAGACTGTTCCTGCTCCTAATCCAGAAGATGCAGGGTGAAAATAGGTGAAAGTATTTCCACCATTGCAACCTGGTGAACGTACGAAGTATCTGCCATTGTAGGCTGCTGGTGTTACTCCCGTGATTCGTACTTCTTGATTTGGTGTAAATATACAGACGCCACTTGTGGTAATGGTGACGATTTGACCTGATTCCGTTGCAGCAGTGATGGTGACGCTTGCTCCAGTAATCAGCGAATGAATTTGTGTTTCTGTATCCTGTAAAACATTCCCTAGATTGTACTCGGAGTAGTTTCGCCCAACTCCGTTCACTTGCAATTCGTTCAAGGCGCCGTAGGAATTGATTATCTGCGCACCAGATGTACTCACGTTTGCATTTACGGCAGTGTGCTGGCCTATGCCGTTGATGATGCTTTGGGTTGCATTCGCTCTGACGATATTTGTCTGACTATTTGTTCCGAAACAGTTGTTTACCGGGAAATCAAAACTAGTCGCTTGAATATCGCACTCACCATCGGAACCGACCCAAGGGGAGTTGCTAGTGCCTACGTTAATAGAGTCTGTCCCAAGGATGACGTTAACGGAACCGTTCATTGCTCCACCGTTTGATGGTAACGTGGCATTGGTCACAAAGTTCAGGTTAGATTGGGAAGCAGTCGAATCTGCCAAACTTCCGGTCCAAAACCCTGTTGTTCCAATTTTGGTTAGTGCTCCAAAAGATCGGCCACCAAGAATAAAGCCGTAATAGCAGCGTCCTGTGGGAGTTAATGCTCTATAATCGTGAATAATAGTGTTTGGTGGGCTTTGGTCGGTAAAATATCCCGTGCTATTAGCGATACAGCTAGAAGCCTCGGGACCTATGTACCCTGGGGATATATGAACGATACAACCAGGCAAAACTCCACATGCTGTTTTTGCTTGATCAATAGTTGGCGTAGTTCCAGGCCCCGCCCAAAAAAGATTATTATGATTCGTGAAAGTGAATACTCCACCAGAAATTGTAAAACCATTCTGTGTGATATTACCGTTAGCATCACTGCAAAAATTCTGGCGGTACTTTCCGGTAGAGGAATTGAAGCTCTGGAGCGATTGGACGGAAAAACTTCCCGCAGGGCATGTCAATTCAAATTGAATTTGCGGGTCGGCATGAGATTTGTGGATGGGAAAAACGTGCAAGAGAAGCCAAAGCAGAATGCCGAAGAAAATTACATTGATGATGATTTTTTTTACCATGATGGATCACCGTTTGGAGGGTGCGCCAATCCGCCAGACAGGGCATGGCAAAAAGAATAAAACCAGGAGTAGAGCCAAATAAAAAATCCGTGCTTGGAATGGATCATCATAGGCAGGCTATGCACGAATGTGCTGAAAAGCACGCTGCCGATAATGGCGACCTTGCCGCGATGATCGTACAGCAAGGCATAAATCTCATTCCAGAATTCTTTCATTTATTCCTCTTTTGGTTTTTGCGTTACGGCGTTACTTGTTGGGAGATTTTTTGGTTTTCTGCTGTGTCGAAACTTGCTGAATCGAAACTACGACGCATTCTCCCGGTTGCAATGCTTCGTTCCGCGCCTTGTCCACCACGCAATCAAATTTTTGCGTTCCTTTGTGGGCTACATGGAAAATCTTCTCGCCATATTCCGTGGCTTCATTGGCTACATCGCTGCCGACAGAAATAAAATGCGACAGTCCACGGTAGACGTTCACGAATGGAGCGTACCATGACAAGATCAAAAATACGAAAGTTAATAGGTTCATGCTTTCTCCTTTTGTAGATATTTGATGCACACCCATTTTTGAATGCCGTGAAATTGGATCAACTTTACTGCCGCTTCTTTGTGATGACCCGCGCTTTCACACATTATATAAGGCGTGTTCACGATAGTTCACGATAGAACAACCGCAAGGTAAAAACCAGCCGCAAGAAGAATTGCAATGAAAAGTAAATCTCCGCTAGTGAAATCATTTCGTTCCGTATCCCGGCCAATCAAATATCCAGCGCCGATGATTGCGGAGAATCCGCCCAAATCTGTCCCTTTTAGTTTCATGCTTCACCTGACATCAAAATTCGGTTCTTTGAAGTAGTCCCAATCGGGAATGAAAAATCTATTGCGATAGAAATTCGGCAGACTGACAATTCTTTCGCCTTTAGGACCTCGCAACGGAGAAACGTCACCGCCCTTGTTGACGCGGCAGCACAGTCCAAGATGCTCGCGCCAGCGGAAGCCGCAATTGGCGCAAGGGCAGTCCTGCGGATAAATACGCGGATCGAAATTGATGGCCGCGTCCACTATAAGTTCCGATGGCCTGTCGCCATAGGAAAGTATTCTGGCGTGGTCGGAAGTGATTTCGAGTTTGAAGTCTGCTGGCATTTTAGTGGTTAGTATCGGAGATTGATTTGCGCTCCGCCACCGCTAGGTTGTTGCGCAAAAACTAGCGGCCACATATCATAAATGCCGAACCAATTATTTCGCATGGCCGTTGCGATGAAAACAATCAAAAGAATGGCCCATCCGGTTTTCATATGCTCGCCTCATTGTTGGGTAATCCATGCCATAACAAATATATTGCCAGAAGTTAAAATCGTTCCTATATTCACATTCAGTGGATTTCCATAAACTGATGATACGATTCCGTCGCCTAAAGACATACAGCTAGAAAATAATTCTGGACCAGTACCTCCAGCTACAGCCGGAAGAACCATTTCTCTATTCAATATAACTGTATTTCCATCAAGTAGATCAACTATTTGTATTCCTTGAGCGGCCATGGCAGCGTTGAATGGAATATCTATACAATATCCAAGAAGTCTGAATTTATTGGTTGATGCTGGTGCAAACATAGTTGAATTGGCAGTGGAAGCTCCAAGAAGTACAGTTACAGTTTGTATTTGCCGTCCACCGGCAAGTGTACACGAGGTTGTGTTGGATGTTTGTACCAAAAAAACAGACGCGGTTTCCGGAGAACCTCCTAGAGTTGCGGAACCTGAAAAGTTTATGGAAATTAGTGCCGCTCCTGAAATTGTGGCCCCCATAGTGGATGACGGCGATGGAGAAACAGGAGAAGTTAATGGGGCTGGCGCGGCATAATTATTCCATGTACCATCACTGGGAGATTGAGACGAGGGATTTCCAGTATACGCTATGGTGGCTGAGAAACCGTGGGCATTCGTGGTGTTATTGTTTTTTATGTAGACGCAAATTGATCCGGTGAGGGATAGCGGCGAGAAATAGAAATTGTTATTGAATCCATTGGCGCCAGAGGTCCCCCAAGTCAAATTGCCTATGGTGAATACGGCCCCGGTCGGGAAGATTTGTATGTCGCTTGCTTTAACTGATGTCGCCGCGCAAAGGCATAGTGCAAGAGCCAATACGACGCCAAATCCTGTTCTGATCGTCCGTCCATTCCTGCGCCCGCAATTCTCCATGTTTTTCTCCCGCATAAAGCGAAAAGATTGTGCCGTCCCGAGAAAGCGCCTCTACTTCATCGCCTTCGATTGTGACGGTTTTTCCGTCACGCTTGATGATAAATTGCATAAGTTAGCGTTACGCGGTTACAAAATCGGCGCGCTAGACGCCGCTTCGTTCTGTTGGTCCGCCTCCTGTTCCGCTTGTTAATTTTGCATCTTCGATAGCCTTTTTTGCTTTGGCTATTTCCGCCGTAACCATTTCTTGCACTCTTAGCGTGATGATTTCGTTGGCGCGCGCTTCGATAGCCGGTCCCATGGCGGCGACGGCGCGTTCGGCGGCATTGTTGATTGTTTCGCCTTCGATTTCTACGCGCTTTTTTTCTCGCCATTCCTTTGCGGCTTCCGGAGACAAATACGAAACGCGCAAGGCTTCGAGATAATTCTTTTCGTCAGGGTGCGCTTCGAGGATAAGCTGTTCCAGATGCGATACACGATCGGAAATCTGTTGAAGATTCATTTTTTCTCCCTTTTGATGTTTAGTAGGTTGACAAATCGCCTTCCAGTTCAGATTCAAGTCTTTCATTTCCAGGGAACCCGCGATGCTTGCCACGCTCCAATGTGAATACATAGCCTGCCGGTTCCCAAACAATCGGCCCTGCAACATCGGAAATTACGAATAAATCTCCCTGCCAAAAATACTGCTTGAAACCGTCCGCCGTAGCCTGTGCGATGCCGTCCTGGATCAATCCGGCAAATGCCCCGCCGACATTGGCGGTAGTCGCAAGACGTTCTCCGCTCGAAGCAAGGCGCAGATTACCGGCCCCGTATTGCTTTATATAAATCAAGGTCATCTGATCGAAATGCGCCAAATACATGAATTGGTTTGCCGCCAGATTCGCAACCATTATTGTTTACTCCGCAAGATCAAAGAAAAATCAAAGAGCATAAGTGCCTATCGGCAGAACTGGATATAAAACGGATTGTGGCATCTTAGGTGCATCACCGCACCATAAACTACGTCTTGATGATGACGGCGGTATGATGTTGCAATGAATAATGGTGGGCATGCCGATGGGAGTTTTCGATTGTGAGAGATTTCCTTCATTGACTCCCGGAGCGATGGCTGAAATCGTTCCATCAAACGTATCTCCGCTGGTCAATGTTCCGCAGAAAGAAAACATGCTAGACAGTTCTTGCTGCAACGATTGATTTTTCTGTTTGCCTATGAAATAGAGAATGACAAGAGCGCCGAGAATCCACCAATACCATTTCATTTGGCCCCCATTAACAACATGGAAATCCGTAGGAACCGCATCCATACCGGCATCGTCTTCTGGCGATGACCGGCTCAAGCAGAAGTTCATTTGGACTGACTTTATTGCATCCAATTGGTTGAGCACCAACTTTAGCGGCCCATGCATTGTAATCAGCGATGAATTGCGCTTGTCCAGCGGTACGCCGAGGATCACACCATGAATATTGCATTCCGTACTTATTATCCATCGCATCCGGTGGCCACGGAGCGGTGAATACTTTTATAAGTCCGGTAGTAACAACAGCAGGGAAAATTGCTGCAATAGCCGCCGCTCCGGCAGTAATTCCGCCAGTGATCGTTTTTACAACCGGCTGTATAGCCGAAACCGGAGATAGCGTCGTCCCGGCGATGTTCACCGAAGGAAGTTGGCCCGATTGTCGAATCGGAGATTGTTTGAGTACCACGGAAACGGGCGGATTATTCCTATAGGAAACCGGAGCGCACGATTGCGTAACTCCGCAACGCAAAGCTGCTTGCACTGTTTTACTCTTGGACAAAATCCAGAGAATGAACAGGACGAAGAACAAAATCCAAATCGAGTTTTTTTCTTGAGCCATTTAGATTTCGATATTGAATACAGGCTGAGGCTGATTCTCCTGCGGCCCGAATGCCGGAGAAAATCCCGGCATTGTTGACATGCACGGATTGGCATGTCCGAACGCCCAAATCTGCTGCGGACGCGATGTCAACGGCTGGCAGCAATAAAAAGAAACTCCGGGAGTGGCGCTGAGACTGTTTTGAGTTTTCCGCTCCACTTTCAATTGCACCTGATAATAACGCAGAGAGATATAGCCAATAAACAAAAACAGGATGATATAGCCGATGCCCTTACCAGCCGGAGATTCCATGATAATTTTCTCCTTCGCTGCTCACAATGAGCGGCGAAAAATTCTATATGATTCCGCCCTGCTGTACTGGTTCAACGCAAATCGTGTAGGGAGTTTGCTTTACTCCGCAGAAATCAATCAGTCCTGGATCAACGGCAGTCACTCCTATGTCATGTGGCAAGGCGGACGCCTGGTTGAACGAGCATACTCCCGAATACGTTTGTGTTCCCCGTTGCGCTCTGGAGTTATCGCAAACCATGCGTGCCGTAAAACAGGAAATAGCAGGTTTGTAGCAATGGGAGCATGGTAAATAGTCTGCTGATAGAGGAATGGCGCAATTGGATGATTCCATCGGCTGTCCGTGAATGTTGCAGTAAGAAAGTGAAGCGTCAAATTTCGCGGTTCCCAAGCCTAAAAGATTTACGGACAGGGAATGTCCGCTGTCGAGGCTGTGGCCGCGCAGCAAAAGATAGGCAAGAAAAGCGATGACGGCAATGACGATAATTTTGTCTGTTTTCATCTAATCCTCAGACATGTAATGCAGATTTGTACCGCATTACATCATATACTGCGCCGGAGTGGAATTTGGGTCAACGCCAAGTTTGCTTGTGACGTTTGTTACCCATGCCTTCCAGTCAGAAGCCCATGTTTGCGCGATGACAGTCCAGCTTGAGTCAGGATCGTATTCCCTGGAATTTCCTGCAAGGATGTTCTCCCATTTCAGATGAAGCCGCTGCCATCCTGCCAGCTTGCTAGGAAATACGGTAATACGACTGCAAATTCCGACAATCCCATCGCCGTACAAATTGAAGTCATCGGAAATATCTCCCGGATTGTTGGCGCGGTCGGGGATACTTCCAGAATGATTTGCTCCCTCTGCATATGCGATGGCATGGCAAATAAGCCAAATCCTATCGCCGGTCGGCCATGTGGACGGGTCGTTTGTGATGTTGCAGCAATTTTTTGGTTGCGGTTGCGTCATTTGCGTTTCGGCGTTACTTTTGACGGCAAAAAACAGAATAAAGATAATTGCAGCGATGATTACGATAATCAAAAAAATCTCAGACATAAACGCGGATTTGTACCGCGTTTATCAATCACTTTCCTTGATGATGACGAAGAAAAAAAGGAGCAATGCCAGAATGATTACGACCAGGATAAAATAAGTTTCCAGTACCTTGAAAATCCACTTTAGGCCGTCTCCGATTTGGTTGATCGTACATGAATTTATTGCCGTATAAAATTTTTGTGTAGCGCAAACACTTTCCGCCGGAGAAACAGTTGTTGTCGTAACTCCGTCCGTTGGAAATGTCTGGCACTCATACGCCTGTGGCAGAGTCAGGTTTTGCTGTTGCTGTTCCGCCATAGACGCAGAACCAAACCATGCTTCGATTCTTTGCATTAAAGTTGGAGAACATTGTGCCATTTTCTTCTGTTGTTAGGAGCACATTCCCGGAATGAATGAACGATTGTTTTTCTGATAGCATCGCAATGTAGCGCAGGACATTGCAATAGTCGGCGTGCCTCCTAGCGGAAGGATCACTTTGTATCCGCTAAAGAATTTGTAGGCCAGCACTGCGCCTATAATCAAAAACGCCCACCAATACTTTTTGATTGTTCGCATGATTATAAATGCTCCAAAACGAGATAGATCACAATGACAATCCCCGCCAATATCAGCAGACTGCCAAAATTTCCTCCCGCAACATTGCTCAGAAATCCTTGTGAACCTTTGGGCGCAATGGACAATCCGGCGCTGTTGGATTGTACCGGACGGCAGGTAAAAACAGCGGCGACAGTGCTCCCCCATTTTCCGATAGCGTTCAAATAGCAGGTTGCGCTGCAAGCGGCGGACTGCGCGCCGCGCTGGCAAATTCCCGGAGTGACTTTCACGGTAGACATGGAAAGACAGCAGGGAGCGCACGCGGCGGAAATCGCCAGTCCAGGTTCACATGTAGGATTACAGGAAAGCAGACAGACCGCCATATTGTTACCCCCTCTGTGAAAATGCCAGTTTCCAGAGAATGAATCCGATCAATAATGCCATGAGCAAAAATCCAAAAGATGTAGGAGCGATGGAAGCGTTGTTTGTTCGCCGCGTCACAATGGAACCTCGTGGCGCGGAGCAAGAATCTTTTCCGCCAAGCAGTGATGTCAGCATGGTTCCCCAACGAGTCAATAGTCCGCCGACATTGCTATATTTGTTGCATGAGTTACGCGCGGCAAATTGAGACGCCGCCGCTCCTGATCCGCTCCCCATACCGGAGCGCGAATCTGTTGGACAAAATGACACATTGTCTGGACATGGCGGAGTGTCTGTTGCTCCGTGAGAATCAGGCGATGTAATGGGATCGAGCGCGCTCGAACCATAAGTGCAACGAGGATTGGTCAACGGCAAATTGTCCAAATTAGGAGCGGAACCTGCGCATATGCCACCAGGAAATCCTGATACTGGAACACAAATCGAAGGAGTGCAAATGGTGCCAGTCAATGATCCGCCGCAGAAAGTATCAAAACAGACTGACGATGGATTGCAAACAGCGCAAATGGAAAGAGCGCAGCAACTCATAGTTGGTTCTCGTTTAGTTCTGTGTGAGATTTTTCCGTGGCGTTCATTTCCGTGGCATTCAGTGTATCAATGGCCGATTGATTCGTCTCTTGCGCTTCGTGGTCCAGAAATAATGCAATGCCGTCAACGATATAGAAATCGTCCGTTTCTACTTCGATCCATCCTCGCGGCTGAATTGCTCCACAGTTTTGATTCCAGTGAGAGTGCGCGAACAATTCAAATCCATGCACATTGACTATGGGCGTGCCTTGTCCACTATCAATATGCAGAAATTGCATGGAACCTGGAAGGCGGTAAATGCGCCAAGTCATTTTGAAGATACCTTTCCAAAATAAGCTACGATTCGATCCCAACTCTGGATGATGACCAGAGAAAGCAAAACGAGCGCGGCATAAGTGAAGGCCAAAACCAGGGCATCGGAAGTGGTCAGAACATTTATGACGGTGCGTAATTCCTCGCGGCTTCGATCCAATCGCGCCTGTGGAAGCTGTCCTGGTTCCACCATAAATTTCGCCCAATTTTCAGCGCCACACTTGGGACATTTGTGAGCGATTTTACTTCCGCCTTCATCGTCGCCATGAATCCAGATGGTTGAAATGCCGCGCGAAGCGCAAACCTTGCATCTGTGAGCGTGCATTTTTGCGTTACTCCGTTACTTCTGCGCTTTGTTTCATGGGTCAACAAGCAACCGTTCCAGATTCTGTCTGCACACCATTCGCGCAGAAGTTCAATTATTTTAAGCCGCCAGTAGAGCCGGACGTCCCAAAATCATTTCCTGTACAAATTCTGCAAGCTGCGTGGCAGCAATCACGGAAGTATCTCCGTCAACTTCAAACTTGCGGGCCGCTGTCAGTTGCGAGGATTGAAAAGACGCTTTTGGATTGGCCGTTCCCGTCCCAATGCCGGAAATAAAATCCAGCATCTTATATCCGACAGGAATACTGCGGCCATACATTCTTCCCATGTAATCTTGCATGGTAGAATCCGCGTTGGCATTCTGGAAACGCAGTTGTCGGTTGTCCATCGCCACGAAAGTCCTGGTTACGATGGCATCAGAAAGGGACGCATAAACCACTACGCCAGCAGTTGTACCGGACTGCGCCACTCCGGCTTTGAATAGAATTCTCGTGGTGTCTTTGCCGACAGTCAAATCCCCTAGTTTCACGCCAGAGGATGCTGCCCCGGTTGCTACTGCCGTGGTAGGCTGAGAGAAATTCTGCACGCGGAAAACTACTCCCGGCCTGATCTTGGAGGAAATATCCTTTGACACCAACGGACGCTCCGAAAGAATGTCCATTGACGGAGTGCCAGCGCCGGAACCATACGAAGAAAATGTCGAAGGCGTTGCCGATGCCGCACCGAGCGCAGTTGAATCCGCGAAGATAACGTCAAAGTACAAATTCCCCGGCCAATCTGGCCCATGCAAGCTGTAGAAAGTCTGATCGCTTGGAGATTCGTCATAAGGGAACATCGGGATAGGTAAAACCCAATCAACATCGTTTGTTGCTACGGTTGTATTTGACAGTGCGGCCCCTTGGACGATGGCACCGCCGCCGACTGAAACAGAAAATCGTGGCACATAGTTGGGATTCATTATCGCCATGAATTCAGCGGCAAATTCTCCGCGCATGATGATGGGCGTCTGCGCTCCATAACGCAAGTGCTGGCCGCGCAATGTAAGTTGCTGGACAAGAGAGAAAAGCGGAGTACCCAACAGTGTATTCGTGCGATAAGTCGGCGCAGTTGCGTTGTTAGTGATTCTTCCGCGCCAGTGGAAGTCGAAGAACCTAATCTTGCGGTCAGTGCGTAAAGATGTCGGAGTTGAAACTTGCGTTGCGCCGGATGCGCCGGTAGGAGTAAAAGGCAGGGTCTGTTCAAATTCCGGCCCTTGATCCCTGGTTATCCTGGAAACCAATTGCGAAACATTGATTGCCGGTCGTGCTGCTGGTGGCATTTTTGGTTCTCCCTTTGAAAAGTTTTAAGAGCGGCGGAATTTTATGCCGCTGATTGCGACAGCATCGGAGCGATAAACGAATAGACATAGAACGCCGCGATGATGCCGACGCCAATCCACAAATAGCTCAATGCGTGATGATGTCCGGGCATTGATGTTCTCCCTTTGCTGTTGAAATTTTGAAGCTGAAAATTTACAGCCGCGTGGCTTGAACGCGCGCCGGAATTATGGACGGAACGAAATGCGCCAAGAGAAGCGCGAACAGTCCGCCAATAAATCCAGTCAACGCCCAAGTCATAAAACCTTTTCCAGTTGTCGGATTCATGTCCATTGATCTATCTCCTTATGTCAGCAAAAAAACGTGAAGATCAATCCCTGTCATCGTAGCCGGACAAACGATACGACCGTCTGGACGATCCCCGGTCGCTTCCGCGCGAGTCTCTATCGCGTTCCCTTCCCGCGCCACGGCGGCTTCGATCTTTTTTATCCTCCATCCAATCCAGGAAATCCTCGAACAAATCCTGCAAAGATTCATCGTTGTCCCTGTCGCGTCTTGCCATTTGTTGTATATCCTCTCTTTCGTTGGCGTTCAGTTCTGAGTATTCCAGTGGCCGGAACCATGAATCAGGATCATACTGATACTCAACAACAGGAGTGCCTCCATCAAAGAAAAATGTGGCGAATTCGTGCGGGCGCAAATCGCAAATGAGTGCAAGGTCCGCGTCAGGAACGCCAACTTCGTCCCGCAAATAATCAAGATCAGAAGGGAGAGAAGTATTGAATATAAACCAATGGTCAACGCGAGATTTGAGGATGTTATTGGCGTCTTTAGGAGATTGAAACGTGAGATAAATGGACAGAATTTCAGGACGATTTTGCGCCACAAGCTGCACAAGTTTTTCATTGACACGTTTGGCGGTCGAAACATTCACGGCCTCGTCAACAATGAAAGTGAAATGAAACCCTTTTTTGTCCCATCCCTTTGACATTGCGGTGTTATGCATCATCAAAACAACATCCGCAAGCCTGCTGAATTCCTTGTCTGGATCACCTTGAGGATGGAAAACGACTATTTCGTGTTTCTTTGTGGCCACTTCGATTTCATTTACATCATTGATTTCTCCAGGCCATCCGCGCCACTCGCGCTTGGGATCGTAAATAATTATCCCGCCGTCATTCAGCATGGCCATGTCAAAGGCGAGCGTCGTCTTTCCGCTGCGTTTTCGTCCTGTGAAGATTGCGTTCATAAATCAAGAATAAAGAGAAAGCAAATCGCAGCAGCTAGAACAAACAGAAACATAACAAAGAAACGCAATTCAGTATCGCGCCGCAAATCATAGACAAACTGGCGGAACGATCCTTCAAATTCTAGGCAGCTTGCGCTGGTTCGCTGAGTATCAACAGCGCCGCTCCTATGATTACCGCTACAGTTCCCTTTGGATGTTTTATGATCCATGCTTTTGCGAATACGAAAAGTCCCACAACGCTCAGGACGACAATCCATCGGAACGTGCTCAAATTTGTTTCCCTATAACGGAATGGCCGCAGGTTCTTCCGCGCGATAATCTTGCGGCATTTGCGTTACCCGGTTACGATTTTTTTCCTGCGCCGTTCGCGCTTTCTCCTGCTGATCTTTTTGCATCGCCTGTTTCGCGCGTCCAAATCCGGAAACCATCCAAAAGCCTAGAGTGGTTACCAGTTCAATTTCCGCTGTCATGCCGGCCCATTCGGACGGAGCATATTTTGAACAAATACGCGCTAACGGAACGGACATGCGCTGCTTTTGATCCTCTTCAAAAGATAATTCCGTGAAAATGATCTTGAAATCGTATTTCAGAATGTAAGAATAAATGAAAGACAGAATCATGGCGAGAACATCAAAAACGAAGGCTACTTGATGCGGTTCAAAAATTTCAGGTATTTTGGCAATCGCTGCAACCTGTTCTTCTTTCTCTTTCGTCTGCCAGCGATCAGACGGGACTCTTTCACCGTCCACAACCGCATTCAATTCCGAATCATTGGTTGTGTCCTGAGTAGGAAATGAAACTGTCTGCCGTTTACGATTTCGGCGCGCCATTTTTCACATACTCCGACAAAACTCTTTTCATGTCTTTTGGCATCATCGCGGCGGTGATATTATTTTCAAGGGCCATTTCCGCTGCGCCTCGCAATGCCTGTAGGAATCGGTCCCGATCCGCCGTCAGTTCCAAGACCTTTTTCTCCAGGGCCGCGATCCGTTCTTCCTGTGTGTTCATCGTGACCAGGAGTTTACCACAGGACCGGCCCGGATGGACCTTGACAGGGGGTCTCCGAGATAGTACCTTTTCACCCTAATATGGTAATTAAGTTCATTTACCATATAAAGGGTCAAAGGTATCATTTGAAAGTGACGAAATCGTACCTTTTCAAAGGTAACTAACTGATAAATGGAAGCACTCGAAGAGGTTATCAAGTTAGTTACCACGGTGCTGTGGTCCGGCCAGCTTGAAGGAGAACGTCCCTTGAGCATGATCCTGGTTGCTCCGGCAGGGGCCGGGAAAACATCCATCCTGGAACATGTCGAATGCGTGTGCGCGAAATTTTTCAGCGATTTTACATCGCGCGAAATTCTTGCGGCGGTAAACGGCAATCAAACACTGACGCACCTTATGCTCGGCGATTTTCTTTCATTGTTCGGGCACGCAAAGGGAACCGTGAAACTATCCATAAATCTTCTCGCGCGACTGACTGGCGATACGATGCGCCAAAAACCCTGGAGCGGGGAAGAAATTCAAGCGCGCAGAATGGGTTTTATAAGCGCCATTCCGCCGGATGATTTGAACAAAAGGGAAGTGCGGTCGCACGTAAGGTCGGGCGGGTTTGCTTCCAGGTTCATCATTGCCAAATACAATTACAATCAGTCCACCATAGAAAAAATTCACAAATTCATCCGCGAAGGGAAGTATAGAAATCAAAAGACAATTACGGTTGAAATGAAGCCGGGAAATCTTCTTATCCAGGTTCCATTGCCTATTGCAAAAGAAATTGACGCTTTGGCGCGCAGAATCAAACACGATGAAATCGGTTTTCGGGCGCATCATCACTTGCGGACCTTGGCTTGTTCGGTGGCGAGAATGCAAGCACGGAACGTCGTAACAGAAGCAGATTATCAGCAGGTTTTGTCATATTGCGATTTTTTCACCTTGCAAGGAAAGATTATATAAGCTATCATGTACCCGTTAAGAAGTTACGAGCGATTCAGTTTTCCGATGGAAAAATGTCTGGAATGTTATCGGCCAAAATCAACGAAAAGGAGAAAAAAAGACATGAGAGTAGGCAGAATGGATGAACAGAGGGTAATCGTTTCAATCAAGCTGGCACGGCGGGCGCGAACGGGCGAGAAAAAATCCAACGGCAAACCTTACGCAGCCAATCAGATGATCTATGAAACCGTGGATTCGATTGATGTCTTTGAAGCGACTGGCGAGCAGGTTCTCGAAGCTGTGACTAACGGACTGAAAATTGCGATGGCGAAAAGGTAACGCCGCAACGCAAAAAAAATGTCGCTCTACTGTCCATGGTGCAAGACTACACAAAATTATGACGGTCTGCCATGGACAGTTGCGACATTGAAACATCACATCAAATTCTGTGACAGAGCGCCCCGACCGCGCGACGCCGGGAGAAAAGAGAACACCATGCCAGACGGCAAAGAGTCAGCCAAGCAATACGATGAATTCGGCGGCAGCACGGATAACGTGCTCGTTCCATCGCTTTCCGCCGAATTCTGGCGCGAAGGCACTACTATTAAAGGTTCCCTTCTAAGCTTCCGTGAAGTGACCTTTACGGACAGGGTAACTAATCAGAAACGCAGCGGCATGGCCTACCGCATCCAACTCGAAACTCCGGTTACAATCAAGGATGAAGAGGCGGATATTGTTGAAATGCCGCCTTTGACCGGCTTCGTCGCCGCCATAAAGGATGTCAAACAAAAGCATCCCGGCTACAGCCCAAAGGTGGGAGACATCTGGATCATCAATTGCAACGGCATCCGGGAAGCGACGCGGCCAGATTATTCGAATTCGCCAAACTTCGAGCTTAAAATCCGGCGCGCCAAGTCTTGAATTCGGCGGCATCTGCCGCCGCTGAATTCTCCCAAGGGAGCGGAGCGGGGCGGGATACGGTTCATGCACAGATATACGACGCGCGGTGCATTCATCCGCCCCATCCGAAGTTGACATGTCGAAAAAAGTATATTCAATCGAAGCATGGTTCGAGAAAAAAGCGGCAGCGGAGCGTTTCTGTCAATTACATCCTGGATGTCAATTCAGTCCTGCGCGTAATAACAAAGGCTTCATCGTCTTTCGTTTTATCAAATACGGACAGCACGGAGACATGATCCCATGAATCGCACAATCATTAGAGCAATGCGCTTCGGACCTCCGCTCAGGCTTTCATTCTTCTTGTGGCATCATCATTGGCGCTTTGAGATTTGGTTAGATTCTCACTGGACTGGACATTTTCAAGGATGAAATTTCGTGATCCAGATACCGGACGATTCATCACGCGCGCGCAGTGGGAAGATTTGCAAGAGGCCGTCATTGATGAATACGAGGATTTCGAGGATTTGGAAGATTTGGACCAACTAGGAGAAAAGGAATACTAATGGAAAACTCGCAATCATTATACTTGGCAGCGAAAATTGCAGATAGAATTCCACTGAAAATCGAACGTATTTTATTTTGGGCGGGCTATTTTCTGGCATTTCTGCCATCGCCAGATGAAACACGAAAATTACTACACGCTATGATAGATTGTAGTACATTCGACCACGATTGGACCTTTGAAGAAATCCGGCACGAAATCAATCGTCTTAAATCTATTTTGCGCAATCCTAATGCCACCAAAGAAGAGTGCGCCATAGCTCGGGATCAATTGGCATTCTACCAGTCAGAAAACGATTTTGACGAAAGGATAGGCGGATGACTAGGACAGAGCTAGGACAATTAAACATTGTCAACAGTTTACTCGAACGATTGCATTATGAAACAATCCACGCCTTAGCTGATAATCACGGACGACACACCATTATGCACACCCGGTTAACCACGGAAGAATGCGATGCCCTTGTAAGAGCCGCACGCATTGGACAAGGTGAATTATATAAGACTATGCCACAATACAAGCCACCACAAGAAAAGGATATATCTTCAATATGAATAAAATGCAAATGCAAGTAGCGGAATTTCATAGCTACTACCATGTACCAATTCTCGGTTCGCCGGATATTCCCGACCAGAAGCGTATTGACTTGCGTATTGAATTGATCCGCGAAGAATTCAGGGAGTTATGTTTTGCCTGCGGCGTAGACATGTATACTTACATCGGCAAAGTAAATAAACCACATCTTGTTGATGTTGCAGACGCATTGGGAGACTTGCTATATGTCGTTTTCGGTTCCGCTCTGGAATTTGGATTGGATATGGAACCAATCTTTGATGAAATTCAACGATCCAATATGAGCAAACTCGGAGATAACGGCAAACCTATCTATGCCAGCAATGGCAAAGTGCTCAAAGGTCCGCATTGGTTTCCTCCCGACATTGCCAGAATAATCGCCAAGATGAAAGCGGACGCATATGGCAAAGGTTAGGACGCGCCGATTATGGCTGAATGTGCGTTTTGATGTTCCGAAAGATATAAAGAAAGAACACATCGTCCGCACATTGATACGCAGCATCCATCGCGGAGATTACAAACTTCCGCGCAATTGGCGCGTGGTAATCGAATGGCGCAACAAAGAAGATGCTCCGATGCGGCGCGGAGAATGGCGCAATGAAATGGAAGCGAGCGCCGAATCATCGGAAGGCTTTGACGAAGCAGTTCTATCCTATTTGAGAGGTCAACTATGATTACTAACGAAGCGGAAATTGCCTTACTCCTTGACAATCAAGCTGTAGGACAAAATCATTTACGGGATACCTGCAAAAACTTAGACCTCTCTTTTGAATCTGTCAAACATATTCTAAGTACATCATGCCCGAATTTATATGATAGCGATGAATTTCCACATACCACTGAAATCATGGCACACGCCAGGATTTTCTTCTGCCTTGGAATTTTGTACGGGAAGAAAATAAGTCAACAATGATTTGGAACTGGTACGTCGCGCGCGACAATGAACTGTTTGTTGATATGGACCGCTATAAAGAAAGCATCAAGCATGTTAAAAGACGCCTACAAGGTGCTATTGATAGCAATTCACTTGATGTCATTAATGCTTCCATGTTTGATTCTCTTTCTCCTAATCATCGTCATCTTATTATTACTCTTCGAGATATGATGCCGCCATATGAACGATTCGCTTGGGAAATGCTTTTTCACGGCGACATCTATCGTGCGTGCGCCAACATAATGAGGCAGTCACGCGGCATCCCGGCCCCTGACATTCTCATAACCACTAAAATGCTACATCGCGCGCCGGACGACACTTGCGAGTGTTCTCACAAGCACATACGCAAGATCATGCTTTCCTGTCCAGCGGCTATGCGTTTGCGAGGAAACCAGCGCGCCGCACAGTTTTTCGGCAAGCCATCGAGTCAGCCATGCAGATTTTTGTAACGCCGCAACGCAAATTTTGTGCTTGACAGGATTTCATATCTATGAGAATATCTTGCATGTTGAAGCAAGCACAAAGGAGCGCCAAATGAAAATCGAGGTAGTCAAAAACGGCAAAAAACTTCTCGAACGAAAAATCGAAACCATGTTTTCATTATGTGCATGGGGAGATCATCACCTATGTAATATGGATGGTGGCGAAACCCTCCATAATTCAAACGAATTTATTGTTCCCAAAAATCTGCGCGTAGTCTCGATAAGTCTCTACGTCTCCACGCAACTCCTGAGAATCACTGTCACAGATTCAATCGCTTTGGAGGCAATATGAAAACTCCCAATGTATCCAGCAACCTACGAGGCTTCCTCTCCAACTATTGCCACTTCAAAGAACCTCAGATAACCATTCCGTTGTCATTTTGGATCATGGCAACCTATATCTTCGAGTCCTTTGATTCCTTCCCTTACCTTTGCATCACGGCCCGGACCAAACGCGCCGGGAAAACTCGCCTGTCTGAATTGGTTTCCTTTACCTGCCAAATGCCATTCCCGGTTGCGGCTGCCAGCGCCGCATCATTGTTCCGCTCGATACAGGATGACAAACCAACGATCATTTGGGACGAAGCAGAAACACTTTCGAGCGAATCACCAACCGTCGTCCGCGCCTTACTCAATGTTGGATACCGCAAAGGGCAGACAATTCCGCGTGTCAGCGGACACGGAGTCATCCAGTACCAGACCTATTGCCCAAAGGTTTTCGTGCTCATTGGAGACGTATACGACACGCTCCGGGACCGGTCTATCACCGTAGAAATGGAACGCGCCGATCCTGCTGTGTTAGCGAGCAAGAAACGCTTCTCGTATGAAACCGGGAAGCAGGAAGGATTCGACATTGCAGAAGAAATCAAAACCACAGTTGCAAAAAACCTGGAAAGTATCCAATCCGCATATCTTTCGGAGTCTTTGGGATTCCTTACGGACCGCGATGAAGAAATATGGCGTCCCTTATTCGCCATATGCAAATCGCTCGACCCTGAGTCTTACACAGCCATGCAACGTATTGCTGCGGATTTGGCGGCCGAAAAAACCAATCCCTACCGTTACACCGAAAACGCGACCGATGAACAGACAAAACAGAACGAGGAATACGGATTGATCCTGCTGCGCGATATGCACAAAATTACTCAAGCATATGCACAGAGAACCAAATCCAAGGCCATCCCGTCCGCCGATTCAATAACCCTGCTGAAATGTATTCCAACTTCACCGTGGCGCAAATACCATTCTCCGGCGGAGATTCGCGGCGGCAATGGCATGGTGGATTCCGGCTCTGGACTGACCATAGTACAAATGTGCTATATGCTGAATCAATTCGGCATACACCCGACACTGCAACGGCAGGGTGAGAAAGTTTTTCGCGGATATACAATCAGTCAAATCGAGGAAGCAGCGCACAAATTCAAGGTGGCAGAATGAATCTCCTAACCAAACGCGAAATAGAAATTCTCAAGCTGACCTGCCGTGGTATGACATGCAAGGAAATCGCTCGAACGCTTTTCATTTCCTACAAAACGGCAGACAAACACCTTTATCACATTCGAAAGAAAACCGGACAGCATCGCACCGCTTTGCTCGTTCAATGGGCCATGCAAAAACACTTAATATCCCCTAACCCATCGGACTTTTGCATACTCACCACTGGCGCGGAATTCGGCTTTAGACAGGCAGAGAAAGGCCACAACCTAGAAACCGCACTATATGAATTGAGAAAGGCGTACTATGGTCCTATATCAGAAGTGCCTGCGCTGCCACAAAAAGAAACTTCTGGAAAAAATAAATGATGATCGTTCCATCGTACAAAATGTACATGCGGTTATTTCATGGTTTGGAAAGGCCAAAGAATGTCAATAACTATCAACTGCTACTACTGCAATAACGTTCTGTCATTCAAAGAACCGGCATACGGTTATCCGCCTCGCCGTACCGAAGATACCATAGCCGGAGGCTGGTATGACTCTCTCAACGCCAATTTTTCCCATACCTGCCAGCACTGCGGAGCAATCTACACATTTTCAGTTTCTTTGAAGCCAACCAAACTCACAGTGAGGGAACTAAATGCGATTGCCAATAAACCCGATGAAGTCAAAAAGAAAATCTTATCCTCAATCCGTAAAATCCCGTAATTCCGCAACGCAAATTTTTTGCAAGTTACACGGTCGCCCGATGCACTTCATAGAAGATCATAATACCAATGCCTCATGCGATTTATGCGGCAAACACTTGTCCGACAAAAATGCATGGACCTGTCATTTGGGATGCTGGATAGACGACAAATGCAAAAAAGTTGCCATCATCAATACGAAAATCCAATAAACTTTTTGGTGAAAAAATGTCCGATATAAAAGCAGACGTTCTGATCGTCCGAAATCGCCGCGATTGGAAAATTTCCGCGCGCAAAAATGAAGTCAAATGCGAGAACTGCGGCAACATTTGTTTTTGGGTTACAATACTCAAAAACAAAATCAAAATCCAGTGCATCAACTGTTACGAATTTCTGACCGTATCAGGTTCCGGCATCACGGCAGGAATAAAAAAACTTCCAGCGGGAGCGAAAAACATTCCTGCCAAGAAGCTCAAGCCATAACCCCCCCCACATCCCTGCCATCCGTGGCCCAAGGGAAAGCTCAAGCAAAACCCAAATAGTAACCCCCCCCTACTTGGGTTTACTTGTAACATTGTAACGCAATTATACGACTCTAACCGTATATCCTATACGACCCGATCCGTATGGAACCGCGTA
>WNGR01008428.1_pt1 | contig 20157 bp, 19 predicted proteins | sample 5407581 | NCBI WGS metagenome assembly WNGR01 (sample SAMN13153383, study PRJNA577476) | soil metagenome | isolation source: 80 cm soil or saprolite under Garry oak tree replicate 2 | place: USA:California | collected 2016-06-15 | reverse complement strand
GACGGCACCGCGATGAGCAGCGTGGACACCATGAACGTCGACCCGAGGGTCGGGTTCATGCCGCTCATGAACATGTGATGGCCCCACACGATCCAGCCGAGGAACGCGATTCCGATGATGGCGAACACCATCGAGGGGTAGCCGAAGATCGGCTTGCGGCTGCCGTTGGCGATGATGTCGGACACCATGCCCATGGCGGGCAGGATCAGGATGTAGACCTCAGGATGGCCGAAGAACCAGAACAGGTGCTGCCACAGCAGAGCCTGTCCGCCGGCGACGGGATCGAAGAAATGCGTGCCGAGGACGTTATCGAACAGCAGCATGATCGCGGCGCCCTGCAGCACCGGCAGCGCGAGCACACCGAGGATCGCGGTGATGAACAGCGCCCACACCGAGAGCGGCATACGGAACCACGTCATGCCGGGGGCGCGGAGGTTGATCACCGTCGTGATGTAATTCAGCGACCCCAGTACCGATGACAGCCCGAGCACAACGATCGAGACGCACCATAACATCTGCCCGACGGTGACGCCCGAGAGATCCGGACGGGCCGCGAGTGGTGCGTAGTTCGTCCACCCCGACCGGATCGGCCCGTTCGGCACGAAGAAGCTCGCCGTCATGATCAGGCCCGCGAGCAGCGCCAGCCAGAACGAGGCCATGTTGATGCGCGGGAACGCCATGTCGTGCGTCCCGATCTTCAACGGGATGAGGAAGTTGGCGTACACGCCGACGAGCAGCGGCATGATGGCGAAGAACACCATGAACGTGCCGTGCATCGAGACGAGCTGGACATAGTACTCGGGTAGGATCACGCCGTTCACGACCATCGTCTCGGGCAGGATGCCGCCCCCCGGCATCGGCTTGCCCGGGAACCCGAGCTGCCAGCGGATCTGCATCGCCAGCAGGCCGCCCACCAGCAGGAAGAACAGGCTGACGAACAGGAACTGGATGCCGATGATCTTGTGGTCGGTCGAGAAGATGTATTTGCGCCAGAAGCTCATCGGTTCGTGATGCGCTTGGGTCGGAGTGTGGGCGACCGTCGTCATTCGGAGCCTCCGGCGGCTTGTTGGGCGACCCAGGCCTTATACTCATCGGGCGTATGCACGAACACCCGTGCGCGCATCTTGTAATGCCCCATCCCGCATAGCTCAGCGCAACCGAGCTCGAATTCACCCGTTTTCGTCGCCTCGAACCAGGCGGTGATCTGCATCCCCGGCACCGCGTCCTGCTTCAAACGCCACTCGGGGACGAAGAACGAGTGAACCACGTCCTCGGAGCTGAGCTCGACCGCAAATGGCTGGTTGACGATCACATGCAGCTGGTTTCGGACGGTGAAATCGTCGGCGGTGCCGAGCTTGCCGTCGGGCCCCGGATACGTCACCTGCCACTCGAACTGCTTGGCGTGGACGCCCAGGTGGTAGGCGTTCGGCGGGACGCTCTTCTTATCCTTGATAAGCACCCAGTAGTGATTGCTGATCAATCCGAGCGCCACCATCGTCACGGCCGGGATTGCCGTCCAGATCACTTCCGCGCGCGTCGAGCCGTGCGTATAGAAGGCCTTCCGCCCGGGACGCGCGCGGTAGCGAATCACGAACGTGATCAATCCCACCTCCACGATGACGAGCGCGATTCCCGTGATGATGAGAATCGCCAGAAACAGCGTGTCGATGGGACCGGCGAACGTCGAGCCTGCGTCGGGAAGCCACCAACGCATTCGGGTCTCTCCTCGCGCTAGTGCGCGGCGAAAGTGAAGTGGGCCGTCTTGCTTTCGGTCGCCGCGATCGTCACGGTCGCCGTCTGCGTGCCGAACTTCTCGTGCCATGCCTCGATCGTGTACGTCCCGGGCGGCAGGCCCTTGATCGAGAAGCTGCCGTCGGGCCCCGTGACCGCGAAGAACGGATCGGGGCGCACACCGAGGTACGCGTGCATCCAGCCGTGCACGTTACACTCGAGATTCACCATCACTTCAGGCGCCGCGAACGTGCGCGTCGTCTTCATCCCCGCGGACGGCTGGCTCACGTTGAACGGCCGGTTCGCTTTGGCGATCGCTTTGATGTTGTGGAGCACCGGGTCGGAGTTCAGAATCTCGAGCCCCTGACCCACCATGATCCCGAAGACGTGCGGGTGATAGCGGCAGCCGTTCTGGTCCAGCACGACAGACGTTGCGGGCGCCGGAAACGTCTGGCCGGCGGGAACGCCGGACTTCACGTACACGAACACGTTGGCGAGGGCGTTGGCCGCGCCGGCCACCACGTTCTCCTCGGTGGGCGTGGTCGGGTACTTCGCCTTGCACGCCGCCTCTTCGCTCATGTCGATCGCCGGGTTCTTGGGCGCGGCACCGGTGAACTTGACCTTCCCCGTGATCGTCCCACCCGCCGCGGAGACTTCCGTCCTCGGGGGTGCCGCCTGCACAGCGCTGCGGTCCCCCTTGCTGCACACGGTGAGCAGGAACATCCCGCCCACCACGCTGAAGATTCTGCCGTTCATTGCTGCCTCCGGTATGAAGTCTTCTGCTGCGCGCGCCACACGACCAGCATGCCCAACCCCAGGGTGAGCACCATGGCGAGCACCGGCGAGATGAACACGCGGGCCGGCACCGGTTCGTCGAGGGCGAGGAAATACCACGTGCTGATGGCCATCCGCGTGCCGTGCTCACCGTTGGACCCGTCCCAGGCGAAGAACGCCACCGGGATGGCACGGCCCGTCCGGAACGGAAGCTGGCTGGCCGTATCGGCTGAAGCAAGTGCGCGCGTGAAGGTCAGCCGCCACTGGCCGTGGTCGTAGACCACGCGCACCCCCGGCCCCGAGCCGGCCTGCGGATCGAACCGATCGATCCCGCGCGCCAGACCGGCGACCGCGGCGGTCCGTGAGCTGCTCGACCAGCGCCACTGATAGACGGGCGCGCCGGGACTCCCCATCAGGAAATACGGCCGCTCCATCCCCGACGGAATGGCGACGGGAAACTGCACGGCCAGCTGGTCCGGCCACGGCGCCGGCTGCTCGCGGGTCGAGTCATCGCTGTCGAGCGTGTTGAGCACGCGGCCAACATGTGCCAGCCAGGCGGTGTCGGGACTTTGCGATCGGTCGTCCCACACCACGCGGAGGGCGATCGAGTCGGCTGTATGGACGGCTTTGACCCAGACGCCGGTGACGGCCGGCGCGAACCACCGTTCCTTGCGGATGACCTGGCCCACGAGCGGGAACCAGTATCCGTCGACCGACGTCCAGGCCGAATCGTCCGGCGCGTGCGGCAGGGCTTTCGTCACGAGCGGCGCGTGGATCACGTCGCGGACCGCGGGCGGCTCCTTCGGCGAGAGGCTGCGCACATACTGCGCGACGCGCCACAGCTGCTCGTCGGTGAGGAATTTCTGCTCGATCAGATCGCTGAACGACGGCATCGGTGTGCCATCGAGACCGGTGCGCAGTCGGTGGTAAATGTCCTCCGCGGTGCCGCCGCCGTTGAAGCGCCAGTTCTCGTGCAGATCGGCGGCGAAGATCGGATGGCCCGCGTCGTCCTTGAGCGTCGGAGCCGACGGCCCGTCGCCCCGCCCCAGATCGCCGTGGCACTTGCGGCACCCGATCGAGTCGTAGAACTGGCGGCCGACGCGCAACGCGTCGGCGACGCTGCCGCCTCCGGGCGCACTCCCGAAGACAACCGGTTGAGGCCGCTGCGTCGTGTCGGCGAAGTACGGGCTAAACGTCTTGATGTACGCCAGCACGTCCCGCCGCTGCCGATCGGAGAGCCGAGTCTTCCACGCGGGCATCGCCGTCCCGGGCAGCCCTTCATCTATAGAGCGCAGCAGATCGGCGTCGGTGGGAAGCTGGCCGCTCGGCGTCGAACGTATTTGATACAGGGCGTTGCCCGTGAAGTCACGCGGCGGCGGGATCATGTGGCGGGCACCCTCGCCGTCGCCCTTGCCGTCCACGCCGTGGCAACCGGCACACCACTTCGTGTAGACCTGTTTTCCCGCGGATGTATCCTGCGTCGCCACCACGGCCAGGAGCAGAAGTGGGTAGATCACTTGCTCCCCTCCGCGCTCACTTCCCAGGTCCTCGGCTTCCAGCCCGTCTGATCGTAGAGGAAGAGCACCACCGACCAGATCTCATCTTCCGTCAAGAACTCTTCCCACGCCGGCATCGCCGAATTCCACGGCGTGCCTTCGCGCGGCAACCCCGGCCCGCCCTTCGCCACGCGCCAGAACACGAAGCTCTCCGTCAGCTGCGCGATGGTGCCGTTGTCCTGGAAGTTGGCGGGCAGGGGATTGAATCCCGAGGCGAAGTGGCCCTGGCCGTCCAGATGATCGCCGTGACAGGGCACGCAGTTCTGATAGTAGATGCGACGGCCCTCGGCGAGGTGCGCCGCCATGTCACCAGAGCGGCGCAGCGGATTCTCGAGTCCCACCAGGGCGATCGTCTTGCCGCGGAACGTGATCTGCGACGGTGGAGCCGGATGGATCGACCGCAGGTTGGGTGGCGCGGCGACGCTGGCCTTGACCTGACTGTAAGTGAGGCAGCCGACCATCAGGGTCACGACGGCGAGCAAGGCCGTACGCACGGCCTTGAGACGCGGCTGGATGAGCACCTCGTGCAGCGGCTCCTTGAACAGTGTCCAGCGCGCTTCGTCATCGCTCACCCAGATCAGGATCCCGACGAGCACTGTCGCCATGTACTGCAGCACGACGCTCTTCGGCACCATCGCGCTGCCGGGCAGCACGGGGATGACGAAGACGATGACGAGATAGGCGAGCACGAGCAGCAGGACCGCCTGCCAGAACGGGTGCTTGAGGTAGGCTCTCACTTGTGCCCCGCCAGGAACTGCACCAACGCCTCCAGCTGCTCAGCGGTGAACTGATGACCGAACGTCTTCGGCATGACGCCTTTGAACTTCTCATATCCCTTCGCCGTCTTCGCGTCGGGGAGCAAGATGGACTCGCGGATCAGGTTTGCCGACAGCCGCGAGCCGACGTGCGTGAGATCCGGTCCAATCGCGCCGCCTTCGCCATTGATCTTGTGACAGCCGGTGCAGCCGGCGCCGCGAACCATGGTCATCGGATCGGTACTACCGCCAGCGATCCCTGCCGCCGTTGCCGCCCCTGGCGCCCCTGACCCACCGGCGGCAGAGGCGGCAGGGATGTCTGACGCCGTCACGTCGACCGTCCCGCCGTTCGACTCGAGGAACGCCACCAGCGCCCAGATCTGCTGCGGTGACAAGATCCGGCCCATCTCCGGCATGATCGGCTCATAACCCGCCACGACGTAGGCACGCGGGCTGGTGAGCGACTCGTAGAGATAGGCCTTGCAGTCCTTGCCCGCTTCCCGTTTGCCGCAGCGCGCGCCGACCGGGCCCTGCCCTTTTTCGTCCGTCAACAGGTTCGGGGCGCGCGTGCCGAGGCCGTGACAGGCGGTGCAGCCGCCCGCGCCGTGATAGAGCTGGTCGCCGGCGCTCGTGAGCTGCTCGGGCGTCACATTCGCGCCGAGGGTCAAGGCGTGCGGCACTTCCGACTGGACCTGCGGGATCTTGTTCGCGATCAGCGTATACAGTGCGAGTGTGCCGAGCACGACGCCGATGATGCGGAGATTAATGGCCCACATGCGGCGCCTCCACGGTCGACGGCACGAACGTCGATTTCTCGGCCAGCCCGCCGAGCCAGAAGATGAAGCCGACCAGCGACAGGAAGATGAGCACGCAGGTACTGATCATGATCGCCGCGTAGCCCAAAGCGGGCGTTGCGGCGTAGGGCGTCATGTCCTGCATGACTCCATACACGTGCCAATGCTGGCGGATGCCGCTGCGGGCGAATCCCATCAGACCCATCAGCCACGTGAACGTCACGGCGAGGATGAAGAGCGCGTACTGCGAGCGCGGCGGCATCTTGCCCCACTGGATCGCGCCGAGCGACTGCGCGCCGCGGGCCATGAGCACGTCGATGACGGTGACGAAGATGATGCAGGCGAGCACGGCGCCCACCTGATACACTGAGTATCCGATGCGGACGATGGCTTCCACAAAGTAGCCGCGAATCCCGAAGAACAGCACGATGGCGGCGGCGATCACGAACATCCCCGCCTGGATGCGCGTGCCGGTCTGCGCCCACGGCACCACTTGCCGGATATTGGCCCGGCGATACAGCAGGAAGGAGAGGAACGTCGACAGAATCATCAGGTTGACGGCGGTGTTCTTGGCGCTCATGACGCCGAGCGCGCCGAGCAGCGGGTGGTGTGAGCCGCCCATCGCCGCGAGCTCGCGCGAATCGGCGATCATAGTGTGCGGCGTTCCCCAGACCAGCGCGCCGAGCACCAGCACGACGAGCAGCCATTTGGTGTATGGGCGGAAGCGTTCGGCGCCGGGAATCCGCCCCATCCCGACCCAGAGGTAGTAATTGCCGGCGAGGAACAGCACCGCGATGAGGAAGGCCTGGATCACCCAGAGCCAGCTCATGAAGCCGCCCATCATGGTGATGCCTAACGACTGGTCATACTGGTAGATCTCACGGCCCAGCCAGTAGCCGGCGAAGGGCAGCACGATCAGCGCCGACATCGCGATGAAGTTGCCGACGTACCCCATCCAGTCGTAGTGCGCCCGCTCCTCTTCGGTGCGCGCGGCGAGGAAGCGGTAGCTCGCATACGCCCCCACGATCGCGCCCCCAAACACGACGTTGCCGATCAAACGGTGAATGTTGATCGGCATCCAGGTGTGGTTGAGGATCGCGTGCCAGATCTTGATGCTGGTGGGTGACGTCTCGGGCGTGATGTCGCGCGGCGGCGTCATCATGTACGTCAGCCACGAGTCGGCGATGAACATCACGATCGTACCCCAGATGTTGAGCAGGATGCCCAGACACCAGTGCACGATCTTGGCCCGGCCGTACTTCCACCGGTCCCAGCCGTAGTAGTAGAGATACAGCGTGAACGACTCGAAAAAGAAGATGGCGCCGTACACCCACACCGATGGCGCGAATATCGCAAGCAGGTACGCGAAGAACTTGGGATAGAGCGTCGCCAGGAGAAACGTGAACGTCGCCCCCCAGAGGGCCGTCGCGCTGTAGGCGATCAGCAGCAGCCGCGTGAATTCTTTGGACAGCCGGTCGTAGCGCTGATCCTTGCCGAAGATCCCGATCCCCTCGGCGACCACGGCGAAGATCGGCACCCCGAGCACGAACGCCGCGAACATCAGGTGGATCTCCGCCGCGATCCAGACGGCGGCGCGGCTACCGATCCATGGGAAGTCGCGATATGCGCCAGTAGTGTCTGCCACGGCCTGAAGCAGATGCAGGGCGTCGACCATCAGCTATCCGCCACAAAAAAGGGCCGTGTCTTGGAGAAGTCGATCGGCATCGCGTTGCGGATTTCGCTCAGCAGCTCGGGCGTGATTTCGTGCAGGCCGCGCTCGCGCGCCCAATCCTCGACACGCTTCGCCACCACGCCGCGCACGAACGACGGGACACGATCGAGCCGCGACCGCGCGGCGGCCGACCACGTGAGCGCGGGGATGAACTCCTGGCCGTACGAGACCTCGTGTTGCGGCTCGATGACGGCGACACCCGCGGGCTCGTAGACGCAGGACGGATCCGCCGCGAGGACGTCGCCCTCGAGCGCGAACGCGCGCGCGCGGCAGCCGCCGCACAGCTTCTGGTATTCGCAGCGGCCGCATTTGCCGCCCAGCGTCCCCTCCCGCAGCTGCCGGAACAGCGGCGCGGTGCGCCAGATCTCGCCGAAGCTCTGCGCGCGCAGGTCGCCGGCGACTTCGGGAAGATAGGGACACGGCGTGAGCTTGCCGTCGGGGGTGATGCGGCAGTACTGCGTGCCGCACGGACAGCGCGTCTCGTAATTCAGAATCGGGGACTCGGGATCGGCCGTATGCACGTGCCGCATGAAATGCGGCGCGCACTTGGCGCGAATCATCATCTGGCCGCGGTACTGGCGTTGCCAGCGCGCGAGATCGGCGAGGATCGCCTCGTACTCGGCCGGCGCCAGGTCGGACAACCCGGCGCCCCGTCCCGTCGCGACCAGGAAGTAGCAGTTGAACGCGACGGCGCCCTGCTCTGCCGACCACTGTGCCACCCGCTCCAGCTCGGCGCGATTCCCCTTGGTCGCCGTCGTCTGGATGATGAAATCGAGCCGCTGCGCGCGCAGCCGGCCCAGCGCTAGGGTCGTGGCATCGAGCGAGCCTTTGCCGTGGCGGAAGTTGTCGTGGTAGGTCGGCCGCAAGGAATCGATCGAGACCGCCACGCCCCGCACGCCGGCCGCCTTGAGCGCGGCGATCCGCTCGTCCGTCAGGAGCGTGCCGTTCGTCCCGACCACCACGGTTGCGCCGTGCTGCGAGGCGTACCCCGCGATCTGCGTGACGTCCGGGCGCAGCAGCGGCTCGCCGCCCGACAGAATCAGCAGCGGCGCCGGATTCACGCCGAGCAGCTCGTCCACGATCCGCAGGCACTCACTCGTCGCGAGCTCCGACGTCGCGCTCTCGTGTGGACCGGCCGAGATGTAGCAATGGGCGCACTCGAGATTGCAGCGCCGCGTGAGATTCCAGGCGACGACGTGTGGGACGTGGCTCACTGCAGCAGTTTCTCGACCGCCCGTTTCGCCTCTTCGGGCGTCACCGTCTTCATGTCGACGGGGCACTTGTCCATCTTCGCTTCGATGTCGCGGATGGGGCAGCGCGTGATCCCCTGCGCTTTGGCTTCCTCGATAAAGGCTTGAAGGGAAGAAGCCTCGCCGCGGATCTGTTTAGCCCGAAGCTCAGTGAACATGGCCATCATCGTGTCGACGTCGAACTCGTCGGCCTCGATCATCGCCTGCTTGTTGTCGTCCATGACGTGGGTCGTGACACGCCAGATGTCGTGGTTTCGGGCGAAGCGCTCGACGGTGTTCCGCGCCAGCGGGCGCGCGATCAGCGGCACGAGCTGCAGCCGCTGCCACCCCTCCTCGGTCCAGACGATCGGGTCGGAGGCGACGCGCGGCCGCTTCGAGACCGCGCCCGTAACCGGGCATTTGGTCTCGACTTCGGGGACCTGGGGCTCGGGATCGGCGTCGTGTCCTTGCACCTTCGTCGCCTTCATCTGCTCGGTCGCCTTCACCTCGGCGAGCGCGATCTCTTCGGCGCTGCCGATGCCCATGATCAGCTGCATGTGCGTGGGCAGCAGCTTCTGAATGGCTTCGTCGAGCCACTTATTCGTCACGGTCGGCGGCGGCCCGGCATTTTCCACCTTCTCGAGCACGTACTCTTCGACGGCGCGGCGCGCGATCCCCTGCGCGAACGGCCTTCGGGCGCCCAGGGTAGACCGGCCTGACCGTCTTCTTCGATCCAGGGGATGTCCTCGGGCCGCACGCCCACCACACCCGTCAACAACACAGAGCACGGCGCCAACCGCAGCAGATTCTCCGCCTGCGATCCCAGCTCCGTGTTTTCGACGCGGTGCGCCCCGTGGCGGCCGATCACCAGCAGCGAGGGCTTGATCTCCTCCACCCACTGCATGATCACCTGGAATGGCTTGCCGATGAGGATCTGCGTCTTGAGCGGCACGTCGGGGTACTGCTGCGCCATCACCTCGGCGCGCTTCAGGTTCGCCTGGCAGAGCTTGAGCAGCCCCTTGTCGATGATGTTGTTGTGGAGCTCTTCCTGCTCTTCGAACTTGAACACCTTCGACGCCTGATACGACAGCACGTCCTTGATGTTGTGGAAGACGACGTGGTGATACTCCACGTCGAACGCGCTGCAGACAAACAGCGAGCCGCCGAACTTCTGGGCCAGCTCGAGCGCCGCCTTCATGGCTTTGTAGCTGTAGGACGATCCATCCACACAGACCAGGAAACGGCCGCCCTCGAGCGGCTGCTGGTCGCGCACGATGAGCACGTCCTTCTCGATATCGCGCAGCACGCGCGCGACGACGCCGCCGAGCTGCGACAACTGCTGGCGGCCGAGGCCGTGGGCGCCGATCGCGAGCAGGTCGTACTGCCGTCCGGACGAGCCGACCAGACGGGCGGCGGCATCCTCGTCCTCGGCGACGAGCCGGCCGTTTTCGCCGAGCTTGACGTCGCTGCGGACCTTGTCGCCGCCGTCGTAGCCGGCGGCGCGGTTCGGATCGAACCCGATCAGGCCCGGCAGGCGGCCCGCACCCCGGTTCACTTCGTTGACGATCTCTTCGTAGTTGATGCCTTCGAGCAGCTGGCGCGTCAGCGGCACACCGGCCGATTCACAGCGCTTGCCCAGCTGATCGAGGAAGCTGTCGGCGATCAGCTGCAATCCCTTCTCGATCAGTTTGTCGTGGATCTTGCGCTGTTTCTTGATTTCTTCGGGCGTCTGGAACTGGGCGGGGAGGCCGGTCTCGAGCTGGCGGAAGCGGACATCGTGGAGGCGGGCGGCGTAGACATGGTTGCCGGTGATTCTGCCGCCTGTTTTCCTACACATCTCAATGGCGCGGTCGACGGCCCAATCGGAGTGCTGCGAGTTGTCGACCGGAACGAAAATCTCGCGGTACACCACTACCTCCCCGAGTAACGCCGCTCGAGCGGGCCTGAACTCTAGATGTCGGTGTGGATGCCGTCAGAGTTAAGGGATATGTGCGCGAGTCCCGAGGCTGTCAAGGAACTTGTTCACAAGCTCCCGGGACGATTTGGGTCCCGGTTTCGTTCCAAACCGTAATCGCATCCACCGGGCAGGCGTCGCACGCGCGCAATAACCGCTCCCGCTCAACCGCATCCGGCTTCACGAATACGGCCGTGCCGCTGTCATCCAGCACGAACGCTTCCGGGGCTTCCGTGATGCAGTCGCCGAAGCCGACGCACAGGGTGCGGTCGATGCGCACGCGCAGCGCGCCGACGCTGCGCTCCTCGAAGTCGCCCCCGCCCCCGCCCCCGCCCCCGCCCCCGCTCACATCCCTTCCAGGCCCAGCTCGGCGCGCGCGGTGTCCATGATCGCGGGCGTGATCTCCGGGATACCGCGTTCCTTGGCGTAATCGGCGTAGATCTTCTTCACCATGCCGCGCACAAAGCTCGGTACCCGGCTCAAGCGCTCCTGCGCATCAGTGGACCACGCCGGACCGCCCGTCACCACATTTGCCCGCACCATCTCAAAGGGTTCGCTCGGCACCGTCCGCCCACCGATTTCCACACCCAGGGACGACACGAGCTGCGTCTCCATCGGGTTCGTGAGCATGGCCACGACACGGCCGCACTTCGGGCACTTGAAGGTCGCCGCCAGCGTGCCGTCGCCAGGAAGCTGCCGCTCGCCGAAGGCCATCTGCTGGTCGCATTCGACGCAGAGGAACTTCATAGCTGCGCGGCCAACTGGTTCCAGCTGTCTGGTGTCGGGTGCCAGGGAATCCTGGCCACGACCGGTGCGGCAAACTCCGCCGCCAAATCGTCCCCGGCCGTGCCTTGCAACGCCCCTCCCACCATGTTCTCCACGATGCCGAGCAGCTCCGATCCGCGTTCGACGGCCGCGCGCATCGCGCGGCGCACAGCATCTCGCGATTCGGGCGTCGGGATCGTCACGGTCAGCGCCGCGGGCGGATTCCCCAGGATGTCGCACAACTCCACGTAACGCTGCATACCCGGCGGCAGGTCGAGCAGCAACATGTCGAGCTTGCCCCATTCCACATCGCCCAGGAATTCCCGCAGCGCCGACGCTTCCATCGCCCCCCGCCACACGAAACTCTCGGCGGCGGGGCCGGTGAACGTCAGGGGAGCGCCCTCATCCAGGAATTGGCCCATGGAAATGCATTTCACCCCGTCGAGGCCTACCGCCGGCGGTTGGGCGGTCGGCGGTGCCTGCAGCAGTCCGGGGATCGTCGGCCCATTCAGGTCGGCATCGAGCACACCCACGCTCCGGCCGCCCCGGGCCAGCGCGCGTGCCAGGTGCGCCGTGACAAAACTCTTCCCCACCCCCCCCTTCCCGCTCATCACCGCCACGATGCGCCGCACCCCGGCCAGGCGCTCCGCCACGCGCTTGCGCTGAGCGCCGATCTGGTCGGCCAGGCCGGAGCGGTCGGGATCGGTGAGTTGGTGGTAGGTGCGCATGAGGCTAAAAGCTAGCCGGTGGGGCGGTTCGTCGGTTAGTATCCTGCATGATTGAAGGACTCAAGCAGAAGCTCCAGGACGAGGTCGAACGGCTGAATCATGAGATCTCTTTCGTGTTGCCGAAGGAGATCGAGAAGGCACGCGCGCACGGCGACCTGCGGGAGAACTCCGAGTACAAGGCTGCCCTCGAGCGACAGCAATTCGCGCAGGCGCGCGTGCATCATTTGCGCCTGCGGCTGTCGAAACTGTCCGATGTCCGCGAGCAGGACATTCCGCGCGACCGTGTGGGATTCGGATCGCGCGTGACGGTGGAAGACCTCGATACGAAGAAGAAGGAGGTCTACGCCCTCACCCTCGGCGAGTTCATCGAGGGCGAGGACGGCGCGGCAGAGATGCCGGTCTCGATGGCGTCCCCGCTCGGCAAGGCATTGCTCGGCGGGAAAGTCGGCCAAAAGGTGGACATCACACTCCCGATGGGCAAGCGCAAACTCAAGATCGTGAGCTTGGATACGGTGCACGACCTGGCCGGCTCTTGACTAAAACCTTTTCGTGATGTCACTTAGACTCACGAACGCATGTTCAGACCTGTGGGAGAGGCACGAATGTCGATGCGCTTGCTGACCGCTGCGGCGGTCTTCTTGCTTTTCGTCCCTGGGCTCGCGGCTCAGGCCGACCCCGACCATCCCGTGGCCGGCGGCGGCCCGTTGCCCGCCGGCTGGCGCGTGCGCACCGAGCCGAACCGGCAGACCGGCCAACCGGCGCCGCTCGACAATGTCAAGTTCACGAGCATGGGCGATGGTTTGCATACCACGGTCGGGCCGGCCGCGATCTACTGGCGCGATCGCGACACGATCTCCGGCACCTACCATGTCGTAGCCAAGCTGGCGCAGATGAAGAATCCCGCGCATCCCGAAGCATTCGGCATCTTCATCGGCGGGAAGAACCTCGCCGACTCGGGCCAGACCTACACCTATTTCCTGGTTCGTCCGATCGACGGGATGTACTCGATCCGCCGCCGCGCCAGCTACACCACGCGGCCCACTGCCGTGGTCGAATGGACCGCGAGCGATGCCGTCACGAAGGCCGACTCGGGCGGCCGGGCGACGAACGAGTTGAGCATTCTGGTCCAGGGTGGCAAGGCGAAGTTCATGGTGAACGGGAAAGAGGTCTATACCGGCGACGCCGCGAGCCTCGATGTGAACGGGGTTGTGGGTTACCGGGTCAATCACAATCTCGACGTCCATCTCGGACCGCTCGGGATTCATAAGATGTGACCGCGATAACCCCGGCAGCAGACGACGACCGCTTTTCGTTCACGCCGTTCACGCGGCATCCGTTCTTCGGGTACGTCAACCGCTGGATTCTGGAGCGGGTGATTTGTCCGGGCCGTGAGGTGATCGTCGACCTCGGCTGCGGCCCGGGTGCGATCACGGAGCTCATTCTCGAGCGCGTGCGCGACCAGCAGCCGCCGCCCCACGTCATCGGGGTCGATCCGTCCCCCTCGGCTCTCGCGAAGGCGCGCGCGGCGATCTCCTCCAAGTTCGCCGAGTTCGTGCAGGGCAGCGCCGAATGGTTGTCGAAGCTCGTGAAGTCAGCCGACGCGGTGGTATTCCTCAACGCCATTCATTTGATGCCCGACAAGGAACAGGTGCTGAAGGAGATCCGGCGCGTGCTGAAGCCGGGCGGGCTGCTCGCGTTCAACAGCACGTTCTTCAACGGAGCGTATGTCGAGGGGACGAGCGGCTTCTGGCGGCGCTGGATCGTCCGCTCGGTGCAGACGCTCCGTGAAAAGGGTATCGAGGTCAAGCACAGCGGCCATGCCGCCGCCATGGAATGGTTTTCCGCCGATCAGTACAAGGCGGCCTGTACCGCGGCGCGTTTGCGACCCACCACGGTCGAGCTGCTACGCGTGGATATGACGCGTCAAGCGCTCATCGATATCGGTCGGTTCTCACTGTTTATCGAGGGCGCGCTCCCCGGCGTCCCTCTCGAGGAAGGCGCCCAGGCGCTCGAAGTTGGCCTCGAGCGCACGATGGAAGAGCTCAAGGTTGAGTCGGTCCCGCGGCACTGGTTGGAGGTTGTTGCGGAAGCCGTCTAGCGGCCCAAATCGTCAGCCCCAGCACCAGCAGCGCCCCCAGCGTAATCACGTTCAACGATTCCACCACACTGCGCCCATCGGTGCTGATGAGCGCCGGCGCGGTGAGTGCGAGGCAGGCAAACGACGCCCACCACGCAATCCACACCCCGCGCCGAACCTTCACGCCCTGCATCGCTCGCCAAATCAGCCAGTAGCCTGCCAGCAGCGAGACGAAGTGAGCCTTCCATGCCAGTGGAGAAAGTAGTGGCAGGATACAGAGTCCGACGGCGAGCTCGCCGAGCAGAGAGGGGTCATCGAGGCCGGGCGGGTGACGCCGAAAGGCAAACGCCAGCGCGAGCGCTCCGATCGCGGCGAGCGCGTAGAACAGCCGCTCGACGCGCTGCGGCGGCCACTCGGCCACGGCGTAGCGTATGGGGTCGCGGGCTCCGCCCTCGCGCGTGAGCAGGCGCCTCAGCGCCGCGAGGAGCGACTGGTTCGGGAACATCGGCGTGGGATTGGCGGTCTCGGCAGCGGCCACGGTGCGCCACTCCGTCCAGCGCTCGGCCGTCAGCGCCCGACCGAAGGTGAGCAGCGGCAGCACCACATTCAGGACGGCGAGGAATCCGGCCGTCCACGCGGCGGCGCGCCAGGCGCGCTTGTACAAAAGATAGGCGAGAAACACGATCGGCACCGCGCGCGCGCTGACCGCCGTCGCGAGCGCGAGCCCCCCCATCGCGTTGCGTCGCTGCCGGAACAAATAAAAAGCGAGCAACACGAGGAACAGCAGATACAGATTGATCTGCGTACTCTGCAGGTGCTCCTGGAGCAGCCGCGCCGTCATCGCCAGCGGGACGAGCGTCGCCGCGGAGGTCAGTGGCTCAGGCTTTGCGCCGGCAAGACGCGGCAGTAGGCGGCACGCTCCCCACAGCGCTGCCAGGCTCCCGAGCTGCCAAATCAAGAGCGCGCCGACGCGAGAAATGCGGGCGACCTCCGTCAGGGCGACTGCGATGAAAATGAAGAACGGCGGCCAGGTGTCGAAACTCAGGGTGGCGTACGGGTCGCCATGCTGCAGCACGACTTGGCCGACGCGCAGATAGTCGTGGAACACGACCCCGTCGATTCTGAACAGACTGCGCCCGACCTCCCACGCCCCTAGCAGCAGGAGGACAACCGTGACGGCGCGGCGGCCTGCCCGATTCACGCGATCACGAGTTTCAATCGGCTGTGTGCCTCTCGCAGCGCGGTCTCGACGACCGCCGGCGTTTCTCCTCGCGCAAAAATGAATCCCGGATATCGCGAGCCTTCGGGGAACGGCACCAGCCGCTCGCCCGGATGCGCCGTGATCTGGACGTCTTCGATCAGCGGTACGGCCTTCGCTGCCTCGATCCCTTGCACCTCCCGCAGCACTCCCGCCCCCGGTATCGGTATCATCATCACTCCCGCCGCTTGACGCTCGCGCTGTAACGACGGAATCGGCATCCCGAGGGCGTGCCGCACGATGATCTCCTCGAGGGAAATCGCCCGATCGCCGAATCGCAGCACCGCCGAGCAGCGCCCGCCGATGGGCCGCGCCGCCAGCTCGATCAGCCAGGGCCCACGCTCGTTGTACCGCAGCTCGGCGTGCACCGGACCGTCGACGATCCCTAACGCGCGGACAGCGCGGTCTGCGCAGTCTGTGATCGCCGATTGCAATCCAGCCGGCACACTCGACGGCGTAACGTAGATCGTCTCCTCGAAGAACGGCCCATCCAGCGGGTCGGGCTTGTCGAACAGCGCCAGCACGTGCAAGCGGCGATTCACGACCAATCCCTCGAGGGCAACCTCGTAGCCTGGTATGAACTCCTCGATGAGGTATTGCCGCGCCCGGTCGCCGCAGGCCGCCGCAGTTTCGGGCTCGGCGAGGATGGCGCTCAGCCGCTCACGCGCAGATCGGAAGGATTGAGGATTGTCGGCCCGCATCACCCCACGCGACGCCGACAGGCGCACCGGCTTCAGGACACACGGATAGCTGATGGATTGCGCGAACGCGGCGGGATCGTCCTCCAGGCTGCGGAGCAGAAAACGCGGGATGGGCACTGCGGCCTTGGCGAGCAGCTCGCGCTGCAGGTACTTATCGCACGCCGCGATCGCGGCGTGCACGGGGTTTCCCTTGAGCGCCAGCCGAGTGGCGATCGCCGCCGCGACGATTGCTGTCGTGTCGTCCACCCCGACGACACCGTTGACAGGGTATTGCGTCGCGAACACCCGCACGGCATCGGCCGCGCGCTCGGGTTGTTCGAAATCGAGGGTGAGAAGGCCGGCGGGATTGGACCGTTCGAGGGTGCTCGGCGTCTCCGACGCGACGGTCAGCTCGACGCCGATCTGCCGCGCAGCCTCCACGAAGGCCGCGGTGCGGTACGTCGTGGTAGGCAGCAACAGCAGCAGGCGAGGAGCTATTTCTTCGAGGCCTGGAAGTAGGGGTTCGCGCCCGAGGTGTGATCGGTGATGTCGACGATGCCCCGGACCGCGGGGACGAGCTGCGCGAGCATCCCTTCAATGCCCTGCCGCAGTGTGACGTCGGCCATGCCGCAGCCCTGGCAGCCGCCGCCCATACGCAGCATCACGACGGCGTCCTGCACATCGATGAGCTCGACGCGCCCGCCGTGGCGTGCGACCATCGGGTTCACCTGCTCGTCGAATACTTTGGCCACCTGCTCGTACAGCGCGTCGTCGGTGACCGCTGCTCCGCCACCGGAGGCGGGTTTGGGGGCGGCCGTGACCGCCGGGACGCCAGCCGACAGCGTGGATCGGATCGCGTTCCCGACCGCCCGACCGAACGACTGCCATGGTGCCGGAGATTGCTTGACGACCGTGACGAGATTGCCCGACACGATCAGCTCACTGACGGACAGGCCCGGAATCGCGAAGATCGCTTCCGCGAGCGGCGAACCGTTCGCCTCCTCGGGTGCGGTAAACCGGCGCACGCCGCCCGAGAACACCGGGACGCTGACCATGAACTTGCAGCGCTGGTTGTCGATCGGCTCCGCCGTTATCCGAATTTCAGCCGCGTCCATTTCTCATCTCGCGTGCGGCGGTCACCATGTTCTTGAGCGCCGCGAGCGTCTCCTCCCAGCCCCGTGTCTTGAGGCCACAGTCGGGGTTCACCCAGATCTGCGCGTCGTCCAGCACGCGCGTCATGCTTTTCAAAGCGCCGGTGATCTCCGCGGTCGACGGCACGCGGGGGGAATGGATGTCGTACACCCCCGGGCCGATCTCGTTGGGATACTTGTACTGCTCGAAGCCCTGCAGCAGCTCCGAGCCGGAGCGGGCGTTCTCGATCGAGATCACGTCCGCGTCCATCCGCTCGATGACCCGCAGCACGTCGTTGAATTCGCTGTAGCACATGTGGGTGTGAATCTGCGTACCGTCACGCACTCCGGCGGTCGCCAGCCGGAAGGCGTCCACGGCCCACTGCAGGTACCCCGTCCAATCGGCGCGCCGCAGCGGCAGCCCTTCACGCAAGGCGGGCTCGTCGATTTGGATGATGCGGATCCCGGCGGCCTCGAGATCGACCACCTCGTCCCGGATGGCCAGCGCCAGCTGCTTGGCTGTTTCCGCACGCGGCTGGTCGTCGCGGACGAATGACCATTGCAGAATCGTCACCGGTCCCGTCAGCATGCCCTTCATGGGGCGCTTGGTGAGCGACTGGGCGTACGTGCTCCAGCGCACGGTCATCGCACGCGGGCGCGAGACATCGCCGAAGATGATCGGCGGCTTCACGTAGCGCGTGCCGTAGGACTGCACCCAGCCGTGCTCGGTGAAGGCGAATCCGGCGAGCTGCTCGCCGAAGTACTCGACCATGTCGTTGCGCTCGAACTCGCCGTGCACGAGCACGTCCAGTCCGATCTCTTCCTGGAGCGCGACGGTCTTCGTGATTTGTTGCTGAATGAACTGGTCGTATTGATCGGCCGTCAGCTGGCCATCGTGCAGCTTGCGGCGAGCCGCCCGCACTTCGGCGGTCTGGGGGAATGACCCAATCGTGGTCGTCGGATACGGAGGCAGGTCCGGTTGAGACTTCCGGCGCTCCGCGAACCGCGTAGCGCGTACCCGGTCCTTCTCCGTGACCGCTCCCGCTCGCCGCTGCACCGCCGCATTGTTGATGCGCTGCGACACGCGGCGCGACTTGGCGGCCTTGCTGCTGGCATCCACCGCCGTACGGTCGCCCTTCGCCAGCGCGACCACCTCTTGCAGCTTCTGCTTGGCGAACGCAAGCCAGCTCTTCAGCTCCGCATCGAGCTTCGTCTCGAGATCGAGATCGAGCGGCGCGTGGAGCAGAGAGCAGGACGGCGCCACCCACAGCCGATCCTTCCCGACCTTCGCCGCCGCGCGCTCGACCAGCGCCGCCTGTTTCGCGAGATCGGCGCGCCAGACGTTGCGCCCGTCGATCACGCCCGCCGAGAGGACACGCCCCTTCGGCCACTTGGCGAGGAGCGGATCGAGCTGCTCGGGGGCGCGAACCAGATCGACATGCAGCCCCTGCACGGGGAGCGAGAGCGCCGTAGAGAGATTGTCGGCGAGGCCGGCAAAATACGTGGCGACCAGCAGCTGCAGTTTCCCCGCACGCGATGCCAGGTACTGGTACGCGCGCAAGTACGCGCCACGCTCCGCATCGGTGCGATCGAGGGCGAGACTCGGCTCGTCGAGCTGTACCCACGTCGCGCCAGCGGCGGCGAGCGACTCCAGCACATCGCCATACACCGGTAGCAGCCCGTCGAGGAGCGACAGACGGTCGAATGCGCCCCCCTTCGCCTTGGCGAGCAGGAGGAATGTCAGGGGCCCGATCAACACCGTCGTCGCGTCGATTCCGAGTGCCTTCGCTTCGCGGAACTCGTTCGCCGGTTTGGCGGAAGCCATCCGGAAGCGTTGGCCGCGCTCCAGCTCGGGTACGATGTAGTGGTAGTTGGTGTCGAACCACTTCGTCATTTCCATCGCGGTCACGTCGCGACCCTTGCCCTGACTCCCCCGCGCCATCGCGAAATAGGTGTCGGGATCCATCCAGTCGCTCTTGAATCCGTAACGTGGCGGCACCGCGCCCACCATGGCGCAGGTATCCAGCATGCGGTCATAGAAGGAGAAGTCGTTGGCGGGGATGCGAGTCAGTCCCGCATCGCGTTGCAGCCGCCAGTGCCGCCGCCGGAGCTCGGCGCCGGTGGCGAGGAGCTGCGATCGACTCACCTTGCCGCTCCAATAGCCCTCGGTCGCGCGCTTCAATTCGCGCGCAGCCCCAAGAGGGGGGAAACCCAGATTCGAAGCGATTGTCATAAGGAAGGGAATCTTACTTGGCCCGGCCCGCCGCAGGAAGCTACGTCTTGAATTATGCTCTAAGGATGGGGCGGCGCCGGCGGGTGCGGTGGTGGGGTACCGTGGCCTGGCGGCGGTCCACGCCGGGACTGTGCCGCGGCCGCCCGCTCGAGGCCCGCGGCCGCTTGTGCCGGGGTAACTCCGCGCGCGACTTCGGCCTGGACGCGCGCCGGCAATAGCAACAAGTCACTGGCCGGCTGACCAGACCGCAGCTTGGTGCTGATCAGTTCGATATTCTCCGCCGGCGGAACGCCCATCGCCGACAGTGTTCCCGCCACCCGCAGCCCGACGGTCAGCGCCTGCGCGCTCGCGCCCGTGCGGGCCAGGGCGGTGATGTCGTGCCCGCTGAGTCCCGCCGTGATCGCAAACTCGCCCGCCGCAATCACGAGCGTGTCGGTGACGACGCCACCTTCCCGCAGCGCCACGGCCGCCGTATCCAGCTGCATGACGACCAGACGCACCGCCGCCGTCACGCGCGCGGAGGGCACGCCCTTGGCGCTCCCCTCGATTGCCTTTTGAATGAGTGGATCGACCGGGAGACCGCGCGCGGATGCCGCGGTCCCCAGCTCCTCGACCAATGCCGCCACCTCGGGCGACACACGCCCGGCCAGCCGCGCGGCGATCCCGCCGCCGCCCGGCTGCTGCATGCCGAGCAGGGACAGCGGGAGTGTGAGGAGCGCGATGATCACAGGGTGAGCACGCTGTTGCGCCGGCCGAAGCCG
>WNGR01011033.1_pt1 | contig 20160 bp, 22 predicted proteins | sample 5407581 | NCBI WGS metagenome assembly WNGR01 (sample SAMN13153383, study PRJNA577476) | soil metagenome | isolation source: 80 cm soil or saprolite under Garry oak tree replicate 2 | place: USA:California | collected 2016-06-15 | reverse complement strand
TCGGTCGTCATCTTGCTGCAGTCGACCAAGACGCAGACGACGACGCTCTTCAGGAGCTGTTGGATGAGCGGCCGCGAGGCGATCCCGGTCTCGATGAACTCCTCGATATCTTCGCCCGACACGTCGTAGGCGGAGAACCGAAGGGTCGAGAACGGGTGGACCCAGTTCTGTTGCCGGATGTAGTACGGCAGCTTGCCGACGACCTTGCGGAGGTAACCGAAGACGAATCCGAGTTCCGTGATCTCTTCCTTCAGCGTGGCGCTCGGGAATCGGCCGTCTTTCATTCCTTCGTAGACCGCCGACATGATGTTCAGCGATTGGATCGGCGCGTGGAAACGGAAGTCATCTTGGACCCCCGTCCCGTATTTGACTTGGGCGCTGTAGAGGAGCCCCAAGAACGTCGTCTTCCCGGAGGCTCGGTCTCCCAGGAGTGCACAGGGCATATCACGGTGCAGCCCCGCTATCCATACTTAATCCTAACCTCAACGTTATCATGGATGCGACGACCCATGCCTGATGAACCGCGAACCTAGGCCCGCGTGTCCGCAGCGATTCCCGCCAGACACTCGAGGAACGCGAGGTACTCGTCGCTCGGATAGTCCGGCTCCCAGCCCACCGCTCCGCGCCGGCGAAGCCGAAGTCGTTCGTCGCGGCCCGGGGCCGGCTCATCCGTGCGCACCCAGCTGAAAAAGTACGAAGGCGTCGCGAACTGCAGTCCCCGACGTCCCCCGGATCGAATGGCGGCCATCGTCTTTGGCATACTGGGGTTCACGAGTCGCTTGGCATACTCCGCATGAGGCCCTTTCTTGCTGACATCCGGAGGGACGGCGTCGAGATCCACACGGCGCAGGACCTCCGGGTCAATCTGGTCAAACTTGGAGAGGACGAAGATCGGGTGGAGGAACTTGTCTTGGGCTTGATCCCGAGAGCGCTGGACCGCCATCAAGAGCGACGCCACGGCTTCATCGTATTTCCCCAACGGGGCAAGCTCGCCCTCTTCGTCGGCCGCGGCCAGCGAGGTGGCGTCGACCATGATCACGATCGCATCGCCGGTGAGCGCGCTACTCAATGTCTTCTGGTCGACGGACCTCCGGTCGCTCGAGCGAGCCATCTCGTCCTCGAAGGATTTCAACAGAATCAACTGGAACGATGCAGACGACTCAGGAGACGAACCTCGTGATCGGCGCCGTGACAGAATCCCAAGGCCGGTCCGTCGATGGCTGAGCCGGAACGCGATCTCGCGAACCCCCTCTTTCGTCGCGGCATCGGGAAAGCTCCCCGACATCAGCCTCTGGAAAACGCCGCTGATTTCGTCGAGGGATTCGAAGGCGGCGTGAAACCGAAAGCCATCCGCCTTGTCCGAGCCGAATTTCACTTGGGCCGCGTAGAGCAGGCCCAGGAACGTCGTCTTGCCGGAATTCCGATCTCCGACAATTACGACTCGCGGCATCGGTTCCCGCCCCTGAGCTCCGGGTAACCCTCACGCCGTAACATTAGAAAGTCCTATCTCAAACGAACGTCGGTGATGCGAATCGAATATCTTGGAGACGTACGATTCGGGGCCCCACGGGATCATTGGCGTTGGTGAGCCCTCTCATCGAATTCGATCGGCACGTCGTGCTTCTCATCCACCCGAAAGAGCGGAGCAGGTGGACTCGTTCCTCAATCGCCTGCTCTCTCCCCGGACAATTGCGTCGTCAGGAACCCAATCGTTCGTTGCCACGCAAGCTTGGCTGCCGAGGCATCATACGCATCGCGTCGGTCTTTCTCGAAAAACCAGTGTGTCGTCCCCGGGTATGTGTAGAACGTGAGGTCCTTTACCCGTGTGCGGAGGTCCTTCTCCAGATCTCGCACGGCGGCAGGGGATTCAAATTCGTCCGTCTCAGCGAAATGACCAAGGAAGGCCGCTTTGATGTGGGAATAGTTTCCATCCCCCGTGCCATAGAAGAGGACGACCGCAGCAACGTCCGCGGGGAGCTCCTGCGCCAACCAAAGACTCCAGAATGCCCCCATGGAAAAGCCGATGACTCCGAGGTGTTTTCCCTTCACTCCCGGATGGCTTTGTAGACCTCTCACGCCGTTTAGAATGTCTTGGCCGGCTGCCTTTTGATCGAGTTTCGACATCAGGTGCTCGGCCCCGTCTCGGGTCGATGCGGTCGCTCCGCGGTAGAGGTCGGGAGCGAACGCGACGAAGCCGGCCCTTGCGAGCTCATCACAGAGGCCTTTGAAGAAGTCGTTTAGACCCCACCATGCGTGGAGGACCAAGACACCCGGCCCAAGGCCCTTCTTCGGGATTGCCAAGTACCCCCGGACTGTGCCTTCGGGGCTTTTGAGGTCCGCTATTGCCATGTTTTGCCTCGCTTCCTTGACGGCCGGCATTTCCGAGTCGACTCTTGAAGCTAAGCGTCACGAACGGGTACTCGACGTCCGTCGCAAAGGCCGGAGTTGCATCGAGTGGGATTTGAATAGGCGACCTCGACTGCGCTATCGTGTCGCCGCTCGGTGCAGTTCCTGACTGCCCTTTCACAACGGTTTCGTGGAACCCGCGCGGACAGTCCGAGTTGCTTAAGGTGGCGCATATCCTTGGCCTCGCTTGCTGTTCACGATGGCCATCCCTTCAATCACTCGGGAGCATGTTCTCGCATTCCGGCAACGCGCGACGTACCTGCACAGGCGGCTTCCGCCGGGGCGACTCGTCGAGGCAGCGTTCGCAGGACTCCAGGACAGCGCTCCTCGATCCGCCGTCTTGGCGCTTTACGCACGCGTTAAGGATGTATCGCCATCCGCTTGGAAGGATCCGGGGTTCGTCCAAGTGTGGGGCCCAAGGGGGGCCGTGTACGTCGTCCCGCGTCGGGATGTGGGCGTCTTCACGCTTGGTCGGTTCCCGCGCGACCCCGTTTTCGGAGCGGCTGTGAGAGCCGCCGCCGAAAAAGCGAAGCGCGCGTTCCGGGCTCGACAAACGCAGCCGGAAGGCGTCGTCTCTAATCGAGCCGTCGGGGTGAATTTCCGTGAGTTGAGAATCGCCTCGATGACCGGCGCGGTGAGGATCGAATGGGATGGAGCCACCACATCTTGGCGGCTTGTCGAGCCTCCGACGGAGGGGCCAGAACCCGCACGCCTCGAGCTGGCGCGTCGGTTCCTGCGGTCGGTGGGGCCGTCGACGCCCAAGGAGTTCGCTTGGTGGTCGGGCGGGTGGGCCGGGTCCTTTGGCGCATCCACACGCGGAGAGCTTTCCGATGCCCAGCAGACGTTTCGTTCGCTCGAAAAGGAACTTGCCGAGGTTGAATTCGAAGGTCAGCAAGGGTGGACCCTTCGGACGGACCGCTCCCGGTTGGAAAGAGCGGTGCCCGTCGAAACGGTGCGCTTGCTGCCGGCCGGAGACCCGTTTCTGGCGTCCGCAGACCGGGCATTGCTCGTCCCGCAGCCACGGTTTCGATCCGAATTATGGCCCAAGTCCGTGTGGCCCGGTGCGCTCCTGGTGAACGGGGAGCTCGTAGGTACCTGGCGTCGGCAGGTGGGCCGAGTCACGGTACGAGCGTGGCGACCGCTTGAACCCAAGGTTAAAGAAGCGGTCGAGGAGGAGGTCTCCCGGATGCCCATCGAATCAACGAAGAAGGAGATCCGTTGGTCGACGGGCGATGTGCCCCTTTGAGTTGCGCGATGACTGCTCGTTCCCTCGAGAACGATGCGATCGCACCTTGTGTTTGTCGTTAGTCGTGCTCCGGATGCCCCTTCATCCACCGCTTCTCTTCCTCGTTAGGAGTGAGGGGAAATCCGACCGACCAGAGGAACACCCTGGCGGTCGCGGGGCCCATGTGCTTGAACTTGTATTGGAGATCCTCCAGCAGCTTCCCTTCGCGCTTCCCGAAGCCCTGGAGGTACCCCTTCACCGAACCGTGTTCCTTCGCCAAGTCCAAAATCGTCTTGGCGTTCTCGACCGTCGCGCGGATTTTCTTTTCGTTCCGGACGATTCCCGTGTCCTGCATCAACGCACGGATGTCGCGCTCCGATAGCCGCGCGACCTTCTCGGGTGAGAAGTCGCGAAACGCCTTTTGAAAGTGGGGCCACTTCTTCTCAACCATCCGCCAATTCAAGCCCGCGCTGAAGATCGCCCTGGACATCAGCTCGAGGTACCCGTGATCATCCTTCGGGGGAACCGCTTTCCATCCCGGCATGGGGACTGCGACCTTGTTCGCTCTATTTATGCCTACCTTCGCGGCAGTCCTCGCCCCTTTTGAGCGGGTCGTCACGAACGCCGCTTTCCGCCGCCCGGAGAGAACGGCGGCGACTGTGCATTCACCGAAAAGTGGACCGGGTGGGATTTGAACCCACGGCCTCTACCATGCCAAGATAGCGATCTTCCAGCTGATCTACCGGCCCGCGACGCGCTGTATCATGGGCCCTCTATTAAGGTTTCTTTGAGGGTCGCGGCCGAATCGTTTTCCTCATGAGAACCCCGCTCGTCCCGAGGCGCGCGATCGTTTCGAAGCCTTCCCTTCGGAATATGCCCGGGGTCCCGAACCACCGCCATTCCGGCACCGCGGCCATCTTTGCTGAAACGACCGGGTAGGCCTCGACGATTCCTCCCCCTTGATTCTTGATGGACGTGAGTGCCGCCTTCAGCGCGACTTTCGCGACACCGTGCCCTCGGTACTTGGGATCGACGAAGAAACACGTGATTCTCCATAGTTTCGTATCTCCGACCGGCGGCGCCACCTTGCGATAAGTGCGTCGCGCGTCGATTCGCGGAAGCTCTTCCTGGCCGCCGTATTGGCACCAACCCACAGGTGTGCCGCGTTCGTAGACGAGGATCGCATGAGAGCGACCTTGTCGCACGAACGTTCTCTTGTCTCTCCGGTTGATTCGCTTCCATTGATCGCTCGTCGTGCCGCGGCCGACGGGCTTCGACCGTTGGTAGAACATGCACCAACACCCTCCCTGTTTGATCGCGAGCGTCTCAAAATCAGGAAAGGTCCGAAGGCTCAGCTCACGCACCGTGTATGCCATTGGGACTCCGATCTCGGTTCATGCGGCTGACAATCCAAGCGAAGGCGTGAACGGCGACAAAAAGGTTTCTTGCGTCGGTCGCAACGAAATCATATTCAGGTCTCCCCGCGATTCGATGATCACGGCCAGCAAACGCCCACAGGTTCATCCGGCGGTGGAAGGTCGAGGCCTCGAGGTCTTCACGGCGGAAGCGCTCGAGTTCATCGCAGTCCTCCATCGTCGATTCAATCCCACCCGCCTGGACCTCCTGCGCCGCCGGGGAAAGCGCCAAGCACGGGTGGACCAGGGAAAGGCTCTCGACTTCTTGAAGGCCACCCGGCGGATCCGGGACGACTCTTGGCGCATCGCTCCCGTGCCGGTCGATCTCATCGACCGACGTGTTGAGATCACGGGTCCGACGGAACGGAAGATGATGATCAATGCCCTGAATTCGGGCGCCAAGACGTTCATGGCCGATTTCGAAGATGCGAACACCCCGGCGTGGAGGAACGTCGTCGAGGGTCAGGTGAACCTCCGCGATGCCGTGCGGCGTACGATCGAGTACGCGAGCTCGGAGGGCAAAGAGTACCGGTTGAACCGCGAGGTCGCGACGCTGCTGGTCCGGCCCCGCGGATGGCATCTCCCGGAACGGCATGTCCGGGTCGACCGCGAAGATGCCTCTGCGAGCCTCGTCGACTTCGGCCTGTTCTTCTTTCACAACGCAAAGGATCTCGTCGCGCGGGGGACCGCCCCGTACTTCTATCTTCCCAAGATGGAGAGCCACCTCGAGGCCCGTCTCTGGAACGACGTCTTCGCCTTCGCGGAGGAGGCGCTGGGCGTCCGGCGCGGGACCACCAAGGCGACCGCGCTGATCGAGACCTTCCCCGCTGCGTTCGAGATGGAGGAGATCCTCTTCGAGCTACGGGACCACGCCGCGGGCCTCAATGCGGGGAGATGGGACTATCTCTTCAGTATCATCAAGACGCTGCGAGCACGGACGGACTTTGTGTTGCCGGATCGAGCGCAGCTCACGATGACCGTCCCGTTCATGCGCGCCTACACGGAGCTCCTCGTCAAGACGTGCCACCGCCGCGGGGCCCATGCGATCGGCGGCATGGCCGCGTTTGTCCCGAGCCGCAGAGATCCGACGGCGAACGAGAACGCGTTCACGAAAGTCCGAGAAGACAAGGCGCGCGAAGCGAACGATGGCTTCGACGGCACGTGGGTCGCTCATCCGGATCTCGTCCAGGTGGCCGGGCAGGTCTTCGACCACGCGCTCCAGGGAAGGCCAAACCAACTCGGCCAGGTGAGGGACGATGTGGACGTGACAGCGCACGACCTCCTGGATGTGCGCGTTCCGGGCGGCAAGACCACGGAGGCGGGCTTGCGAAGCAATGTGCGGGTCGCGCTCCAATACCTGGAGGCATGGCTTCGGGGGACCGGGGCGGTGACGATTTCGAACCTCATGGAGGACACGGCGACCGCGGAGATCGCGCGCTCGCTGGTTTGGCAATGGGTGCATCGCGGGGCTCGCCTCGATGACCGTTTTACGGTGAACGAGGGACTCGTTCGGCAGGTTACGGACGAGGAGGTCGACCGATTACGCATGGAGGCGGATCCCTCGGTCCAGACGAGCGGGCGATTCCGAGAGGCGCGGGCGCTGTTCGACGACATTGCGTTGAAGGAGCCGTTAGTGGACTTCCTGACCATCCCCGGATATGCGCTCATCGAATGATTGAATCGGTTCGCGCCGGTGCAACCCGACGAAGTCTCGCGTCCATGACGCAACTAGGTTGCGGCTTTGGCGCCCCGCTTCGCGGACGGCTTTTTCGACGTCGGTTCGGAGAAGAGTTCGAGGGGTTTCTCCTTCCTCATCTTCTCGCCCGGGATCGGAACGGGATACTCCCCGGTCAGGCAACCGAGACAGATGTCGTCCCGGGAATGCTTCAGCGCGGTGATGAGCCCTTTCATGGAGAGATATCCGAGAGAATCCGCATTGATGAAGTCCGCAATCTCGGGCACCGTCTTCTCGTTCGCGATGAACTGGTCCCGCGTCTTCATGTCGATTCCGAGATAGCACGGGAAGCGAATGGGCAGGCAGCCGATCCGAACGTGAACTTCCTTCGCGCCAGCCTGTCGGAGGATCTGCACGATCTTCCGGATCGTCGTGCCGCGGACGATCGAGTCGTCGATCAGCACGATCCGCTTGTTCTTCACCGCAGACCGGATCGGATTCAGCTTGAGCATGACGCCGATCTCGCGTTCCTGCTGGTCGGGCATGATGAAGGTCCTCTCGATGTAGCGGTTCTTGATGAGCCCCTCGACGACCGGGAGGCCCGCGAGCTGGGCGTACCCCTGCGCCTGCGCCCGGCCGGATTCCGGGACCGGCACGATGATGTCCGAGACGAGACGCTCGTCCAAGATGCTGTCCGGGCGCGCGAAGTACACCCACTCGAACATGCAGTGCGCCGTGTGGTTCGGATGCGGGAGGCGCATCGAATCGAAGCCGTCCGGCCGGAGCTCGACGATTTCCCCGGGCTTCAGGTCGCGGATGAACTTGAATCCGAGCGCATCGAACACGACGCTCTCCGACGCGATCATGAACCGGCCGTTCCCCTCGCCGATGCAGAGGGGCCGGACCGCCAAGGGATCGCGGACCGCGTAGACCGTGTCGTTGATCATGAGCGCGAGGCTGTACGCCCCGACGAGCCGCGAGGTGAATTCTTTCAGCGCCCGCTTGACGTCTCCGCCAAAGTTCACGATTTCGTTCGCGAGCAGTCGAACGATGACCTCGCTGTCCGAAGTCGTCATGAAGGCCCAACCTTTCTTGCTGAGCTCCTCCCGGATCTCGTCCGCGTTCGCGATGTCCCCGTTGTGCGCGAGGGCGATGTCTCCGTACGAAGTCTTGACGACGATCGGTTGGGCGTTCTCGAGGACGCTCGATCCGGTCGTGGAATAACGAACGTGGCCGATTCCGTTGTTCCCGCGAAGGTCCATGAGGTCCTCCTTCGAGAACACCTCGTGCACGAGGCCCATGCCCCGCTTGGACTTCATCTCGCCGTTGTACACCGCGAGGCCCGCGGACTCTTGGCCGCGGTGCTGGAGGATCCGCAGGCCGTAGTAGAGGTCGGACGTCACCGGCGTCGTGCCCGAGCAGCCGATGATCCCACATTTCTCACGTGGGCGATGGTCGGAGCGCTCCGACGTTGCCTGGTCGACGGCCATCGTCAATGCCTCTTCGCCCAGGAGTAGCCCCGAAGTTTCTTCATGCGTCCAAAGCCGCAGGCGGCGCAATACTTCTTCTGTTTGTGATAGGCGCGCTGACCGCACCGCCGGCACCGGATGTGGACGCTCCTCCGTCCCATCTTGCCGAGCGACGCGGTCCCCTTGGTCATCCAGGCCACCTACGTCATGGGGAGATGTAGATGACGTTGTCTCCACGGACAATCGCAAGGTCCATCTTTCGCTGGGACTGATTGTCCTGCATCTCCTCCGCGTTGCGGAGGACGAGGTTCATATGCGGGTCGAATCCATCGAGGATCCCGCGGTACCCCCGCCCGCCTTTCAGCTCAACCATCACGTTCGAACTGATCCGTTGGTTGAGGAGAGAAAGCGGCTTAATCATCGGACCACGGCGCAGCCATGGAGGCGGCGTACTTAAAGGTTTACGGGAGGCGCGGCGCCGACACGACTCTCATCGAGCGTCACGGATTCCGATGAGCCCGCTTCCCTTCATTCTCGCGGCCGTTTCCCTTCGACGGATCGACCAGAAAACCGGAATCGCGGAGGATGTCCATGCCGACGATCATGTGATATCGCATGTCCTTCCGATCGGCGATGGCGACCGCGACATCGAATTCCCGGCCGGCGATCACGACGCGGGCATCGACGACGTCTCGTTCTTCCGGTTCGTGTGCGGCGGCCGCCCGAACGCGGACGCGGTCGAACACGGGACCGAGACCCGCGCGCGCCGCCAGGTCGGTGTCGAGGCTCGTCCGGGCCGCGCCGGTGTCAATCCTCGCCAGCACCCGGATATCGCCCTTACTGCCGCGGAGGGTGACCTCTTCGACGACGCCGATGGTCGGCCTCTCCTGTCGTTGCCGCCGCTCGGAGACCACGGGGTGCACCGCCAACTCCCTTCGTCTCGGTCGATAGCCATCCCGCAATATAGCCTTAACCGCGCGATTCCCCGACTCGACACGTTTTTCTCCCGCGAACCGCATCGCTTCCTTCCGCGGGTGCAGGGGCCTCCGATGAAGATCGGCGTGATTTCGAAGAAACCATCGTATTGGTCCACGAAGGCCATCCTGAAGTCGATCCGCGAACATGGCCACGAGCCCGAATTCGTGAAGACGGACGAGGTGCGCCTCGTCGTCGCCGGCACGGATGACGCGGTCTACAACGGCAAGTCGTTGCGTTCCTACGAGGTCCTGATTCCGCGGATCGGCCGATCCATGACGGATTTCGGGAAGATGCTGTTGCGTCAGCTCGAGCTGATGGGGATCCGCACGACGCTGGCGAGCGACGGCCTCATCACCGCGCGTAACAAGTTCCTCGCCCTGCAGTCGCTCCGCCAGGCCCATATCCCGATTCCGCGGAGCATCCTCCTGGCCTCGCGGCCGAACTTCATGGAGGCCGCGCATCTCGTCCGCTACCCCGCGATCCTGAAGATCCTCTCCGGCACCCAAGGGATCGGCGTGATGCGGGTGAAGAGCCTCGAGGAGACGGCGTCGATCGTCGACACGCTGAAGTTCTTCGGCGAGGTCGTGTGCCTGCAGGAGTACATCCCGAATCCCGGCGTCGACATCCGCGCCCTCGTCGTCGGCGATCGGGTCGTCGGTTCGATGAAGCGGGTCGCGGCCCACAACGAGTGGCGGGCGAACATTCACCTCGGCGCGAAAGGAGTCGCGATCGAACTGTCCGACCACGCGAAGGATGTCGCGGTGCGGGCCTCGAAGGCCGTCGGACTGGAGATCAGCGGCGTGGACATGATTTTCCGGGGCGACACGCCGTACGTCCTCGAGGTCAACGCGTCCCCCGGGTTCCGCGGGCTCCTGGCCGCGACCGGCGTCAACGCCGCGGACGCGATCGTCGAATACGCCGTCGAGAAAGTGAAGGCCGGCGAGCCGAAACGTCCTTGATGGACGCGTCTGTTGCGGGCGTCGATGGACGAGGCTCCGATCCTCGGAGCGCGCGTGCGGGCGACGACGAAGCACGGCGCGCTGACCGTCGACCAGATTGCGGCGATGCAGCCCGGCATGGCGAGACTCATGGACGAGCTGAGCCGGAGGTACTGGACCCTGTTCTACGCGGCGAAAGCGAGGAATTGGGAACTCGCGAACTACATGATGAAAGAATCCGAGAAGATCTTGAAGACCGCCGCGGTGGCCCGGCCGAAGTACGCGGAGGACATCGCGGTCTTCGTCCGCGAGACGCTCGGATCGATCGCCGCAGCCATCGAATCGAAAGACTGGTCCGCGTTCGAGAAAGCGTACCGGAAGGGAATCTCGGAGTCGGATCGGTTGCACGACAAGTACAACAAATCGTTTCTCCGGTTCCGGCTCCCGGATCATCCGCCCGAATGGTTTGATCTCGCGCCGCGATAGGTTTTTGGCTCGGCGACGCGTCGGCCGCGCGGCGGTCGGATGGAGTACGTGTCATTGGGCCGCGGTGGACCTGATGTTTCCGCGGTCGGACTAGGGATGTGGCAGGCCGGAGGGAAGGCGTGGGGCTCCGACGTTCGCGATGCCGATTGCCGCGAGGCGATGGAGCGCGCCGTGGAGCTTGGGATCAACCTCGTCGACACCGCGGAGGCGTACGGCGACGGCCATTCCGAACGCGTCATGTCCCGAGCGATTCGGAACGTCGGCCGGGACCACGTCTTCGTCGCGACGAAAGTCGGGGGTTGGCATCTGCGGGCGGACGACGTGAAGCGGGCGTGTGCCGCGAGCCTCCGGCGACTCGGCGTACGCGACATTGACTTGTACCAGGTACACTGGCCGGATCCCTGGAGCCAGGTCCCGCTGCGGGAGACGATGAAGGCGCTCGAGGCCCTCCATCGGGCAGGCCGGATCCGGAATATCGGGGTGAGCAACTTCGCGGTCCGCGATCTCGAGGAGGCGCGTTCCCATCTTTCCCGGACGGACATCGCGTCGAACCAGGTGCGGTACAACATGCTCCAGCGAGACGTCGAGGCGGAGGTCGTCCCCTACTGCAAGCGGGAGGGGATTGCGGTCCTCGCGTGGAGCCCGATTGGCAAAGGGGTGCTCACCGGAAAATACCACGATGGCAAAAGGCCAAAGGATCGCGTCCGCGCGGAAGAGGACTTATTCAAGCCTGCGAATCTGCGGGCCACCGCCCCGCTGATCCGGGAGCTCCGAAAGATTGGCCGCGGCCACGGCAAGAAGCCCGGCCAAGTGGCGCTCGCCTGGCTGCGCCGTCACCGACATGTCATCCCCATCCCTGGGGCGAAACGCCCGTCGCAGGCGGAGGAGCACGCGGCAGCCGCTGGTTGGTCACTCACGTCCCGCGAACTTCGGACGCTCAGCGGCATCCTGCGTCGGACCAAGCTCGATACGTTCTGAGGCTCACGGCTTCTTCCGGCGCATCACAATCGCGGCAACCACTGCGACGATCGCGACGATGATGACTACACCACCGATGAGCAAGGTCGTGTCGATTCCCCCGGAAGTCCCACCCCCACCGCCACCGGTCCCTTGAACGACCAGCGATCCATGCTGCGCTGCATAGCCATGGACGCCGCAGAAGTAGTTGAACGTCCCCGCCGTCGAAGCGGTGAATGTGAAATTCGTGGCGGCGGTCGCACTCGAGAACTGGGCGGAGGCCTGATCCGGAGCGTCCTGGACCTGGTTGTTGTTCAGGTCGATCACCAGCCTGTGAGGGGTCGCGTCGTGGGCGAAGAGGTGGAACGTGATCACGTCTCCCCGCTGGACGGTCAGGGTCGGCCCCGGTTCCGTGATATTGGTCGCAGCCCATCCCCACCCGGCGGGCGCGGAGAAGCTTGCATATAGTGGGATGCTCACCGCCTTTGACGGAGTCTCCCCGATCGGGGCTCCGCGAACGGCCATCGGGGACGAGACCGCGAACGCAGCGATCGCGAGTCCGATGGCAACGAACACGAGCGTCTTTGAGAACCGATACATGGTCCCTTCCTCGGCCGCGCGAGCCTGTCCCCACACATAAAGGTTTTCCGAAAACGCGTGCGCGATTGTGTGCGCTCGGTGCGGGGGATGGGACTTCCCGACCCGCGCGGGGTGCGCGGGGCTTTTGAACCCACGGACTCCTGCGAGACCGGATCTTAAGTCCGGCGCCGTTGTCCTAGCTTGGCTACCCCCGCGCGCCGCCCATCGGGCCGTCGGTATAATGCCTTTTTGCGTGGCGCTTCGCTCCGATCACCCCGACAGTGGAAAACCCGAGTCCCCGGAATATCAGGAAGAGCCAGAGGTAGACATCGCTCACGCCGTGGCTCGAGCCTTGATCGCCGGCGATCGTCCCGAGCAAGTTGAGCGCCAGGCGACCAGCATGATGAAGACGCCCGAGAGCAGGAATGTGAACTCGGTCGAGATGTGAACGCCGCGACCCCATGCCGGAGACCCCGACGCGTTGCTGAGTATTTCTTTCTGCGTCCTCCCCAACTGCCGGTCTCCTCTGTCGCTCGGTCCGAGGATTTATTATGCGCTGCGCGGCTCGGGTCGCCGTGGGTCGTCTCGATGGCCGCGTGGCCTTCGTCACCGGTGGCAGTGGCAGCATCGGCCGTGCCGCGGTCCTCGAGCTCGCGCGGGAGGGGGCCGATGTCGGTGTACAGTATAACCGCGGGAAAGAGGCGGCCGATTCCGCGGTTGGCGCGGTACGAAAACTCGGTCCGCGAGCGGTCGCCTTCCAAGCGGACGTTGCGAACGCGCGGGCTGCGGAGCATGTCGTCGCCGAGGTCGTCCGCACGTTCGGCCGACTCGACGTCGTGGCGTGCTTCGCGGGCTATCCCATTCGGACCGAGGAGTGGTACAAAGACTATCTCGCACTCACGCCGGACGAGGTGCGGGCGCCGATTGACATCGACCTGGTCGGATCGATCTTCGTCACCCAGGCGGCGCTCCCGACGATGGTCCGGGCGCGTCGAGGAAGCATCATCCTGGTCGGTTCGACACCTGCGTTGACCGGCGACACGGTCGGGATTCCATATCTCGTGGCCAAGGGAGGCGTCTTGGCGTTGGCACGAGCTCTCGCCCAAGTCTACGGCCCTCACGGCGTTCGTGTTAACGCCCTCGCTCTCGGGAGCATTGCCACGGAAGCGACCCAGCGCGCGACGAAACCCGCGGACCGAGAAGCGTTGGCTCAGGAACCGGCCCTGCGGCGCTGGGGCACGCCGGAAGAAGTCGCTCGTGTCGTGGTGTTCCTCGCCTCGGACGACGCGTCGTACATCACCGGCCAGACGATTGTCGTCGACGGCGGATACGCGCTGCGCTAGCCCCGGTTCACGGCGCAGGAAGGGTCACGCCTTCCATAAGGAAGGAACCCCGCGTTCCGCAATTGTGACACGCGAGGATGAGGGATGCGCTTCCGACCGCGAATTGCTCGCGGACGATCCAATGACTGCGTCCGCACACGCAGACAAGTCGGACCTCTTCCGGTTGTCCGCGCGCCCGGAGGAACAGGCCGTCCTCGGTGCTCCGCCAGCCTTGGACGACAATCCCGTGTGCCGCGTTGATGCGGACCTCGCGGATCGTCGCCACCGTCGGCGTCAACGGGCTCGCGCCTTAAGCCCCTTTGCGCGTCGCGGGATACCTGACCCGACGTCCGTGAACGCGCGCGAATGGCGTGAGCCGGTGGTCTTGCGTGTTGCCGGACGACAGGATGTGAATCACACGCACCCCGCGCGCGACGAGAGCATCCGAGAGCAGCGAGCGATGACACTTCCACGGGACCGCTTCCGCGCACATGATGGCAGTCCGCCTCTCCGCCGCGACGGCAATGAGCCGGTTCAGAGCGCCGGAGAATTCGGGCGACGCCATGTAGTCTGCGTATCCTCTGAATCCAAGGTTCCGCCACGCGGTGTTAACGCTACCGGGGAGCGGCTTTCGGAAGCCGCCGAGATCCTCGAAGTGCTCGTACCCGATACCACCCTCCGAAAGCGCCTTCGCCAGGGAGGCTTTCGCGGTCCACGGCACACGCTGGGACGTCGGAAAATGCCGGATGTCGGCCAGGAATTGAACGCGATGCTCCCCGAGAAGGGCGACGAATTCCTCGAGGGAGCGTGTGGAATGACCGATCGTCCAGATCGTCCGGCTCGAGCGACCGAATGCTTCTCGCCGGTTTTCCGATTCCGCCGACCTAGGGTCGCCCACTTGAGCCTCACGGGCGATAATCTCTCCGCTGACCTTAAGACACGCGAACCCGACCGCGTGCTGCCACGGGCCCTTGCCCGGGCGCGTGCTCGCCATGTCCGCCCCGCCCACCGATCACCGTCGGGTCTCGAGTTGGATCGCCGCTGGTGCGTTCGCGATTGCCGCCCTCATCCTCGCGTCGGCCTTCGTCGGTGCATCCGGCCGCGACGGACGGGTCCACGGCTTCGTCACGGATGCCGTATCGGGCGGGCCGATCGCCGGGGCCACCGTGCGAATTGAAGCTGCAGACCTCCCCTGGGTGTTCGAGGCGACCACGGATCCGACCGGTTATTACGAGGTCGCGGTCCCAGGGCATCGATACTCCGTCACGGCATGGAGCGTCGACCACGACCAGGCCACGTCGACGGTCGCGGTCGGCTCGGGACAGACCGTCTGGGCGAATGAGACTCTCTCGGCCGCCGGCGCCCGGTCCGCACGTCTCCAAGGGTTCGTCACCGACGCCGTCACGAGCGCGCCGGTGACGCTCGGCGACATCTTCGCGGGTCACCCGTGGTGGGACAGCGGCCGCGGGTACGTGAACGAGAGCTCCTTGAACAGCTCGGGCTACTTCGAGATGAACCTCGTCCCGGATTACTATGAGATCAGGACTCACAACGTGTTCGGCTACGCCTCGTACGACTACTATTCGGTGTACGTCGGCTCCGGCCAGATCCTCTGGTACAACATTTCCCTCACCCCGAATCCGATGAACGCCTGGATCAACGGTACCGTCCTCGACGGAAGCACCTCCGCCTCGATTGCCGGGGCCACGATCGCCGCGCGGGCCGACAGGATGGTCCTCCCATCCGTCGTCTCCAACGCAACCGGATTCTATTCCATCCAAGTCCCGTCGGGCAACGTGGAGCTCGCTGCGAACGCGCTCGGATACGCCCCGACCTCGACGTCGGTGTACGTGTGGTCGGCGGGGACGGTCCTCCTGAATATCGGGCTCACCCCGCTCTCGTTCGGGGTTCGCGGGTACGTCCGCGATGGCGTCACGGGAGCCGGCTTGCTGGGCGTCCTCGTGACCGTCGATCCGATCTTCGGGACCGGGTACTTCGACCAATCGCCGACGGACGCATCCGGGTTCTTCAACATCCCTCTCTCCCCGGACGACTACGTGGTCCGTGCGAGCACCCCCGGATACACGACGTGGTCGACGTGGGTCTTCTCGTTCTCGACCGGCGTCGTCTGGGCAAATGCGACGCTCTGGCCGATCATCTCGAGGGTCTCCGGATACCTCGTCGATTCGTTGGACGGCAGCCACGTGCCCGGACTCGGAGTCACCGTGATCGACTCGAGGGCGGGATACTCAACCAACGGCGTCGCCGACGCGACCGGCTTCTTCTCCTTCGCGGTCCCGCCGAGCCCGGCGATCTCCGTCGCGGTGTACGGACAACCGCCGTATGCGGGCAACATCGCCTACGTCGCGACGCACCCGCACGAGACGACCTGGGTGAACATCACCTTAGACCGCCTCAATACGAAGATCGACGCGACCGTGACGGACGCCTTGACCGGTCTGCCCATCTCCGGTGCGAGCGTCTACGCCGCGTGGTACTACGGCTCCGATTGGGGAACCTCGAACGCGACAGGCGCGGTCGCGGTTGAGGCCCCCGCGGGAGCGCTGAGCTACGTGTCCGCTTGGGCGAGCGGGTATCTCATCTGGAGCACGACGTTGACCCCGGTCGCGGGCGCCAACTCGATTGCGATTCGGCTCTTCCCGGACCTGCCTCAGGACGTTCGGATTCGGGGCTATGTGAACGACTCGACTACGGGCACGGGCCTTTGGGCCGCAACGGTTCACGTCAACGGGTACGACGACCAGATGCCATACGGCTACACGGACGGGACGGGCTACTATGAAGTCTGGACCGTCGCCGCTCCGCAAACGGTCCGCGCGACCGCAACGGGATACGCCGCCGGAGAGTCGGCCGTGAACCCGGCGTCGGGCGCCACCGTCTGGGTCAACCTGAGCCTCTCCCCGGACGCGAACGCACCGCTCGTACGAAGTTTCATCGCGACCCCATCCATCGGCGTCTCGGAATCGAACCCGACGAGCCTCGTCGCGGACGTGAACGAGACGAGTCTCGATCAATCATACATGTCGATCCTCAAATTGCATAGCGCTTCCGCGAACGTCGGGACGTTCCTGAACCTGGGTCGACTCGACCCGACGGGCGTCTCAGTCACCTCGCCGAGCGCGGGCAATTACACGATTTCGGCTGAGTTCCGTGTGGTGGCCCAGCCTCTATGCGTACGCTCCGTTCCAGTCCGCCGTCGCCGGCTATTGGGACAACGCGACCCTGACGAGCCCCGCCCCTGGGGCCGCCGTCTTCGACACGCGGAGCGGCCGGCTGCTGTACGTGTACACCTCATATGGGTTCTTCGGTCCCCAAGACCAACCGGCGTCGACGTTCTCGCCGTACGCCACGGGCCTTCGCATCGACCTGACCAGCGCCGCGATCGTGGGGTACGCGCTGGTCAACGGTCCGACGTTCACGGTCGGAAACCTCCGGATGGACCTCTCCCAGGCCGTGCCCGCGGGCCAGTACGGCGCCCTCCTCGAACTGTACGACTCCGCCGGCCATTACACGTCGGCCGCCACTCTGATGCAGACGATCCCGGACAGCGTTCCTCCGGTGGCGAACGCCGGGCCGGACCTCGCGGTGAACGAGGACGCGACCCTGTCGTTCGACGGCTCGCGCTCCACGGACAACGTCGGGATCTCCAGCTACACGTGGACGTTCATGGACGGATCGATGCGGACCCTTTCCGGGATGACCGCCTCGTACGTGTTCGCGACCCCCGGGACCTATGTCGTGACCCTCACGGTCCGCGACGCGGACGGCAACCTCGGGACGGACTCGCTCATCGTCACCGTGCGCGACGTGACGGCTCCCACGATCACCGTGTCCTCACCGTCCGAAGGGGCCAGCGTGCCCGGGTCGGTCGTCATCGTGGCGTCCGCGACGGACAACACCGCGGTCGTCCGTGTGGAGTTCTTCGTCGACGGGGTCTCGGTCGGGAACGACACGACCGCGCCCTTCCAGTGGCCTCTCGCCGCAGGCAGCCTGAACGACGGGAACCATACGCTGATGGTCGTCGCCTACGATGCGGCGGGAAACTCCGCGTCCTCAGTGCGTCACGTGACCGCGGTGAACGTCCCGGGTGGCCTCGGACTCGGACCCTTCGCGGTCGGAGGACTGATCGTGATCCTGGCCGTGATTGCCGCGATCGGCGTCCTGCTGATCCTCATCTTGCGCCGGAAGCCTCGCCGACCGTCGGTCTCACCCCCGGTCTCCGCACCCCCGATCGCGCCGCCCTCCGAGCCGGCCCCCGCGCCGACTCCACCCGCGCTCATCCCACCCGAGCCGGAGCGGGCCTTAGAAGAGCTCCCGGACATCGACAACCTCTGATGCGGGCGCGCACCGGAGCCGGCTCCGATACGAAGCGGCGGTCCGGACGCTCGCCGCGCCCGTGGCCAGATGAGCTTGTCGTGTTCACATGTGTTGAACCTGACGCCCAGAGCGCGTCTTGTGGACCGACCGCCTAAGTATCGTCCTAGGGCTTTCTTCGGTCGAAGGTGTGAAGCGTGCGCCACGGCGTCAAGCGGTTCGTTCAGCTTACCGTGCCGGCCTTTCTGGTCGTCCTTCTGGTTGCCTCCTCGCTGACGCACGCCTCGGCCACCATCGTCACCGTCGCGACCGACTCGGCGGTCGGGAAGAACAGTCTCGCGATGCCGGGGAGTCAAGATATCCTCAAAGACGCGTTCGGAAAATACCTGGCCGTCTACGTGGACGCCGGCGGAAGTGTGTCGGTCGTCTACGTGAACAGCGATCCCACTCAGGCGGGCGCTTGGAGCCCGCCTTCCAAGTCGCCCACCCCTGTCGCGGCGTACCGAAGGCCCGCCGCGGTCTTCACCTCCCCGCTGACGATGCGGATCATCGCCGAAGGCGGACCGGCGGCTGCGGACCTCGTCGACATTCCGGTGAGCCTGAGTCGGGACCTCACGGGAAACATCGCCTCGATTTCGTTCGGTTCGCCGACCGTCCTGTCGACATCCGCCCAGTATCCATCGGCCATCCCGACCCATGACGGAGGAATCATCATCACATGGAACTCCGTCGTCGTCGGTGTCTCCTCGACCGTGTTCAGCTTGCGGTGGACCCTGCTGACCGGTTGGACGAGCGTGTCGAATCCCTTCTCCGGGGCGCCGGATACGGTCATTCAGGACAAGACGAATGCAAACAACATCCAGGCAAACGTGATCGAACGTCCGGATAACCTCGCCCTGCTCGTCGTCGGCAACCGGGGCGAGCGATCGAACGACACCACCCTCGTGTTCAACGCGGCCTCATCCAATGGAATCGGATGGGCGTGGGGAACCCAGAATCTGGCCTACGAGACGGACGCATCGCGCGGCCTCTCCGACGCGACCGATCTCGCTTGGGACCCCGTGCGGTCCGTGGTCGTCGTCACCTACGACATCTCCCGGACGAGCCGATACGGGATCATCCAGATTGACGCCGCCGGGTCGAAAGTCCACGTCGACACTCCGGACCTCAAGCTCACGAACAACGAATGGGGAGGCCTTGAGGTGGATCCGAGCACGGGAGATTACGTCCTCTTCACGATGGACACCCCCCCTGGGCCCGCCGTGGGGCCAGGAATACGGCAACGTGACGTACACGCGCCGATCGAACGGGGTGTGGTCCGCGACGCTGACCCTGATCGACGCGGGAATCGACAACATGGGGATCTCGCCGCTCCGTCCCGCGCTCGGGACCGGAGGAGACAGTGCCCGCGAGATTATCTACTCGAAAGGCAAGACGACGCCGGCCATCATCAATTTCGTGCGGTTGAACCTCTGAAGGACGTCGAGCGCCAAGTCGGATGGGTATGGGTCCGTCCGGACCCGAACTGTTTCGTGTCTAAAATGGATTTCGCCCGTGGCTGGTTCGGGAGCCAAGGATCCGCATCGATTCCAATTTAACCGGATCCTCGCGCGCGCGCATAATGCGCGAGGCGCGCCAACTTACATTGGGCGCTAACTGTTTAAATGTTTATTTGGAGATTCAGGTCCGATCTCGAGACTGAATCTCCCGAACTCGCGATGCGCCAGCCAGGGCTGCCTCCGCCAGTGTGCCTATCTCGCGCGTGCGTAGGAGAGGCCAGCCTCCCGTCATTTTTTTGGCACACTCGCAAATTCAGTTCTTCGCAGAATCACTTCGCCAGGTTGAAGCCCGACCGCACACGCACGCGAGTGACCGAAACGATTGTTGGCCTGATGCATCCCGATCCTAGTGTTCTTATCGGGGCGAAAAATGAGGGAAGATCTTCAGTGCACTACGCTCGCATCGGTCCTGTCGCACACGGTTCATAGCACCAGTCACTTCCGCAAGACCTGCTTGCATCGCACGTCGCAATGAAAGTGGTAATCCAAGAGGACTGAGGGTGCTCAACGTTCCGCATGACAAATTGGCGCCGTAGTCCCACTTCGATCCTAAGCCGAGGACATTCAGTCCGCCGACTGTCATCGAGGCTGTAGAGCGCGTGGCTGCCATCTTGAAATAAGGCGGGCCTCTTCCGAGAGCGGTCTTTGTCGTGGTCCGCGTTGTGTACCGCTCGCCCGGCTATGCCCGAGTCGGAATTCTCATTCTGTTGCTCTTTTGGGCTGTGCTGTTTGGGTATCTTCAGGCCTACACGAATCCACCTGTACTAGCAACGATCCTCCTCCTGCTTCCATTCCTCGCGCTTGCTTGGACGCTCT
>WNGR01002500.1_pt1 | contig 20183 bp, 27 predicted proteins | sample 5407581 | NCBI WGS metagenome assembly WNGR01 (sample SAMN13153383, study PRJNA577476) | soil metagenome | isolation source: 80 cm soil or saprolite under Garry oak tree replicate 2 | place: USA:California | collected 2016-06-15 | reverse complement strand
TCCATACATTAGTAGACCCTTGTATTAATCTGTAGTAAACTATTGTACATAGATTTTTAACTTGGTTATGACTCAGTTGCAGTCGGCCTTTGAGAGGTTGTGACTGACTCGAGACGGACCAGTTCAGACCGAATGAGCCGGTCTTTGTGTGCTCCTGCAACCGCAGGGGACTGGTTTATGTCAGCTCGGTCCGGTTTGGGGCAAAGGATGGGATAGAGGGAACTGGTTGCGGTCCGGTTCTTCCAGATTAGGGCAAAAAACCGGACCGAGTCGGACTTTTAAACACTACTCATATGGTTGGAGGGACGTCATCTTCGCACAAATCAACCAGCCACCAAACTTGCACCCAAAAGACACGGCCCCTTTCCGATCATTCAGGTGATGTCCCCTGTCAATTATCGATTGAGACTTCCCACACAGTGGAGCATTCATGATGTGTTTCACATCGATCTTCTCACACCCTACCAAGAAACTGAGCTCCACGGATCAAACTACCCAAGGCCAGCTCCAGACCTCATTGATAATGAAGAAGAATACAAGGTCGAGAAGATTCTAGATTCTCGGCAGTTTGGCAGAAGACGCAAGAAACAATACCTCATCAAATGGAAGGGGTATTCAGACTCAGATAACAAATGGGTTGATCACAAGGACATACATGCCCCTGAAGTGATAAGGGAGTTTAAAAATTCAAGGACTGCCCTCAATAGGCATATAAGGATGGGAGCGACGGGCGAGTACCCTATCACCCCTCCTGCTATAACCACAACCACTACTCACAATCCTCTCATGTCTGATGCCATCAACTCCTATCTCGGATCGCTGGAGCGTATCTTTGGAGCCGAGCTCAATACCCAGCTCATCACACCCAACGAGGCATGAGAACTTTGTGCCAAGAAGTACATCTGACCTTACACCACCAACGAGAACGAGCTTGCCGCTCCCCTTACAGAGGAAGAGCTGGCATGAGTATGAGAGGTCTTCCCAGACCTCTAGACGATAGCACTGCCCCCGCGTGCACTATCACCTGTATTGCGACGACTGTCAGACCCTGATGGGATGGGCACCACGCCGACCCACCAAGCCGACACCCAAGCACTCGACAATGAGCTTTGGGAAGCTGAAGGAGTATTGTGAGTCCCTCCCCACATGGGGAGAATTGAAGGCGCAGTTGCCAAAGAAGATCAGCATACAATGGAGGGAGGAGCAGTTCGCGAGAGCCATGTACAGGAGAAACAGTGCGAAAGTAGCTTGGGAGGCGCTACGCCAGCAAGCACATCAGCATCGAAGGGACCTTGGAGCCGCACTACCAGTCTCCACGACTGGTACCCTGATGAGCATCCCTTTATAAAGAATCAGCGCGACACTGACGACCCCGATGAGACCCCATACACGATGACCACAAGCGGATTCCCACTCTACAAGCAGTCGTACATGCCCGCCATGCTGCAGAGGCGTGAACCCCTGGGGTTCAACACCAATGATGGGGCCAACTATATCGACTACCCCATATGCCTCCCCAACGAGATGACCACACAGCAAGCGCAATACACACAAGCCATCATGGCCCCCAACCTGTTGGTGGTGGCGCTCTGTAAGGACACCGACAAGGTGTTCAGCAAACCCCTGTATGCAACACCAGTGTACAGGTTTGATGGCAAGCCCACCTACACGACCGCGGAGCTGGATTGTTTCAAGGCCAATGCACAAGGGCGGGAGATGATGGATCGACTAATCGACAGAGTGTGAGACATATCGCTGAAAGCGGAAATCCACCACTTCCATGTGATCACCGCAGAGTTGGACTGGATGGAACAGGTATTGGTGGAGAATGAAGACACATGGGGACAGTTGGCTTCAGCTAAGTTGGGAGTCATTCGACGTCTGGAAATGGCTGACATCATTGAGCGTGTCAACGCCGTGAACGATGGGTTCGTGGATGATGCACTCCATATCAACGAGGAGATCTTGCGTGGGCGCAAAGGCTGAAAAGGGGGTGATGTTACGTATCAGTGGAAAGACACTTACTCTTAGGTTATGACTACAGGAGTAAGCGGTAATTAGTCATGGACTTACGCATCAGTCAGCACGAGTATCACATGTATGATAGTATGACTCGACCCTAGGATAGCGATACTCGGTTTCAGGTTCAAGAGGCGCTTTAAAGCCCTCCTGCTGTAGTACTTAAGATGTAGTCGTTGAAGACCAAGCTGGAGAGCTTGGTCTTCTTGAAATCGCCACTTGTCTTCTCTTCACTCTACAAAGACATAAGGGCTTGCTCCCTTTCTCTACTCGTGAATCACCAACGACCATCACCTTGTGTCCAAGTGTTCGAAGACCTTGTGACCTACTATAGCACGTGACTAAGGAGAGTCCGTGTCTATCATCGCTAAGTTGTGTTGCACCCCACAACTAGAACCTAAGTCAAGGTTAACGTTCAGTGGCAACGTAACAGGTATCCTTGAAGATTTTTGTCGAATACGTAGTACCCCTCTTGATTGTCGAAACTTTTGTATACTGCTGCTCCTTTAACATTGTCAGGGAGGTTGTCATTGCTGCTTCTTTCTATAAGTTCTGACTGGAATGTTGCTCTGGCTCTGCTAGTCAAAGCCACAGTGTAGGAGACTTGACTTAGTGTAATGCCACGACTGGTGTTATCGTGCGACATGCATTTGGAGTCTGGTTCTTCATAGAGTGAAGCCATATCAGGGCCTCAGTTCGATGATGCACAAGTACCAAGTTGAGCTTTGCTCAAGACTGGTGTGAGAGGAAAGGCCAAGTCAAGTCAAGACTGGCTGGTGCAAGACAAATGTTGAAGGTCCACATTCCGGGTATGCAAGGCAATATACAAAGGCCCACGTCAAGTTGAGAGACTAAGTCGAAGGTCCTCAATGGAGCTATACCCAAGGCTCCCGTCTGGTTCTGGAGACTATGTCGTGATTGTGGAAGAAGTCAAGTCTACCGTACAAGCTAGGTAGACTATGGTTTATATACTTGTACAGGATGTTTGTGTTGAACAAACATATGATGCGATCCTCGTCAGTATGAGTCATAATGACATAGGTAACTGAGTAAGCATAAGTAAGCATGCGTCATGGTGACATCAGTGATGGTGTCATATGGAACGATCAGTAAGTGATGAGTCATATGTATGAGTCAAGATGAGTCATGGGGGTTCGGCACATGTAAGGTAATGAGTCATGTGGGAAAAAGAAGAATGGAACGTGTCCGAATCGTAACAGTTTGGCAAAAGAGGGCATAAATCTGAACTGAACTGAACTTTCCCAACACTAGCTCCTGGGTCATTAACCTTGTCCTCTCCTGTCTCTTCCTCTACACAGCAGTGAGCCCTGAGGAATTCCACTGGTCCATGTACCCAACACTTTCCACATGCCTTATACTGGGGACAGTTAATCTCATTGTGTCTGGGCATGTCATGGAGGCATTTGCTGCACCAGTTTGAGATGTGTTCAGCCTGTTGAATGTGGCTTATGTTTTCTTCAACCATCATCTCCCCCAGCATGTTGAAGCATCTAAAGATGCATTCATTGGGGAAGTGAAGTTGGCTGTTGCAGGGGTGGCAGTACTTTTTGATGGCCTTCTTCTTCAGGCACTTCTTGGCGATGTGTCCTTGCTCATAACAGTTGTAGCAGAGGTGGTTGCATCCTCTGCCTCAAAGTAGAGGATGCTTAATCAGACCCCCATGTTGAGGCATCATGGGCATCCGATCTTCAGTCATTGTGGCCATTGGCATGTAGGTGATGTGAACATTACTCAACTGTTCCAATGCCTGCACCTGTTTCATCCTCCTCTGCACCCCATCAACCTCCATGTTGACCATGAACAATGCCCTTGACAGCAGTTGCTCTTGATGTCATGTGTCAGCCAACTGCTTCTTGATTTGGTCAACCCTCTCAAGCCCTGCTTGTAGATGAGATACCTCAGTGGTGAGGTGTGGTTGGTCAAGTCGGACTAGGGCTTTGCCAATCATGTAAGCATGACTGTTGTTGGGGTTGTTGACACAGACCACTTTACTGGTACAATGTGTCATTAGATGATTAAGTCATCTTTGGTTTCCTGATATGGTATCTGCCTGTTTAGGACTTATTACTTACATGGACTTATTCCGGACACTCATGGACTGGTTATTGTTTATCTTTATTAGGATTCTATATTAGGTCCTTATTGTTCTTTTGTTAAGATACCAGCTCTAGATGGCTCTAGGCCTTCTATTGTTCTCAACCCTCCAATGGTGTTTCTCCCTCTGGCACACAGACCACCTGTATTGTGTTTGAATCACCTGTGTGCACAGACCATTCTTAGGTAATCCTTCTATATATGTTACATTACCACTGAACATCTGCCTTGACTTAGGCTAGTTTGCTGATCAATCTAGTTGCACAAGTTGATAATGTGGATGATAAGGCACACCAATACTTGAATAATGGTGCTGACAATGTAGAAGAGAGTCCACTCAAGAGTTGAGAGATAAGCTACACTGGATAGGAAAGGGGAATAAGGCTTCTGCTATAAGACCCTAGCACTTCACTGTGGTGAATACAAGAAGTCAAGCTGGAGAACTACCAGTGACTACACTATGGCTTATAAGGACTTCTACTGGCATACAGTAAGCACAGTTAGTCATGCTCAATAAGCAATCAGTAAGCAAGGGTAAGCAATGATGAGTCATGATGAGTAAGGTCCACATATCTGAATAGGGAAGTGAAACAACAATGAGGCAAGATAAGAGACATGAGGCATACAATCGCTCAGTCATCCATCAATATCCAGGCACAAACTCTGATAACACAAGTCCAGAATGATCCAGTACCTTCCATGAGCTTCCAAGGTCTTCCATGCCTTTCCATGGGCAGTGCACCCCTTCAATGGTCTTCCATCCACTGGCATTCCATGATAGCCCATCACTTATGTAGTTAGCACCTGATACATCCTAGGGGCTGGGCTCCAACTTAGCTAATCATCCAATAACTCCACTACCCCTCCATAGAGGTGTAGTCATCTCTTTGCATCTTCAGCATCTTCTGGTTCTTCAGCATCTTCCAGCAGGTCTAGCATCTTGCACACTGTTGCATCGTCTTTGTCATCATCTCTGTGCATCCAGTAGTGAATATCCACCTTGCTTGGCAAGTCTTCTATTGCTGTGGGATTGTATAGTGACCCAATGCAAGTTGGTGGGTGTTCAGGAGTGGCTGATTGTTATGTCCTAGCAGGGATGTGAACTAAGTTCAAGGGTTCGAGGTAGCCCAAAGGGTGGTGTCACACAGTGTAAGAGCAAAGACATCTATTGTCTTTATTGCTATGATGTACAAAGGTGTCCAGAGTGTTGTGCACTGGGTGCACAATGACTTAGCAAGGAGGACATCTCATCCAAGGTGCTGAAGCACTTCTCTGCACCTAGTTGCTGGTGTGCTAAGTCTCAGCTGAGTGTGGCATTGTTATAGTACAACTGCAAAGACTTTGATGGGAGGGTTTGGCCCTAGAAGAGCCTGAGGGAGGTGGTTCACAAGGAGAGGGTAAGATGGTTTCACACTTGAAGGTTCGAAGGGAAGTTTGCTAGATTCCAAATGAAGCCAAGTCTGGCTTCATACTATGTGTACACAGGGTTTATATACTAAGGCAATCACAACAGCAAGAACACAAGGCAAGACACAACCAAACACAGTTGAAATGGGTCAAGTGGTGGGTTATCATAGACAATAATAGGGTGACAGTCACCACAAGGGGAACAAAGGGAAGACAAGAAAGTGATATGATGTGAAGACATACTGTGGTAATACAAGTCCCATGACCCAAAGCATCTGGATCATGACACTGAGGGCAGGAACGTAACAGTATATAAGGACACTTGTTTTTGCCTTTACACTTCAGAGTTCTTCTACCTCTGAAGTTGTGCTCTTGTCTAGCTTATAGCTAACCTCTCTGCTCACTGTCAGTTGCCTGCATCAACAGGTTATGGGCTCTGCCACTGACATGTCACCTCTTCTTTCTAGATCTACCTTATGTCACACTTGCTCACCTCTGTGGTCACACTTTTGTCACCTTACCTTCCCACCTATGTGAGCATCACAACCCTTTCTTCGACACTCTTCTTCTTGGCCTGCCACAAAAAGGGTTATGCCCACAGTAGTGTGCCATTTTGGCTGGCCTCCAAAGGAGGTTCTTGTGAAAGGTGCTAGGGAGCTGTTAAGTCAGCAGAAGCAACCTTTAGTACCTCTGTGTGCATTTACACTATTTTCTACCCCTGGACATTGTTCCAGTGATATGATAGGCCAATAGGGGAAGACCCTTGTGGCTATAGCCTTCATTAATGGTTGGGTGATACTTAGTTAATACCTGGGTCACTTTAAGGGGTGTGAAGGCCTGGTTAATAGTCAAACCCAGAAGTCCTTCCCTCTGATACAACTAGGCATTGGTACTATAACATACCTACTATACATATCCTTGAAGGCTCTTAATAGCCTAGTTTAGAGACTCCACAGATGACAGTAGTTCAAGGGAAATTTCCCTGCGTTACTGTATGATAAAGGAACTCCTTTATTTATCCTTAACAAACTACTGGAATTTGCTGTTGGCTCCTCTCTAGCAAGGATCCTTAATAGTACTCTTTAGTAGAAACAGTACTAGTTGGAGATGTAGGACAGATCCCTGCTTTGGCACATCACTGTCTGCTTGATGTACTCCAATGACCTACATGCCTACTAGCCCTTAGTAACATTTGGGCCTTTGTAGATGATACTATATAAAGGTTTACTATCATTATCATAGTTAATAGTTGTACACAAGTCACACACTTGAGGCATGACACTTATGTGTTATAGAGTACAGTGCTCCTATGGCAGGGTTCCACCACACAAAGATCTTAGAACTGGTTCTGACTGCTCCTCAGAACCAGATATCTCTTTAAACATCTCAAATGGCCACTCAAGCAGTTCCAGTCTTTAACATCTCCTTCCCCCCCTCCATCAATTTGCCCAAATTGGATGAGACTAACTGGCAGCAGTGGTCTGCAACCTTGGGAGCTCTCATAAGGATGAATGGGACTTGTCATCACCTCACTCATGGTGCTCTGGTCCATGCTGACCCTGCCAACCCTGATGCTGCTGTTGTAGCATGTTGGGAGAAGGAGGAAGAAGTCCTGATTGGCCTACTCTTTTTATTTGTCTCCACAGAAGTCTATTCCCAAATAGCTTCTGACACTGTGTTCCCTCTGGTACATGACAAGTACCAGCAGCTCAAAGTCCTATATGGCACAGTTGGCTCTATGGCCACCTTCAATTTATGGGTGAGCTTGGCAAATACCAAGCTCCAAGAAGGTTTGCCCTTCTTGCCTCAACTCCAACACATGTTGGATGCAAGGAATACCCTTGGGGAGAATGGGATGGCTATCTCAGACATGCAGATGTTGTTCATTCTGCTAGACACCCTCCCTCCCTCCTACAGCACCATCGCAGGAACTATACTTGCAGTGGGTCCACCTTCTGCCCTTTCCCCTCAGGACCTCATCAATAGGTTCATCAATGAGGAAAGTCGCATCTCTGGTCCTGGAGCAGCCTTAAATAAGGCAGCTCCCTTCAAGTCAGCACAACAATGTCCACAGTCTAACTAACCGTGCACATCATCTACACCCCAAGGGGCATTGTCAAGCTCTGCATTGCAAGATGTAACTTGCTACTACTGCAAGAAGGCTGGCCATAAAAGCCCTGATTGCCACAAAAAGAAGAAGGACTTGGAGAATGCTAAAAAGGGCAAGGCAGGGCAACAGCATAAAGCTGCCCAGAATACTTCCATAGCTGAAAACTCAGTGGATGCTCAGACCCTTGCAAGGCTGGCAAATATGCTGCCTGTAGGGAAATCTACACTACTACATAACAACCCCCTGTGCACTACCATAAATGGTTCAGGGAAAATTGAGGAGGTGCTAGATGCACCTCAGGTCTCTTTGTACACAATGAGTGGAAACACTCAAAAACCAGTCACTTGGATGATGGACAGTGGGGCATCACAACATTTCACCCCCTACATTGAAGATTTCACCACCTATACACAACATAAAGGGGTGGAAATATCTCTTGGTGACAACTCTATAATAAAGAGCACCAGTGTAGGAAGTGTGACCATTAGAACAAATAAAGGATATGACTTAATCCTCTCTGATGTGTTGCATGTCCCTGTGACACACTTGTGAATCCTGTCCACCAGTGCCCTTACTCTTAAGGGCACCACTTGGTTTTGACCACACTGGTTTTGCTATAAGGGATTCAGAGAGAACCATTGTGGACAGACACCAGAATGGAAGCCTATATTGGCTTGTGGGGCACCAAGTATTAAATGCTGCTTCATCTACTGCATCAGCCAGTCTGGATGTCTGGCATCAGCACATGGGACATATGTTCAAAGAAGTGCTAAAGAGATATGCTCATGAGGCTGTAAAAGGTCTCAACATCATTGAATCCCTAGTGGAAGATGGTCCTTGCCATGGCTGTGAGCTAGGCAAAAGCACACATCTACCATTCCCTCCTTCCTCAAAACATGCCCAGGATCACCTGGAAATCATTCACAGCAACCTAGTTGGCCCCTTGCAAAGTAATAGTATGCAGGGGAACAAGTACTTTGCCATGTTCCTAGATGACTTCTCAAAAATAGCAGTTGTTGTCTACATGAAATCTAAAGACCAGTTCAAGCAAGCCTTCCAACACTATAAGGCTTGGGCAGAACTCCAAACTGGAAAGCCCATTAAATGCTTGCACTCAGATCATGGTGGCAAATATGTGAACAATGATTTAAAGCACATTCTAAAGGAAGTGGGGATAGTGCATAAACTCACAATGCCCTATTCTCCACAACAGAATGGGAGAGCTGAGTGTTTTAACCATATGGTTATGGAAAAAGGCACTAGCATGTTACATCATGCAGGCCTTAGCCTTGGCTTTTGGGAGACTGCAGTGAATACTGCAGTACATATCTACAATAGAACTCCCTCTCATTCTAACAAGTGGAGAACTCCACTGGAGCTCTGGGATGGCACAATCCCAGATGTTTCATATCTTAAAGTCTTTGGCTGTAAAGCCTATTATCATGTGCCAGAACACAAAAGATGCAAGCTAGACCCTAAATCAAGGGAAGCAGTCTTTGTGGGCTATGAACCCCTTTCTAAGGGGTATACTCTATGGGACAGACATAGCCAGTGCTTCATCTCTTCACAAGATGTTACATTTGATGAAGCCACCTTCCCATCTTGTGCTGATATGGGAAATCAGCATACCATTACACCACCTTCCATTCCTCCTGGGGGAGTCATAAATAACCCAGGAGACATCCTTTCCCTTCCTTTTGGTGAGCCTTCCCAGCCACCACCAACAGTTGCCACAGTAGCACCTCAGGCCCCACAAATACAAGTGGTCCCACCTAACACTCAGGTGCCGGAGGTACCCCCTCTGCAACTTTCACAGACTTGCACCCCACCAGATCAGACCCCCACTCCTGCAGACCAAACAATTTATAAGACCCCTCCTTCCCATCCACCTGCCACATCTCCACCTGCACGACGACGCACTAAAGGTCATAGATGTTACATTCTGACTCAGAAAGACACTTACTCATAGATTGTGACTACAAGAGTAAGCGGTAATTAGTCATGGACTTACACATCAGTCAGCCTAGTATCACATGTACAATATGATGACTTGATACTAGGATACAGGTACTAGGGTTCAGGTTCAAAGGCGCTTCAAAGCCCTCTTCATGTAGTATATAAGATGTAGTTGTTGAAGACCTAGCTCTCCAGCTTGGTCTTCTTGAATCATCACTTGTGTCCTCCTCTACTCTGCAAGATATAAGGGCTCTCTCCCTTTCTCCACTTGTGCTCAAGAACCAACCAGTGTCTTGCATCCAAGTGTTGCTGAACCTTGTGACCATCAGTATCACGTGACCATTGAAGTCCATGTATATGTGCACAGCTAAGTAGAGTATAGTGTGTCGAATCCAGGCCTAAGTCAAGGCTAATGTTGGTGACAATGTAACATTAAGACCAAGCTCTCATCGTGGTGCACCTTACTACCAAAGATTGTTGGGTTTTCACACCCTACTCCATTGAACAAAGAGGAGAATGAGACATACCTCTCATATACCTCAAAGAAGCAAGGTGGAGAACCATTAGAGGAAGCACTGGATACTTCATGAACATCCCAACACGACCATCACAATACTACCCAGTTGAGTTTAACCACAACTTCATGTGTTGGACTGAAATTACGTGGAATGCCCCTTATCAAAGGTGGAACCTTGAAAGACCAACCAGACCCGATTACCATTGTGACATATTTGAGGATGAAGTACAGACTGCAGGACAAGTGGGACCTATTGATGGACAACCACCCCAAACAGCAAGAACTCCAGCACTGTCTACAGAAGACAAAGATGAAGGAAGTGAATGATCTGACAACACAGCCAAATCAGGAGCCCCAGGAAACACCACAGAGGAAGAAGGGTTGGCCAATCTAGCTGAGTCCATTCACATCAATCCACCTGCTATGACTACAATGACCAAAACAAGGGAGCACGTACTCAATGAAGAAACTAATTACCTCAGAAGGGAGGTAATGGAAGACATCAGCCTGCAGACAGGACATTGAATTAGACGAGTTGCCAACATAGTAGATGATGAAGTGGCACTTCAACATGCCATGGGGCCTGACAGAGCCGATCCACCTAGCAGAGGACCAGAACAACTCCCTGAACTACCACCAATTCGACTACCCCAAGATGACAGGCCTGCAAGAGGATTCCCTGGAGGAGGAGGATTCCCTGGAGGAGGAGTACCTGGAGGAGGTGGAGGATACCCTGGAGGAGGACCCCCTGGAGGAGGATGGGGACCTCCACCAGTTCAAATACCACAACCACAACCTGGAAAACTAGTAGGAGAAACACCCTCCATTTACGATGGAGATAGGAAGAACATGCAACTCTTCATCAACCAATGGGAGCTGTATTGGGGGGTGAACAATGATAACCCCCTCATGATCAACCCATACAGATGAGCTATGTTCTTCCTTACCTATATCAAAGAAACACATGTTAATGAATGGGTTGTGGCAGTGAACTGGTGGTTGACAAGGCAACTTCAAGGAGGGATTGCAAACACCAATGAAAGGCTCTGGATGGAAGTAGCCATGTCCTTTTTGAGATGTTTCACTGACAGTTTGGCAAAAGAAAACGCCCAATCAACCTACAAGAAGGCCTTAAGATGAAAGGAGAGGACATCGATAACTATGTGGCCAAATTCAAAGAACTTGTCAGGATGGCAGGATATAGGTTTGACATACTTCAGACAATCAAAACCTTCACAGAAGGACTACCCATGGGGCTGTACCAGAAGGTACTCAAGTTCGATCAACCACATACCTATGAACAGTGGAAACAAGCAGCTATCAATCGACAACAAACTTACATCCATATGAAGGCAAGATTGTGAGCACATTGAGGAAACACCACACCTAGACCAGCCAGAAGTGGATGGACACCAAGAGGACAACTCACTGACCCTAATGTCATGGATACATCAGCTGGAAGGACTCATGGATGAATTGCAGGGAGTGAAGAAATGAATCCCAACACAATGCCATGTGGAGGATATGTACCATGCGGAGGACATGTACCCAGAGGAGGGTTCATACAGAGACAAGGAGGAAGGTTGCAAAGAGACCTCAGCCAAGTTGAGTGCTACACATGTCATAAGAAAGGACACCTCAGTCGCAATTGTCCTCAGCATACATGGAACCAACAAAGCCAAGGATGAGAAGCCATAGTAGATGACAGAAGTGTCATCAAAGATGACCAAGTATTGGTGGCCCACACTCAAATGCCCCAACAACAAGCAGATATGTGGTTACAAGGAATGGCTAGCACAGGAGAAGAGGTACAGGAACTTGTCATAAGGGACCTTGTTGGAAGAGAGGGTTTTCAAAGTGCCTGAACCCATTGGCCTGGGTGAGGGCAGTTCATAATTTCAATTCTGTAATAGTGACTACGTGATTCTGATCTATGGGCATTCCAATCTCTATCAGAACTAGTAACACAATGGCCAACATCAAAGGACTTGTAGACTCAGAAGCTACCGATTGCTTTATGAGTCCCGCATTTATCCAACAAATGCGGTTAGGGACAAGACCCCTACAAAAACCAAAAAGAATATGGAACATTGATAACACCACAAACAAAGATGGGTTAATTACCCATTATATCGATCTAAATGTACAGACAAAAGGAATTCACAGAACCATACAATTCCTGATCATGAACATAGGAAACAAAGACCTTGTCCTTGGCTACCCATGGCTCACTACATTTGAACCACAATTCAATTGGACAAGTGCAGTCATCAACAAGAAAGCACTACCTGTCATCATTCAGTCTACAAACCCCCAAATACCAGGAAAAGACCCTATTGTAGCAAGAACACAGACACAGATCCCCTGTTTACAAGCAACAATGTCCACCAAACTCACGATCAAAGCTCAACAATACACGCAAAAGGCCAAAGTACCAAACCATTACCAAAAATTTGGCAAGATATTCAGCAAAGAAGAGTCGAAGTGTTACCCATCAAAGTGGGCATGGGACCATGCTATTGAATTTAAGAAAGACGTGCCTGAAGCTGTGGACTGCAAAGTATACCCTATGAATCGAATTGAAGATCAAGCAGTACAAGAGTTCATCAAAAACGAACTCGAAAAAGGGTACATTCATGTATCAAAGTCACCATATGCATCCTCCTTTTTCTTCATAAAGAAGAAGGATGGAAAGCTATGACCAGTACAAAATTACCAAAAGATAAATGCTCTCACTGTGCATAATCAATACCCACTTCCACTCATCTCAGACCTCATTCACAACTTGAGTAATGCCCACATATACACGAAACTCGATGTCTGCTGGGGATACAACAATGTCTGCATCCACGAAGGGGACGAACCTAAAGCAGCTTTCAAAACAAGATATGGGCTTTTCAAACCCACGGTGATGTACTTTGGTCTCACCAACTCACTGGCCACATTCCAGACAATGATGAACTACATCTACTGTGACATCATACTCAAACACAAACCACTGGGAATGACAATCTTCATCTACATGGACAACATTGGTATTGCAACCCAAACGAACATGGATGACCACAAAGCAGTGGTCTTGGATGTCTTACAGGTTGCTAAGGAACATTGTTACGTTACCACTGAACGTCTGCCTTGACTTAGGCGGATTTGCCGATCAACCTAGTTGCACAAGTCAATGATGTGGACGATAAGGCAGACCACTAGTTGAATAATGGCGCCGACGATGTAGAATAGAGTCCACTCAAGAGATGAGAGTGAATCCACACTGGAAAGGAAGTGGGAAAGGGGAATTCTGCTATAGACACTTGGTACTTCGCTGTGGTGAATACAAGAGATACAAGAAGTCAAGCTGGAGAACTACCAGCGACTCTTACTACGGCTTATAAGGACTCCTACTAGTGTACAGTAAGACACCATGAGTCATGCTCAGTAAGCAATCAGTAAGCAAAGAGTAAGTGATAATGTGTAAGGCAACCAATGATGAGTAAAACCAAATATCCACAAAGGGAAGTGAAACAACAATGAGGCAAGATAAGAGACATGAGGCATACAGTAACTCAGTCATCCATCAATATCCAGGCACGAATTATAAGTCCAGAACTCTCCAGTGCCTTCCAGTACTTTCCATAACATTCTATGCCTTTCCATGGGCAGCGCACCCCTTCGATGGTCTTCCATCCATCGGCATTCTTCACGATAGCCCCTTGCTTATGTAGTTAGCCTGATACATACTAGGGCTGGGCTCCGACTTAGCTAATCATCTATGATCTCTTCGACATATGCCCCTCCACAGTGTAGGCGTTGCTTGAATGCCTCTTGTGGATCTTCTTCGGCATCTTCTGGCGCACCTAGCATTGCACGTACTGTTGCATCGTCTTCATCGTCATCTCCATGTGTCCAGAGGCGAATATCAGCCTCGCTTGGCATGTCTTGAGTGTGGTTGAGGTCTTGCATCCTTCCTACACATGTTGGCAGTGTGGCAGGGTTGTCACAGGGCTGAAACATAACAAACATGACCTCTACTTCAAGCTGGAAAAGTGTACCTTCCATGCCCCATCTATGGATTACCTGGGGGTAATCCTTGAAAAGGGGGTGACACACATGGATCCAGCAAAAATTACAGGTGTGGATACCTGGCCCATGCCCAAAAATGCAACAGAAGTATGAAAGATCCTAAGATTCCTCAATTTTTACTACCCATTCATCAAAGGTTTCACACAACTCACATGACCTCTACACAAGCTTACATGAAAAGACCAAGAATGGCACTAGGGACAAGAAGAACAAGAAGCATTCAACACCTTACGAAGGAGGGTAACTGCAGAACCAGTATTGGCTCATGCAAAACTTGACGATCAATTCAAGCTCAAAGTAGACACATCAGGATACATGGTGGGTGCAGTACTTCTTCAACACAAAGAGGACAACAAAAAGCATCCTATAGGATATTATTTGGCAATGCTCAATGAGGCACAGTGGAATTATGACATCTATGATCTCAAACTACTTGCCATTGTAATGGTGCTTAGAAACTGGAGGCTGCTACTTGCAGGATCCCCACACAAAATCATCATCTATTCTGACCATCTCAATCTGCAGTATTGGCAACTACCACAAAGGATATCTTTTTTTTTTTTTGAATGAATTTATAAACTGGAGCAGTATACTCAATACAAAGCCAGGATCCCAGAGTCCCTATCTATCTGTATGTAACTGATCCCACCCCAAGCCATCAACCACTACTGTGAAGCAAACCCTCAACCCTACTCATGACCACACTATTACTTGCATCCAACCCTGGACCTCTCCACAGAGACTTACCATGGACTAACAGAAGGACCACATTCCCCTGGCACAAGGGCAGTTCCCACAGCCACGTTGGGTCGAGTTTTGAGGTGTGTTCCAGTGGAAGGATGGTTCTAGAACGGCCCTTTCGGGAGTAAAGAAGGCCCACCGCAAGGGCAATGATAAGACGAAGGGGGTCGACAATGATAGACTAGTTGACCAGGAAGGAAAAAGGTGTGTGTGAATAAATACCACAAAAGGATGTAAGGGGTCCATAGGGCCCAGGGCAATGAAGTTGAAGGCCCAGACAGGACGCCAGAAAAGGCACCACCCAGTGGAAGCCAGTTTAAGTAAAGCGAGGAAGCGCCACCTAGAAGGAAGAAGGGCGGATGGGGATCAGTGTGGGAAGGATCAGTCAGATGCAGGAGTCGCAGCCTTGCTGCAAGGCTTCTGCTTCCAGCACTGGAGCTCCCCAGAATGCCCAAAGGCAAATAGGGTTTTCCCCCCCAGAAGCGATCGCAGAGAATCCCCAGAGGGGTCCTCGAATGCAACCACCAGTGAGGAGATGGACCCTGGTCCATAGGTTGAGGGTGCCCTCACCCAAGATGGGGGCTGTGTGAGGCGGAGGGTCCAGAAGGCAGGGTTATCTGCCATGAGTGCCTGCTGGCACTCGGAAGGGGAGTAGGGCCTGCGGGTAGAAGAAACTCCGGTGGGGATGCTGTTGATAAGGAGGTGGGCCCACTTGACATTTTCATATGAGGTGATGGGGAGGGGTGATGAATCATGGGAGAGGAAGGTCGATAAGACATCGGAAATGATGTGGGAGGTTTGCGTGAGTTGATACACCGAAGTGTTAGGTCCAGCTGTAACCACGAGGTTATTCTTCACTGTCCACTAAGCGGCAGACAGTGTGACAGGGTGGTGGGCATCAGTGAGTTCGGCATTGAGGTGAGTGACTACCTCCTGGGGAGATCGACGGATCGCCAGGGGAACATCAGCACCAGGTGTAGAGGGGCATAAGGCCATGACCAGAGAAGGCTGCGCAGGAGCCTTCACCACAGAGGCAAAGGAGGGGGGGGCAGGGCGTGAGGCAGGGGTGGGAGCAGGGGAAGTGGGAGGCTGGGCATGGGGTTTAGAGGGGGGTTGGGCAGAGGGTTTCTTAGCAGTGGCCACCTGGGGAGGGGGCCCAGAGCTGTTGACTTTAGCAGTGAGCTCCTTAACTTGGCCAGCCAGCGAGGCAAAGGCCGCATCAAAGGAGGTGTGGAGGAGCTGGAGCTCCTCCTGGGGAGAGGGGGCAGGAGGGGGGGCAGAGGAGGGGGGGTGGGGAGGGAGGCCAATGAACTCCAGAAATGAGTGGTTACCCAATGAGGAGTCCTTTATGGTGAACATCTCCAGGAGCACAGTTTGCAACCTCTGAGGGCCACCACCATTCTCCTGAAACTGTTCAATGAGGGTAGCAGCAGCATGGAAGGTAGAGATAAGGGAGGATAGTGGGTCAGACATATGGGATGGTGGTGGTAGGAGGGAAAGGAGGGTCAACAAAGGATATCTTGGAGGGTCGCAAGGGAAGTACTCAAACTCTCAGAGTACAATTTCAAGATATGCCATATTCCAGGGAGATTAAATGGGAGAGCCGATGCGCTATCCCAAAAGCTGGGATATGATCAAGGGGAGAACGACAACAGAGATGTAACTGTACTACCAGATCACATCTTCGTCAGAGCAACCAAAGCGGAACAGGCTCCTCCATTACAGTGAATTGTGTCACAAGAAGAAATGGAACCTGAGAACCTGGTGTATCAGCAAGACGAGATGGTATTAAGACCATGGGTGGATGCACATTGACTTAAAAAGATTGAAGGGACATGGTACAAGGAGGGAAGATGTGTGGTGACCAGAAATGAAGGACACAAGTGCACCTTTATACACAACCACCACGATACACCCACCTACAGACACCCCAGGATCAACAAAATGTACCAACTAATGAGTAGAAGATATTGGTGGCCCAACATGCAACAAGATGTCATGAACTATGTCAAAGGATGTGCAGAATGCCAAAGGAACAAGGTCAATACACAACCTACCAAAGCACCACTGCAACCCATATTCCCTTGACGTGAAGCTATGCCATTCAAAACTGTTGCACTAGACTTCATCACTAAGCTACCTCTGTCACAAGGATATGACTCAATACTCACCATAACAGACCATGATTGCAGCAAAGTGGCCCTATTCATCCCATGCAGAGAGGTGATGATGGCTGAAGAAATGGCAGGACTAATCATCCAACATGTATTTCCACGATTCAGACTCCCACTAAAGTTCATAAGTGATAGGGACCCTAAATTCACATCTAGGTTTATCTGAGGACTGTGCAAAGGCACAGGCACAATGCAAAACATATCTATAGCCTATCACCCAAGAACTGATGGACAATCGGAATGCACCAATCAGTGGCTTGAACAGTATCTAAGGTTCTGGATCAATGAGCATCAAGATAACTGGCACAACTATCTCCCACTTGCAGAATTCACGCACAACAATTGGCCCAATGAAACCACAGGGGAGTCCCCTTTCTTTGTCCTATATGGATTCAACCCCTGCACTGATTGGACCAATAAGCCAACCCCTATTCCACAAGTGGCACTAAGAATAGACCAATTCAAAAGAGCAAGACAGTGCACCCAAGAACTGATGATCAAGGCACAACAGTCATGGGTTAAGCACAAAGATACACCCAAATACAAGGAAGGAGATCTGATATGGCTAGAAGGATGCCACTTATGCACAAATCAACCAGCAATAAAGCTTGCGCCCAAGAGACATGGCCCCTTTCCCATCATTCAGGTGATGTCTGCTGTCAACTACTGATTAAAACTTCCCATGCAGTGGAGCATCTATGACTTTTTTCATATTGATCTTCTCACACCCTATCACAAGACCAACATTCATGGACCCAACTATTCTTGACCACCCCCAGATCTGGTAGATAATGAGGAAGAATACAAGGTTGAGAAAATTCTAGACTCTTGGTGATTTGGCAGAGGATGAAAATTGCAATACCTCTTCAAATGGAAGGGGTACCCAGACTCGGACAATGAGTGGGTCAACAAGAATGATATACATGCCAATGAAGCAATAAGGGAGTTTAAAAATTGAAACCCTGCAGTGGAAGCACATATAAGGAGGAATATTATGGGCAAGTCTTTCATCCCCATTCCTTCCTCCCAACCATTACAACACCCTAATTCCCATATGTCTCATGTCTACTATGCTCAATCTCCAGGACACATCTATGCTCAAGAACTCACTGAAGGACTCCTCACCTATGAGGACACCACCCAACTATGTACTGAAAAGTACTTGCAAGCCAAATGTGACAAGGAGCTCACTGTTGCCACCACCATCACCACCAAAGAATTACAACAAGCCAGAGAGCAGTTCGCCAATCCAGCAAAGACTCTCTTGTCCTCAAGTGCACTACTACCCTTGGTGCAAGGAGTGCCAGATGATGACAGTGCCAGAGATGGAGCCACTCCATCCCATCAACAAGACACCCAAGACATTGACACTGAGCTTTTGGGATCTGGTAAGGACAGTAAAGACCCAGGCCAATGGGCCCTACTGATTCCCCCTTGCCTGGAGACAAGCACAAGAATTGCAGAAGAACATGAGGGAGCAATGCAGCCAATGGAGGGAAGAACAGTTCCAGAGAGTGGTGGAGATGAGGAAAGCAAGGCTTGAACAACAGCGAGCTCTTCAGCTCCTCACACGGAAGTGTCAAGAGGCCCATGGGAAGTTGTGGAGGAAATAGAGGAGAAACACCTCTACCCAGCTAAGCATCCCTTCATCAGAACCACCACTGACACTCACAACCCCAACAAGACACCATACTCCATAACCATGACTGGCTACCCACTCTACAAGAAGAGCTACATGCACTTCATTCTGGGAGCCGATGAAGAGCTGCCAATTGGCTTTAAACACAACAGAGGCGCTGACTTCATCCACTATCCTATCACCAAGCCATATGGCAAGACAGTGCAAGCTCAATATGTCCAGGTCATCATGGGACTGAACCCCATCATGATTGGGATTTGCAACAACACTGACAAGGTATACAGCAAGCCACTGTATGCCCATCCCATCTACTGGTTTGATGGCAAACCGGTCTACAATATGAACAAGCTAGGGATGCTATTGCCAGGTGCAGAGGAAAACAACAAGATGGACTGGATGATAGAGAGGGTGGGTGATGTGTCACTGACTGTGGAAATTCGACGATTCCATGCCATATCTGTGGAAGCTGACTGAGTGGCATTGGTGCTGCAGGAGAACAAGAAGGTGTGGGGAGAATTAGCTGCAGCTAAGTTGGGGAGCATCCATCAACTCAAGATGGCTGACACACTTGCATGGATCAAGGATCAAGATGATGAACTGCTTGATGATGCACTCAGAGCCATGAGGGAGTTCCTGGGTAGGGAGAAGCGTTGTGGGTGTCACTCCTGAAAAGGGGGTGATGTTACGTTCTGACTCAGAAAGACACTTACTCATAGGTTGTGACTACAAGAGTAAGCAGTAATTAGTCACAGACTTACACATCAGTCAGCCTAGTATCACATGTATGATATGATGACTCGATACTAGGATACAGGTACTAGTGTTACATCCTAGAACCTGTTACGATTCGGACACGTTTCATCTTCTTTTACTTACTTGACTCATTACGCTTACGTGCCGAAAGCCCCATGACTCAGACTCGTGACTCATACGCTTACTGATCGTTCCATATGACGTCACTACTGACGTTACTATGACGCACGCTGACTCATGCTTACTCACTACCTACGTCATCATGACTCATTCCTAGGATCCAAGTACTAGGATCGCATCATATGTTTGTTCAACACAAACATCCTGTAACAGTATATAAACCCTAGTCTACCTAGCTTGTACGGTAGACTTGACTTCTTCCAATTCACGGCATTCTCGTCTCACCGAATAGGGATCTTTTGGGTTGATCCAAAGGAGGGCTTTCATCTTTGCCTCTCATCGTCGCGGGCCTTCGTTTTGCCTCGCATACCCAACCGAACGCGGACCTTCGATTATTGTCTCGCACCCGCTAGTCGTAGGAGACGACTTAGCATTTCCACTTACACCAGTCTTGAGCGCGGCTCGACTTGGTACTTGTGCATCACCGAACTGAAGCCCTGATACGGCTTCACTCTACGAAGACCTAAGACTCCAAACGCACGTCGCACGATAACG
>WNGR01002498.1_pt1 | contig 20187 bp, 12 predicted proteins | sample 5407581 | NCBI WGS metagenome assembly WNGR01 (sample SAMN13153383, study PRJNA577476) | soil metagenome | isolation source: 80 cm soil or saprolite under Garry oak tree replicate 2 | place: USA:California | collected 2016-06-15 | reverse complement strand
AAGGAAGTAGCGATTCGCAGCGCTCTCGGAGCGCAGCGTGCCACCTTAATTCGCGAGCAGTTGATCGAGAGCGTCCTGATCTGCGCGGCCGGCGGCTTGGGCGGCCTTCTGCTGTCGGTATTTGCTACGCAGTTCCTAACGCATGCGTGGAGAGACCTGCCCACCGCGCAAAGCATTCACCTCGATGGTGCCGTGATTGCGTTCGCGTGCGTGCTGATGTTCGCGGCGGCGCTGGTTGCCGGATTGCTGCCCGCGCTCTCGACAACGGGCAAGACCATGTTGAAAGCCCTGCAGACTTCCGCGCGCACAGGAGCGAGCAGCGTTTCGCGCACGGCGCTGCGAAAGTCGCTCCTCACGGTGGAGATTGGAATCACGGTGGTCCTGCTCGTTGCCGCGGGTTTGCTGCTCAAGAGCTTTCTGCGGCTGCGCTCAGCCAATGTGGGCTGTGTTACCGAAAACATGCTCACGCTGAGGTACAGCCTGCCGGAAAAGAAATATGACACGCCGGAGAAGGTGAACGCATTCAATGAAGCACTGCTGGAGCGAGTGAGATCCTTCCCCGGGGTCCGCTCTGCTGCGTTGGGAAACACGCTTCCGGCCGCGGGATATTGGGGAGACTACGTATTCACGGTGAAAGAGCATCCTCCGCTGAAGGCGGGCGAAGACCTGCCCGAGGGGCTGGAGCGCTGGGCCGATCCAGGCTATTTCAGCGCCCTCGGAATTCCGCTTGTGAACGGTCGGTTCTTTACCAACGACGAACGCGTTGCTCGATCGTACAAGGTGATTGTGAGCCATCAACTTGTACGGCAATACTTCCCCGGTGACAATCCCATCGGCAAGCATCTGCACGTTCCCGCGCATGCCCATGCTGGAGCGCCCGGCGACGTCGATTATGAAATCGTGGGCGTGGTCGGAGATACCTTGTACCGGGTCGGCAAAGATTCGAAGGCGACCATGTACTTTCCGATCCTTGAAGGTGTCGCAGGCGGGATGCTTGCTGTGCACACGGCCTCGGAACCGTTGCAGTTCTCGGTGACGGTGCAAAAGCAGATCGCGTCTCTTGATCCTGAGCTTCCGGTGTCAGATGTGGGCACACTCAACCAGGTGATCGGCAAGTCATTGGTCAATGCAAGCCTGAGTGCAACTCTTGTTCTGGCCTTTGCGATTTTGTCGCTGCTTCTTGCCTCGGTGGGGTTGTACGGCGTGCTGTCGTACCTGACCACTCAGCGGACTTCGGAACTGGGAATCCGCATGGCGCTCGGCGCGCAACGAGATCAGCTTTTGCAGTTGATGCTGATCGATGGCCTGCGGCCGGCGCTGTTCGGGCTCGGGCTTGGCTTGTTGATGAGCTTCGCGGCGACACACATCTTCCAGTCGATGCTTTTCGGAACGAAGCCTCTCGATCCGGTGGTTCTCTCCGGCGTGATTGCGACGCTATTGGCGGTCGCGGTTGTGGCCTGCCTCGTTCCCGCCTGGCGTGCTTCTCGGTTAGATCCAATGCAAGCGCTCCGAACCGAGTAGCACAGGGCTATACGGTGATTGACGCGTAATCGCGGAAGCACTCGCCGACGAAAATAGGTCCCGATATGTCGGCATGGCGACTGGAATTCCAAGCTTTGCCATCGGGGGCGAGCCCTTCGACGATTCCCTGAACCTGCGCCGTCTTTCAGTACTAATAGGGCTTTGGCGGCGAAAGCCTCTTCCATCAGCGCATCGGCCTCTAGCAACGATTGAATCGAAGCTTCCGGCAAGTTCCATAGGCTATTTGAAACGTTGATGTCAGCACGCCGGATATTGGGCCAGAGGGATGCGTGTCGTCCTTCGTTTCATCGCTCTTCTGAAAGAATTCTGATCCCAAGCCATACACCGAGAGCGGGAATCTTGCGCAATACAAAGCGCTCGACGAATAGCACCAGGATCATCGATCCTCCCAGAAATGGTTCGTAAATGCCAACACAATCAGGAAAGCGACAAACGCTCCCGAGAAACGAACACGCTGAAGTTGTTGAGGTGCGCCGCGGACTCCCGCGAGCCGCCGGCGCCACCACATGATCAGCGCGCTCACCGCGAGCAGGAAAAAGGCCCGCCGCAGTGAAGAGGCTCAGTAGCTGATTTGCCAGCCCGAAGAGCGCCCCTCGTGTGCCGCAACTCCAGTTCCGATCACGCGATCCAGCCACGGCCGAAGTCGGTTCGTTTGTCGTAATTGAACACTAACTTCTATGACATTAGAGCGAAGGGAGGAGGCCGTCGTTCCTAAATTCCCAAATCCAAATGCCTCTTCCTGCCCGCGCAGCGAATAAATGGCTGGCTCGGGGCTCACAGCACTGTGATTACCTGAAATGACCGTTTCCTAAAGAACGATCACCGCTGGTCCATCCTCGGTCTCATGCTTCACAGCCTCCAGCGCCTTGTTCGCGTCTTCCAGGGAGAACGTGGCGACTCGAGGCCGAAAATTCAGCTCGCTAGCCAAGGCCAGAAAGTCGCGCGCATCCTGCCTCGTCATGTTGGTCACACTGCGGATCTGGCGCTCGCCCCATAGCAGCTTGTCATAGTCGAAGGCTGGCATCTGATCCAGGTGAATGGCGTTGATCGCGACCACTCCGCCCTTGCGCAGGGCGGCTAGAGCGCTGATGACGACTTTCCCGCTGGGAGCGAAGGTAATCGCGCGATCAAGCTCGGTGGGCGGCATTTCATCTTCGTTGCCGACCCAGTTGGCGCCCAGCGACTGGGCGGCTTTGCGGTGAGACTCGCCGCGAGTAACGACAAAGACCTCGCAATCCCACGCCTGGAGAACGCGAATGGCCAGCGAAGCCGAACTGCCAAAGCCGAACAGCCCCACGCGCTCTCCGCGTTGAACTCCCGCGACGCGGAGGCTCCGGAAGCCGATGATGCCCGCGCAGAGCAGAGGGGCAACGTGAGAAGCGTCAAGACCCGCAGGTAAGGGGTGCGCGAATTCGGCTCGAACAGTCGCATACTCTGCGTAGCCTCCGTTCACGGTGTAGCCTGTGAATACAGGATGATCGCAGAGGTTCTCCATATCGTGGCGGCAGAACCAACAATCGCCGTCTACTCCTCCCATCCAGGAGACCCCGACACGCGTTCCGATTGCGAGATCCCTGTTTGCGCCTTCCACCACCGCGCCGACGATCTGATGACCGAGGATAATGCGTGGCTCGATTGGCGGGAGGTCCCCTTCGACGATGTGCAGATCAGTGCGGCAGACTCCACAGCTGATGACCTTCAGCAGCACCTCTCCGGGTTGCGGCTGAGGCCGCGGAAGATCCTGGACGGAAACCCAACCACCTGGAGTGCTTGATCTGGAATCGAAAATGGCTGCTCTCATCGCAAATCCTCAGACCACCAGAATACGTTGTGCAGTCATCGGCGGTCCTTCGAATTGACTTGGCTGGGGGCGAATGGTGTTGTCCGTCAGTCCGGCTGGACGCCATGTGAGAATCGTCAACGCCAGACAGATTGGGATGAGAAGGCGCGCTGGGTTTGATACAACCCAGGCAAGGAGGAGATCCAATGGCCAAGAACAGTACTTCAGCGAAGAGTGGAGAGTTGCAACCCAATTTTCACGCAGCACCTGAAAAGGTCACGATCGGTGTTGATCTTGGCGATCGATAGAGTCATTGTTGCGCAACAGGTCCAGACGGCATAGTGCTCACCGAAGACCGTGTCCCGGACTACGCCGGAACAGATGACGAAGCACTTCAAGAGCCTTTCACTGTCGCGGATCGGTGCGCACTCCCGATGGGTGGAGTCAACTGTTCCAGAAATGATCACCAGCAATATTCGCAAATCCAACAAAGTTGATGCTCATCTGCGCGCTCGTCTCGCACGAGTTGATCGTCAGCTACTTTGTCCGGTGATCTATCGAGACAGAAAGCAGTACCCAGCCATTGCACAGCTGCGTGCCCGGAATCTGCTGGTGCGAGCACGGACGCGACTGATTAATCCTGTACGGGGTATATCCAACACGATGGGCTTGCGGATACCTGCGTGCGGCAGCTCATCCTTTCGTGGGAAGGCCGCGTCGTCCCTACCTGAGGAGCTGAAGCCCAGCCTTATGCCATTGCTTGAGACGATTGCCCATTTGAACAAGGGAATTTATGGCTTCGATAAAGCAATAGAAGGACTCAACCGCGAGCAGTATCCGGAAAAATCTCAGCTTCGATAAACTAGCGTCGTGGGACCCGTGACGGCTCTTGAATTCGTGCTCACCATTGGCGACCCCAGACGCTTCGCAAGATCGCGAGAAGTTACGCAGCCTTATTGATCTCGATGCGATTTGCTCCTGTCCTTTTACGTCGACCTTCAGATGGCAGCGCCAACCTCATTCTGAGAACCCCAATGTGCACACGGCCCCTAAGCAGGGCCTACAGAGTGCGGATGGAAGCACGGCGAATCAGTGATGGAACACCAGCAGCAAAGCAAAAAAACAATTCAGTAGATCACCTCAATTTGCTTCTCTGTCGAGCACCCTCGCTTCTGGGGTTTCTCCGATGCCCCCGAGGAACCGGTCAAGGTTTCCCCTTCGGCCTCGCCGCGCTCGACCTATGACTGAACCCTCGCGGGCATCGCTATGCCTACTTGCTGTAAAGCGAGGGCGCTCAACAAAGAGAAAAATTGTTGACTTCGAAGCGCCTTGTCATGGAAGGATGCAAAGGAACGCGAGTCGAAAGAACATGGCGCGGCAGTCTTATCCAAATGGCAGCTGAGCACGTCTTGATATGCAGAAGGCTCTCGACCAGTCTTCTGGAGTCCATAAACGGATCCCTCGGCGAACTCGCGCCACAGTGCGCTCCCGCTCGCCATCGACCGTCTTCCCTGAGGAAGGCGCACCGCTAACTCTTCTTCGAAGTCACTGTGGAAAACGCCGAAACCAGTTGGTTCACCCGCTCGCTACCACAATGCGGGCACTCCCGGCCTTCTCCATGTCCGCAATATGAAGTGTCTGGGTAAACTCCTTGTTGCAGTCCTGACAATGGAAGAGATATTGAGACATAGCCGTGTCTCCGGCCCTTATCATACCGCCGAATGCAGCGCTGCGTACCGTTCACTTCGAAGAGTCTCTCGCCCGTCGCGCCAAACCTCACAGACAATATCCATGGATGGTGGTACACTTCCGCCAAATCGATTACCGGCATCGCAAGCGCCGCGCCTCGATTCATGGTTAAGCCCGCTCTGCGTCGAACTCCACAGGTTTTCGCCATGGAAACCGCGCCTCCGCCCGCCGTCCTAAGACCTTCTCCCGGAATCCCTTGTCTACCCATCCGCGCCTACACGCATACTCCCCGTCTTCTTCCCCGGAAAGGAGGCCCTCATGAGCAGCCCAACGCTTCTCATTCTGGCTGCAGGCATAGGTAGCCGCTATGGCGCTGCCAAGCTTTTTGAGTCGATTAGCCCCGGCAATGAAACCATAATGGACTACTCCATCTATGACGCGCACCGCGCTGGCTTCCGCAGAATCGTGTTTGTCATTCGGATCGATATGGAGCATACCTTTAAGGCTGCTATCCAGGCGCACTTCGGCCTTCGAAGGGAAATCGAGTACGCTTTCCAGAGACTCGCGCGTCTTCCCGCCGGGTTTCATGTTCCGCCCGGCCGAATCAGACCCTGGGGTACTACCCACGCTATCCTCTCTGCCCAGGGCATCATCAATGAGCCTTTCGCCGTTATCAACGTCGACGATTTCTACGGAGCGGAGAGCTACCGTGCCATGGCCCAGCATCTTCAGTCCGGCACTTCCGACCATGCCATGGCAGGCTTTGTCCTCCGCAACACGCTGCCCGAATTCGGCCCAGTTGCCCGCGGCATCTGCCAAGTCAGCCCCCAAGGCTTCCTCGAAAAGATCGTTGAACTGAAGAACGTCGAGCGCGACGACGGCCATGCCATAAGCACCGATATCGAGGGTCGAGAAACCGCCTTGATCGGCAACGAAATCGCTTGCATGAACATGTGGGGATTCACGCCGGCGATATTCGATTCCCTCGAGTGTCGTTTTCGGTGCTTTCTCGAACAGAACGGCTCCGACCTTCTCGCAGAGTCCTACATCCCTGTCGCAATCAACGAGCTGCTGATGGAAGGGCTGGTACGTGTCAAAGTTCTGCGCTGTGCGGACCCCTGGTTCGGAATTACCTACCAAGACGACCACACCCTCGCCGTCGCTCGTGTGCGTCGCCTCGTCGAAGCCGGTCTCTACCCGAGAAAGCTCACGATTTAACCCGAACTTAAGTTTGTGGCTTGACGATTTTGACTAAATCATTGAGGGACTCGGATTCAATTCTTCATGGTCCACTCCCGACCTCACGCAACTGTTCGTAATTGATTAATTCGATTTGAATCGGAGAATCAGATGCGTAACATACCCTCAACTGGCTTTTGCGGCGTGTTCGAGGACCTGCTGAATGTGCACGTCCACCTGCCGCAGCACGGCAGGCGCTACAGCGCAGCCGTCGGTTTCGTACGTGAGCGGGGGCATGTCTTGCTGAATGCTCAGGGGCTTGAGGATTGCCTCTGAAATCCTGAACGGGAGGCAGTTGAAGGGACCGATCAAATGATCCCGTCGTAGCCCTCGTATTCGGCGTTCAAGCTCCCTCCGACGGTGGGAGTGATCTCGCCGAAAATCTGAGGCGAGATGTGTTCGGAGCTCTTCTCAAAAATCGCAACAACATCGTTGGGTCTGGATACCAGCAGTCCGGTCCTCGAAAAGATCTCACGGTAGTATTGTTCGGATTTTCAAACCGATTGATAACCCCACCATTGTTGTAGATACCGTTGTCCACCCGGCTCAAGCACCCGTGTGCAAGCCTTGGCCAACGCGAAACCTCCCGGCTTCAGACCCCAATTATTCGCCGTTCCCCTCATGCCCACATAGGTGCCATAGAGGAAGAGCTCAGCCAGATCGACGGACTCGAGGATGATCCCCGGGCTGCATAGAGATCGCGGACTCCATTCATGAAGAACGGACTGAAGCGGGCGTAGAAGTCACCCGTGACAACGACTCTGGGGCAGGTCAAGGGATCTCGCGTTCGCGGCAGGGCGGTCAAAAACTCCACAAACGCGGGAAGCTCGGAAGAGAATCGATCTAGCGTTTTTGCCTTGGTCCTGAATCGATCCCATTGCCGATGAAATTGTTCCAAGCTACTGGGGTCCCCCACTACACGCAGAACATTCTCAATCTCGACAGGGATATCCGCGAGGAGAACTGCGGAGGACATAGGCTTCATCAGCACGGATGGGTCAAATCCCCAAAAGTCGTTCTCCCGCTCGGGATGGACCATGAACACGTCTGCCAATTGATGCTCGACGACTCCTTGATCTGCACGAAGCGCTACCCAGACGGGTCGGTACAACTTCGGGACAACTATTGCGGAGAAAGAATGTTTTTCTCAAGTCCCTAAGCGACACCATGCAAAGCACTTAGATTTTTTAATTTGCGAGTTCGGGACCAGGGGGTCGGAGGTTCGAATCCTCTCTCCCCGACCATTCTTGATTTTTCTGGCGGGCTGGGTTCCTCGGCTTGCTGATGTAGTCCGAGATTCTCCGCACGCGGCAACTCCTTCGAAATCCAAGCGGTGACGGTTAGATCCCCGTTAGATTGGTGCCGAGTGGACCTGTACCCCAGGGGCCGCCGGTGCGAGCGAAAACACCATTAAGCTCACAGCTCAAACTCTGAACTCTGAACTCTCCACCAGCGGTTCGCCAGCTTCGGTTAATATCTTTGCGACAAGCTTGTCGTCGAGATGAGGATCTCCGATGAGCGTATCCGCGCCACGGGACTCGCGAATCTACCGGGCTGAAAACAGGACGAAGGATTCGGCGGGAAGCTTCAGTTGCAGAACTCCATCGGTCGCAATTGCGATTCCATTGTCGGCCGGCGTAAGCGGTGTGAAGGAACTGCATCCGGAGAGGGCTGTTTTGTCTTTCGAGACGGCGATGGTGCGTTCTTCGGAACTTTTATTCAAGGCGGCCAGGATCAGTTCGCGAGAGTGATCGGACGCGCAGCCGGAGAGATCGGCAGCGCGAGCGAAAGCGAAGGCGGTGTCGTCGACGAAGAGATTCTGCTGGGGTGCACCGTTTAGGGCGGAATGGCTCTTGCGAACCGCGAAAAGACCGGAGGTCCATGCAAAGACCGATTGTTGTTCGGGCATGCGGCTGGCTGCGCGGAATGCAGAAGGCTGCGTGGCTGATTCGCGTTGAGGAAATCCACCGGGGAAGTCGTGACGGTTGTCAGGATCTTCGGCTCCGGGCATTCCGAACTCGTCGCCGGAGTAGAGCTCGGGCGTTCCGCGAAGAGTGGCGAGTAGTCCGATGGCCTGCTTGAGCCGGGGCACCGAGCCGTGCGCCTCGGTTAGAAAACGGGTGGTATCGTGATTGCCGAAGAAGTGAATGAGCCGCTCGGGGTGAGGATAGAGTGAGTCCTGGCGCAGCACCGCAGCGAGTTCGGTCATGGGCTTGTCATGGGCGAGCACTTCTCGGAGAGCAAAGTAGACAGGGAAGTCAAACGGTGTGTCGAGGCCCGTGTCGATGTCTCCATGGTCTCGCCCGCCGGCAAAGAAAGAAGTGACCAGGGGATCGCGATGAAAGATCTCGCCGACGGTGGTGAAATTCGGATAAGCCTGGTGCAGAGCGGCATGAAAGTCGCGCCAGAATTCGCGGCTCACGTAAGGAAACGTGTCGATGCGAATCGCATCCACCTGCGCTGTCTCCACCCACCAGAGCGCGTTCTGGATCAGGTATTGAGAGACGAGGGAATTCTCCTGATTCATGTCCGGCATTGCGTCCACAAACCATCCCTGAACGAGTTTAGCGGTTGTTGCCGGCGCGGCATGGGGATCGATGAGATTGTTGAAGTCTCCGTCGGCGTGAAGGTGCCGGGCGACCGTGCCATGAAGCCAGTTGGATGCGGGAGGATCAGCAACCCACGGATGCAGCACGCTGATGTGATTGGGGACCAGATCGATAATCAGTTTTATTCCGTTCGCATGAAGGGCGGCAGAGAGGTGGCGGTAGTCGTTCAACGTACCGAAGTGGGGATCGACGGCATACAGATTGGTCGCGGCGTATCCATGGTAGGACTCGGGCATGCGGCTGTTGTCGTAGACAGGCGTGGTCCAGAGTGCCGTGACACCGAGCGAGCGGAGGTAGTCAAGATGCTGCATGATACCGGCGAAGTCGCCTCCGTGCCAGCCGCGAGGCCTGGAGGGATCGTAGCCGTCCGGGCTGATCGCGGGCCTATTGTTGGACGGATCGCCATCGGCAAAGCGGTCGGTCATTATCAGGTAGATGATGTCGCCTGGCGATAATCCTTTGTGATCTTCGGGGCCCTCAGTGCGGGGTAGAAGTGAGTAGTCTTTCGAATCGGCGCCCGCCTCATTCACTGCTGTGATTGCGAGTGTCTGCGCCGGGGCTCCCTGTGTGCTGATCCAAAGAAAGGCCCAACGGCCATTGTCTGACACCTGGCTGCGATCGAGCCGAACGCTTTTTCCTTTCACTCTGAAGCTGGCATGATTGAACCCGCTGCCGTGCAAAAGCAGCATGGGCTGCGGGAGTTGCACAAACCAGTCGGGCGGGTCGATGGATTCGATGATGGGCTTTGATGCGCTGGTTTGGCCGAGTGCTGTTGCAGTGAAAACAAGCGAGCTCAAGAGCACGACAATAAGCTTGTACGGAGCGATTGTATGCGGCACTGAACTCATCGGACTTGCACTCCGGGTTGACGGTTTTCGGCGCGATTGACGGTCTAATTCTTCACCGCTGTGCCGGAATAGTCGTGCCACAAATACTCCAAGGCCTCAGGTAATGTTTGCTGTTTCACGGTGTGGTCGGTGTGGCCTGCGTTGCGGGCAAATACAAATTGGTAATGGTATCCCTTGGCGGCCAAAACCCTGGCCATGTTTTCGTTTGCCAAGACCCAGTCGTGCATTCCATCGTGCATGACATTGGGATTAAGAAGATCTTTGTCGCCCACTTCCATCCAGATTCGCAGGGGCTTGGCGGGTGTGTCTGGTATGAAGTGTTCGTGGAACTCCCACGCGCCATGTGGAGTTTGAGGGTTATAGGGCCACTGCTGATTGATGTAGGTGCCTGAGTAGGTGAGTACGCGATGGTAGAGCTCAGGGTGATACCAGGCCATGATCAAAGCGCAGGAGCCGCCGGAGCTTCCTCCCATTGTTGCTCGGCCGTCGGGGTCTTTGGTGAGTTTCACCCGGGCTTGAGATTCCACGAGAGGAAGCACTTCAGTTTCGACAAATTCAGCATAACGGCCTGACATGGTGTCATACTCGAGGCCGCGTTCGCTGCCTTGCGCGTCGCCCGAGCCGTTGCTGATGGAGATGGCGATCATCACCGGCATGCGATGTTGAGAGATGAGGTTGTCGAGGGTCGTGAAGAGCAATCGATCGGGGCCGTCGGCTCCGACGATGAAGGGCGCAATTGTACCTCGAACGTATTGCCTGGGAACGTAAACCGCTACGCGGCGAGTGTAGGGCGCGGGGTGGCTGGTGGTCACGATGAGTTTGCCCGGATCGGCGGGATCGGTGGTACCGAAAGTATTGGGTTCGCGCGCGATGCCGGGATAGATTCGGCTGCCGGACGAGTTCATAGTGAACTCGACGATGGTTCCCTGCGGCACATCGTGCTGCACAACGGCCTCGGGCGCGGGATTGTGAGTGGGCCCGATGATGAAGTTGCCGTCCGCGTCCGGCGGAGCGTTGAAGCTGTCGGGCAGCTCTTTGGCCGCGACGTACTCGGGCGTGTGAGGATCGCGTGCGGGAGGGATGGGGCGCACGGGGCGTGATGAAGGTTGCAGCCATTGAGCCTGGCAGGAGGGCACTGCTGCCGACAGACTCATCAGGATTGCGATGCCGAGAGCTCGGCGCATAACAGACTCCTTATGGTCGCAGCGTTCGGCGCGAGCGTTGGTTTTGAGGCTACACCTTACAATAGCTTTCCATTCATGATCAATGCGACGGCACTGCTCAAGCGTGCCTGGCTGCCTTCGTGGGCGGCGCGAAGTTTTGGAATTCTGACGAGGGGAAACCGACACATTTCAGCTTCAATCAACGGAAGGGCCACATACCAGAGCGAAGTAATGTCACCTACAACCACGATTTCGCTAGGCGCAAGTGCCGACGCGATCATGTGCATTCCGCGGCCGAGGGCCTTGCACATCATGGTGAACGCTTTCATGCCCATTGGATCATTGGCGCGAACCATCTGAAGAAGGGAATCGAACGATTCGGCGGGATTTTTTGCGATATCGGCATAGTAGCGCAGCCCGGCGCGATTGGAGGCGATTGTTTCCCAGCATCCCCGACTGCCGCAGCCACATTGCAGTCCATCCGGATCAAGCTGCACATGGCCAAACTCGCCGGCGGCGCCATCTTCGCCGCGCAGCAGGCGTCCGTTGGCGAAGATTCCCGTGCCGATTCCCTCTGAGACATTCACGACAACAAGGTCGCGGGTGCTGTCGCTGTAACCAAACCAGACTTCTGACAGGGCGCAGGCGTTGGCCACGTTATCGACGACGACGGGCAGTCCCGTCGCCTGCTCGACGCGGGAGGCGATGCGGCCGACCGGCCAGTCGATGTTCGGAGCGAAGATTGATTTATCGTGCCGGGAGGTGAGGCGGCCGGGAACGCTGATTCCGACGCCCTCGAAGGTGCGGTCACTATGTTCGGCGAGTGTTTTGCGGACCGCGTTGAGGATGGCTGCAATTACTTTGCTCGAGACCTCGGGAAGCGCGATTCTATTTTGCGCGAGGACGTTGCCTCCCAAGTCAGTGACGGCGAGGGTTGTCTGGGTGGGATGGATGTCGAGAGCGAGAACGCTTCGCTGGCCATTGAGATTGAGGAAGGTGGGTCTTCTACCGCGTGGGATTTGGCCGGTCGATCCTTCAACGATCCATCTCTCGGTAAGCAGTTCTTCGACGATGAGCGAGACGGTGCTTCTCTGCAATCCCGAGGTGCGGGCGAGATCAGCTCGCGAGATCGGCTGCTTGGTGCGGATCTGATTGAAGATCAGATTGCGGTTAATCTGACGAGCGATGCGATTTGACGCGCTCAGTTTTTGATTCACCAGGAGACGCGACGGCATTTGAGTTCCCTCCCGATCGAGCGAAGACGCAGCGTTTCCATTTTCATCGCAATACTCAGGCTTATTCATATTTGCAGCGAATGTGGGTCGGTTGATGAGTCGCTCGAGTCAGTGCCGTCGGACTTGCTCGTGGCTAAGGCCACTGGTTCAGGCGTGGGTTAAATATCCCATACCAGCGAGAACACCGCGCATGTAACCGAAGCTCTCGATAACGCCGGGCATCGGATCGTCGGCGTGAATCTCGTATTCGAGATCGACGAACCCCTTGTATCCAGTGGCGATGAGCGCGGCAAAAATTTCGCGCACAGGCATGAGCCCCTCACCGACTGCCACCTGGCTTTCCTTGCTTTCGAAGCTTGCGAGGTCCTTGATATGCATGTTAAAGAGGCGCGGGCCGACCTCGTGAATTGCCTGGATGACATCGGTGCCGGCACGCACCGTATGACCCACGTCGATGCAGCATCCGATGCGCGGATCCATGTTCTTGACCAGCTTGAGAATGTCGAGCGGGGAGGGCCACACTTTGTCTTCGGGCCCGTGGTTGTGAATCGCGATGCGAATGTCATATTCCTTCACGAACTTTTCGACACGCGGAAGTGTCTCGGGAGTGGGGTCGCCGGCAACGATCACGCCGATGCCGGCCTGCTTGCAGTATTCGAATTTGGCGCGAATGTCGGCATCTTCGTCTTTACGAAAATAGATGGCGCCTGCGGCGTGGGGCTTGATGCCCGCGGCCTTGTAGTCGGCGACGGCCTTGGCTTCTTCCTGCGGATCGGCGGGGAGATGATCTTTGATGTCCTTGAGATTAACGTCGGTGAGGTTGAGCTGCTTGAGAAATCCGATCAGTTGTGGGCGGTCAAAATTGCGAAACGTGTAGCTGGCAATTCCCAATTGAACGGGCGACGGCTTGCCGGTTACCTTCGCCGGCTCAGCGAAGAGGGGCGCGGCGCCAGAGGCAGCGCAGGCTGCGGCGATGAATGCTCCCGATTGAACAAAGCTGCGACGTGAAAATTTGTCTTTCATTTGAATGAGGCTCCTCGGGCTCTCCAGATGCGTGATTGCAGTGGCCGTAGAAAACGATTACTCGAATAGGTGCCGGAATTCAGATCGGCCGGTGCTCTGTGCTTGCTAGAGGTGCGGCGCCCAGCCCTTCTCGTATTCGCGGTCCCAGTCCTTCATCGCTTGAGCGTCGTTGCGGATCTTGCCATCGGTGGGATCGAGTTCCAGGTTGCGGTTTCTTTCCCATGCGATGTTGGAGAGCTGCAGCATGGTCACGGCGACATTGCCGATGGAAACCGGCGCATTCAGCTTTTCACCCTTTTGAATGCCTGCGATGAAGTTGGCAAAGTGAAGATCGGTCATGGAATCGCGGCCCGTGAGATCAGTAGAGGAGGTCTGCTCCTTGCCGGTCTTGAACTCATTGGTCTTGTTCCCCTTGATGTCGTAGACTTCGTAGCCGTCGCGATCGACGAGCACCGAGCCGTTGGTTCCGATGATGGTTGACCCGCGGTCGCGGTTGTAATATTTCATGCCCTCGCAGCATTTGCATTCCCACGAAATCATCTTGTCGTCGTAGTTAAAGCTCGTCATCAAGGTGTCGTAGAATTGCCAGTCGTCTTTGAAGTGGTATCGTCCGCCCGAAGCGCTGATGCTCTTGGGGAAGTCGACTCCGAGCGCCCAGCGGCACACGTCGATTTCGTGGGTGCCGTTATTCAGCGTTTCGCCCGTGCCCCAGATCTTGAACCAGTGCCAGTTGTAGGGCTGCACATTGTCCTTGTAGGGCTGGCGTGGGGCCGGACCCTGCCAGAGGTCCCAATCGAGCTGGGCGGGTACGGGCGCCTCTTTGCCGACGCCGATGGATTTGCGGACGTTGCTGTACCACGCCTTGGCGAAATACGCCTTGCCGATCAGGCCGTTGTGAATCTTGTCGACGATCTCGATGGTGTGCGGAGATGAGCGCTGTTGTGTGCCCATCTGCACGAGCTTTCCGTACTTACGCTGTGCCTGAACAAGGAGAGCGCCTTCCGCTGGATTATGGCTGCACGGCTTTTCAACATAAACGTGCTTGCTCGCCTGCAGACCGGCGATAGCCATGGGCGCGTGCCAGTGATCGGGCGTGGCAATGGTGATGGCATCGACGTCTTTCTTCTGAAGGATGTGGCGGAAGTCCTGATCGACGGCGGGCGCCTCGCCCATCTCCTTCTCAGTGTCGGCGGCGAACTTCTTCATGGTGTCGGTGTCAACGTCGCATACATAGGCGATGCGGGCCTTGGCCTTGTTGGCTTTGAGCGCGGACAGGTGAGCATAAGCACGGCTATGAAGGCCGATGACGGCAAAATTAAGACGGTCGTTGGACCCCATGATCTGGCCATAGCTTTTGGCAGTCGATCCGATCGCCAAACCTGCCGCTCCTACCGCGAGCGTATCGATAAATTCACGCCGATTCATCAATGTATCCTCCATCGAACCAACAAGGGTGCGCGTTTCATGATTGAAGTTGCAAACGATTTGAGCGACGGAGCTAAGCCACTCCGGCATCTTGCAGGGCTTGTTTCATTCCCGCCCAACTGATGCGCGTCGACTCTTCAGGAGTGGCGGCGCCGTGCCAGTGTGTTTCGAGGCTGACGGCGTCGCGGAATCCAGCCTGCTTGAGAGCCCTGAACTGCGCTGCCCAGTCAATGTAACCCTTCCCGACCGGAGCCCATTGAACTTTTCCGGCCGCGTCTTTGATGGCGCTTTTGACGTGGCAGTGGTGAATGCGATTCTTAGGGATCGTATCCCAGGCTGTCGGAAAGGCGTCGAGTTCACCGCGCATGACAGCGTTGCCTGGATCCCAGTTGAGAGCGAGATGAGGCGACTGGATGGCATTCATGGTGCGGGCTGACTCTCGACCGGTGGCGGTGTTGCAGGCAAACTCGTTTTCAAGCACGAGTAGAAGGCCTTGTTTTCCCACGGCCGCGGCCGCTGAGCGCAGTTTCTCATCAATCGCGGCACGGTGAGGGGCTACATCCTCAAGGCGCCAGAAATCGAAGCAGCGAATCTTGCCGGTATTGAATTCTTTGGCGCGGGTAATGGCGCGCTCCATGATTTCGTCCTGCTGCTTGAAGGTGACTTCGGGTGCACCGTGCAGGTCGCCTTTCGATCCATAGGGCGACCGGGGTGCGCCGGGCCAGTCAGTTTTAAAGAGGGGGCTCGCGATGTCGGTGACTTGAAGTTCATACTTCTTCAGGATGCGTTGCGACTCCGCGATTTGCCCGGCATCGAGGTCCATGACGTTCTTGTTCCACATGGAGCGAAGCTCGATCCACTTCATTCCGAAATCGCGGGCTGCGACGTAGCAGGCGTGGTCGAAGTCCGGAGAGATTTCATCATTGATGACAGCGACTTTGAAGGGCGATTTCGAAGCGCCTTCAAGGCTGAAGAGTGGGCGCGCGGCGCAGCCCGCGGCAGCGATGCCGGCGGCCCGTAGAAAACTTCGTCGAGAACAGCCTTTCATGGGACTCCTTCGCCGATGAGCGGCGGATGATGGCCTAAATAAAAGATAGACGGTTCAACCGGACAGCCATTGCTTCGTGCAATGGCTGTGCAGTTGTGAGTGCATAAAGAGGCGCCGCCCTAGAAGCTGAGCTTTACCGATCCCTGCAGGCTGCGACCTCCGCCCACACCGTTGACACTGCCTTGGCCGCTGCCGAGGGTAGTGGTGACCTGGCCGAAGTTAGCTGCCGTAATGCTACTGTTGTTGGGGTTACCGAACTGCGGCGTGTTGCTCAACTGGAAGGCGTCGACGCGAGTTTCGAGCGCCATTTCGCGGAAGAGCGTGAACCGCTTGAAGAGTGAGATATTGTCCTGAATGTAACCAGGGCCGCGGAACTGGTTTCTGCCCGTATTGCCGAGGCCGGGGTTGGTGCAGGGCGTTGAGGTGCATCCGCTCGGCTGTGAAAACGAGGTGGGATCAAACCACTGATTGCCGGAACCGATCTTGTGGAGCACGTGGAAAGGTTTGTTCAGATTTGCTGTCTGTGCCGTTCCCGGAGTATTGAGAGTTCCGCCATTGGCAGAGACCGTGAAGGGCAGTCCGGAAACGATTGAGATGATTCCGGAGAACTTCCATCCACCGAGAACTGCATCTCCAACTCCAGAGTTGAAGATGTTGTGCCCGTGACCGAATGGCAACCCGTAGGTGAATGTCTGTTCGAAGTTCAGTCTGCGGTCGTAGTCGTTGGGAGCATAGTTTCTGCGCCGGTTGATGAAGAACATCAAGCCGCCGTCATCGCCAGCGATGTAGCCCAGACCTTTGCCCCAGGTGAATGCTGACGTAAAGGTGAGGTCGTGCGACATGCGTTTTGTGAGCTGCGCTTGGAGCGACTGATAGTTGGACGAGAAGCCCAGGAAGTATTGGTTGGTGGCCGCAGTGCGTCCGAATGCGATGTTTTCCGGGTCAGAGGCCGCACCACCGCCATAGGTGCTGGGAAGGTTGATGTTCTGGGAACCGGAGATGTTGACCCCATGGTTGGCAACGTAGGCCAGTTGCAGTGACATATTGCCCACGAGGGCCTGTTGCACAGCCACATTCCATGACTCGGCGTAGGGGTTCTTGTAGGTCTTCGGAATGTAAACGTACACCTGATTTTTGAGCTGCGTTGTGTCTGCAACAATGAGCCCATTAGCCGGGATCGGGACCAGGACAGGCGCAGGGAAACCTGCCTGGAAGGTGGCCACGGTTACGCCATCGCCGAGAACAGCCGGTGTGAAGGCAGAGCTGCCGGTGGGCTGATAGCTGTTGTTGGCGCGAATCGGATAGTTGTACGCATAGGTATTGTCGGGGAAGGGCGTATAGCTGATGCCGAATCCGCCGCGAATGACCGTGTCATTGGTCGCGCGGTAAGAGAACCCGGTGCGAGGAGCGAAATAACGATACCGGGTCTCCATGCCCAGATTGGATGGATTGCCGCCGAGACCTGCCAGGACAAGAGTGTTGGTGGAGGGATCGTAGTTGGAGAACCCGCCGGCTCTTCGTGGCGTCGCGGGCGGATAGAAATCCCAGCGAACGCCGAGATCAACGGTCATCTTGGATGAGGCCTGCCACTTATCGCTGGCGAAGGCAAAGAACCACCACTGACGATAGCAAGGGAAGAACGTGTTGAGATCGCGGCCAGCCTGGCTTGGCTGGTCGAGAAGGAAGCTGGCAATGTCGTTGGCGACGTTGGTTTTCGCGCCCGACTGGGAGGTCTGCACGTCGGAAAACGTATAGGCGCCGCGGGGGCTGAAGGTCTGGTCCTGTAGAAGATCGTCACGCACCCGGCGAAGATCGACTCCGAACTTGACGGTGTGATTCTTGATGATCTTGGTCCAGTTATTGACGAAGTCGATGTTGGCCTCGCCCCTGATCCAAGGCACGGATGCGGAGTAGCCCATTATCGGATTGGAGAATCCGCCATTGACTGTGACCGCGGCCTGTCCTGAGGTGAATGCCTGGCCGGCGATGTTCACGCCTGGGATGCCGATTGTTGTTGCGTCGGAAGTGCCGTAGTCGGTCGGTTGCGCGCTGTTGCGGAGATGGGCAACTCCAACGCGGGCCTCGGTCAGGAATGTTGGCGAGAAGACGTGGTTGTAGTTCACACCAGTGCTATACGACTTTTGATTTCCGGTGCCTTCAAAGCCGCCACCCTGCGGGCCGCCAAAGAATGCTCCGAAGGCCGCCTGCTGGAAGGTGATGACACGCTGAAAACTGAAGCGGCCGCTGAGGTGGTCCTTTTCAGTGAGGGCGTCGTCGATCTTGATGTCAAAGCTGTCTGTGGTCTTGGTAAAGGGAAGGTTGGTAACGTAGTTGTTCGAAGGGTTCGACAACGGCTTGGTGGTGTCGAGTTTTCCATATTTCGCCGCGGCCGCGTTGATTCCCTGCAATATGGCGAGCGAGACCGGGTTGACCCTGTTGGCGGGGATCAGATTGTTAACAAAGGGAGTGCGGGGATGCGCGGCGGTGCCGTCGCCCGTGGATGGGTCGTATATCTGACCGGCTGCGCCAACCAGGGCACCGCTGAGGTCGATAAAGCCGCTGCTGTTCGCGGTGTAAAAGCGCGGATCGGGAATGGTGAAGGTGCTTCCAATTGCTTCGTGATCGATGGAGCGCAGATAGTCGCCGAAGAAAAACAGCTTGTCTTTCTTGATCGGGCCGCCGAGGCTTCCACCGAAGTAGTTGTAGGACAGGTGGCCGAGAGGTCCGCCGAAGTACGAACGCGCGTTGGTGGCGTTGTTCTGAAGGAACTCAAATGCTGAGCCGTGGAGGGCGTTGGAGCCGGACTTGAGGGTCACGTTGGTGACGGCTCCGGTGGCCCGGCCCAGTTCGGCTTCAAAATTGTTGGTGGAGATGTCGACGGATTCAATGGACTCCGCTGGAGGAATGATGATCTGCAGAAGTCCCGTGCGCTCATCGTCGTCGATGCCTTCAATCTGATAGAGATTTCCCTGGCGAGGCAGGCCGTTGGCTTCGGTCTGGAGCGAGCTCGAAGCGTTGAAGAACTGCGAGTGCTGGAAGACTGCCGGCGCAGTGCCGGGAACTACATTGAGCAGCGATTGGAAGTTGCGGTTTGCCCCCAACGGCATATTCACCACTTCCATCGATTCGATCTTGGTGCTGATGTCGGCGCGATCGGTCTGGAGCAGGGGCGGCACCGTAGTCACGGTAATCGTTTCAGACACGTTACCGGCCTGGAGATTGAGATCGACGCGGGTAGACGAGTTGCTGAGGAGGCTGATGTTTTCGCGGGTCAGCTTTTTGAATCCCGCAGCTTCGGCGGAAACCGTGTAAATGCCGGGCTGCAAGTCAGGAAACGTGTAGTTGCCGCTCTCGTTGGTAGTGGATTCGTGAGTGGCCCCCGTGGCTACCGCGGTGGCGGTGACTTTAGCGTTGGTGACCGTGGCGCCGGTGGCATCGATAACGGTTCCGAGCAAAGTGCCGTTTACCGCCTGCCCCCACACTGCCGGCGCAATGCAGAGCGTCAGCAGGACGAGAATCGTCCCGAGCCAGGATTTTGATCTACCGCATGGATTCATCGCGAAGCCTCCAAAAGTGAACCGTGCTGCATGTTGAATTTGGATATTGTTCATAGACCGAACCAAAGCTACTTGCGCCTCAGTAATCCTGTCAAGGATAAAATTCGGACTTTGGACGAAATACCCCGGCCACGGTCGAGCACCATCAGGGCGGGATGATTTGAGTGGCTGGATTCGGGAAAGACGGCGGCCGATCAAACAGAAGGTAAGTGTTTATCTATTATCGAATCGCAGGAAAACACCTCATGCAATTCTGTTCCGGGAAAAGAAGAACCTGGGCTGGACGTGGCTATCCGCAGTGCGCCGAACGCTAATTCGGAGAAAGATCTCGATCAATCCGTCTGACTTTCGGGTCTGGCGCAGCGGCATCGAGCCGAATTTGCAACTGCGTCTAGACGGAGCCGGTTGAATGTTCCCGTGCTCCTCGTCCATCGGACTCGAGGAACATCGCCAGCCTTTTTGGCGTAACAACTATTGACTGGATTAATAATCGCCCAGGTGCAGCGTCATCTCTATGAATAGTCAAGCAGGTGAGCCGATGGATGTCGGCAGCGCAACTGTTTCGATCTCGCAAACCAGTGATCAACTCTCTCGCTTATTTGGAGAGCATCACAGGCGCGTTCTCACGGCAGCTTATCGGATCACGGGAAATCTGGCTGACGCGGAGGATGTAACCCAGGGTGTGTTTCTGCGTGTGGCCCATGGCAACGGAATGCCGATGACCAATGCTGGAAGCTATCTCTATCGAGCTGCCATTAACGGGGCACTGGATCTGCTGCGGAGGCGGAAGGCCGCTGCGACAGAGCCTTTGGAAGGCGCAGCCAGCGCGCCATCGACCGGATGGGGAAGTTCGCCGGAAAAAGAAGCATCTGGTCGACAACTTGGTGAATGGCTCAGGCGGGCGATCAGCGAATTGCCCCCTCGTGCGGCGGAGATGTTCACGCTGCGCTATGTGGAAGAGCTGGAGAATCGCGAGATCGCGGTAGCGATGGGCACATCGCGGGCGGTCGTTGCGGTGACGCTTCATCA
>WNGR01002497.1_pt1 | contig 20189 bp, 16 predicted proteins | sample 5407581 | NCBI WGS metagenome assembly WNGR01 (sample SAMN13153383, study PRJNA577476) | soil metagenome | isolation source: 80 cm soil or saprolite under Garry oak tree replicate 2 | place: USA:California | collected 2016-06-15 | reverse complement strand
ACTTCACGTCCTCGACCGGGTATCCGGGGATGCCGGTGATATTCGATCCGAACTTTGCAGCCGTGTTGTAGCTGGTGACGTTGGAGATCAGCACGCGCCGCAGCGTGCCGACGACGGTGCTCTGATCGCCGGTCCCCTTGGGCCCGCGCAGCCGCGATCCCAGCCGCATGAAGATCGGGCAACTGATCACGTCGCGCATCGTAATGTTGCTGACCGTGATGTCCTCGAGCAGCGCACCGTCGACCGTCTCCAACGCCAGTCCCTGGCAGCCCTCGAACACGCAGTTGGAGATCGTGATGTTCTTGAAGCCGCCGTTGGATTCGGTGCCGCACTTGATGCGTCCGGTGCCGCCAATCTTGCCGTGATCTTCGGTCGATCCGTCGAACTTCTTGAAGGTGCCGTCGAGAATAGTGCCCAGCCGGTATGCGCCGCTGACGAAGCAGTTGGTGATGTTCACATTCTCGGTCGCGCGGTTATAGCCCAGCGCAAAGCTGGACTTGGGGCAGATGCCATCGTCCCACGGCGAGTTGACCGTGCAGTTCGACACGCGAACGTTCTTGCAGCAATCGATGTCCATGCCGTCGCGGTCGGTGTCGATGCGAAGATTGTCGATGGTCAGGTTGTCCACGCCGGTAAGCAGCAATCCAAAGTGGCCGCCCTTCAGCAGCGAAAAATCGCGGAACGTTACGTTGCGGCAATTTTTGAGCGCAATCGCCTTGTTGCCGACGCCGGCCTGCTCGGCCTGATACATGGGATAGTTGCCCCGAGCCCCACGCCCCGGGGGGATAGCTCCAGCAGGCCTGCCCGCAGCGCCTGTCGCCCCAGCCGCGCCCGGTGCCGCAGCAGCTCCAGGAGCTCCAGCCGCGCCCGCGGGCCGCTCTGGCGCGAAGCCGCGGACCTGAGCAGCCCCCGCAGTCCGTCCAGGTCCCGATCCGAAGCTAAGTCCCTTGCCGTAGATCAATCCCGGACCCGTGATCGAAATATCGCTGATCCCCTCGCCCCAGATCAACGAGTTATGCCAATGATTGTGGCCGTAGTCCTGGTACGCGTCGTAGGCTGTCTTCGGCTCGGCGGCGTCATATGTGCCCCCCATAAAACCGGTGGTTTCGCCCGGCTTGGGCGACTCGGCCGCCTCGATAATGGAGCCCTGCGCGAGAAAGAGATCGACGTGGCTTTTCAGGCGAATGGAGAAACAGACATACGTGCCCGCCGGAAAGATCACCGTGCCGCCGCCGGCTGCTGCTGCCGCTTCGATGGCCTTATTGATGGCGGGCGTGTCGACTGTCTTTCCGTCTCCTGTCGCGCCAAACGTACGCACATTGAAGAGGATCGGCGAGAGCATCGGCGCAGCGCCTTTTTTAGGCGCGGCCAATGCGGGGATGGCGTAAGCGGCGGAGGCGGCGAGTCCCATGCTGCTGAGTCTCAAAAGATCGCGGCGGGCGGAGTCAAAGGTTTTCATGTCGCCCGCCATGCTAGCAGAGCCGATATGCGGATTGGAAATGTTCCCCCTTGAAACTTCTATTTCAACGCCACCACAACGCCTTCACCTGCATCGAGCGTCACGCTGCCGGAGACGCGAACAGGCGCGCGGCTGGCATTGGTCGACATCAGAATGTGGCCCGCGAGGCAGGGCACCGTTTGAGGTTCTGCGCTGAAGTTGAGCAGCACCTGGATGCGCTCCACGCCATCGGACCTGCGATACGCGAGAACAGGGAACTCGTCTTCGCCCACCGGCGTGACGTCGTAGATCTCGCCGAACACCAGAGCGGGGTGCTCCCGCCGCAACGCAAGCAGCGCGCGGTAAAGAGTGAGCATCGAGTCGCGGTCACGGTCCTCGGTCTCCACCGTGCGCAGCGTGAAATCAGCCGCAATCGGCAGCCACGGCGTTCCTGTTGTAAATCCCGCATTGGCCGAGTTGTCCCACAGCATCGGCGTGCGTTCAGGATCGCGCCCCATGCCGATCCCCGGCTGATTCTTTTCCGCCGCATCCCGAACCTCGTCGCGCGGAACCACGCCGTCCGGCATCCCCAACTCATCGCCATAGTACAGCGTCGCGGTTCCGCGAAGCGTGAGTAAGAGCATTGCCGCCACTCGCGCTTGTGCCGGTCCCACGCGCGTCGCAATCCGCGTCTGATCGTGATTTCCCAGCACCCAGTTTGGCCATGCGCCAGGAGGAATCGCAGCCTCATAGTCGCGAATCAGCCGCGCGATCGCCAGGGCCTGCCACGGCGTCTGGATGAGGTGAAAATTGAACGGAAGATGCGCGCCGTTCAGCCGCGGGCTGGTGATCGCCGCGTTCGTCAGATCGTATTCGGCAGACTTTGCCTCCGGCGCGCTGGCGCCGTAATACTGCACCAGCTCGTTGATGGGAAGATAAATCTCGCCAATCAGCAGACGCTCGCCCGCTGCGTCCGAGTAGCTGTCCAGGAGCGCGCGCATCTCCGCGACGATCTGGTGAATTTCCGGACGATTTGCCGTATAGAGCGGGAGATATTGGCCAAACGAGGAACTGCCGGGACGCCACTCGGGATTGGGTGGATTGTCGCGGAACATCTCATCCTTGATCAGCAGCCAGAGCACATCCATGCGAAAGCCGTCGATGCCGCGCCCGCCGGGTCCGTGCTCGAGCCAGAAGCGCATCGCGGAGTACATCGCCTCGCGCACTGCGGGATTGCGCCAGTTCAAGTCCGGTTGCTGCGCCAGGAAGGAGTGCATGTAGAACTGGCCGGTGGTGTGATCGAATGTCCAGGCCGGACCGCCAAAGTGCGACATCCAGTTATTCGGCAAGCGAGACTCAGGCGGTCCGTCGCCACTCGCAGGATCGCGCCACAGGTACCAGTCGCGCTTGGGATTGTCCCGTGAACTTCGGCTCTCGAGAAACCATGGGTGCTGGTCCGACGTGTGGTTCGGAACGAAGTCCAGGATCAGCTTGAGCCCCAGTGCATGCGTGCGAGCGATCAAAGCGTCGAAGTTGGCAAGCGAGCCGAACAGGGGATCGACATTGCAATAGTCCGCCACGTCATAGCCAAAATCCGCCATCGGCGAGGGATAGAACGGGGAGATCCACAACGCATCCACACCTAACCGGACCAGGTAATCCAGCCGCGAAAGGATGCCGGTGAGATCGCCTACCCCATCGCCATTGGAGTCCTGAAACGACCGCGGATAAATCTGGTAGATGACCGCTGCCTGCCACCACGGATTAGATTGCATGAGGTCCTTTTGACTTATAGATGCTCGCCATCGCTTCCCGTGCCGTCGCTTCCTGATTGTGACCGAAGGCCCAGACGTATTCAACTAACAACTAACGACTAACCACTAACAACTGCTCTTCACGTCCATCGCTCAACCGGCGTGAAGTCACCGGACGCTTCGCCGCCAACGACGATCCGCTCGCCCACGGTCAGCCATGTGTGCGCAATCAGGCTGCCTTCTGGCGACCGGGCCACGCCGTAGACCATCGTGCTCGGTACACGGCGCCATCGCAGCATGGTGTATCCCGCGAGCGCCTGCGGAAAACAGACAAACTCCATCACCGAGTTTCGCGAAATCGCGCTTACTGCCCAGCGCACACGGCGCGCGAGACACGAAGCGTGCCTTGCACTCGCACTTTCCGCGGCAATCTGTGCCGCGTCACTGCCGCTCTTGAGCCCCGCTTCACCGTGCGTGACCATGCGCAGAATCCGGCGCACCGGCAGCAGCGCAAGGCAGACACGGAAGAACCCAAGCAACACGAATGCCTCGGCTGCCAACAGCAGGTCCGCGGGGTGACGCCGGATGATCTTGACCAGCAATGTCATTGGGTTTTCACAGGCGGAAGGCGCGTGCCCGGAGCCTCGTTCTTCCAGTTTATCGCGAGATTTCAAGCCGGATTGCCAAGCTCCTCCCAGGTTCCGGAACGTGAGACCCGGCCGTCTGCGAGTTCGAAGATGCGGTCGGCCCGGCGAATTGCACTCGCGCGGTGAGCAATCATCAATACGGTCAGCGCGGTCTCGCGTCCCTGCCTGGGATTCCGGATCGCCTCCAGAATCGCATCCAGAACGCGCGCCTCATTCTCCACATCCAGCGCATTCGTCGCCTCATCGAGTATCAGCAGAGTCGGCTCGCGCAGCAACGCGCGTGCAAGAGAAATCCGCTGCCTCTGCCCGCTCGACAACAGAATTCCGCGGTCGCCCACAATCGTCTCCAGGCCACTCGGCAGGTCATAGACAAAGCCTGCCGACGCCAGCAGAAGGGCCTCGCGTATGTCATCGTCCGTCGCGTCCGGTTGCGCCCACAGCAGGTTTTCCCGCACGCTCTGGTGGAACAGTACCGTCTCCTGCCCTACATATCCCACCTGACCGCGCCAATGTCGAATCTCGGCCGGGCTAAGCGCATCGCCATCCATCAGCAGGCGCCCGCGCGTTGGCAACAGCAGCCCGTTGATCAAATCGGCGATGGTGCTTTTGCCCGCACCAGACGGTCCGATGACGGCCGTCAGCGCACCTGCCTGGATCGGCAGGTCGATCCCCCGGAGAACAAACTCCGGCGTCTGCGGCAACGATCCCGGTGTCTCGTAGGCGAACCAGACGTCCTCCAGCCGGAACTCGTGCCGTAGGCAGAGCGGAGCCGCCGCCGAATCTCCCGGGTCAGCTTCGAGCGCTGCCGGCTCGGAGTGCGCCAGGCATTCGGCCTCGATCTCCAGCACGTGATCGAATGCGGGCAGCATCCCCGCGACCAGGTGGTTCTGGCTCTGCAATGTGGAGAGCTGCGGCATCAGTCGCGTAAAGATAGCCAGCAGAATCAGCATCGTCGCAGGCTGCACGTGCAATACGCCCAGCGCGAGAAAGATCACTGAGCCAAGCGCGGCCAGCGACCCAACTTCAAACCGGAACGCCGACGACGATTGGTGCCTGGCAGTATCCACAGCATGGCGCGCCACCTCACCGCACAAGTCGGAGAACATCTGCACATCACGACCTTCGGCGTTGTAGGTCTTCACGCTCTTCAGGTTCAGCAGGTGCTCCCCGGTCGCCGCGTAGACCTCGCCGACGCTCTCGTAGAGGCCTCTGCCGGTCATTCTCATCTGCCCCAGCGACCGCCGCTGCGCCAATATCAGTCCGCCGCCCATCACCAGTACCAGCAATGTCATTGGGGCGGAGAGCTTCATCGCCACCGCCAGATACAGCAGCGTGAGGCAGCCCGTGTTGATAATCAGAAGCAGATACGTGATCGCCTCCGATACGTGGCGCAACTCTTCGGTCAACACGTGCGTCAATCTGCCGGAGCGCTGCCGCACCAGGAATCCCCACTGCGCCCTTACTACCGACTCGTACACGCGTCGGCTGAGCGCCAGTTGCACCCCGATCGCCGTGGCGTAGAGCATGGTCGATTGCGAACGTCGCAGCATCGATCGCAGCGCGCCCATCGCCAGGAAGACGCCCAGCACCACAGGCAGCCATAGCCAGTGCGGCACACCTGCACCCACCAGCAACCGTTGGGTTGCGACGCCCAGGCGGCTGGCTGTGGACGAGCCGCTAAAGGTCATGCCGGCAACCGCAAGCAGCGGCAGCAGCAGCACCAGCCCAGCGCCTTCGGCCACCGAACCGGCCAGCGCCGTAAGGACGGTCAGCGAAAACGCGCGCGGGTCAACTAGAATCGCGTAGCGCGTCAAGCGCAGCGCCGTCGCCCAAGTCGACCCGCCCGACCCACCCGACCCCAATACTCCCCCCGATCCGTCTATGGCGCTTCCCGAAGTGGTCACGGCGTCGTAATCGTCCACAGGTGCAGATCGTCGCGCACAAACGCGCTCGCCGTCACACCGCCCGAACTTGCGGCCGTCAGGCACAGCCCGGACGACTTATTTCGGATCCGGTAGCCTCCGTCGGGAAACTGATCCAGCTGCCAGATCTGAGCGTCGGTCCCGGTGTAGGGAGCCAGTTCGACCGCACCGCCGTTGCCGGCTGCCATCGCCGCACCGCTCCCCAGGTTGACGATCTTGTAGAATCCGCCGCCCGCGGGCGCAATCGTCCACTTCTGGTTATCCAGCGTCAGGTACCGCCCCAGATGCATGGCAGGCGGTCCAATCGGAGTGCCTGGAACGTCCATGACTGGTCCTGGCGGCGTTCCCGCCGGCCGCGGAGGCGGAGGCGCAGTCGGGGTCCGCACCTCCAGCGTGTTCTCGCTCTGCCGCGACACAATCTGGTACGTGCCGTCAGCCAGGTTGTCGCCGGCCATCGGCCAGCCATCCACCGACCACAGCAGCGGACGCACGTCCAACACCGAACGGTTGCCCCGCGTCGCGTCCGCCTCGTAATGAAGGCTGAAGCGCTCCTGGCCGCCTTCGCTGCCGTCTGCGCTGGCGTCATAGTCGAGCACGCGGCCGAAGTGGCCGGGACCGATGCGATGGTCGTGCGCCGCGAGGAACAGCGAGCCGCCGCCTTTCACCATCTCCTCGCCATGCTTGTCCAGATAAGGCCCGGTCACCGCCTTCGACCGGCCTACGCGGATGTTGTATTCGCTCTGCTGGCGCTTGCAGCAACTGTTGTGGTTCACGAAGAGGTAGTAGAAGCCATCGTGAAAGATCAGGTCGGAGGCCTCCGACTCGCGCGCGGTCGCAATTGCTGCTCCCAGCTTGCCCGGCTTCAACGCCAGCCCGGTTTTTGGATCGAGCTGCGTCACTCGGATGCTGCCGTGGTACGAGCCGTAGCAGATCCACAATGTTCCATCCGGTGCATGAATCACGCCCGGATCGATCGCATTCAAATCGTCGGTCCCGCTCGAGGTCACCACTACGCCGCGATCCGTCCACTTGTAAGCCGGGTCCTTGGGATCGAGCACCGGATTCGTCGCCAGCCCGATCGCGGACTGGAACGATCCCCAACTCGACACCGCATAGTACAGATAGAACTCCCCGTTCAGCCGGACGATGTCTGGAGCCCACACATCGATTCCATTGTTCTTCGGTACGCCGGCATGAACGCTGTCCGGAATCTGCGCAAAGACGCTGCCCTCGCGCGTCCAGGTTACCAGGTCGGGCGACGAGTAGAACGGGGCTCCCCGACCGGTCGAGAAGACCCAGTATTTGCCCTTGAACTTCACGACCGTCGATGGGTCGTGGACGAACGGCATTCCGGCGAAGGGGACGCCGATTGCGGCCATGGGAGGGCGGCCTTGTCCGGCGGCGGGCGCTGCTCCGGTTGAGGGCGCAGTCTGCGCCAGCGTTGGAATTCCCACCAGCAACAGGGCTGCCCACTTGACCAGATACGTCATTGATGGCATTCCTTCTCCTCCGACAAATCCAAGATACTCCTTGACATCGCCGATATAATAGAACTATGGGTAAACAACACAAAACAGAATACTTGCAGGAGCCCCAGAATGCCCTAACCCCTCTGTTTTGGGTACCTTACCCTAACCCCAACCCACAACCCCTTTATTTAAGGTACTTTGCAAAAAGTACACCCCACCTAACCCCTTTATTTCATGTACTTTGGTACTTAAGTACAGGGGGCCTAAACGCCTGTTTCCGCCAACCTCTACCTCCGCCAACCGAAGTCACACTGTGGCATTCCAGCCACACTCCAAATTTATTCCCGCACCCTCTCCGGAGCGAACTGCGGGAGGCAGGTATTCTGGTCGCGTCGCGGAAACGACGAGGAGAAGGCATACATACCCCAGGGGCTAAAGCCCGGATAGGTTTGAAGCGGGGAATGCCGGGACTGAAGTCCCGGCTTACCTTAAAGCTGGGCTTACTCCTTGGATTGGCTACTGTGGCCGGGGTGACGGCTCGGGCCCAGTGGGAGGTGGTTACGCCGGCGCCGACTACTGCTGATCTGCGCGGTATTCACAATGTCGGCAACGGAGTCGCGTGGGCGTCCGGAACTGAGGGGACGGTTCTTCGAACAATCAACGACGGCAAGGACTGGCAGCGCTGCGCCACTCCGCTGGACGCCGACCACCTGGACTTCCGCGGCATCCAGGCATTCGACGCCTCGACCGCCATCGTGATGTCCAGCGGCAAAGGCCCGCTCTCGCGCCTCTACAAGACTGCCGATGGATGCAAGACGTGGAAGCTCCTCTTCACCAACCCGGATTCCGAAGGTTTCTGGGACGACATCCGGTTTGATCTTCGTGAGCCGAAGATCTCGTCCTCAAATTGGCGCGCGCGGCTCACTGGAGTTCTTATCGGAGATCCGGTCAGCGGTAAATTCGTAGTTTTCAAAACGACCAACTCAGGCGACACATGGAAACCTTGGGGTAGTGACAAAAGCGAGACAGCGGCGCAATGCCGAAAGGATGAATCTCTATTCGCCGCAAGCAATTCCTCGGCAATCGCGCCCGGCATAAACGGACCATTTGCCTTCATCACTGGAGGAAAGGGAGGCGCAAGGTTGTTCTTGGCGGAACCACATAGTCCCTTCGATAACGGGACTACCTGGAAATTTCGAACCTTCGATCTGCCAATGGCCTCAAGCGAGAGTGCAGGCGCGTTTTCGCTGGCGGCGCGAACCAGCAACCTCTTTGCAGACCTGATGGCCGTCGGCGGCGATTACAAGAATTCCGATGCACAGGGAACCGCGGTTTTTATTCCCAACCGCGCTCCCGCTCATAACCTGTTCTCGAATCCTGCGACTGCTTCCACGCACCCGCCCCACGGCTACCGCTCTGCCGTAGCCTACGATGCTGCCAGCAAAACCTGGATCACCGCAGGACCCAACGGCACAGACATCTCCACCGACGACGGCCGTAACTGGCGCGCCCTCCGCCCCAACCCCGCGCTTGGCGAGGCGATTGATGCTGACCAGCACTGGAACGCGCTGTCGCTGCCCTTCGTCGTCGGTCCACACGGACGCATCGGCAAGCTTCGCTCCGACGCGCTCACTCCGGCGAAAGGAGGGAAGTGAGCAACAGAAAAGGCGCCCTGGAAAAGGGTGCCTCTCGCTGCTCAAACTCAATTCAATGCGAATTAGACGCTGAAGGAGGAGCCGCAACCGCAGGTGCTCTTGACTGCGGCGTTTTCGAACTTGAAGCCGGCTGCTTCGAGCGTCTCGACGTAGTCGACCACGCAGTTGTTCAGGTACATCGCGGAGGTCGCGTCCAGGAAAACCTTCAGATCGTCGAACTTGTAGACCTTGTCCATCATGCCGCTCTGATTCTCGAACGACATGGAGTACTGGAAGCCCGAACATCCGCCGCCCACCACGCCGATCCGCAGCCCTGCGGGAACCGGATCCTGCGTCGCCATGATCTCCCGAACTTTGGCGATCGCCGCCGGAGTCAATGTAACTGGCTGGGCCTTGGGGGTACCGGTGACGACTTCGGGGGTAACAGTTGCGGTGGACATGGGAAATCTCCTTTAGACTCGTGCATCTCCAGTATATGCGACCAATCCGGTCGCGGCAAGCAAACCTTGACGCCTCTATTGGATGTCCTGCAACTCGCCGTGGATGCAGCCGGGCAGACGCCAACCCGGTATCCGGCTTGCCAATACGTGTGTCGGTGGTCACACGAAATTCTGGAAAACCGCTATCTCCGGGCGTATTATCGGGATCGGCGGAGCTTCCGCCGCCCAGCGACCCGGTTCCCGCTGATGGTTCGGAACCCGTTGCTGCAGCACCCAGAAAGTGAGGCCTCCCCATGATGAACGCATTACCGCTTCTGATCGTCATTTGGGCCGTCTTAACGGGCTTGTTCCTGGCCCTGCTCGCTTACAACGGAACCATTACGCGTTACGAAGAGAACCAGCTTTTCCTCGACGATATCAACGCCAACGAACAGCAGTTGCAAAGTTCGATCATTCGCAAGATTCACAGGACGATGCCATTTATTCGCGCGCTCGGAAGTTTGTCGGCGCTCATGACGATTGTCATCATAGGCATCTATACCTACGATGCGTGGCAGAGAATCCACATGTAATTCGCCGCGAGCCTCCAGATTGCGCGGAAGATTGTAAAGAGCCAGTTTCGTCTGATGCGAAACTGGCTCTTCTGTTTTGCGCGATGCAAGTTGCTGCTACGCGTTGTACGTGGTCGAGGAGACTCTTCCACCGCGACCGGTCCAGTTGGTGTGGAAGTACTGGCCGCGCGGCTTGTCCACTCTCTCGTAGGTGTGCGCTCCGAAGAAGTCGCGTTGCGCCTGCAGCAGGTTCGCCGGCAACCGCTCCGTCCGATAGCCATCGTAGAAGGCAAGCGCGGTTGAGAACGCCGGAGTTGGAACGCCGATCTCGATTGCGTGGATGATTCCTTTGCGCCAGCTTGCCTGGTACTTGTTCAGCGCGCTCGAGAAGAAGTCGTCGAGCAGGAGGTTGGCGAGGTCGGGATTCTTGTCGAACGCGGCCTTGATGTTGCCCAGGAACACGCTGCGAATGATGCATCCGCCGCGCCACATCAGCGCGATTCCGCCCATGTTCAAGTGCCAGCCCTGATCTTTCTCGGCTGCGCGGAGCAGCATGTAGCCCTGCGCGTAGCTGATCATCTTCGAGCAGTACAGCGCTCTGCGAACGTCCTCGATGAACTGCTTCTTTTCTTCGACGGTCTTCGATTTGGACGGGCCGGTGAGGACCTTGGACGCTGCGACGCGCTCATCCTTGAGAGCAGAGAGGCAGCGCGCGAAGACGCTCTCGCCGATGAGGGTGAGCGGCATGCCGAGGTCGAGTGCAGAGATCGCCGTCCACTTGCCCGTACCTTTCTGTCCGGCGGTGTCGAGGATCTTGTCGATCATGGGCTGGCCGTCTTCGTCCTTCTTGGCGAAGATGGTGGTGGAGATTTCGATGAGGTAGCTGTCGAGTTCGCCCTTGTTCCACTCGGCGAAGACGTCGTGCAGCTCGTCGGCGGTGAGGCCGAGTGCATCCTTGAGGAGCTGATAGGCCTCGCAGATGAGCTGAATGTCGCCGTATTCGATGCCGTTGTGAACCATCTTGACGTAATGGCCCGCGCCGTCTTCGCCGACCCAGTCGCAGCAGGGCGTTCCGTCTTCGACCTTGGCCGCGATGGCCTGGAAGATTTCCTTTACGTGAGGCCAGGCTTCGGGATTTCCGCCGGGCATTATGGAGGGGCCGAAACGCGCGCCTTCTTCGCCACCCGAGACTCCGGTGCCGATGAAGAGAATTCCCTTGGCTGCGAGATCCTTGGTGCGGCGATTGGAGTCGGTAAAGAGGGAGTTGCCGCCATCGATGATGATGTCGCCCTTTTCGAGATAGGGAAGAACGTGATCGATCGTCTGGTCGACGACGTCGCCGGCTTTGACCATGATCATGACGCGGCGTGGGCTCTTGAGCAGACCACAGAACTCTTCCATCGTGTGGGCGCCGACTACCTTGGTTCCCTTCGCCTCGTTGTTGATGAAGTCATCCACTTTGGAGACGGTGCGGTTGAAGACCGCTACTTTGTAGCCGTGGTCGTTCATGTTCAGAACCAGGTTCTGTCCCATTACTGCCAGACCAATCAAACCAATGTCACAACTTGCCTTTTCCATGAAGCTTCTCTCCGGATCGTCGTCCTTAACCAGGACGTTTCAATTATTTTGTGCCGCACCAAGTATTTCACTGATCCGGTTGAGTTGCAGGTTGCTGGCTGTGCGGGCGGTTCGACCAATCCGCGCAGAATCCCGAACTGTCGGGAAATCGATGCCACCCCCCCCGGGGGGGTGGGGTCTTAAGTCTTTATTTTACAATAATATGGCAAAATAGCTCCTTGTAAATATCAGATTCCATGGTAGTTACAGGCAAATATCAGATACCATGGTGGTTACCGTCAAATATCAGATTCCAAAGCGCTTACTTCTAAATTGCTGATATGGAATGACTTGTGTTGTTTTGAGTGAGATGATGCCCCTCGATGCTTGGATTTTTTGGAATATACCCAGGTCCGGCTGGAGCCCCTCCGGCACGACGCTGGCTGATGTTTGCTGCTTTCTTAATTATACGTGCGGCGTCAAGGGGCTCAATTCGTTTTCGATGATGTTGCCTTCTCGATTCTCAGGTGCGCTTAGCATTGGCCTGTTCAATCACACTTGCCTGAGTCAGCAAACGATGAAGTGCGGGATTCGCTACTGCCGGTTTGTCGAGTGCCTCAAGGAACGCTCTCCACCGTTCAGGCGGAAGCGTGAAGACACGCTCCTCGGCCAACTCACATTCCGCGACTGTGCAGGCACTTTCAACGATGAACTCTGTCACAGACTGACCTTTGGCGCTTGCGCCTCTCCGGAGCAGAGCCTCTTGTGCGTCAGAGATTCTAAAATTCAGTCGTCGCGATTTTGGATCCCGCGTCACGGTAGCCATGGTCACCTCACCTCGTACGTACATTGTATGACAAAGGCGGGCAAATGAGGTGACTAGATTTGGATTGGCTTCCTTTTAGCAGGGGAAAATGGCCAGGTATGTCAGCTAACATACATGGTTATAATAGTTTAGATGGAAATTTTGATTTCAGGCAGTTTGAATTTGCAGCACAGTTATATAAACCGGCAGGAGCACAGCACGCCGAACCGCGAGAAGGTATCCCAATGAGTTCGTCACTTGTAATCTCGCCGGTTGAGAAGCTTACCGCGCAACATCAGGTCAGCAAATTTCGTTGTGGGGAGAACTCACTTGACCACTTTCTCCGCAAACACGCCCTCAGGAATCAGCTGGCTGAATCAAGCCAGACTTATGTAGTTCATCAAGACCAAGTTGTTCTTGGATACGTGACGCTCGTCTTCGGGGCGGTCAGATTGAGCGAAGCTCCTCCCTCGATAACGGAGAATATGCCGCCCTCGTTCCCAGTTCCGGTGATGATTCTTGCGCGTTGGGCGGTCGACAAGAACGAGCAAGGGAAAGGAATTGGCCGAGCGCTATTGAAGGAGGCGCTCTTGAAGACTCTTGCGGCGGCTGAGATTGCAGGGCTTCGCGCGATTGTTGTTGATGCGATCAGCGACAAGATGGCGGTCTCCTATAAGAACATGGGGTTCATAGAATGCCCAGTTGGCCCACGAAAGTTGATGATGTCGATTGAGGTTGTACGCGCCTCGCTATGACCAGGTTGCAGTGGATTCGGAGCCTGCATGGCCAAGAAACGGGCTTGCCTGACCGGGCAAACCATCGATAGTGCGGATGAGGCTACAATTCTCGAACAAGAACAAGTGTGATGGGTGGAGCGTGCTATGGTGCGTGCGGAGGCTGGGTTGGCTGCATCGAGTGGCGCGGGTCCACGGCGGCCGGATCTGGGGCTGGTGGATGGTCTCGATCTGCATGCCGAGTACTTGTTCGACCGGACGGGCGGGGACTTCTTCGATGCGGTGCGGGTGGGGACGCGGGTGGCGTTTGTGCTGAGCGACATTGCCGGCAAGAGACCTGAGGTGGATGCGATTGCAGCGGCGATGCAGAAGGCCTTCCGGGCGAGCGCCGCGGAGGTGTTCGGCGCCGTCGATGCCAACTTGATGGAAGGTACGGAGATGCTGGTGCATGCGATCAACCTGGCGCTGATCGGATCGGCGAAGGGGATTTGTTTTGCGCCGACGATGCTGGGCTGCTTCGATGCGCAGCTTGGGGTGATGGCCTACATCAACGCGGGAGGACAGACGACGGTGCTGCGCGATTCGGATGGGACGCGCGTTCTGCCGATCGCGTCGCTGCCGCTGGGGCTGACGACCCATATGACGTACGCGGCTTCGATGCAGGCGTTCGAACCGGGGGCGAGGCTGGTGGTGGTGACGAAGGGAGTGATAACCGTGATGCACGGGAAGGCTCCGTTTGGGCCCGCGGGAGTGCTGGCCGCGCTGCAGAGCTCGAAGGAGGATGCTGCGAGCGACCTGTGCAAGTCGGTGCTGCAGGCGGCGCATGGGTTCGAGAAGAAGCGCTGGTCGCAAAATTTCCGGCGGCGGAAGCCAGTGCGCGACGATATGACAGCGCTGGTTATGGTCAGGAGTCGCGAGGCAGCGTCGATAGGAAAGCGGTAGCTCTACTTGTACTCGTACGGGATGTACGCGGGTTGCCAGACGTTCGCCTGAATCTCCCATGCCAGGCTCTCTTCGCTGTCGATCTGCGCCTGTCCGTCCTTTATCGCCTGCCGGCCGACCGCCAATGCGATCGACCGGCTGATTTGACGCGAATCCGAAAGTGACGGAAGAAGACCGGCTGACTTGTCTTTCCTGGTTGGAACCAGATTCGCGAGTTCCTTGGCTGCGGCCATGATCATCGCGTCTGTGACGTGCTTTGCCTTGGAGGCGATGATCCCGAGAGCGAGCCCGGGGAAGATGTACGAGTTGTTGGTCTGGGGGATATCAACATTCTTCCCGCTAAAGCTGACAGCGCCGAAAGGACTACCGGTCCCGATCAGCGCACGTCCTTCCGTCCAATCCAGCAGGTCCTGCGGATTCGCTTCGCTGCAGGAGACAGGGTTCGAGAGCGGGAAGAGGATGGGGCGATCCGCATGCTTGGCCATCTCGCGGACGGCTTCTTCGGTGAAGGCTCCCCTTTGGCCGGACACTCCAATGAGGACGGTCGGTTTGGCATGACGAACGACGTCGAGGAGTTCGATCTCCATCTCCGGTGGCGCCCAGTCGCGGACCTCTTCCTTTTTGCGTGCGTAGGGTAGCTGCTCGGGCCGGACGCCGGCGCCGTTTTCGGTGACAAGGCCGTAGCGGCCGATCGCGTAGATGCGATTGCGAGCTTCCGCTTCCGGGATTCCCTTGTCCTGCATGAGCTGCAGCAAGAGATTGGCGATGCCAATACCCGCCGTTCCGAAGCCTACGATCACGATCTTCTGCTGCTCCAGCGGCACGCCGGTTACGTTGATGGCGGAGAGCAGGGTTGCGGCCGCGATTGCCGCTGTGCCCTGAATATCATCGTTGAAGGTGCATAGCTGGTTGCGATAACGCTCCAGCAGGCGCGTCGCATTGGTACGGGCGAAGTCCTCCCACTGCAGCAGGACGTGGGGCCAACGCTTCTTGACGGCGGTAACGAAGGAATCGACGAAGGCGTCATACTCTTCGCCGCGAATGCGATGATGTTGCCAGCCGATGTAGAGGGGACTCTTCAACCTCTCTTCGTTGTCGGTGCCGACATCGAGCAGGATCGGAAGACAATGCTCGGGATGGACTCCGCCGAGCGCTGTGTAAAGGGCCATCTTCCCGATGGGGATGCCCATTCCACCGGCACCCTGGTCGCCGAGTCCGAGGATGCGCTCTCCATCGCTGACCACGATGCATTTCACGCTGTCGTAGCGCGGGTGGTTGAGGATCTGTTCGATGCGGTCCCGATTTGGATAGCTGAGGAACAGGCCGCGTGGCTTCTTCCATATCTCACTGAAGCGCTGGCACCCTTCACCTACGGTCGGGGTGTAGACCAGGGGAAGCGTCTCGTGGATATTGCGCAGCAGGAGCGCATAGAACAGCGTCTCGTTGCTGTCCTGCAGGTCTCGGAGAAAGCTGTATTTGTGGAAGGGCGTCGGCTGACTTCTCAGTGCCTGAAGGCGGCGGTTCACCTGTTCATCGAGGTTTCCAACATGCGGCGGCAATAAACCGTGGAGGTCGAAAGCATCGCGTTCCTCGTCGGAGAAGGCCGTTCCTTTATTCAGGCGAGGGGAGTTGATGAGGTCGTATCCGGAAAGGGAGACCTGGGAAGTATCGCCGCTTGTGGTTTGCGATTCGGTTGCGATCATTTTCGTGCTCCTGGCCGGCCTGGTCACACTACCTGGGCGCGCGAACAGCGATCGTATGCCGCGCCCAACGAGAGATTGCTGTCCGACCTCAAGAGCAGTCTATTCGTCCCTGCCCGGCGGGGACGGTGATGGGAGGCACAGACCGGCCGAACGCGAAAAACCGGCAAGACGATAGTCGCGATGCCGATCAGGGGATTTATAGGAATTTGGTAGCGTTACCGGGGCTCGAACCCGGACTCTCCGCCTTGAGAGGGCGGCGTGTTAACCAGTTACACCATAACGCCATCGTCGGTACAGGAGGAAAAGCTCTCCAGTGCAATCCCTTGAGTATAACAGCGGCGCGTGTGTGGCTCAAGGCGAGCCGCAGCGGCGATGAAGCCAGCTACCGCTCAGGCCTGCAAGGATCGCCAAAGTGAGACAACTACGGAGATTCTGACTCTTCGAGTCAGAATGCCGCCGTGAAGAGAGTCGGAATGCCGCCGTGAAGCTGCGGGGTTCTTAGAGGCCGAGCTTCTTGACCTCGTCGTTGTAGTACTTGCGGTAGAGGATCTCCCACTCCTGCGAGCCTTCGAGGATGATCTTGCGCTGCGAGGCGATCTTCTGCCGGGCTGCGGCGTCCAGCTTGGTCTCTTCCGTCAGCAGCTTTTCGAGCGCCTTGCGCGCCTCCTGCCGGATGGTGTTGCGGTCTTCGAGAAAATCGCATTCCGGAATCTCAGCCAGGGTATCGGCCACTGTGTGCGCCAGCTTGTTCACTTTGTCGCGCGAAATTCTCACAACACCGCCTTGTACTTGCGGGCAAGCTCGTTTTTCACTTTTTTGAACATCTCCGGATAGCTCGCGCCGGTCTTGCGCATGTCGTCCTGGAATGCCTCCAGGATCACGCGAACCTCTTCGTTGATGCGGTCCTCGAGCGCCAGTTCCTCGACCATCGCCGCGGTTACCCGCTCATTCAAAACGGCCGGCTTGGCAGTTTCGATCATCTTCGCGTCGACGAGGTGCTTTACTGTCTGGCGCGCCAGATACCCTACATAATCTTTTGAAAAAATCATCGCTTTGTCACAGAATACACCAGGGCAGGAAGTGCGGTTTGCCCACCCCAACTACGGAGATTCTGACTCTGCGAGTCAGAATGACGCTACGGGGGTTCAAAACGTGCACAGCGGTTTTGCATCGCGGGGTGCGCCTCATGCATCATTGCTTGGAGTGCAGGTTCGAGGTTCAAGGTTTTTCCGGGACTGCTGCGTCCGTGCTGTTGGTGTGGGGAAACTACAGAGGCCGGGCGAACGTCCAACTGGAACCGATTCAGCAGCAAAGGAGAAGACACGATGCCACGTCGCACACCTTCCCGCAAACAGCCTGCGCCATCCCGGAAAACTCGGCGGGTTGGCGTTTTCGGCATTGTCCTTGTTGCCTTCCTGGTGGCCGGCACCGTGACCTATCTGATTGCGACGCAGCGCGATTCGGGACTGGTCGCTCCCGTTTCGGCTCAGATGGCTGCGCCGGCGCCGATCGCGAAGAAGCATCTCTACTCCGAAACCGCCAGTCCGGCCACCGACATTGCTGCCGGGCTGGCCCAGGCAAAGCGCGAGCACAAGCGTTTGATTCTCGACTTCGGCGGCGACTGGTGCGGCGACTGCCAGGTGCTGGACATCTATTTTCACCAGGCGCCGAACGCGGACCTGCTGAATAAGAATTTCGTGCTCGTTCACGTGTGGATCGGCCACATGGACACGAATATTGATGTTGCCGCGAAGTACGGCGTGCCGATCAATAAGGGAGTGCCAGCATTGGCGGTGCTTGCTCCTGACGGCAAGGTCCTTTATTCGCAGGCGACTGGCGAGTTTGCGGATATGCGCCATATGGATCCGAGTTCGCTTACTGAGTTCCTCAACAAGTGGAAGAGCTGAGCGCAGTATCGGTGTCCAACCAGCCGGGAGAACCAGCGCCCGTCTCGAAGCCGGCCGCGCGGTTTCGAAGGCGCCGCATTCGTCTAAAACGACTCCTCTGGGGGTACCGAGTCCTGTCCAGCACGCTGCACAGGACCTTGCTTAACGTGATCGACCACGACTGTCTGAACGTCGCGCAGTCGACAGCCTATTCCGCAATTGTCGCTCTCTTTCCTGCGCTGATTGTGGCTGCGGCGGTAGTTGGGCTGCTTCCCGATACGGCGCCGGTGCGCTTTCAGCTTGCCGCCTTCTTTCAGCGCGTGCTTCCTCCTGGTGTGGTGCCATTGCTCGATGCGGCGTTTCAGAACTCGCCGGATCATAACCATTCGGTTCGGGCACTGATCAGCGCGGGGATCGTAAGCTTCCTTGGCGCGTCGAACGTGATCGCCACTCTGATGGAGGGATTGCGCCGCGCACGGGAGCTTCCCCCCGATGGCTGGAGCTTCTGGGAGCGCCGCCGCCGCTCGTTCGAACTTGTGCCGCTGTGCCTGATTCCGCTTGCGGTTGCGAGTCTGCTGGTCGTCTTCGGGCATGCGGTGTCGGGGTGGCTTACGACGAGCATCGGGCCAGAGGTGCGGTCGTGGATTTACGTGGCGACGCTGCTTGTCCGCTGGGCGGTGGCGCTGGCATCGAGCGTTGGGCTGATCGCGGTGATCTATCACCTGGGCGTGCCGGATGGCCCGTTGGGAGCGCCGGGAGAGTGGACGGTCGGCCGCTATGGGCGCATGCTTTTGCCGCGGATGCGAAGCGTGCTAGCTGCGGCGGAAGTTTCTCTGCCGGCAACGCGGGCGACACGGGCGTGGCACACGATTCTGCCGGGGGCGGTGATGGCGACCGCGATGTGGTTTCTGACCACGCTTGGTTTCGGCTGGTACGTCACGCGGTTCGCAAACTACTCCGAGGTCTACGGGTCACTTGGCGCGGGCATTGCGCTTCTGTTCTGGCTGTACATTATTTCGCTGAGCGTGCTCTGTGGAGCGGAGTTCAACGCCCAGTTCGATAGCCAGGTTCAAGCGCATTTCGGCCGTCCGCGGACTCGCCCGACACAGGCGCGGGATTCCGGATCAGCGGTGTCCGGCGGTGAGGTTTCCAAGACGTAAGGGCTACACGTCCGCTGCTACTCCGAAAGGCAACTACGGAGATTCTGACTCTTCGAGTCAGAATGACGATGGGGTTGGTCAGAATGACGACGAGGTTAGTCAGAATGACGCCGGAGAGGGTTGCGATGACGACGGAGAGGGTTGTGGTGTGCCGTGGGGACTATGTTTCATTTGTGCGAATGGTACACGGCGTATCAGGGAACGGCCGTATCCCGCGTCACCACGCACGTTTCGCTGCGCACAGGTAGAATTGCAGACGACACCAAACACACTGGTCAGACCGTGGCCGACCGATGTTTACCTGGCACCACGAGCCTAGCAGTCCCAACACACAAGGAAATTTGAACTCATCCATGACTACTCCGAAAAACTCGATTGTGGCTGGCGCTCCCTCAGGCGTGGCCAGTGATTTTGCAGGTATGCGACACAACCGCCGCGCGAAGATCGTGGCAACTCTGGGACCGTCTTGCAGCACGGCCGAAGTCTTCCGCAAGCTTGTACGTGCCGGCGTGGACGTTGCACGCCTCAATTTTTCGCATGGCACCCATGCGCAGAAAGCGGACTTGATCCGCATGGTCCGAGCCGTCTCGGTGGAACAGCGCAAACCCATCTGCATTCTTGCCGATCTGCAAGGACCGAAGATTCGTACCGGCAAGCTCAAGGACCACAAGCCGGTGCAACTGGTCGCCGGCGAGCGGCTGACGATTACGCCGAAGGAGATCGCAGGCACTGCGTCTCTGGTTGGTACTACCTTCAAGACGCTGGCCGAGAACCTCGAGCGGGGCTCTCGCATTCTGCTTTCGGACGGCCTGATCGAGTTGCACGTCGAACGGATTGACGGCGCCAACGTGATCTGCCGCATTGTGAACGGGGGGATGCTCGGCGAGAACAAGGGAATCAATCTCCCGGGGATTCCGGTCAAGGTCCCGTCGCTGACAGAGAAGGACGAGGAAGACCTGATCTTCGCTGTTGGTCAGGGCGTGGACGTCGTTGCTGTCTCGTTCGTGCGTACCGCGGACGATGTGCGCCATGTGCGCCGCCGCCTGGATGCTCTGAAGTCTGACGTGTGGATCGTCGCCAAGCTGGAAAAACCTCAGGCGGTCGAGCACCTCGATTCTATTCTTGAAGTCGCCGACGGCATCATGGTCGCGCGCGGCGATCTCGGCGTCGAAGTGCCTCCGGAAAAGGTGCCGGCGATCCAGAAGCACATCATTCGCCGCGCCGCGGAGTATCGCAAGCCGGTGATTACGGCGACGCAGATGCTGGAATCGATGATCGAAAACCCGCGGCCCACGCGCGCCGAAGCGTCCGACGTCGCTAATGCGATCTACGACGGCACGGATGCCGTGATGCTCTCGGGCGAGACCGCAGCGGGCAAATATCCGGTCGAAACCGTCGCTATGATGGCGAAGATCGTCGCCGAGACCGAGCACCAGATTCGGCTCGATCCGCCGCTCCGGCGGCCTATTGCACTGAACAGCCGGCTCTCGGTTGCGGAGACGATCTGCGAATGCATGGCGCACTCC
>WNGR01007043.1_pt1 | contig 20195 bp, 17 predicted proteins | sample 5407581 | NCBI WGS metagenome assembly WNGR01 (sample SAMN13153383, study PRJNA577476) | soil metagenome | isolation source: 80 cm soil or saprolite under Garry oak tree replicate 2 | place: USA:California | collected 2016-06-15 | reverse complement strand
GCCTTCAGCCCGGACGGAGAGCGGCTGGTTACGGCGTCCGTCGTCGGGACCGCTCGTCTCTGGGACGCAGGCACCGGCGCTGCCCTCGCCGTCCTCGAAGGTCACCATGGGATCGTGAAGCATGCTGGCTTTGGTCCGGACGGGCGACGGATCGTGACCGCGTCCGACGACGGCACGGCGCGGCTCTGGGACGCGCGCACGGGTGCGGTGGTGTCCGTCCTTGCCGGACACACCGGGGGCATCAACTGCGCCAGCTTCAGCCCCGACGGGCAGCGGATCGTGACCGCCTCCTACGATCAGACGGTTCGGGTTTGGAATGCGGAGACCGGGGTTACCTCGGCGCTGCTCGAAGGGCACCGGGGCGTGGTCTGGTCGGCTGCATTCAGCCCCGACGGGCAGTGGATCGCGACTGCGTCCTTGGACAAAAGGGCGCGGGTGTGGGATGCGCGGACTGGGGCTGACGACACGGTGTTTGACCGCCACAACGAACAGGTCCTGGCGGCCGTCTTCAGCCCCGACGGGCAGCGGATCGTGACCGCATCCCTGGACCATACCGCGCGGGTCTGGGATGCGCGCACAGGCGCCGGCATCGCGGCGCTGCAGGGTCACACGGGGGGAGTTCGCTCGGCGGCATTCAGCGCCGACGGGCAGCGGATCGTGACCGCGTCCCTGGACAATACGGCCCGGGTCTGGGATGCGCGGACCGGAGCCGGCATCGCGACGTTGCAGGGTCATCGGCGCGGAGTTCGCTCGGCGGCATTCAGCGCCGACGGGAAGCGGATCGTGACCGCGTCCGATGATGGGACCGCGAGCGTGTGGAACGTTCAGACCGAATCTTAAGCTCTGCCCCCATTTTCAACCGTTGCCGGGCGTTCGGCGGCCCGCCCGCAGCGCGGACAGGCGGCGCGATAGCAGGCACGGCACCAGGCCTTGCCGCAGGACGGGCAGGGAGCCTGGCCGCCCAAGTCGGTGAGATGAAGCTCTTCATCGCAGACCAGGCGCGCGCGCTGGAGCCCGAGCCCCCAATCGGAGGGCGGTGGCTCCATCGTGCGGATCGCCGGATGCCAGTCGATGCGTATGATCCGTTCGCCCTTGCGCCGCTTGATCAGCACTTCGTAGCGATGCACGGGGACGAAGAGCGCCAGCCCCTGCATCCAATCGACCATCACCCGCAAAGCGTATTTGTGGCGCAGATCATCGAGCTTGGCGGCATAGTCGCGTTCGATGGCCGCGACCCGCATCGGCGGCGCATGGCGTGCAGGAAGGGCTCCAAGTCGCGCCGCACATGATGCTCGACGAGCGGCGGAACCCGCGCCGCGAGCGTTGCCGCGTCCCAGGCCGCGCTCGCCGCGCGGCGCGCGTCCGGTTCGGGCGCATGCCAATCCATGACCTGCGCCAAGAGCGGGCGAAGCCGCCCCAGCATATCGTCGTCGATGACCGCATTGGTGCCCTGGTTGAAGCCGAGCCAAATCAGCCCCTCGCGCTTCTCGTCGGAAATGGCGGTATAGCGAAAGGCGAGCAGCAGGCAGCGTGACCAGGCGGGCTTGGCGTCCTGCAGGCGCCAGACGGCGTTGGGCAGTTCGAGCGCGCGATCGATGAGGCGCTCTGGGTCGCTCGGCGGTGCGACACTGTCGGCAACGACAAGCTGCCGCTCGGCGAAGCGGCCGCGCTCGCCAAGGAGGGCGCCGAAGCGATCGAGCCAGTCGCCTTCGAGCCCGATCGGCATCGCCCCTGCGGGCAGCGTGGCGCCAAATCCGAGCCGCGCCCATTCCGGCCAGCCCATGGCGGCGCGCAAGGACTCCGGTGCCAGCACTTGGAGCCCATCGGGTTCCACCGGCTCGATCGCCGCGCCCTCGCTTTCGAGCATGTCGGCGACGAAATCGCGCAATGCTCCCATCGTTCGCCCTCACGCCGCCTCGAAGTCCTCGCCAAACAGCTTCTCATCGAGCGCCTTGGCGCCCTCATGCTGCTTGCGTGCCTGTTCGAGCCGCTGGCCGAGCGCGTCGAAGGCTTGCCGGCGGGCGGCCTCGGTCGTCCCCAACCATGCGTCGAGCACGAGCTCGGGGAACTCGCGCTCCTCCTCGAGCCCGCCGAGAATGGCGCCGACCTCGCCGACGACCAGCTCGAACATCGAGATTTTTTCTTCGAGCAGCACCAGCAGCTGCTCCTCCAACGTGCCGCGCGTGACCAGATTGAAGACGAACACCTCGCGGCTCTGGCCGATGCGGTCGATGCGGCCGATGCGCTGCTCGATCGCCATCGGGTTCCAGGGCACGTCGAAATTGATCAAGGTGTTGCAGAATTGGATGTTGCGACCTTCGCCGCCCGACTGCGTGCACAGAAGCACCGTCGCATGGTCGCGAAACTCGGCGATGGCCGCGTCCTTCTGCGGCCCGCTGAGGCTCCCGTCGAAGCGCGCGAGCGAAACGCCGGCCTGTCCGAGACGGTCGGCGACATGGGCGAGCGTCTCGCGCGAATGGACGAAGACCAGCTTCTTCTCCGTCGGGTTCGTCCGCACCAGCTCGATGAGCGCCGCCTCTTTGCCGCCCGTTTCGATCGCCGCCCATCGTTTCGCGAGTTGCGCCCAAATCGGATCGTCGGCGTTTCGCGCCGCGACCCGGGCGACCGCGCCCGCAGCGGCTCTCGGCGATGAGCCGGCGGCGCCAAGGAGATGATGCAGGGCGAAGCGCTCGCGCCTCGCCTCGCCTTCGGCGGCGAGGCGCCGCGCCGCCACCGCGAGATCGGCGTAGGCCTCGGCCTCCCCCGGTCCGCTATCGACCCTGATGGTCGTGGCGTGGCGCCGCGGCAGCTTGAGGGCGACGACGGCGCGGGTGTTGCGAATCATCGCGCCGCGCATCAGCGCGCGCAATCGGTCGGAGTTGGCCGGCTGGCGCGGCTTGCCCGGAGTCATATAGGCGCCGCGAAATTCCTTGAGCGTCTTGAAGATGCCGGGCTTCAGCAGCGTCAGCAGATTGTAGAGTTCGATCAGGTCGTTCTGCACCGGCGTCGCCGACAGCAAAAGCAGGAAGCGCTTGTTGAGTGAATCGACGAGCTTCCAGCTTTGGCTCGACCGGTCGCGCAAATGGTGCGCCTCATCGACGATGATAAGATCGAATTGGCGCGCAAGCAGGCGCTCGGCGTGCTCGCGCCGCCGCGCCGTGGCGATCGAGGCAACGATGCGATTCTGGTCCCAGAACGCCTGCGGCTCGTCGCGCAGGAGCGGGTCATAGGTGGTGGCGAAGGCAAGACCGAATTTGGTCTCCAGCTCTTCGCGCCATTGACCAACGAGCGAAGCCGGCGTGAGCACCAATGTGCGCTCGGCCATGCCCCGCAGCACATATTCCTTGAGCACCATACCGGCTTCGATCGTCTTGCCGAGGCCGACTTCATCGGCAAGCAGAACGCGGCCGCGGAACTGCTTGAGCACCTTGCGCACGGTTTCGATCTGATGCAGCAGCGGCTCGACGCCGGTGAGATGCGGCAGGCACAGGAGCTCGTCGAAGCCCTGCGCAAGACCGAGATGGGCGAATCGTTGGCGCAAGTCGAACCAATGGCCATCATGCTCGATGGCACGCGCCGCCGCCGACAACAGCGGCTTCACATCGATCTCGATCGTGATTGGAATCTCGATCTCGACCCTCGGCAGGGGAGGCGGCGCCGGCACGACCGCCGCGGGCTGCGGCGGCGCTTTATGCGGGCGGCCGCGCGCCTCGCTCCTGGGCGTGGTCTTGGACGCGGTCTTGGGCTTGGCGCGCGCCGCCGGACGCTGGCCGCGATGGGGCATTTCACGGCCCATGATGGCGTCGAGTTGCCGCAACAGCCACGGCAGGCGCTTGGACCCGCCCGGGAAGGCCGAAAGTGCGGACGGCCAGTCGACCAGGCCATGGCGCTCCAGCAACGCCCTCGCGGCAACGCGCTTGTTGACTTGGTTGAGCGCGAGCGCGTGCAGGAGATGCTCGGCGGGCGCCGCCGCGCGCTTGGAAAATCGTTTCAGGAACACCAACGCCCGCTCCGGCCGCTCATCGAGCACCGCCGCGGTGGCGGCCATCAAGAGAGTGAGGGCGTCGCCGGGGCATGCTGCGATCGCCTCTTCGGCGAGCGGCAGGAAACCGGAATGCAGGGTCGTATCCGAGAAGGCCGCGAGCAGCCGTTCCGACCAGACATCGAATTTGTCTGGCGGCTGTTCGAATAGCTCCGCCTGCCGCAATGCTCGACTTGCCATGGCCCTCGCCATCGAATCGGTGGAACCGGAAACGCCTCGGGCGAAGCGAAAGCGAATCACTTCGGGTTAAATTAGGCCGATGCCGGGTTCCCGCGGCAACAACTTTTCAAGGAGCGGGGTGTCGAATGGATTGAATTGAGCCTGGGGCGCAAAGCCGCGGAACGCATCGGAAAAAGCTCTGCCTCACCGCCCAAATCCAGCCGGATGGAATTCCCGGAATCCACAGCTGGAGTGCGTTCCGGTCGGGTTGAACCGCTGACTGCGGCGTTTCACATCCGCGACGGCAGCCACAGCGCAAGAATCGGAAAGGCGATCAGGATCACCAGCCGGATGAGGTCGGTGACGATGAAGGGCAGCACGCCGAGGAAGATGGTCGAGAAATTCACATCCTGCACCACGCTCTTGATCACGAACACGTTCATGCCGACCGGCGGATGGATGAGCCCGAGCTCGACCGTCATGACGATGATGACCCCGAACCAGATCGGGTCGAAGCCGAGCGCCGTGATCACTGGAAAAATGATCGGGACGGTGAGGATGATCATGGCGAGCGCGTCCATGAGGCATCCGAGCGCGAGATACATGAGCATGATCAGGGCAAGCACCCCGTAGCGGCCGAGCCCGAGGCCGAGGAGGAACTCGGTCACCTTCTGCGGCGTCTGGGTGACGGTGAGGAAGTAGCCGAACAGCAGCGCGCCGATCAGCACCGTGAAGACCGCCGCAGCGGTGCGGGTCGCCTGCAGGAGCGAGGCGAGGATATCCTTTCCCGACAGGCGCCCGCGCAGCACCGAGATGAGGAAGGCGCCGCTCGCGCCCACGCCGCCCGCCTCGGTGGGCGTGAACAGGCCGCCATAGAGGCCGCCGAACACGAACACGAAGAGCAGGAGCGTTGCCCACACGTCGCGCAACGCCATGAGCCGGTCCGCTCCCTTGCTGCGCGGACCGGCCGGCAAGAAACCCGGGCGAACGAGGCCGATCACCCCGATCGTGATCATGTACATCGAGGCGGCGATGAGGCCCGGGATGACCCCGGCCATGAACAGCTTGCCGATATCCTGTTCCGTGATCAGCCCGTAGACCGCGAGCACGGTCGAGGGCGGCAGCATGGCGCCGAGCGTTCCGCCCGCCGCGATCACGCCGGTTGCGAACGATTGCGGATAGCCGTAGCGCCGCATTTCGGGATAGGCGACGGTCGAGAAGGTGGCCGCAGTCGCGACCGACGAGCCGGAAATCGCCGCAAAGGCGCCGCAGGCCGCAACCGTCGCGATGCCGAGCCCGCCGCGCAGGTGGCCGACGAAACTGTTCGCCGCCCCGAACAGCTCGCGGCTCATGCCCGAGGTCGAGACGAACGCTCCCATCAGGAGAAACATCGGGATGACGCCGAAGCTGTAATCGGTCACGGTGCGCATCGACGTCTGCCCGACCATCTTCAGGGCCGGCGCGCCGCCGACGAGGTAGCCGAAGCCGGTGACGCCGACGAGCCCCATCGCCATCCCGACCGGCACCCGCAACAGCATCAGCGCGAACAGCACGACGAAGCCGGTGATCGCGACCGCGTCGGTGCTCATCGCGCCCGCCTCATTCGACCGGCTTGATCGTCGGCTCGCGCGCGACGATGAGCTCGGGCCAGAACACCAGCCGGTAGGTCCTGATCGCGATCAGGAGCACCGCCGACACGTCGCCGGCCCAGGCCAGCGCGAAGAAGGGCCAGTTCGGAAGCCGCAGGTCGTAGGTGAGCACGTTGTCGGCATAGGTGGTGGCGACCTTGTCGAACAGCGTGTAGGTCTGCACCGTCACCACGAAGAGGAGGACGAGGGTGGCGAAGATGTCGATGACCCGCTTGAGCTTGGGGCCGACATTCGCCCAGATGAGATCGACCGTGATGTGGGCGCCCCGATAGGAGGTCGCCGCGATCCCCCAGAAGATGAGAATGCCCAAGAGCAGCCGGCCGAAATCGTAGCTGTCGGGAATCGAGATGACGAACAGGTTGCGCAGCAGGACCGAAACGAAGATATCGACCGCGACGATCCCGACGAAGAACGCGGCCAGGAGCTCGATCGAATCGATGAACCGGTCCATGCGGCTGCGCCTGGCGCGCTCGCCCCCCGGCGCCGCCTCGCGCCGCGGTGGTCCTGCCTCAGCCATGATCCGCTCCTGAAGCCGTAGGGTGGGCAAAGGCGCGCAACAAATCGTGGTGTGGCCACGACGCGTCCCGCGCCTTTGCCCACCGTTCACTCACTCAACCATGATCCGATCGCGGAAGCGAGTGCTCCTTAAGATGATTGTAGCCCGGCGGCTTTGACCTGCACATAAAGTTCGTTCGGCGCGTCGGAAAAGTACCGGAGCAGCGCTGGACAAAGCCAACCTTCCAAGTCCAGGTCCGGTGCGTAGTACCAATTTCCAGAACCATCGGCCCGTCGCCACTCCAAACGAAACTGATATCCCGGGAATGGCCCGCCCGAAAAGATCAATATGAAGCCACGTTCTGCGTCAGGAATGTTTTCGACAACACGATCAATCATGGTGTCGGCGCCGGAAACGAACGGCTCTTGCACCAGACCTACGCGCGGGTCGTCAAAAACCCACATGCCGAGATACTTATAGGGCGCGATGATATTGATCGCGTTCATTGCAATAATCCTCGCAGGGCACCTGCGCCCGTAGGTTGGGGTCGAGCCCTTCGCGAGACCCAACCCTTCGGTGCTGCGCAATGCGATACCCGTGCCTTATCTCATGCGGGTTCGCGATGTTGGGTCTAGTGAAGAACTCGACCCAACCTACGTTGCGACGTTGCCTTGCGCCCGCGCCGCATCAATACGACGCCCTGTACTGCGCCAGCAGCGCCTGCAGCTCTTTCATCGCCGCATCCGGGTCGACCCCGGCCTTGCGCACATTGTCGGACCAGGTCTTGGCGAGCGGCTCCGCGGCCTTGCGCCACTCGCCGAGCTGCTCGGCCGAGATCGGATAGACCTCGTGGCCGGCCATGGCCTTGAGCTTGGCGATGCCGTCATGCTCGAAGTCCGCCCAGGGACCGCCGATCCTGCCCGCCCATTGCGTGTTGCAATGGTCGTCGATGACCTTCTTCTGCCCCGCCGACATCGCGTCGTACTTCGCCCGGTTGATCACGTAGGCGAAGGTGGTGACATAGAGCGGGGCGTCCATGTGGAACTTGGTCACCTTGTCGATGCCGAACAGGATGACCGAGCCCCACGGGAAGGTCACCGCATCGGCGACCCCCTTCTCGAGCACGTCGCGCACCTGCGGCGCCGCCGCCTGCACATTGGTGCCGCCGAGCTGGGTCACCCAGGTCGCGATCGTGGCATGCGCCGGGCGGATTTTCATGCCCCTGATGTCGGAAGGCGCCATGATCTTCTTGTTGCGGGCATGGAAGCTGCCGGGATCGTGGACGAAGGCGAGGCAGAACTTCACGTCCTTCATCTCCTTCCCCGCATATTTGCGGTACCAGGCGTCGAGCGCCTGCGAGCCGCCCTTGGCGTCGCCCATGAGGAAAGGCAGCTCCCCCGCGCCGATGACCGGAAACCGGCCGGGCTGGTAGCCCGGATTGATGTAGGTCACGTCGGCGATCCCGTCGCGCGCCATGTCGTAATGGTCGAAGGCCTTGCCCAGCTGCTCGGCCGGATAGATCTTGTACTTGAGCGTGCCGTTCGACGCCTTCTCGATGTCGGCGCCCCATTCCTCGAACCCCTTGTGCAGCGGATGCGAAGCCGGCACCCAATGGGAGAGCTTGAGCTCGAAGGTGCGATCCTGCGCGAGCGCCGCCGGCACGCCGGTGAGGACGGCGAGCCCGGCTGCGGACGCAACGAGCGTTGCGAGATGATGTTTGGCTCTACGCGATGGCATCGTTGCCTCCCTGGTTTCGAGATTGGCCGCTGGGGGGACCTTTGCTCCGATTCAGCCCCAAGTCGGGGCTGGTGTAAAGTGATGGGCGAACGATCAGCGCTAGGTAGACAAAAGTGAGTGTCGTCGACCAAGGTTATCTTATCCAAAACAGGAAGATCATCAGTATCGCGGTAGGCGCTGACACTGACAACCGATGGTCTCACACGAAAAGAAAGTCGCGCTCGTGCAGGCTGGAAATTGCAACGCCCTGCAGCGTAATTGCGTTGTCGGCATCAAGGGTAAGCACGGTATCTGCCCGGATCTGCTGGCTGTGGGCCTGCACGGCTGCGAAGTTCTCGAAAACCGTGTGATCGAATTGGATCGTGTCATTTTCCGGATTGAAGTTCGTAATGGCGTTCTGACCAAAATTGGTCGATCTAAATATGAAGGTGTCCGAGCTATCGCCGCCGATCAGAACGTCATTCGATCCGCCGATGAATACCGCGGGAATATTGCCGGCAACGAGGGTCTGATTACCAAGCGACCCGTCAAGGACCTCCGCACCACTCGTCGGCGGTTGGACGGATGTTGCGGTCCCGCTCTCGGGGACGACGTAATATCCCAATCCGAACAGCTGGTAGGTGCCATTGACGTAGACGACGTCGTCGTCCGAACCGAGATAGTTCGTGCCGGAGTAGTAGCTCTTGTCGGTGGGGCTGCCGTTCACGCCTCCAGCGTAGCCGAAATAGGGGCTGTACGCGGCTCCGGTGTCGGCGTCATAGTAGTAATAGTCGTACACCATGCCGGCATAGGACGGATCCTGGTGTACGCTGTCGCCGTTACTCACACTGGTGACGGTATACGTCCAGGTGCCGCCGAGCTGGTCGGTTCCGAAGGTGTAGGTGCTCCCGAGGCTGTACCTACCGGAATTGTCGTACACAAAGCCGTCGTACCAGTCGCCGGTCGCGGACTCCACGGTATGGAAGTAGTCGACCTTCATGGTGGGCTGCTCGGGGACGACGTAATATCCCTGTCCGAACAACTGAATGGTGCCGTTGACGTTGATCGCGTCGAGGTCGGAGCCGAGATAGTTCGTACCGGAGTAGTAGGTCTTGTCAGAGGGGCTGCCGCTCACGCCTCCTTTGTAGCCGTAACCGGGGCTGTATGCGGCTCCGGCATCGGCGTCGTAGTAGTAATAGTCGTACACCTTGCCGGCATAGGACGAATCCTGGTGTACGATGTCGCCGTTACTCACGCTGGTGACTGTATACGTCCAGTTGCCGCCGAGCTGGTCGGTTCCGGAGGTATAGGTGCTCCCGAGGCTGTACCTACCGGAATTGTCATACACAAAGCCGTCGTACCAGTCGCCGGTCTTGGACTCCACGGCATGGAAGTAGTCGGCCTTCATCGTGGACTGCTCGGGGACGACGTAATATCCGCCTCCGAACAACCGGACGGCGCCGTTGAGGTCGATGGCGTCGAGGTCGGAGCCGAGATAGTTCGTGCCGGAGTAATAGGTCTTGTCGGTGGGGCTGCCGCTCACGCCTCCCTTGTAGCCGTAACCGGGGTTGTACGCGGCTCCGATGTCGGCGTCGTAGTAATAATAGTCGTAGACCTTACCCGCGTAGGACGAGTCCTGGTGCAGGCCGTCGGCGGCAACGACGTTGGAGACGGTGTATGTCCAGGTGCCGCCGAGCTGGTCGGTTCCGGATGTGTAGGTGCTCCCGAGGCTGTACCTGCCGGAATTGTCGTACACAAAGCCGTCGTAGAAGTCGCCGGTCTTGGACTCCACGGCATAGAAGTAGTCGGCCTTCATCCCGGCCGGCGCTGCCGGATTCCAGCCGAGGACATTCATCACCTTAAGATCGGTGCTGGAGAGGACACGAGAGTCGCCCGGTGAGCCGGTCCCAAACACGTCGCTTGCGATAAAGTCGGCGGTGTCGCCGTTGTTGACCTTTGTTGCGCCGCTGTACTGGTTGTTGAACTGAAGGAGCAACTGGTTGCCGTCGACCGAAAAAAAGGCGGCACTTCCATCCTGTCCGTCGGTGAAGTCGCGCACACCTGATGCCGAGTAACGGAACAGATCCATCGTGCTCCATAGAGTATGGCCGGCATTGTCGGTATTTTTGCCGAGCGCGCCGATGCGCCCCATCCCGCCCTCGGTGAGCTCGTGCTCGACGGTGGCGATCACATCCTGCCCGAAGGTCCAGTTATAGCTGGTGTTCAAAGTGACGGTGTCGTCGGTCGTGGGGGTGCTCTGACTGATTTGCAAGAGCCTTGCGTAGGCTACGGGTAGAGACCAGCCCGTGCCGCCGCTCGGGTCGATGGCGGGGAGTGAGGCGACGGCAGCCTGGGCATCGGCGCTCGTAGCGTGGGCCGCCAGCTCGCTCTTCAAAGTCGCATAGCTTATGCCTTCCACAAGACCAAAACGGTTGCTGGCCAAGGTGCCATTTGTTCCTGGAGCCTGGGCGTCGAATGTCACGTTGAGCGCAATCGAGTTCGTCCAATGGCTCGCGATGTCTTGCTCCGCGGCCAGGATAGAGTTCTTGTATGGCTGAGTGACGTTCGCGGTGTAGGTATTATTGAAGACGATCCCACTGCCGGCAAACGTCACAGTCTCGGAACTGGAGAGTGCAAGCGTTGTGGCATCCGGCTGAGGATTGTCCATCCCCGGAGATCCCGGGAACGTCGACGCGTCGGAAGGTTGCGCGCTGAGCGGGTCCAACATTTGGGGTTCGACTCCGACATCAGTCGAAGCGACTGGCACCGGCAAATCCGGCGTAAGTCCGTATTTTTTCCACATTGACAACCCCCTATCTTTCCGACCACAAGCAGATCGATGCTCGCGGGACCACGCACTCATACGCGCAGTGAGTTGGGGAATCGCCCTTTCTAGCCGGCTGCCGCTTTCCGTTTAGGCGGTCTAGCGCCGAGCTCTAAGCGAACATGCTAGCTCAATCCGAAGTTGCGCGCAATCGCAATAGTTGCCAACTCCAAACACAAGTAGCCCAATTTGCCATCAGGCGAGGCAGCTATAAAGGACGAGGATGGTTCTCTTAAATTTGCATGAATAGACTCATGCAAACATGTGCCAGTCACTGCTGATCGTGGCGACCATGGCCCCGCTGTAGGTGTGGTCGTTCATGTCCCAGGTTGCGACCGCGCCGTTGTCGTTGCGCCACAGGATGTCGGTCTTGCCGTCGGCGGACAAGGTGCCTTTAGCGGCTTCGGCGCTCTATCTCTTTCTTGCCTTCCGTGCCGCGTAGCGGGCATCTCGGGCCGCCTTCTGTTCGGCCTGCAAGGCGACATCACGAGCCGCTTGTTCCTTTAATTCGCTGGCAAGCTTTTCGGCAGCTGCTTGGGCGGCCTGCTCGGCCGCTTGCGCGGCTTGCTCCGCCAATTTGCTGTCGCGAACTTTCCTCTCGGCCTTTTCAACCTCGCGGGCTTGTTTGGCTGCGGTTCGCTCGGCGGCGCCCGCGCTGCGGGCAGCCTTCCGCGCCGCGACCGCCGGATTATTTGCCGCGGTGCTTGCGCGAAATCTCTCCAGTGCTGCTTTCTTCGCGTTCGCAGCCGCGGTCTGCCGCTCCGCCAAACTTTGCTCTTTGAAACCGCCCGTCTGCTTCGGCATTTTATTGATGCTTCCGTTTTGACTTCAATCGCACACCCGCCCCGTCGCCGTTCTCGCAAATGAATTCAGCGCAAGCCCCCGCACGGCATGCGGCTCTACTTCCCGGCTACCTTTCTCAGCGCCTCATTGATCCTGTCTTGCCAGCCCGGACCCGCCTCTTGGAAGTGATCGAGAACGTCCCGATCGATGCGCAAAGATACGAGCTCTTTGGCGTTCGGGAGCGACGGGATCTTCGGCGCAGGTTCCGGAGGCTTTGTCGTTGCCGCCTTGAACGCCGCTTCGGCCGCATGTCGCGGGTTGTTTGCTCTTCGTGTCCTGTCGAAAGGCATCTTACCCCCATATCCTCGCGCTGTCATGGATCCTCGCAAATCAACGGTTCGTTTTCAGCCCAATTCAGGGCCTGCCGCGCTTGCCGCTGCCGGTAAACGTCACGCCGGAATCTTTCGCGTGCGCGCGCTCTTCGGCTTAAGCTGGGCGCTGCCAGCAGTCGCCTTGTCAGCGGCCTCTTTATCGGCCGCCTCCTTGGCCAATCGGAGGGCTTTCAACCTTGCGGTCTTTTCACGAACAGCCCGCTCCTCCGCCTCATACTGAGATTTGGCCTGCTTGCGCGCCTTGGTCGCCTTCAGCGTCTGGTGGAATTGCGCTTCGGCCCGATCGCGGGCTTCCTTGGAATAAGCCATTGATCCCTCTTTGATCGAATCGACACTGATACAATATTGGCCCTGATCACGACTTCTTCAACCGCGTAGTCACGCGACTGTCAATGATCATCGCGACCTGCACGTGGCGGCCCCATCGCGCCGTCCCTCTTGTGCTATCATTTTCGCCGCATCGGAGGGAGGAAGCCCATGCAGATGCTTCGCACCATGATCGCCGCCATGGCCCTCGCCGCCGGCGTGGCTGCCTCGGCGCCGGCGCCCGCCGCCCCCTCCGGCACCATCACGGTCTACACCTCGCAGCCGAGCGACCAGATGGCCAAGGTCGTGGAGGCGTTCAGCAAGCGCCACCCCGGCGTCAAGGTCGAGCTGTTCCGCTCCGGCACGACCGAGGTGATGAGCAAGCTCGCTGCGGAGTTCGCGGCCGGGCGGCCGCAGGCCGACGTGGTGCTGATCGCCGATGCGGTCGCCATGACCCAGCTCAAGGACGACGGGCGGCTGCTGCGCTACCCGGAGGCGCCGGCCGGCAAGCTGCCTGCGGCGCTGGTCGATCCTGACAAGACCTTCTTCGGTACCAAGCTGATCACGACCGGCATCGTCTACAACACCAGGCTCGCGCGGGCGGCGCCGAAATCCTGGAACGACCTGCTGGTGCCTGCCGCCGCGGCCAAGGCGGTCGCGCGCGGCGAGAAGGCTTTTGGGATCATCATCGAATACATGGCCTTCAACGCCAAGGAGAAGGGCTCGCCGGTCGACTTCGTGTTTCCGCAGGAGGGCGTCTCCGCGATCACCCAGCCGGTCGCCGTGCTCAAGACCAGCCGCAATGTCGAGGCCGCCAAGGCCTTCGTCGACTGGCAGCTCTCGGAGGAGGCGCAGCGCCAATCGGTCGCCCAAGGGTATTTCCCGATCTTCGCCGATGTCGCGCCGCCGAAGGGCTATCCGCCGGTGTCGGCGCTGAAAATCATGCCGGGCGACTTGAAGGCGATGCTGGCGAAGGACGAGGAGAACAAGCGGAGATTCACGGAGCTGTTCGGTGGCTGATGCTCGTTGGGCGGAGGCTCCCCGCGATCGCCGGTCGGTGTGCGATTCTGACAGTTGACTCCGTGTGTCCCGGATGCAGTGCACCGCGACGCGCACACAGATGTATGCCGTCTGCGCAAGCGTGCGTGCGCGTCGTGGTGCACTGCTGATCCGGGACCGCCACAAGCACCGAGCCAGGGCTCGGCAGGCACCGCAGACAAGTTTACGCGGTCTGCGCAAGCTTGAGTGCGTAGCTTCTGGCGGTCCCGGGTCTGCAGCGCACCACCCTCGGGTCTGCGCTACGCGCGGCCCCGAGGCTGCTGCGCTGCGCCCGGGACACATACCAAGCGCCCTCGGGCCTATGGCTCACGCTCCAATGAAAGCAGCAACCAGTCCCCGGTGGGCCTCATTCCGCGGCGAGGAGGTTCTCCTCGCCGCGCTTGCGCTCTACATCGCGATCCTCTCGGTCTGGCCGCTCCTGCGCCTGTTCGCGGAGGCGCTCTCTCCCGGCCGGGACGGCGAGGTCCTGGGGGTGCTGCTCGGCCAGTGGCGAAGCCTGGCGACCCGGCGCGCGCTCTTCAACACCGTGGAAGCGAGCATGCTGGCGACGTTGCTCTCGGTCGCGATCGGCACCGGGGTCGCCTTCGTCCTCGGCTTGACCGATGTGCGCGGCAAACCGGCGCTCACCTTCGCCGCGCTGCTGCCCCTGTTGGTGCCCTCGCAGATCACGGCGCTCGCCTGGATCGAGCTCACCGGCGCGTCGAGCCCGATCCTCAGCCCCCTCGGCCTCGCGCCCGAGCCCGGCACCACCAATCCGCTCTATTCCAAGTGGGGCATCGTGCTGGTCATGGGCATCGAGCACTCGACCCTTGCTTTCCTCGCCGTGCGGGCGGGCCTGCGGGCGCTGCCGCGCGATCTCATCGAGGCCGCGCGGCTCGGTGGCGCGGCTCCGCTGCGGGTGACCCGGTCGGTGATCGTGCCGCTCGCGCTGCCTGCGATCCTCGCCGGCGCCACGCTCGCCTTCGTCACCTCGATCGGGAATTTCGGCATCCCGGCGCTGCTGGGCATTCCCGGCCGCTACCCCGTGCTGACCACGCTGATCTATCAGCGCCTGCAAGGCTTCGGCCCGCGCGTGCTGGGTGAGGTCGCAGCGCTCGCCTTGATCCTCGCCGGCCTCGCGGTGGTCGGGCTGTTGCTGCGGGCCCTGGTGGTGCGGGGCGGAAGCTTCGCGACCGAAGGATCGAGCGCGCTGCTCGAGCCGTTCCGGCTCGGGCGCTGGCGCCCCGCGGTCGAGGCGGGACTCTGGATCCTCCTCATTGGCATCGCGGTCCTGCCGCTGATCGCGCTCGTCGCCTCGTCGCTCACGCCCGCGCTCGGAGTTCCGCTGCGCTTCGACACCGCGAGCTTGCAAAATTATCGCTTCGCCTTGCTGGAGCAGGATGCCACCATCAGGGCCTTCCGCAACAGCTTCCTGCTCGCGCTCACGGTCGCGGCGACGAGCGCCGCGGTCGCGGTGCCGCTCGCCTATCTCGTGACCTTGCGCCGAAACCCGGTCGCTCGCTTGCTCGATGTCCTGGCCGATGCGCCCTATGCGGTGCCGGGCACCGTGCTCGCCATCGCGATCATCCTGGTCTTTCTGCCGCCGCTGCCGCTCATCGGGCTCAGTCTCTATGGCACGATCGGCATCATCTTGGTGGCCTATCTCGCCCGCTTCCTGGCGCTGGCGCTGCGCCCGGCCATGGCCGCCATGGCGCGCGTGAACCGGAACCTCGACGAAGCGGCCCAGGTCGCGGGCGCGGGCGTGCTCATGCGGCTCCGCGCGGTCATCCTGCCGGTCGTCGCGCCCGCGGCGGCGGCGGGCGCCTTGCTGATCTTCATGACCGCCTTCAACGAGCTCACCGTGTCGGCCCTGCTGTGGTCGACCGGCAGCGAGACGCTGGGCGTGGTGGTGTTCTTCCTGCAGGATGAGGGCAACTCGCCAGCGGCTGCCGCCGTGGCCACGGTCTCGGTCGCGGTGACGCTTGCTCTCGCCGGCCTGGCGAGCCTCTTTGGCCGCAACTTGCCCGAAGGAGTGGTGCCGTGGCGAGCGTAGGCCTCGAAGCAGTCTCGAAGCACTTCGGCGGAACGCGCGCGGTCGCCAATGTAGACCTCGCGATCGCGGATGGCGAATTCTTTGCGCTGCTCGGCCCATCGGGCTGCGGCAAGACCACGCTCCTTCGTCTCGTCGCGGGCTTCGAAGTTCCCGATGAGGGGGCGGTGCGGCTCGCGGACGAGCTCGTCGGCCGGCCGGGCTTTGCCTTGCCGCCGGAGCGGCGGCGGATCGGCATGGTGTTTCAATCCTATGCGCTCTGGCCGCACATGAGCGTCCTCGAGAACGTCGCGTTTTCGCTGCGGGTGCGGCGCGTGCCAAGTGACGAGCGCGCGCGCAGGGTCAAGGCCGCGCTCGCGATGGTCGGGCTCGAAGCCATGGCGCAGCGGCGGCCGCACGAGCTTTCCGGCGGCCAGCGCCAGCGGGTCGCGCTCGCCCGCTGCCTCGCGATGGAGCCGCGGGTCGTCCTCCTCGACGAGCCGCTCGCCAATCTCGACGTGCACCTGCGCGAGGCGATGGCGCAGGAGTTCGCCCGCTTCCACCGCGCGAGCGGCGCGACCTTCGTCTATGTCACCCATGACCAGGCCGAGGCGATGGCGCTTGCCGACCGCATTGCCGTGATGGATGCGGGCAAGGTCGAGCAGGCGGCGCCCCCGCGCGCGCTCTACCGCGAGCCCGCGACCGAGATGGTCGCCCGTTTCGTCGGCCGCGGCATGGTAGTGCCGGTCGAGTTGCTCGGCCGCGACGGCGGGGGAGGGGGCGGGCGCATGATGGTCGATCTCTGGGGCACCCGCATCGCCGTTCGTGGCGAGGGCCGTGCCGGCGAGCGCCGCGCGCTCTGCCTCCATGCCGAGGATCTCGCCCTGACCGAAGCCGCAACGGCGCGCACGATCCGCGGCCGCGTCACCGCCGCCGCCTATCAGGGCGCCACGACGCTGCTGACCATCCACCCCGAAGCCGCGAACGCGCCGCCGCTGCAGCTCGCCTCGACCGATGCTCCCGCGCTGGGCAGCGAGGTCGCAGTCGAGGTGCGCGACGGCTGGATCATTCCCCGCCATGGGCGCTAAAAGGAACCGTAGGATGGGTTGAGCGGAGCGAAACCCATCATCTCTCAGCAACTCGGCGCGCGCGCAATGCACCACCGATCGCGATGGGTTTCGCTCCGCTCAACCCATCCTACGCAATTCATTCCCGGGACGCTCGGATGAGCGCACGGCTGATCGCAGTCTCGGGCCTCGGCCCCAAGGAGCCGGCCGCCTTCCTGGTCGAGGCGGACGGTCGGCGGCTTTTGCTCGACTGCGGCGAGGGGCCCGAGCCTGGGCGCTTGCCGGATTTCGACGCGATCGGCCGCGTCGATGCGGTGATCCTCAGCCATGGGCACAACGATCATGTCGGAGCCTTGCGCTGCCTCGAGCGGATCGGACGGCCTCCGGTCTATGCGACCGCGCCTGTGTCGGCTCGGCTCAGCGGGGGGATCCCCACGCACGCGATTCCGATCCGCGGGAGCGCAGAGGTCTTGGGCATCAGGATCGAAACCGGCGTCGACGGCCACGCGCCTGGCGGGGTGTGGCTGCGGCTCGCGGTCGGGGAGGGCCTCCTCTACATGGGCGACCATTCGACCGAGTCGCGACTTTATGCCTTCGACCTGCCCCCACCGACCGCGACCATGATCATCGACGGCTCCTATGGCGACGCCGAAGAAAGGCTCGATCGCCAGCGCGAGGTCGTTGCCGGGCTCGCGGCGCGGGGCCCGGTGCTGTTTCCAGTCCCCGCCGACGGGCGCGGGCCCGAGATCGCGATCTTCCTGCAGGAGAGCGGCTTCGATGTCGCAATCGACAGCGCAGTTCGCTCGGTCGCGACCATGCTCACGCAATCCGCCCGCCAATCCGCGCGGGCGGACAGCGTGCCGGCGCTCGCGCGGCTCATCGAGGAAGCCCGGCCGCTCGACGCCGACGCCGATCCCCGCGGCGCGATGGTGGCGCATGGCGGGTCGGGCGACACCGGCGTCGCCGGCGCGCTGATCGCGCGCTGGCGCGACGCCAGCGATCCGACGATCGCCTTCACCGGCTACCTCGCCGCCAGCACCACCGGCCGCAAGCTCGTCGATTCCGGCCGCGCCCTGTTCCAGCGCTGGAACGTGCATCCGACCTTCTCCGACAATCTCGGTCTGGTCGCGAGCGTCGATCCGAAGCGGGTCGTGCCCGCCTTCGGCGACCCGAAGCACCTGGCGGCTTGGCGCACGCGCCTTGCGCCGCGCGAGGTCATCGCATCGACGCCGATGGCGTTGTGAGCACCGCGGCCTCTTCTCCCTCTCCCCGCCTGCGGGGAGAGGGTCGGGGTGAGGGGGACTCTCCAAAAGCTCACTCTGTGGAGAGTCCCCCTCACCCGGATTGCGCGCGGAAGACGCGCGCAATCCGACCTCTCCCCGCAAGCGGGGAGAGGTGCTTCACGCGCGCGCCGCCGGTCCTTGACAGGGGCACCCGGCGCCCCTTGAGTACGCCTCGGCAATTTGCTCATGCAGGCGCAAGCGCGATGGCCAAGCTTGAACTCGACGACGTCACCATGAGCTTCGGCGATGTGCGCGCCGTCGATCGGGTGTCGCTGCAGGTCGAGGAAGGCGAGACTGTCGTCCTGCTCGGGCCGAGCGGATGCGGCAAGACCACGCTGTTGCGCGTGATCGCGGGGTTCCATCGGCCGAAGTCCGGCGCCATTCGCATCGCCGGCCGCACCGTGGCCTCGCCGGTGGTGATGGTGCCGCCGGAGAAACGCTCGCTCTCGATGGTGTTCCAGAGCTACGCGGTCTGGCCGCACAAGACCGTGTCCGAGAACCTCGCCTATGGCCTGCGGCTCCGGCGCCTCGACGCCAAGACGATCGGGAGCAAGGTCGAGGGCGCGCTCGCGACGGTGCGCATGGAGGGCTACGGTTCCCGCTATCCGGCCGAGCTGTCGGGCGGGCAGCAGCAGCGGGTGGCGCTGGCGCGCGCGCTCGTGCTCGAGCCCGAAATCCTCCTGTTCGACGAGCCCCTGAGCAACCTCGATGCGACGCTGCGCGAGCACATGCGGTTCGAGATCAAGGCGCTGCTTGCGAAGTTCAAGATGACCTGCATCTACGTCACCCACGACCAGAACGAAGCGATGGTCGTCGCCGACCGGGTCGCGGTGATGAATCGCGGACGGATCGAGCAATCGGGAACCCCCGAGGATGTCTATTATCGGTCGGAAACCGATTTCGTCGCCCAGTTCATCGGGCTCGCGAATGTTCTCGAGGCCGAGATCGTGGGCCAGGCGGATGCCGATCTCCTCAATGTGCGGGTCAACCGGGTCGGCGATCTCGTCGCCCGCGCCCGATCGCGCAAGGAGCGGCCGCAGGCGGCCCGTCTGTTCGTGCGGCCGGAGCACATCGAGCTCACCTCATCGCCGCGAGCAGGGATGAACACGTTGCGCGGCCGGGTGACGCGCCGCAGCTTCGTCGGCGCGCAAACCGATTACGTGATCGATGTCAACGGCGTGCCGCTGCGGGTGATCAGCCGCAGCAAGGATGCCGCCTATGAGCTCTCCCAGGACGTGCTCATCAGCTTCGCCCCGGCGGATTGCCTGTTGCTCGCCGGCTGAACAAGAACGAGGGAGGAAACGCATGCGCGCCCGGTCGCTTCTCCGCATTGCCGCGTCGGCCGTTCTGTCGCTGTCTTTCGCGCAAGCGGCCTCGGCGCAACCAGGCCTGCTGAGCATGGACGAGCTCTACAAGGCGGCGAAAGCCGAAGGCCAGGTCGTGTTCGGGGGCGCCATCAAGGAGGAGAACGAGCAGAAGCTCATGGCGGTGTTCGAGCAGCGCTTCCCCGGCATCGCGGTCAAATATACCCGGCGCTCGACCGAGCCGATGGTGCAGCTGATCGAGGCCGAGCGCCGCGCCAACCGGGTGAGCTTCGACCTCCTCAATCTCACCGAGCCCGCCGACGTGGTGCGCTGGGTGAAGCAAGGCTTCCTTGCCTCGGTGCCGATCCCCGACACCGACAAGATGCTCTCCGAGACCTACGACAGGAGCGGCCTCTACACCGCCGTGGGCGTGACCCCGATGCTGGGGATCTACAGCACCAAGGTGCTCAAGCCGAACGAGGCGCCGAAGTCGCTGAAGGAACTGGTGACCGATGCGAGATGGAAGGGCAAAGTCGTGATCTCTCGCCCGGTCCGGGGCGGGACGAGCAGCGGCGCGCTGATGAATGTCGTCGATGCGGTCGGCCGCGACTTTCTCAAGACCGCGCGCGACCGCGACATTCTGCTCACGCTCGGCAACGAGGCGGCGATCGCCTCGGTCATTTCGGGTGAGCGGCCGGTGAGCTGGGGGGTGAGCGGCTATCGCGCGATCGAGGCCAAGGCCGAAGGCTCGCCGATCGAGCTGATCGTGTGGGAGGAGGGCGTTGCGCTCGCGCAATTCCTCGGGGTCGTGCCGGCCAAGGCGCCGCACCCCAACGCCGCGCGGCTCCTGCTGCGCTGGCTGATGACACCGGAGGGGCAGGAGCTCATCGTGAAGAACGCAAACCTCTACTCCCCGCGCCGGGACGTGACCACGACGCCCCTCGGGCAGCCGCCCCTGTCGCAGCTCAAGATCAACTCCTTCAGCAACGAGAAGGTGGTCAGCGAGGGCCACGCGCTTGCGGTGGAATTCGACCGGGCACTGGGCTTCTAGCGCAGATTCAATCGGACTCGAACCGTATGGTGTGGACGCGATGCGCTCCGCAGGCT
>WNGR01003673.1_pt1 | contig 20200 bp, 20 predicted proteins | sample 5407581 | NCBI WGS metagenome assembly WNGR01 (sample SAMN13153383, study PRJNA577476) | soil metagenome | isolation source: 80 cm soil or saprolite under Garry oak tree replicate 2 | place: USA:California | collected 2016-06-15 | reverse complement strand
GCGACCCAGATCCCCGGCGTGGGCGTCACGTCTCACAGCTCGAACGGCGGCTACCATACGTTCGAGATGGAAGCGGACGCGCTGGGCGAGGTCGGTCACCACGGCTTCCTGGTCGACGCCCAGGCGATGGCGGCGGTGCTATACCACTACGCCACCGACGCCCCGTACCGCGCCACCGTCAAGCGGGAATTCGACGGGCTGAAGGGACTGTATGGCGAGTACCTCGCGGCCCTCCGGGGAGCGTACCCCCTGCCCACCGTCCCCGAGCCGACGGGGAACTAAGTGACGGCTCCCTGGCACACCCTGCTCGACGTCACGATCCGCACGACCGTCGTCTATCTCGCCCTTCTCACAGGGCTGCGGCTCACGGGCACCCGCCAGCTGGGCCAGATGTCCACCTTCGATCTGGTGCTCCTCCTCATCATCGCGAACGCCGTCCAGAACGCGATGGTCGGCCCCGACACGAGCCTCGCGGGCGGGCTCGTCGCGGCGAGCGTGCTAATCGCCTGGCACCGCGTGATCGACTGGTGGCGGCAGCGGTCCCGCGCCTTCGCGAAGCTACTCGCCGGCGAAGGCATCATGCTGATCCACCACGGCAATATCCTCGCGACTCACTTGCGTCGCGGCGGGATCACGCGCGACGAGCTGGTCCAGGCGCTGCGCGAGCACGGCGTCGCGGACGTCAAGGACGTAATGCTCGCCGTGCTCGAGCCAGACGGGGCAATCAGTGTGATCCGGAACGACGACCTCGTGCCCGGGATGAGACCCCATCACCGCATCCGCGTTATCAGGCGTGGTAACTGACCCACCTCCCACGGCGACAAGGAGTTGCGGCCGCGTCGCGGGTGGAAACGAGCGCCGAACGGCGTGATTTCTTATCTATAGAGCGGCGGCGGCGGGTCGGGAGGGGGCCAGTGGGGGGCGCCGAAGCCACACTTCTCCCAGGAGGGCAGGCTATGCAGCGGCGGATGCTTAGCTTACTCGCAGTGTGCTGTACGACGGTCGCCGGGATCGCGGCGGCGCAGACCCCATCGGCCCGCTTCGGGCTCGGGGGCGGCGTGATCATCCCGGTGGGCAACTACAAGGACGCGGACAAGATCGGCTGGCACGGCCTGGGCATGGCGCAATTCGGGCTGCCCGGGTCGCCGGTGGACATCCGCGTCGACGCGGTGTACGGACAGACCACCCACAAGGACATCGGCACCACCCCCGTGACCGGCAACACCAAGCTGTACGGCGGGCTCGCCAGCGTGGTCTACAACATCGGGCCCAAACTGATGGCGCGGCCGTACATCCTCGGCGGCGTCGGTGCGTACCACGTCAAGATCGACGCGGCGGGGACCATCGTGAGTGAGACGAAATTCGCGTTCGGCTTGGGGGGTGGCGTCTCGGTGGGCATGGGCCAGAGCCACTTTTTCGTGGAAGGGCGCTTCGTGAGCATCCGGGAAAGCGGCGGATCGACGAGCTTCCTCCCCTTTACGGCAGGAGTGACCTTCGGGAAGTAAGCCCTCAACCGACGTGGGGAGGTGGGGATGTGGGGCCCACCTCCCCACGCCCCCACCCCCCACGCAGTTAGATTTCAGCTCGCAATGGCCGACATCCAGATCAAGAAGACCGGCGAGGAGCCGGGTGCGGCGTCGCTCGTGGTGACCGTGCCGCCGGAGCACGTGCGCGAGGCCGAGGAGCGCGCCACCGCGGACTACCAGCGGCGCGCGCGGCTGCCGGGATTCCGCCGCGGCAAGGCCCCGGCGGCGATCGTGAAGAAGCAGTTCGCCGACGACATCCGGCAGCAGGCCCTGCAGGAGCTGATCCGCGAGAGCTGGAGCATGGCCCTCGAGCAGGAGAAGCTCAAGCCCATCGCCGACCCGCACATCCACAACCTGAAGTGGGAGACCGGGGCGGGAGCGCCGGTCACCTTCGAGTTCCACGTCGAGGTGAAGCCCGACATCAAGCTCGAGCGGCTCGCGAACTTCCGCCTCACCCGCACCGTGCCCAAGGTGACCGACGAGATGGTGGCGGCCCAGCTGAACGAGCTCCGTGGGCAGCGGGCGCCCTGGCTGCCCGTGACCGGGGAGAAGCCCAAGCCCAGGGACCTGGTCCAGGTGACGATCGCGACGCGCGAGGGGGCCCAGGTGAAGGACCCCCAGCCCTACCAGCTGGTGTTGGGTGAGGGCCGCGCGATCCCGGAGCTCGAGCAGCGCATCATGGGCCTTCTCCCCGGGGAGACGATCGACACCATCGTGCGCTTCCCCGATGACTTCGCCGACGAGGCGAAGCGGGGCCAGACGCGCGACATCAGGGTGACGCTGCACGAGGTGAAGCGGCAGCAGCTGGCGGAGCTGGACGACGCGTTCGCGCGCGAGGTGGGCGACTTCGATTCGCTCGAGGCGCTGCGCCGGGCCGCCCGCGAGGACCTCGACCAGGAGGCGGCGCGGGAGGCGGACGCGCGGGTGCGTGGCGAGCTGATCGAGCAGATCGTGGCGGCGAACCGCGTGGTCGCGCCCCGACCGCTGGTGGAGCGGGTCTTGTACGCGTACGCGCAGGCCTACAGCATTCCGGAAGAGCGGTGGGAACAGTTCGCGACCGAATTCCGGCCCGTCGCCGAGGCCCAGGTGCGTCGCGACCTGGTGCTCGATGCCGTGGTGGAGCGACACGGCCTGCGCGCCACCCCGGAGGAGCTGGACGGGCGCATCCGGGAGCTCGCCGGGCGGCGCGGCATGCCGGCCGAGCAGCTCCGGGCGTCGCTCGAGAAGGCGAAGCGGCTGCGCGACGTGGAGCGGTCCCTCACCGAGGAAAAAGTCTTTACCTTTCTCTTGTCGCAATCCACCGTGGAGTCCCCGTGACGATGAGCACGATCTACCCGCCCTACATCATCGAGCGCTCGAGCCGCGGCGAGCGAACGTACGACATTTTCAGCCGGCTGCTCATGGACCGCATCGTGTTCCTGGGCACGCCGATCAACGACGACGTCGCGAACGTCATCATCGCCCAGCTGCTGTTCCTCGACGCCGACAACCCCGAGAAAGACATCTATCTCTACGTCAACTCCCCCGGGGGGCTCGTGTCGAGCGGCATGGCGATCTACGACACCATGCAGTTCCTGCGCGCACCCGTGAACACGATCTGCATGGGGATGGCGGCCTCGATGGGCTCGTTCCTGCTGGCCGCCGGCACGCCCGGGAAGCGGCAGGCCCTGCCGCACGCCCGCATCATGATGCACCAGCCCTCCGGCGGCACCCAGGGCACGGCGTCCGACATCGAGATCCAGGCGCGGGAGATCCTCTACCTGCGTAGCAAGCTCAACGAGCTGTACGCCAAGCACACCGGCAAGGCGGTGGAGACGATCGAGAAGGACATGGACCGGGACCGGTTCCTGTCGGCCGACGAGGCCAAGGAGTACGGCCTGATCGACCACGTGATCGCCCACTACAAGGAAATGGACGATGGCAAGAAGAAATGACGCCTTGCGCGGGCGCCGGCCGTTTCCCATACTAGGGCCCGATGTCCCTCCGCTGCTCCTTCTGCGGCAAGTCGAAGGACTCGGTCCGGAAGTTCATTTCCGGTCCGTCGGTCTACATTTGCAATGAGTGCATCGCCCTCTGCAACGAGATCCTGGCGGAGGACGAGGAGCGCGAGGTCTCCGAGGCCATCACGCAGGTCCCCACCCCGACCGAGATCAAGGAGGTGCTGGACCAGTACGTGATCGGCCAGGAGCGGGCGAAGAAGACGCTCGCCGTCGCGGTCTACAACCATTACAAGCGCATCAACTCCCACTCGGGCCGCGACAACGACGTCGAGCTCGACAAGAGCAACATCATGCTGATCGGCCCGACGGGCGTCGGCAAGACGCTGCTCGCTCAGACGCTGGCGCGCATCCTGGACGTGCCCTTCACCATCGCCGACGCGACGACGCTCACCGAAGCGGGCTACGTGGGCGAGGACGTCGAGAACATCCTGGTGCGGCTGCTCCAGGCCGGCGACTTCAACGTCTCCGAGTGCGAGCGCGGCATCGTCTACATCGACGAGATCGACAAGATCGCCCGGAAGTCCGAGAACCCGAGCATCACCCGCGACGTGTCGGGTGAGGGCGTGCAGCAGGCGCTGCTCAAGATCCTCGAGGGCACGATCGCGAGCGTACCGCCGCAGGGCGGCCGCAAGCACCCGCAGCAGGAGTACATCCAGGTCAACACGCGGGACATCCTCTTCATCTGCGGCGGCGCTTTCGACGGGCTCGAGAAGATCATCGAGTCCCGCACCGGGCGGCGGCAGATCGGGTTCACCAAGGAAGAGGTCGAGAAAGGCGTCGTGGAGAAGGTCAAGCGCAACCCCTTCGCCGACGTCGAGCCCGACGACCTGCTGCGCTACGGCCTCATTCCCGAGCTCGTGGGCCGGCTGCCGGTGGTGGTGCCGCTCGACGCGCTGGACGAGGACGCGCTCATCCGTATCCTCATCGAGCCGAAGAACGCCCTCACGAAGCAATACCAGAAGCTGTTCGAGCTCGAAGACGTGCGGCTCACGGTGGAGAAGGAAGCGCTCAAGGCCATCGCCCAGAAGGCGATCAAGCGCGGCACGGGCGCGCGCGGCCTGCGCGCCATCCTGGAAGAGATGATGACCGACATCATGTTCGAGCTGCCGAGTCGCGATGACGTCCGCGAGGTCGCCGTGACGGCCGAATGCGTCTCGGAGGGCCGGCCCCCGCTGCTCGTGACCGAGCGCGTCCGCCAGAAGAAAGAAGCCTGACCCGGGGCGCAGCATGCTGCGCCCCTACTTCGTCGGGTCGTTTCCCCGCGCCGACGTCCCGCTCGATCCGCCGCTTCCCGAACTCGCCCTCATCGGCCGCTCCAACGTCGGCAAGTCGAGCCTGCTGAACGCCCTGGTGGGCCAACGGATCGCCCGCGTGTCCCAGACCCCCGGCAAGACCCGGGGGGTGAACGTGTACGAGATACAGCTGGGGAGAAGGGAGAGGGGAGAGGTACGTGACGGTGCACACCGTCCGCCCGGCGTGGACCGGAGAGGACCTCTCCCTTCTCCCCTCTCCCTGTACCTGCTCGACTTGCCCGGGTACGGCTACGCCAAGGCGAGCAAGACTGACCGGGCGGCGTTCCAGCGCCTGCTCACCGGCTGCCTCGAGCGGGCGCGACTCGTCGGGGTCGTGTGGCTGCTCGACATCCGGCGCACGCCCTCGGCTGACGACAGCGCGATGCAGGACCTCCTTGCCGCCCGGCAGACCCGCGTGCTTGCGGCCCTCACGAAGGGCGACAAGCTTCCGCGAGGCGAGCGCCGCCCCCGAGAGCGAACGCTCGCCGCGACGCTGCGACTCGCCGAGGACCAGGCGGTCGTGACGAGCGCGCGGACGGGGGAAGGCGTCGCGGAGCTGCGGGAGGCGATCGAGGAGCTGGTCCGGGAGACGGTGTCATGACGAGCAAGGCAGTTAGGCGGTTAGGCGGTCAGGCGGTTAGAGCAACGCTCGCGCTGGTGTCGCTAACCGCCTATCCGCCTAACCGCCTAACCGCCCAAGATTCGCTGCCGATCGGCTTCGGCACGCTCAAGCGCGACGATATCATCGTACGCTTCGACACCCCGGAGCTGGAGATCCAGCTCCTCCCGCTCGAGGAGAGCATCACGCGACTCCTCGCTCCCGACACGTACCGGTCGTTGCAGGACCTGGTGCGCTCGAAGCGAGCCGAGATCGACGACCTGGCGCGGCGCGCCGGCGTGCTCCGGCCGGTCCTCGCCATGGTGAGCTTCTTCGGGCTCGTGCCTCAGGCGCGCTTCGTGCCGGAGGACGTGAACATCACGAGCCGGGGGCGGTTGTTCCGGCCCGTTGGGATCGTGCCGCTGTCCCCGAAGTGGGCCTCCTATCAGCTCGACGCCCGCGAGCAGGCCGTGGCGATCTATCTGTTCGAAGAGGGGATCGGCTTCCGCGAGACCCTCACGGTCAGCTACCAGGGGCTCGCGAACGACTCCTGGTCGCGCGCGATTCTCACGCTGGAGCGCGAGCGGGCCCGGGTCATGGCCCGGGCGCAGAGCCGGCCCAATCCGTAGCGCGGTCCGGGCCGCGCGCCACCTCGTAGACCCGGAGCGCCTCCGCCGGCCTCCGGCCCGACACCAGCATCGCCGTGGAGAGCGCGTCGGCCGCCACCGGGTCCCGCGACACCACGGAGGCCTGCCTCAGGGCGTGGCCCGGCCATCCGGTCGCCGGATTCATCACGTGGCCGCAGACGAGCGCGCCGTAGCGCACGACGGCTACGCTGTTGGCGGACGTGGCGAGCGCCGTGTCGCGTAGCCGCGTCGCCGCGATGACCCGACCGGGCCGATCGGGGTCCGCAACCTCCACGAGCCACCCCTCCTCTCCGGGCGGAGCGCCGATCGCCGCGCAGTCCCCGCTCACGTCCAGGAAGGCCCGTTTGATCCCCCGCGCCCGCAGCACCGCCAGGGCGCGGGCGATGCCGTACCCCACGCCGATGCCGCCGAAGTCGAGCTGGGTGTGAGCGTTGGGAAGCCGCGCCCGGTCGCCGTCCAGCTCGATCACGGCGCTCCCCACGGCCTCCCGCGCTTCCGCGATCTCGGCCGGGGATGGCCCGTTGGCGCGGGGGCGGTGGAAGCCCCAGGTCCGCATCAGCGGCTCGACGGCGACGTCGAACGCCCCACCGGTGCGGCGTCTGAAGCGCTGCGCGAGCGCCAGCACCGCCCGCAGGTCCCGGTCCACCCGCATGGCCTCGCGCCCCGCGCGGCGGTTCAGCTCGCACAGGTCGCTCGCGTCGTCGAACAGCGTGAGCCGCGCCTCCACGCGCCGCAGCTCCGCGAGCGCGGCCGCGCACGCATCGAGACCCTCCCCCTCCGAGGGGGCGAACGTCATGAGGTGTACCGGCTGCCCCATCGCCCAGGACCAGCGCTCGATGAACCGGTCACCGGCGCCCGGCAGTCGTGGCAGCCCTCCCCACATCCCCACGACCCCGGTCCCCACGACGCCGAGAAACGCGCGGCGCTTCACCGCACTGCCTCCTCCCCGCGCACCCGGGCGAGGTCGCGCAGGATGAGGTAGGACTGGATGTAGAAGGTGAGCGCCAGCAGGGCGCTCGACGCCTCGAGCAGCCAGGCGAACCTCGGGTCGGCGTAGCGCATCAGCCACATCGCGGCGAACGAGACGAGCAGCGCCCCGAACGGCTCGGCGACGAGGAGCCGCCGCCACCGCTCCGGGAGCGAGCCGCACAGCGCCACGCCGATGCCCGTGAGGACGAAAATCACGGCCATGCTCAAGAGGTGCGTGTGGGTGATGGTCAGCATCTCGGCGAAGGATTTCGAGAACTGCATCGCCGCGGTGCTCGCATCGGGATTCGCGCCGCGATAGCGCGCCTCGATGCCCGGCGGCGTGAGTCGCGTGGTATGCCACACGTAGACGAGGGACGTGGTGTAGCCGACGAGCTGGACGATCGTGATCCACCGCGCCAGGGTGCGGAGCGGCGCCGGCACGACCCGCCAGGACGGCGGTGCGACCGCGTCGCTCATCGGATCGCTCCGCTCTCGTGCCAGGCGGTGAGCTCGGCGAGCATGCGCCGCACGCCGGCGGTCACGGCGTGAACGCTGATCGTCGCACCCGAGATGCTCCGGATGTCGCGGCCGACCTGCAGCGGGTCCGCGGCGGCCTTGCCCCGGAACTGCTTGCGCCAGGCCTCGTAGGCCACCTCGCCGCCGTAGGGTTCGCGGTACACCAGAATGTCCACGTCCTTGAGGCGGTTCGCGGGGTCGATCGCCACGAGGAAGGTGATGGGCCGGTCCTTTCCGATGACGCTCCCCACCTGGGCGAAGCCGAGCAGCGAGTCCCCGGCGGAGATTCGGAGCACTGCGGCGCTGTCCACGTGGAGCGTATCGACGCGGGCGTGCGGCCCGAACAGCCGGACAATGGAGGCGGCGACCTTGGTAGGCGGCGGCGCTTGGATCATGTCAGAATTGATACCCGATGCCGAGACTCAGCACGTCGGTCGCGCCGGTCCCGGCCTCGTTGCGCAGCAACTGGTAGTCGCCCTTGAACGCCGTGTTGTAGGTCGGCTTGTAAGAGAGACCGAACGTGGTGATGCGCCGCGCGAGCGTCTCGTCCTGGGCCGTGCCGGCGGGAACGGCGGCCTGTGTGTCGTACCGCTCGTGCCGCACGAACGCGTTCAGCTTCTGGGACGACGCCGGGGCGAGCGCGTGAAGCAGGTTGTACCCGGCCTCGAGGTAGCCGCCGGCGATCCTGCTGCCGACCGCGGCGGCGTAGCGCGTGTTGATCGCCTCGGCATCGCTCACCCAGATGCTCGCCACCACGGCGCGGAACAGGAACGCGCCGACGTCGTAGCGGGCATCGGCCGAGAGCAACGTGATCGGGGCGGCGAACGCGCCCGTCCCGAGCGCGGGGTCGGCGTCGGCGGTGCCGCCGTACCAGAACGAGCCGCCCAGCTTGAGGCCGGGCCGCGCCCACTCGAGCCGGCCCGTGAAGGACGGGTTGGCGAAGCTCGCCTCACGGCCCTCCTGGCGACCTTCGCGGATGCCTTCAGCGGCCGAAAACCCCGCCGAGCGCAACCCGTTCACGAGATAGACCCGGTAGCTCAAACCCTCGGCGCCGGGGACGCGGCCGACCGCGCCTACCCCGATCTCCCGCCAGGTGGTAGGAACCACGTCGTGGTCGAAGCCCGGGCGGTCGACGCCGTTGAACGTCGGGGGCTCGTGTGTCTCGTTGATGATCCCGACGGGCGGGAGCACGAGACCGGAGCGCACCGTGAGCGCGTCGGACACGCGATAGTCGAGGTAGGCCTGCTCCAGCGCCACCTCACCGCCGGGTTGGGCACCTTCCACCTTGGCGTCCTCGACCTCCAGCTCGGACCGGAAAGCGATCTGGTCGTTGAAGGTGTGGGCCAGGTAGACGACGAAGCGCTTGAGATCGACTGTGCCGGGGGTGCTTGGGCCGGTGCGATTGACGTAGTGCACCTCCCCGTAGCCCCCGACGGTGGTTCGCTCTTGCGCCGCAGCCCCATCGGGACGCAAGGTGGCCACGGACGCAAGCAGGGCCACCAGGGCTCCGCGCGCAGCCGCTCGAAACACGCAAACCTCCAGGGTGAGTCAGGGAAGCGGTGGTGCTGGCTCCAGCACAGCTTGCAGCGAGCGAGTTGAGAATGGTTCTCAGCTCGCGATAGGCGAATATATTTGTCGGGATTATGACGGTCAAGCGAACTGTAGCATCTTTAGGCCGAGGAGGCGACCCCACTGACCCAGACTCTGCTCCCCTACCTGGTCGCCGCCGCAGCTCTGCTGCTCGCGGCGGGGCTCGCGCTATGGGCCACCGCCCTGCGGCGCCGCGTGGCGAGGAGCGAGCGGGAGCGCCGCCGCACGGCGGATGAGCTGAACCGCCGGCTGTCCGAGCTCTTCTCCCTCCAGGAGCTCGCCTACGTGCTCTCGGAGTCGCTGCAGCTCGACCGCATCGTGGAGCAGGTGGTGCGCTACGCGATGCGCTTCCTCGACGCCCGGGGCGCGCTGCTGGCGCTCGCGATCGAGCAGGAGAGCCAAACGCGCCAGCTGCGCGTGGCGGCGGCCGAAGGGACGCTCGTTCCGCTCAAGGGGCAGTGGATCCGCGGGGACGATCCCGGTCTCGTGGCCCGCTCCCTGGGGCGCGAGCGGCTCGAGCTGGTGCGCGACTCCGGGGACGCGCCCACGGAGCTGGTGAGCGGGGTGCAGGCCGAGTCGGCAGCGGCCGTGCCGCTACGCGCCCACGGCGTGGTGGTGGGAACGCTCGTCATCGCCGACCCGCGCGGCGGGGTGTTCAACCCCGAGGATCTCAGATTGCTCTCCACCGTGGCGAACCATGCGGCGGTCGCCCTCGCCAACGCCCGCTTCTTCGAGATGGTGCGGCACGCGAAGGAGCAGTGGGAGACGGCGTTCGACGCGCTGCACGAGGGGATCGCGGTGGTGGACGAGGGCGGCCGGGTGCTGCGTGCCAACCGCTCGCTCGCGCAGATGCTCGACCGGCCCGTGGCGGCCGTCGTGGGCGAGGAGCTGCTTCCCGCGCTCGTGGGCCAGGCCACGGAGAGCACCGAGCTGCTCGCCGCCGCCCGCCGCGGAGAGCAGGCGGCCGCGCTGGTCGCCCGCTCCGACCGGCTGCGCCGCACGCTGCGCCTCAACGCGTCCCGGATCGCGGGTGCCGGTCCGGACCGAAGCGTCGTCGTGCTCGTGGAGGACGTCACCGACCAGCAGGCGATGGAGTCGCAGCTGATCCAGAGCGAGAAGCTCGCCGCGGTGGGCCAGCTCGTGTCAGGCGTCGCGCACGAGCTCAACAACCCGCTGACCTCGATCGCCGGGCTGGCGGAGTTCCTGCTCGAGCAGCAGGAGCTGGGACCCAAGGACCGGGACCACCTGCAGGTGATCCACGAGCAGGCGGAGCGGGCGGGCCGGATCGTGCGGAACCTCCTGACCTTCGCACGCAAGGGTCCCGGCGAGCGGGCACGGGTCAACCTCAACGACGTCGTCCAGCGCACCCTGCTGCTGATGAGCTACGACCTGAAGCTCAAGGACATCCGGACCGAGAAGAACCTCGGATCCGGCATGCCGGACGTGGTCGGCGACCGCCACGCGCTGCAGCAGGTCGTGCTGAACCTGGTGACCAACGCGGCGCACGCCCTCGCAGGGAACGAGGCGGGCCGCCCGCGCACGATCCGCATCAACACCTGGTTCGACCAGCGCGTGCGGCTGCGGGTGGCGGACACGGGACCCGGGATCCCCGAGGAGGTGCTCCCGCACCTGTTCACGCCGTTCTTCACGACGAAGGAGCCGGGCCACGGAACCGGGCTGGGGCTGTCCATCACCTACTCGATCGTCGAAGCGCACGGCGGGCAGATCACGGTCGAGCGGCCCCCGGAAGGCGGTGCGGCCTTCCTGGTGGAGCTGCCCCCCGCCGGGGCCGATGTCCCGCAGCGTCACTCGGCCGAGGTGGAAGCGACCCCCCTGCCGCCCACCGCCAGGCGTACGATCCTGCTCGTGGACGACGATCCTGCCGTCCGCCGTATGATCAAGGCGTTGTTCGGCCGCGAGGGGCACACCGTGGAGGTGGCGCGCAATCCGGGGCAAGCCCTCGACCTCGCGCGCGCGCGCACGTACGACCTCATTCTCGCCGACGGCCAGGCGAGCGCGCGGGGGCGGCGGTTTGTCGAGGAGCTCGTAGAGGCGCGTCCCGACCTGCGGGACCGGATTCTCGTGGCCACCGGGGACGTGCGGCCGACGACGGAGGTGGCGCTGGGCCAGCTGGGCCTGCGCTACGTGCGCAAGCCCTTCAACCTGCGGGACCTGCGGGACGAGGCGGCACGCGTCTGGGCCGCCGCGGCGCTCTCGTAGGCCTGCGCGGGCCAACCGAACGCCGTCAGGCTCACGCCGCCGCCCGGCGCGAACTTCACCCCTTCCCGGAGCAGCAGCGCGCGCTGCAGCATGGCGCCGTGATCGCGCCCCCCGAGCGAGATCCGGCCCGCGGCGTTGATGACCCGCCACCACGGGACGTCGACGTCGCCGGGAAGCGCCGCCAGCGCCCACCCCACGGTGCGCGCCGCGCCCGGGTGCCCGGCCAGGCGGGCCACCACGCCGTAGGTGGCGACGCGGCCGCGCGGGATTCGCCGCACCACCTTGTAGACCCGGTGATAGAGCGGGTTCACGGCCGGACCGGGAAGCCGCGCCCGGCGAGGAAGGCCCGCGCCTCGCGGAGCGTGGTGCCGCGATAATGAAACAGCGTCGCGGCAAGCACCCCGTGAGCCCCCACGGCGAGCGCCGCGGCCAGGTGCTCGAGCGTCCCCGCCCCGCCTGAGGCGATCACGGGGATCCGCACCGCGCGCGCCACGGCCCCCGTGAGAGGCAGGTCGTAGCCGTGCTGGGTGCCGTCCGCATCCATCGACGTCAGGAGGATCTCCCCCGCGCCGAGCGACGCCAGGCGGCCGGCCCAGTCCACTGCTTCGAGCCCGGTGGGCTCACGACCGCCCCGCACCATGACCTCCCACCCTTCCCCCTTTCCCCTTCCTTCCCGGTCTTTCGCGTCCACGGCCGCCACCACGCACTGACGACCGAACTCGTCGGCGAGCCGGGTGACGAGCGACGGATCGCGCACCGCCGCGGTATTGACGGCGACCTTGTCGGCCCCCGCTCGGAGCACGGCGCGGGCGTCCGCGACGCTCCGGATCCCGCCGCCGACGGTGAAGGGGATGAACAGCGTGTCCGCCACGCGGCTCACCATGTCCAGCGTCGTGCCGCGCTCCTCGTGGCTCGCGCCGATGTCGAGAAACACGAGCTCGTCCGCGCCCTCGGCGTCGTAGCGGGCCGCCTGCTCGGCCGGATCGCCCGCGTCGCGCAGCTCCTGGAACCGCACCCCCTTCACGACCCGCCCCCCCGCCACGTCGAGGCACGGGATGAGGCGCCGCGCTAGCATACTCGCAACGCGTCGTCCAGCAAGTCCCCGCTGCCCGAGCCGAGCAGCGCCACGAGGTCCTCTATCGCGCGCCGCTCGCGGGGCCAGGCGAACCGGGCCGCCGCCTGCGCGGCCGGGAGCCACTCGGCCCGGTCGTGCTCCACCGAGAGCGCGGGCCGCGCCGCGGGATCGACGAAGGCAGCGAACACGGGCACGAGCGCGACGGCGTCTCGGTCGGGCAGGTAGAAACTCTCCACGCGGCTCACGTTGTAGAGCCGCACGGGCGAGAGCCCGGTCTCCTCGTGCACTTCCCGCAGCGCCGCCTGCACCGGCGTCTCGCCCGGCTCGATGGTACCGTGCACCGTCTCCCAGGAGCCCGGGGAGCGCCCGCGGCTACGGCGCAGCACGAGCACCTCGAGGGTCGGGCCCGTGCGCCGCAGCACGTAGGCGTCCACGAACGCGACGCGCAACTCCGTCATGGCGCCCAGCCGGCGAAGCCCTCGAGCAGCGCGAGGCCCGCCGCCTGCGACTTCTCCGGATGGAACTGGACGCCCAGCACCGCATCCCGGCCCACGATGGTGGCGAACGGCGCGCCGTACTCGGCGTCGGCGAGATCGGCGGCGGGCTCGACCCCGTCCGGACGGTAGCTGTGCACGTGATAAAAGAAGGCATCGCCGCCCGGGAACGCGCGGCGCAGCGCGGCATGGGCCCGGCCGCGCTCCGTCAGGGTCACCTTTGCCCAGCCGACGTGCGGCACCGGCAGGTCGGTCGCGAAGCGCCGCACCCGACCGGCGAGCAGGCCGAGGCCGGGCACGCCCGGGGCTTCGTCGCTCGACTCGAGGAACAGCTGCAGACCGAGACAGATGCCGAGTACCGGCCGGCCGCTCCGGGCGACCTCCCGCACGGCGTCCGCGAGCCCCGCCGCCACGAGCCGCCGCATGGCGGGAGCGAAGTTGCCGACGCCCGGCACCACGACGCGCGGGGCGCGGCGCACCGTCTCCGGGTCCGCCGTGACGGCGGCGTCGGCCTGCACCGCGCGCAGGCCGCGCAACACGCTCGGCACGTTGGAGGCGCCGTAGTCCACGACCGCGATCATCTACAGCGAGCCCTTCGTCGACGGCACGTCCGTCACGCGGGGGTCGAGCCCGGTCGCCGCTCCGAGCGCCCTGGCCGCCGCCTTGAACACCGCCTCCACGACGTGATGCGCGTTCTGCCCCCGCAACAAATCGACGTGCAGGGTCAGGCCGCCGTGCGTCGCGAGCGCGCGGAAGAACTCGGGCGTCAGCGCCACGTCGTAGTCGCCGAGCTTCTGCCACGTCGGCGGCTCCGCGTGGTAGGCGAGGAACGGGCGGCCGCTCACGTCCACGACCACGCGCGCCAGCGCCTCGTCGAGCGGCACCGTGGCGTCGCCGTAGCGCCGGATCCCGCGCCGCTCTCCCAGGGCCTGGGACAATGCCTGGCCGAGCACGATCCCCACGTCCTCCACGGTGTGATGCGCGTCCACGCGCAGGTCGCCCGCGGCGCGCACCTCCAGGTCGTAGAGAGCGTGCCGCGCCAGCGCCTCCAGCATATGGTCGAAGAACCCGATGCCGGTCTCGACGTGCGCCCGGCCCGAGCCGTCGAGGCTCACGCGCACCCGCACCTCGGTCTCGCTCGTCTTGCGGGTCGCTTCGCCCGTCCGGGTCATCCGAGGATCGCCGCGAGCGCCGCCGCCACCGCGTCCACGTCCTCGTGGGTGCCCGCAGTGATGCGGAGGCAGTTCTCGAGCCCCGGGCCGCCGCGAGACACATCGCGCACGACGATGCCGTGCTCTGCGGCCAGGCGGTGGAACACCTCCGTCCCGGGCCGGGCGAGGCAGCGGACCAGCACGAAATTGGCGGCGCTCGGGAAGGCCAGGAGCCCCGGAATGGCCCGCAGCCGCTGGCACAGGAGGTCCCGGCTCTCCCGCACCGCCCGCGTGCGCTCCTCGAGCAGCGGGGCCGCGTCGAGCGCCGCGTGGGCCGCGGCGAGCGTCAACCGGCTGACGTTGTAGGGGAGCTTCGCCTTCACGATCTCGGCCGCGACCGCGGGGTGCGCGAGCGCGTAACCGAAGCGCAGCCCGGCCAGCGACATGGCCTTGCTGAAGGTGCGCAGCACCACGAGCCGCGGCGCCCGCGCGAGCAGCGGGATCGCGGTCGGGCCCCCGAAGTCCTGGTACGCCTCGTCGAGCACGACGAGCGCCTCGGTCTCGGCGAGCAGCCGCTCCGCCGCGCCCTCCGGAAGCGGGGTGCCCGTGGGGTTGTTGGGCGAATTGACGACCACGACCGGCGCCCGGGTGTCGCGCACCGCCCGAATCAGCGCGGCGACGTCGAACTCGAAGGCCGGCGTGAGCGGGACGCCGACCTGGCGCCCTCCGTACACCGCCGCGAGCAGACCGTACAGCGTGAAGGTGGGGACCGGCGTGACGACCGGCGTCCCCTGCCCCACGGTCACGGCGAGTGTCGCCTGGATCAGCTCGTTCGATCCGTTGCCCACGAGCACCCCATCCGGCGTCCAGCCGTGCCGCCGGGCGATCCGCTCCAGCAGGTCGCCCGGGGTGTAGGGTGGATAGCGGTTCCAGGGAGCAGCGCGCGCGGCCGTCAGCACCGCGTCCTTCACGCCGTCCGGGGCGTCGAACGGGCTCTCGTTCTGGTTGAGCTTACGCGCCGCCGCGGGGGCCGTCAGCGTGTACGCCTGCTGCGCACGGACTTCGGGCTTGATGCGGGCCAGCGCGGCGGCGACCGCCGGGGAGTCCCGGAGGGCGGCCCCGGTGGGGGCCTCGGCGGCAGGCACGCGTGTCATGGGAAACGAAACTTAGCGGCGGCGGCCGAGGACCGCTTCGAGCCGCGCCGATAGCGCGCGAGCCCGGAACGGCTTCGTCAGGAAATCGTCGGCGCCGAGCTCGAACACCCGGACCTCGTTGTCCTCGTCGCCCTTGGCGGTCAGCACGATCACCGGGATGTCCGCCGTGGCGGGCCGCGACCGCAGGTGGGAGAGCACGCCGTAGCCGTCGAGGCCGGGCATGTTGAGGTCGAGGACGATGATGTCCGGCCCCACGCGGTCGATCTGGTCGAGCGCCTGCGCGCCGTCGCGCGCTTCCGCCACGATGTAGCCGTCCCGCTCCAGCAGCTCCTTGACCACCTTGCGGAGGCTGTCCTCGTCGTCCACGAGCAGCACCTTCCGCGCGGGGAGCCCGTGGGCACCTGAGACGCGAGGCGGCGCCGGCTCCTCCAGCAGCTCGAAGTGCTCGACCACCGGCTCGGCCGCCGGCGCCACGGGGCCGGCCGAGGGCGCGCCGCGCTGCAGCTCCACCGCGCCCGGCGAGCGCCGTGACGGCGCAGGCGCCACGGCGGCCGCGACGCCCCCCTCCTCTACCGGCACGTCCACCACGCGCGTCAGCTCGTCGATCGTGGACTCGCCCCGCAGCACGTGAGCGAGGCCGCTCTCCCACAGCGACTTCATCCCGGACCGCCGCCCCGCTTCGGCGATGTGGTCCGCCGTCTCCCCAGCGGCGATGCGGCGCTCCACCTCGGGCGTCACGGTGAGCACCTCGAGGATGGAGAAGCGGCCGCGGTAGCCCGTCATCGCGCAATCGGGACAGCCGGCGGCGCGATACAGCGGGGTCTCCTTCGGCAGCCACTTCTTCAACCGCTCGGCCGGCGCCTCCATCCACACCTGCTTGCACGTGGGGCACAGCTTCCGCATCAGCCGCTGGGCGATCACTCCGCGCAGCGCCGCCGCGATCTTGTAGGCCTCGACGCCGATGTCGACGAGGCGGGTCACCGCGTTCGCGGCATCGTTCGTGTGCAGCGTCGAGAGCACGAGGTGTCCGGTGAGCGACGCCTGCACCGCGATCTGCGCCGTCTCGCGATCGCGGATCTCGCCCACGAGCACGACGTTCGGGTCCTGCCGCAGGATCGACCGCAGCGCGGACGCGAACGTCAACCCGGCTTTCTCCTGCACCTGCACCTGCACGATCCCCGGCATGCGGTACTCCACCGGGTCCTCCACCGTCACGATGTTCACGCCCTCGCTCTTGATCTGGTTGATGCAGGAGTACAGCGTGGTCGTCTTGCCCGAGCCCGTTGGCCCGGTGACCAGGACGATGCCCTCGTGGTACTCGAGCAGCCGCTTGATGTGCTCGCTCTCGACCGGGTTGAGCCCCAGCGAGTCGAGCGACTTCACGGTGGCGCGCGAATCGAGCACCCGGATCACGACCTTCTCGCCCTGCGACGCGGGGAGCGTCGAGACGCGCAGGTCGATCGGTTGCCCGTTCACCGACACCCGGGCGCGGCCGTCCTGCGGCCGGAGGCGGTCCGCGATGTCGAGCTGCGACATGATCTTGATGCGCGAGATCAGGGGCAGCCCGGCCGCGCGCGGGATCTTCATCACCTGACGCAGCACGCCGTCGATGCGGTAGCGCACCGCGACTCCGCCCTCCTCCGGCTCGATGTGGATGTCGCTCGAGCGCGAGAGGATCCCCTCGGAGATGATCAGGTCCACGAGGCGGACGACCGGCCGTTGGCTCGCCTCCGCCTCGGACGCGACCAGCTCCTCGGGCTCCGTCTCCGGGTGCAGCACCAAGTCGGCCGAGCCCTCCATCCCCTGCAGCACCTTGTCGAGGGCCTTCTCCGGCCGGTACATCTCGTCCAGCTTCTCCGCGATGCGGGACGGAGCCGCCAGCAGCGAGCGGATCTCGCGCGCCGTCGCGAAGGCGAGCGCCTTCTCGGCGTCGAGGTCGAAGGGGTTCGCGGTGGCGACCTCGAGGAAGGAGTCGGTGATGCGAAGCGGCAGCACCCGGTAGCGACGCGCCAGCTGCTCCGGCACCCCCTCACGCACCTTGGGGTCGATGGTGGCGACATCGGCGAGCTTCAGCCGGAAGCGGGTGGAGAGGGCACTGAGGATCTGCTGGTCCGAGGCGATCTTCTCGGCGACGAGCGTTTCCCACAGCGTGCGCCCCGGCGTGGCCTTGGCCCGCAACTCGGCCAAGCGCTCGGCGCTCAGCACCCCCTCGAGGGAGTGCGCGAGCCATTCGTCGGGGAACGTCGGATCGGCCATCGGCTAGCCCGTCAAAGCTAGTCCGCAGGCCGCCGCCGTCACAAGATGCCCCACAGATCGCGGGTGACATCGAACGCAAGGCGGACCTGGCCGCTCTGGGCTCCCACGCCGGCCTCGAGGCGGAACACGCCGAGCCACTCGAGCGCCAGCCCGAGCGTGGTGCGCGCGCCCGGCGTCGCCGCCCAGGGCGTCCCCGCGACGGGCCGGTCGGCCCAGCCGGTCGCGACGTACGGCGCGACGGTCACGCGATTGGGCGAGCGCGCCCACGAGCCCAGCGCGATCGAGCCGGAGGGCAGGGGCACGCGCCATTCGACGTGGAGCAACGCCATGCGGCGGCCGCCCCACGCGCGGAATGCTTCACCGAGCAGCGTGCCGCGACCGCCGAGCACGAACGCGCGATGCGGCGGCAGCGCCGCGCTGGCGAGGCCGAGCTGGGCGCGCGCAAGCAGCCGCGTGGACCACAGCGGCACGAGCGCACGCCCGCCGGCCGTGGCCCGCGCATACGTCCTTCCGGACCCGTCGAGCCGCCCGCCTTCCAGCGCGGCCTCGAGGGCGAGGTCGCGCCGCACGGCGAACCCCTCGCTCTGGCGCCGCACGCCGACGCGCACCAGGTCCACGCTGGGGCCGCCGAGCGGCGGGTTGGGGCGGAAGCTGCCCGTGGCCGGCGCCGTGGCGACGGCGAGCGAGGCGACGGCGTCGCGGCTCAGCGTCGCGCTCCACTCACCGCGCGTGCCGAGACGCCGGTGGTAGGCGAGCCGCGCGCCGGTCGCGAGGTAGTAGTCCCCGTAGTCGTCGCCCAGCTCCTGGGACGCGAAGGAGTTGAGCACCGGGGCGATGACCGGTTGGTCGGCCACGTCGCGCACGGCGCGATACACGCTCGCCTCGAGCGTCACCCGCCCGCGGCGCTCCGTTACCGTGACCTCGCCCTTGGGCCGGTCATCGGACGTGCCGTAGCTCGCGAGCGAGCGCAGCTCGCGCGCCTCCCCGCCGCCGCGCCACACGAACCCCGCGCCCACGGCCAGCCCCTCGACCCGGTTCGCGTGCACCACGTCGGAGAGCCCGCGCACGCCCAGGCGGCGGGGCGGCAGCCCCGAGAGCGCGCGCCGACCCGCGATCTCCTGCACCTCGGCGCGCACGCGCTCGAGGTCGCCCCGCCGCACCGGCTCGGCCACCGCCTGCACCGCCGCGTCGAGCGGCTCGGTCCAGGGGAACGAGTCGCGCTCCGCCTTGGGGACCGCCGTGATCTCCTCGCCCGCGAACCAGCTCGTCGCCAGGCCCAGGTTCAACGCGTAGCCGTCGATCTCCCACCGGCCCCGGATGATCCCGCGCGCCGGCATGTCGAGCCAGGCCGCGCGGCGCCGGATCTCGACCTCCTGGCGGAACGGCAGCCAGAAGCGGCCTTCCCACAGCGCGTTGTCGAGCGCGATGCTCACGTCCTCGAGCGAGGGATCGAGGTAAGCGCGCGGAGTGAAGTTGAAGGCCATGCGGACGAGGTCGGCCGTTCCCGCGTCGAGGTACAGCGTCCCCACGATGCGGGGCGCGTCGTAGCTCTTGGGCCGCACCGCGAGGCCCACGACCCGCACCTCGCGCTGCGGGAAGGCGATGATCGTGCTGTCGCCGAGCGCGTAGTCGTACAAGTCGGGGCCCACCGGGGCGAGGGGATGCGGGACGTCCCGCACCTCGTCCCCCTCGCCCAGCCGCATCGCGGCACCGAAGTTGTTCTGGATGATGCCCAGGTGGTCGCGGTGGTAGCTGATGTCGGTGGGGAGCTCGGCCCGGTCGCGCCAGCCGACGATGCGTTGCTTGCTGAGTCCCGGCGCCTTCCAGTACACTTCCAGCTCCAGCTGGTCGGCCTTGATGAGGCGCGGCGGCTCGGTCAGCCCCTCGCCGAACTGTCCGAGGAAAAAGAGGAACCCGTGGGCCTGGGCCTTGTAATCGCGCAGCGCAGTGTCCGCCGCGGCCCGGCTGCGCCGCTGGATCGCGCGGCGGGCCAGCGCGAGCGCCGCCGCGTCGTTCCAGTCCTGCGCGGGGAGCGCGGCAGGCGCGCCGAGCAGAACGACGGCCCAGGTCCACGCGACCGCGACGGACGGAGCTCGGGTCGTTCGCATCCCCCTCGTGTACCCCGCAGGCCGCGGTTCCGGCCCGCGGCACGGCATGCCTGACCGTCGCGCCGAGTTTCTCGCCCGCAGCGAGCGGGGCGGCGTGGTCGTGCCGCTCACGCGCGAGGTCGTGCTCGACGCCGACACGCCGCTCGCCGCGTTCGCCAAGGTCGCACGGCCGCCCTTCGCGTTCCTGCTCGAGTCGCTCGTCGGGGGGGAGCGGTGGGCGCGCTACACCTTCCTGGGAACCGAGCCCCGGGAGGTGTGGCGCTACCGCGACCGGCGCGTGGAGCGCTGGACGCGGGAGACCGCGTGGCGGCCGGCTGGCGAGACGGACGACCCGATCGGCCACCTCGCCCGGCGCCTGCGCGAGCTCCCCGGTGTCGACGTCCCCGGCTTGCCACGCTTCACGGGCGGCGCCGTGGGCTACCTCGGTTACGAGCTCGTGCGCACCATCGAGCGCCTGCCGCGGCCGCCCGCCGACTCGCTCGGCCTGCCGGACGCGATGGTGATGATCGCCGACACGCTCGTCATACTCGACAACCTGTTCGGCCGCGCGATCGTGGTGGCGAACGTCGAGGTCCCGCGTGGGGCCTCGAGCGGCGAGCGTCTG
>WNGR01007348.1_pt1 | contig 20213 bp, 13 predicted proteins | sample 5407581 | NCBI WGS metagenome assembly WNGR01 (sample SAMN13153383, study PRJNA577476) | soil metagenome | isolation source: 80 cm soil or saprolite under Garry oak tree replicate 2 | place: USA:California | collected 2016-06-15 | reverse complement strand
CTCGCCGCAATTGGAATGGTTCTTGGCGCGGGCTGGGCAGGCGCGCGGGCGATGACGGCGTCTTCGGGTCCTGGCATTTCGCTGATGGCAGAGTTCGCGGGACTTGGTTACTATGCCGAGATTCCCGGCGTTATCTTCGACATTCAACGTACGGGACCTTCCACCGGAATGCCGACCCGGACGTCGCAGGCCGACCTTACTTTTATCGCGGGGCTTTCGCATGGCGATACGAAACACGTCATGTTGTTCCCGGGAACAGTGAAAGAATGCTACGACTTCGGCATGGGGGCCTTTGACCTGGCGGAGCAGTTGCAGACACCGATTTTCGTTCTCTCGGACCTCGATCTGGGCATGAACAACTGGATGTCAGAGCCGTTTGAGTACCCGGAGAAACCACTCAATCGTGGCAAAGTGCTCGACGCGAAGCAACTTGGAGAGCTTGGCGGATTTGCGCGTTACAAGGATGTCGATGGCGATGGCATCCCCTATCGCACGCTGCCGGGAACAGATCATCCCGCTGCCGCGTACTTTACCCGGGGCTCCGGTCACAACGAGAAAGCACTATACACGGAACGTCCCGACGACTACGAGAACAACATGTTGCGGCTTGCCCGCAAGTTCGAGACTGCAAAGACACTGGTTCCAAAGCCCATACTGCAAGGCGACGGCAAGGAAAAAGTCGGCATCATTGCATTTGGGACCAGCCATTGGGCGGTCATCGAGAGTCGCGACCAACTGCAACGCGAAAATGAGATTGCGACTGATTATCTTCGCATCCGCGCGTTCCCGTTTACGCAGGAGGTACACGACTTTGTCGCCAAGCATGATCGCATCTACGTGGTAGAACAGAACCGCGATTCGCAGATGTTGAATCTTCTGAAGATCGATCTCAATCCGGTCGATGTGGTCAAGCTGCATTCGGTCCTGCACTTTAACGGACTGCCTATCGACGCACGCACCGTTACCGGCGCCATTGCCTCACAAGAAGGAGCACGCAAGTAGTCATGTCGACCTCACCAGTTACACCCAAGCCAATCAAGACGAATCGGATCGGACTCCAGGTTCTGGATTACCGTGGCGGCAAGACGACACTTTGCGCCGGTTGTGGACATAACGCGATCTCCGAGCGCATCACCGAAGCTTTTTATGAGATGGGAATCGCACCCGAGCGCGTGATGAAGATGAGCGGCATCGGTTGCTCTTCAAAGTCGCCGGCGTACTTCATGTCCCGCTCGTTCAGCTTCAACTCGGTGCACGGCCGCATGCCCTCGGTTGCCACCGGCGCTCTGCTCGCGAACAGAACAATGCGGTCCATTGGTATTAGCGGCGACGGAGACACGGCATCGATTGGGATGGGTCAGTTCATTCATCTGCTGCGCCGTAATATTCCCATGATTTACATCATCGAGGACAACGGCGTGTATGGCTTGACCAAAGGCCAGTTTTCCGCAACCGCCGATATTGGTTCGAAACTGAAGACCGGCGTCGTGAATGATCTGCCCGCGATCGATATTTGCGCGCTCGCCATTCAGATGGGAGCAACGTTTGTCGGACGCTCTTTTTCCGGAGATAAGAAGCAGCTCTCAACCATGCTGAAGGCCGCGCTCTCTCACCAGGGAACGGTCCTTCTGGATGTGATCTCTCCCTGCGTTACGTTCAACGATCATGAAGGATCGACCAAGAGCTATAAGTTTATGCAGGAGCATGAAGAAGCGGTCAGTGAGATTGGGTTCGTCCCCTACTTCGACGATATTGCCGTCGAGTACGATGCCAATTCGACCATCGATGTCCAACTGCACGACGGATCGCACATGAGACTGCGTAAACTACACGAGGACTACGATCCGACGGACAAAGTCAACGCCGTTAAAATGCTGATAGACCTGCACGATAAGGGAGAAGTGTTGACGGGCGTGTTCTATGTCGATACGCAGAAGCCTGACTTTACCGCGCTGCTCAACATGGTCGACGAACCTCTCGCCACATTGCCGCAGGAGCGTACACGTCCAGGCCGCGAGGTCCTGACCGCGATCATGGAGACGCATAGCTAGGGAGGTCCCATAAATGGCATCGAAGATGTCGTGGGTTCGATTCTAGCCAGCCAGTCGTGCAGGATTCCGCAACGGGCTCAAAATCCGTTGAGTCTGAGCGGTTACCGATGAGTTCGAACTTTACAGCCCTGAGCGACTCCAATGGTTCTGGAAGGCTGGCGGCGATTGGGTCCCCGACCTCGACAATGGAGGAACGGGGATGATGGCGTTGCAACTGATGCTGATGCAGACGGACGGCAAGCGCATCGACCTGTTGCCGGCGTGGCCGAAAGCCTGGACTTCCGATTTCAAGCTGCACGCGCCGTATCAAACCACCGTCGAGGGGCACGTCGCGAATGGAAAGATCACAGGTTTGCGCGTAACTCCCAATTCCAGGGCAAAGGGCTTTGCGATTGTTGGAAAGGGGAGCCGCGTCGATTCACATTGAGACAAGCCTCTATTTGGTGTTTCGCGCTTGTTCCGTCACCAGGACGATGCTCCATGGAGCCACAGTTCTTTTGATTTCCAGAACGCCGTCGCTGTTCACTTTCACCGTTTCTTTCCGCGTGCCCCACGCGGCCTTCAGAAGCGATTGTGTCTGTTCCTGCGTGGGTGGATCCGGCTTGCCCATCTTTTCCCACGCTGAGATCGCATTGCCGTGTGTACGATCAAGCGTCTCAACAAGAAAGGATGCGGACGAGGGCAAATGATCGATATGAAGAAGCAAGTCGCGCCCACTTCCGGTTGCGTCGATAGCGTCGGCTTCGGCCAGAGTCTTGGAGACGGGAAGGGAAACCTTCACCTCTGGCGGATAGTTGTAAATCAGCGCTGCGACGAGATGGGTCTTGGTGTGACTCGTAACAATACCGCCCGTGGTTTGCGCGATCGTCCTGTCTCCCAGCGCATTCATCATCCGGTAGCCATGGTAGGCCGCTTTTGGGATTTCCTGGTAGTTGATGAGCCCGAAACCGCCGTGAAAGACCTCGTCCGTCTTGCGGTTTTCCTCGAACACATCGGTGAATGTCCAATAGGAAAGGGAATCGACCAGGCCGATCGACTCGATGTTAGTCTTCACGACAAACGCCGCGGCCGCCAACGAGTCGTGGGCGTGGTCAACAGGAGATGGGCTCGAATTCCATTCGGTCAGTTGAATCTCCGCCTTGGGATATTGGCTGTGGTCTACCATCTGGCGCAAGGTCCTCAAATCGTCCCGGGTCGAATCGATACTGCGTCGTAAGTGCTGCCGCTCCGAAGACCCGGGTTCATCGATCGCGAAGTCCTGCGGATAGGGGTGGGTTGACAGAAAATCTACGGGCAGGTGGTTCGAACTGGAGTAACTCAGAAAAGCATCGACCCAAACCGGTTTCCATGGAATGGTCATAGGATCAAATGGCTTCCCGCTCGCACGAGCTGCCGCGACCGCGGCGCCATCGAGATTGAAGTTGCTTGTTGCCGGGCCCCCGACTTTCAGCTGGGGGTCAACTGCCTTCACGGTTTCAGCCGTAAGCTTGTAAAGCTCGAAGTATTGTGCCTGGGTTCCGTCGCGGAAGAAGGATGGCAGGTTAGGCTCGTTCCAAACCTCGAAGTACCATGTCCTCACTTCCTCCACACCATAGCGATCTATAAAGTGTTGGACGGTATGCTTCACGAGCTCAGCCCAGCGTGCATTGTCGGTCGGTGGACTTCCGTTGGCATGCCACCAGAACGTAGTGTTTTTTACGGTAGCCAGCTCCCCAGGGACGAATCCCAACTCGACAAAGGGTTTCACTCCCTTTGCCAGCATCCGGTCGAAGACGTCGTCGACATACTGATAGTTGTAAACAGGTTGGCCGCCAGGATCTTCGCGATAGACAAACATGTCGTCATGGAAGAGCCCATGGAAGCGGACATATTGGAAGCCCGCATCGCGATGGGCCATCTCCAGCTCTTCCTGCCATGTCGCGCGCAATGCTTCATTCGCTCGGCCGGCCCCTACTACCTTGCTCCAGAAATGAACGAGAGGTTGCCCCTCTTGCCGAGCATCCGCGGAGAGGCTGATCTCTTGAGCCGGGCATGCCGCCTGTATACCTACCGCGCAAAGCACCACGGCAGGCCAGAAGTAGCTTCTCACTCCACCCCATGAAGAACCGGGGGTGTTCCTATAGTTATCAGCCAGCGTCATCGGTTACAACCTTCTCTTTAGTTTGTCCGGTTGAGGACAGAATGACAAGTGACCGGCTCACTTGGTTCTGCGCAAAATCACGCGGCGTTCGACGTTATCTTCGATCTAACGCGCAAGCCCCCGAGGTTTCCCGCTTTCTGGGACCGCAGGCACAATAATATGTTGGATTAGAACAACGGAGGCAAGGCAAGAATGGACTTCAGGAGATTTGAAGCGGACCATTGGCCGGGAGATCGTCCTCTTGCCAGCGTTGCCGAAGAACTCGAATGCGAAGTTCAAGCTCCATGCGCCGCACGATAGACAATCTGCATTTCCCGTTTCCGCTCACATGTGACCGGAAATCTGGGCGATCCGGTCACTACATACCCTTCGTTAACGTCCGGACAACCTTGACCGGGGTCTCGTCCCGTATCTCCACTACGAGCCTTTTGCCTGACGAAGCCGCCGCCTGGGCGAGTGCAGTGAGGGACAAGGACGACGACTTCGGATCCAGAAGTCCACCCAACATCGATTGGTTAAACATTTCGTACCTCCGTTCGTGTTCCGAGTGCCTTCTCACGTACAACCGTGTTTTACGGTTTCGGCGGGGGATTGCCTAAGATGCGCCACCGTGGTCGCGCCAACGGGCGAGCTGGACGAAAGTGGCTCTTAGACCCGACTTGGATTGAAGCTATAGGGCCGAGGGGAAAGATTGCAACGTTTCCGTGAGTTGTAACGTAGACAGTACGTTATTGAAAACAAGTGCTTAGTATGTGCGGATCGAGGTCACGGTATGTACTTGACGTAACGCACCCGCGACCCCACGCGCAAAGCCATTCGGCCTGTCTCAGAACCAGAGTGCTAAAATTGAGTCGCTCAAAAATACCGTATGCAACTCAGTACCATTAACGATGCGCGCGCAGTAGAGGTCGCGGGGGCTGACGGAAAACCGTGGGACGTTGCCTCCCTTGAGCAGCATCTTCGAGAAGTGCTGGAGGGAGACGCCTTCAAAGGCAGTCACCGGAGTGGAAAGTTTCTGAATTACGTGGTCCATCGGGCGATGGCCGCGGATTTTGATGCGCTGAAGGAAAGAGCGATCGGCATCGAGGTTTTTGGGCGGCCGCCAGGCTACGACACGAACGCCGACGCGATTGTTCGGGTAACCGCGAGCGACGTCCGCAAGCGCCTGTCACACCACTACGGACGTCCTGGCATGGCGGCGGAGTATCGCATCAGCATGCCGGCCGGGTCCTACATTCCGCAATTTGTCCGCGAACCACGCATTCACCCCGAACAACAGTTGCTCTCTGCAGTCAGTGTCCGCAGCCCGGGAGCGGGTTTGGTGGCACCACCAAGTCCCCGGCGTCAAGTGGACCTCGTTCGTTTTATGCTTGCGGCAGTATTGATCTCGGCGCTTAGTTTTGCCACCTTCGTTGTGGCTTGGAACCACGTCCATCGCCCCGAAAGCCTTTCCGTGCTTCCGTGGTCTGCCATCTTTGGTTCGTCGCGGGTGACGCAAATTATCACGAGTGACCCTAACATTGCGGAGATCCAGGGCTTCACGGGAGGACAGATATCTCTTTCGGACTATGCCAATCACCGCTATATTCCTGACCCTAGCCGTCTGACCCCGGAGCAACTCCGTTTTTCCACTGTCATTCTCCGGGGAGACAAGGCGTCCGTGGTAGACACGCCCATAGCGATGGCGGTGGCCCAACTGGCGCAGACCACTTCCTCGAAGGTCACGGTTCGGGGAGCCAGAAGTGTTCAGTTCTCGGATATGAAGTCGGACGCAAACTATATTTTATTTGGCAGCCCCAGAACGAACCCTTGGTCGAATCTTTACAACGACCGTCTCGACTTCAGGTTTGAGTACGACCCGAAGACCGGCAAGGAAGTAATCCGTAACGTTCATCCTCAGCCTGGAGAACCTCCAGCCTATATCGAGACCGCACCGGGGTGGGCCACAGGACAGTCCTATGCGATCGTTGCGTTTCTCAAGAACCTGGAGGAAAGCGGGCAGGTTCTCTTCATCGCCGGACAAACTGCGGAGGGAACGGAAGCGGCTGGGAAGCTCGTCACCGACCTTCCCCGATTGGACGCGACGTTGAAAAAATGTGGTGTCCGGGCTTCGGGGTCGGAGCACTTTGAGGTTTTGGTACGACTTAATACTTTGGCCGGTTCTTCCAGTGACGTCGATACAGTGAATTGCCGTGCGTTTTAGGCCTGCCTATGATCGGGCGATGGTCGTTAGTGCGTTACCAGGCGCTGCTAACGTTGAGCTGGCGACGGAATGATTCTTCTGGAGTAGCCGCCACACCGGAATAAGCTCCTGAAAGTCCTCGGCATGTGCCACGGACACTTATAATTTCATCTGCAGCCAGACAATCGCGTTGAATATGATGGGCACCCGAGAAGCTACCGCGCACCAAATCCTGACAAAGCGTTCATTAGAGGAAATCATCGAGTGAAGCAAAAGTCGTCGATGCCCACCGTAGCTGATGTCGCACGACTTGCCGGCGTCGGTGCGATCACCGTGTCCCGAGCGGTCAACGAGACGAGCTATGTCAGTGAAGAGAAAAAGAAACGGATCCGCGATGCGATCAAGAAGCTTGGGTATCGGCCGAATCAGGCCGCAAGGGTACTCAAGGGCAATCGCGCCAAAATGATTGGGCTGATTATTCCGGATCTTGCGGATCTCTTTTTCGGAAAGTGCGCGGCAGCGATCGAAGAGTATGCGTCTTTGCACGGCTACATGACGCTGATCGTTGCCTCCAATCGGAACCATGAATTGCAGGAGAACGAGGTCGCGATGATGATCGGGCAGAACGTGGCTGGTCTTATTGTCGTGCCTTCGCTGCCGAGCGAGAGTCTGCGCCAGTTGTCGGCGACGGATGTACCGATCGTCGCTTTTGACCGTCCTTTGGAAGGCGCCATTGCCGACGAGGTTGTCGTGGAGAATCTTGGAGGCGCCCAGATGGCAGTCAACCACCTCATCGAGCACGGGCACAAGCGAATTGCTTGTGTTGGATACGATAAAAGCTCGTACGCGATTGGGCATCGCATCCTTGGCTACACCGAAGCGATGTGGGCGCGCCGGCTGAAGCCCGAAGTGTACGACGAGGTCGAGACTCTCGAGGACACGTTGAAACTGGCGCGCCGCTGGAAGAAGATTAAGGACCATCCGACCGCCATTTTCTCGCTTAATAATGTTTCTACGAGGCATCTTCTGTGGGCGCTGCGCGAGGTCGACTTAGCTATCCCGCAGAAGATCGCTCTAATCGGGTTCGACGATCTGGAGTTAGCGGCACTTCTTTCCCCACCGTTGACCGTGATCCGTCAGCCCGCTGCCAATCTTGGCGTTCAAGCCTCGAAGTTGCTTTTTGAACGGATCGCGGCTGCGAAGCATCCGGAAGGCGGTTTCGGCATCAAGCTGGTGCTTCCGGTGGAGTTTGTCATTCGAGAATCTTGCGGATGCCCTCCAGCCAAACAGGCTAAGAATTGATGACGGCTTCCATTTTCATATCCAATTTTTGCGCTTACTTGCGTTGAGCAACCAGACTCTTGATCTGCGATGGATGGAGATCGGCGGTTCCAATTCTCCCGCCGATGTCACGCACTGCTACCCAGACGGTCTTGGCATTGGGCGGGATCGCCAGACGTAACAGGAGGTTCGTGTAGCCCGTCGCGGCCGGTTGGTTGGGGATTGATCGGTGGAACGATATGGTTGCGTTGCCATCCCCGTAGTAATTCTATAGGATTGTGGTCGCATGTTGGTTGGAAGGCTTGAGATGGCACTACGTCCAGGACTTCCCAGGGGGTCATGTGTCTGGTTTTTTGAGGGCTGCGACGGTCGCGATTCTGTCGGCGTTCCTTGCGAACGCACAACCCGACGCCATTGGTCAGGATATGCGGGCCAAGGTATTGGTGGGCTACCAAGGATGGTTTCGCTGTCCGGGGGATGGATCGCCACGCAACAACTGGAGTCACTGGTCGCGAGGAGTCCCGTCTCCGGAGACGCTGTCGATTGATCTCTACCCTGATGTCAGCGAACTGAGCGGCCGCTCGCGATGCGCATTGCCAGGTATGACTATCGGCGGGAAGCAGGCATATGTTTTCTCCTCCTTCGCGCGAGGGACCGTCGAAAAGCATTTCGAGTGGATGGAGACCTACGGGATCGACGGCGCGCTGCTGCAGCGATTCGTTGGGGAAATTGCACCATCACGTGCCGAAGGCGACGTAGTGCTGCGTAACGTGATGGCTAGTGCGCAGGACCACAGCAGAGTGTTCGCCGTGGAATACGATTTGAGCGGAAGCCACGCGGACACGGTACTCCAGCAATTGCAGGACGATTGGATTTACTTGACCGAATCCGTGGGGGTTACGAAGAGTCCGGCCTATCTCAAACTCGACGGGCAACCGGTGGTCTCGCTTTGGGGGCTCGGTCTTGCCGGCACGGGAAGTCACATCGTGGACCCAAAGTTGGCATTGGCGATCATACAGTGGTTTCACGAGATCGCTCATGTCAAGGTTATGGGCGGCACGCCGTCGGGATGGGGATCCCTGAGTGGCGACAGCGTGACGGATCCAGAGTGGGCGGGTGTCTACGCACAGCTCGATATCGTCCAGCCATGGACTGTAGGACGATATGCCACGCTGGATCAAGCGGACACTTGGAAGCGCACACACTTGGTCCCCGACGTCGCCCTCGCCAAGAAGAACCATCAACTTTATATGCCGGTCATCTTCCCAGGGTTTTCGTGGCACAACCTCAACCGCGACAAACCTGAGAACCAGATTCCAAGGCTCGGCGGGGAATTCCTATGGCGACAGGCCTATAACGCCCGAATGAGTGGAGCCTCGATCGTCAAGATTGCCATGTTTGATGAAGTCAATGAAGGCACCGCAATCTTGAAGGCTGCCCCTTCGAGGGCAGGTGCACCCGCGCAGGGGTATTGGCTGACTCTGGATGCTGACGGAGACAAGCTGCCGACCGATTGGTACCTTCGTCTGGCCGGAGAAATCGGCCGAATGTTCCGTGATGAAGTACATCCCTCGGCCATGGTTCCGAAACACCCAGGACCCACGTGGCGGTGAGTTCCTTAGCCGGGCGCGCGCACATTCCCAGGTACGACCAATCGACCTTCCTCGGGCACTGGTTGAAGGTACGAGATAAAGGAGACGGTCATCGCGTATTGGGCCCGCCTGGACACCCACACGACGCGCGAACGATGAATTCAACGGGCAATACCATCTTGACTCCCGTCCGCTCTTGATTGCCTTCCGCGTTTTCGATGTGATGGAATAAGAGTTTGGCTGCCTGGGTCCCCAGAACTTGCGCCGGCTGCCGTATTGCGGTCAGCGGCGGAGACAGCAGCGGCGCAAGAGAGAAGTCGTCGAACCCGATAATAGCCATCTCGTCCGGGATCTTGATACCTGACTCTTTCAGCGCATGCAGGACGCGCAGGGTCGTGACATTGTTCAAAGAAAACACAGCGGAGGGCCCGTCGTTCGCTCGCATCCAAGAGTGGACGATTTTGCCTACCGCCTCAGGCGTCGAGACGTCATCGTAGAGAGCAGGCTTCAGCCCGGCCTGCTTCAGGACGTTTGTGTAGCCCAGAATTCGCTGGCCGATTGAGTAATAGTTCCTGTCATAGCCGATACAGGCAATCTTCCGGTGGCCATGCCATACGAGGTGCTCGACGGCCGTCTGGGCTCCTCCAAGGTTATCGACGACGACCTCATCGGCGACCAGACCCTCCAAGGGCCGGTCGAGCGCTACAATCGGTATGCCGTTCGACGTGAGCAGTTGCAATCGATCATTCGGAAGGGACGGGACAATCACCAGGCCTGCAATGTTTTGACCCATCATCATGTCCACTTCATTCTTCTCGACCTCCGCGTTCCGCTGCGACGCGACAATCAAGGTCATATAGCCACGCCCGAACGCGAACTCTTCTGCCGCCGCGGCACACATCCCGAAGAACGGATCCGATAGATCAGGGACGATCAGCCCGATCATTCGCGCCCGATGTCCTTTCAGGACCCGTGCCGCTTGATTCGGGCGATAACCAAGCTTCTTTATCGCCGCGTTGATCCGTTTCCGTTTTTCATGGCTCACATATCGATTGCCATTGACAACCCGGGACACGGTGATAGCTCCGACGCCGGCGAGGTGTGCAACGTCAGCCACGGTGGGGGGCGAACTTTGTGTAGAGACCCTTTTCTCTTTCAACCGAGACCCTTTCGCGCCGGGACGATCAAGAATCAGGCGCCCTCGTCTGCCCCCTTCCCACATCCAGGACTTTGCTCCGAGACAACCGGGGAAGAAACCAATCGATTCAAGAGTGTATTCTAGTAGTGGTAGCGATGTCATATAATTACGCTTGCCTGAGTGTTTCCGCTCGGGTTTGATGATTCCATCGCGATGAGGTGACAAAGTGGAGCTGTACTCGATCGGTGTTGATCTTGGGGGGACCAATCTCAGGGTGGCGTCCTTTGACCCCAATTGGGGACTAAGAGACTCTGTCGAGCTGTTGACTCGACGCCACGCGGGACGCGACGCGGTTATTGCGGACCTTTGCGATGCCGTTGAATCATTGATCCGGAAGTTCGGAGGACGGCAGGAGTGCGTTGGGATCGGAGTAGCGACGCCAGGCCCTATGGAGTTGCCTGAGGGACGACTTCTCGATCCTCCCAATCTGCCGGGCTGGGAGAATTTTGAGTTGCGGCGGGAACTCGAAAAAAGACTCAAGGAGAGAGTGGTCGTGGAGAACGACGCCAATGTTGCGGCATTGGCAGAGTGCTTGCTGGGACAAGGCAAGGAACTCAAGTTCAGTTCATTATGCATGTTGACTCTGGGAACCGGTGTCGGCAGCGGCATCATATTGAACGGCCAGATATGGCATGGAATGAATGGTATGGCCGGCGAGTCCGGACACGTATCGGTCGATCCGCAGGGTCCAATGTGTGCCTGTGGCACGCGGGGTTGTTTGGAACTGTCGGCCTCTGCGACAGGCCTTGTCCGCCAAGCCCGGGAGCATATAGCTCTCCATCCCGGCTGCGCTCTTGCAGCGAAGCTGCGCGAGAAACCTAACTTTACGGCGACGGATCTGTCCACTCTTGCGAACGAGGGCGATCGCAACGCGATTCAAATCTTCGAGACGCAAGGTAAAGCTCTCGGCCGAGGGCTTGCGGTTCTCGTTAACTCATTGAATCTTCCGTTGTATGTTCTTGGGGGAGGGGTGACGGCAGCTTGGGAGCTGTTTGCCCCAAAGATGTTTGACGAACTGAGTCAGGGAAGTTCCATGTCATGCCCGCCAAGCTGGGTTCGAACTCCGGCATTTTGGGCGCCTGTCTGGTGCCGTTCGGCGCGGATGGGGCCTCGCCGGAGACATGGATGTCGACCTGTGATCAAAGCCGATTCATTGAAGCGTGATTGCCAGCCGCTTCCGGGGCGTGCTTAGGCGCTCATAGCTGTGTTCGAATTGCAATTGCCACCCGCCGCACCCAAAAATATTGCTTGACACTCGTCGTGCCGAGAGCGTAATTTTGCAACGATCGAGATGACAGCGCTACCATACATATCTATTTTTGTCTTAAGAGCCGCGTCTTCTTGAATGCAAGCAAAATTGAAAACGCTGCTTCCCGTCTGGGAAGAAAAGCTATCCGATAGGAGTTGCAAGGTGACTATTTCAAAGAGCGCGACGTTCGAAGTGATGATGACGGGTTTTGCCCGGCGTATGAGAAGAAACCTACTCGCGGGGTTTGTGTTCGTCTTTGCTTCAGCCGCACTGCTAAGCCTTTCGGCGACGGCTTGGGCTCAAACGGGCCAGGGCATCATATCCGGCATTGTGTCGGATTCGTCTGGAGCCAGCATTCCTAAGGCGACCGTTGCCATTCGGAACACGGACACCGGAGTGGTCATTAATGTGACGACAAACGGTACTGGCTACTATGAGATCCGCGACCTGAACCCTGGTAACTACGAGGTATCCGTTACCGTAGCCGGTTTCGACAAGACGGTTCACTCCGGCATTGTCTTGCTGGCCGACGGACATCCGAGCGTCGATATGGCTCTGAAGGTCGGAAAATCCGACCAGACCGTGGTCGTATATGGTGACAATCCTCTGATCGATACTCAATCGGTGGGGGTCGGGCAGGTTCTCACCTCCGAGGAGATGTCGGCGCTGCCCAACGGACAGGCTGCTATCTGGCTCGCCATGCTGTCACCCGGCGTGCAGTCGAATTATGCCCAAAACTATCAACTGGGTGGAGCCGATCCGAGCTGGAACGGAGCTGGACCGCAGTTTGGCTCCTATGGGCGCATCGGCGCCAACGAATTCAGCCTCGATGGCGCTCCCAATGTGGGAAATCAGAGAGGGCAGGCACTCAACCTCTCGCCCGAAGAAACAGGGCAGACGAGCGTGAATATCACGCAATTCGATGCTGCTGTCGGCCACACCTTCGGCATCTACATAACGCAAACCACCAAAGCCGGCACCAATGATTTACATGGAGGCATCCGGTATCGGAGGTACGACCTTCGCCAGTTCGGAATGCAGCACTTCCAGCGAACCCAGTACCTTTATCACCTGGGGCTCGATAACTGTAGTGCAAACCCTCAGTCGGCTGCTTGCCAGAAGGATCAGGCTAACTTTGGGTGGCCGGGAACTCACCTGAATTTCGGCGATGCCTCGATCGGCGGGCCAGTGTTCATTCCCAAGCTCTTCGATGGCCGCAATCGCCTCTTCTTCTTCGTCGGAGTCGAACTTGAGGCTCCGAACAATGCCAATTCGAACACGTATACGGTCCCTACTGCTCAACAGAAAAAGGGGGACTTCACTGACTTGAATCCTGCGCCGGGACCCCAATCAGCCGCAGTTGCTCCTTACTTTGCAAAAGCCGGCTGTCCGAATGCGCCTTTCTACGGGCAGTATCAAATTTATAATCCATACTCTGCGTATGTTGATTCCAAAGGCGTTACACGTCGGCTGCCTTTCTGCGGAAATGTTATTCCTCAGAGCATGATCTCGACGCTGCCGCTGGTGCAGATCGTCAATTCGGCTCTTCCGGATCCTGACACCCCCACCTCGCCCGGTTCCTTCAGCCAAAACTACCTGTACGAGCCCGCGGCGTACAACACCTATCGGGAGGTCACGAACCGCTATGATTATGCCGCGACCGGTTCGGATCATTTCTTTTTCCGCTGGACTCGCGGCCATTATTCGAAGACAACGCAGCAGTTCCTCACCAATAACCTGGCGGGCCAATATGAAGACCGGTGGATTACGTCCGGCACGCTAGGATGGTCTAAAATCCTCTCTTCCACGACAGTCGTCGATGCCACGGTAGGAGCCACTCAGTACACCGGATCCGGCTTCCATTATCCTAATCTGCAAAAATACAAGCCTAGCGATCTTGGCCTGCCAACCTACCTTGACACCTATGCCGGGTCCTTCGCTCAGTTCCCGTATATCAGCATCAGTACCTATCAGAACATTGGGAACTCCTACCTAGGCGTCCTCCACTATCGCACCTTAGCCCTTCGAGCCAATCTGACTTCCATTCACGGGACCCACACGCTTCGAGGCGGAGCGGAATGGCGGCAGCAAAATGTTGCAGGCGGAGGACCTCAATCGTCGAACAACACGGGGGGACCGTCCGGGCAATTCAACTTCGACAACACCTATACCCGGCAAAACGATGGCTCAGACAACACAATTCCCACCACCACTACAGGCCTCAGCTACGCGGCCTTCTTATTGGGTGTTCACACAACCGCCACGACCACGTTAGCTCCGTCGACGTCGCGCTCGAATCCGTACTACTCCTTCTATGCCGGGGACACCTGGAGGGTGACACGGAAACTAACTCTGACCCCAGGGCTTCGCTATGAGTTCGAATACGGTCCGACCGAGAAGCACAATCGCCAGATCGTAGGCTGGGACCCGAATGCACAGTTAACGTTTGCGCCTGCCGTTCAGGCCGCATACCAGGCTACTTTGTCCACTGTGACCGCAGCCCAGCGCGCGGTGTTGCCGGCAACGCTGCCGCTTCAGGGCGGTCCCATTTACGCAGGCGTCAACGGCGCCTCCTTGCGTCAATGGGAGAGCAACTGGAGGCTGATGCCAAGGCTCGGCGTCGCTTACTCCATCACCCCCAAGATGGTCATCCGGGCCGGTGCCGGATACTTTTACGACACGTTGGATACTCTCAACGAGGTTCAGACGATCGATTCGGACGGATTTACCAGCACGACCAGCGCGAATTCGTCGAACGTCTTCGGTACTGACTTCGTGGCAGGAACCTCGCCTCTCTCGGACCCGTTTCCGTCGTCCGGCGGCGCGCGCTTCGCGCCGGCTGTCGGCAGTTCTCTCGGAGCCGACTACTACGCGGGGAGTTCCGCGACCATCGGCATCTACGATCACAACCGGCTGCCGGCGCGTTCGCAGCGCTTTCAACTGAGCCTGGAGCGCCAGTTTGCCGGTTCTACCGTGGTCCAGGTTGCGTATGTTGCCTCCAGGACGACCAACATCACGCTGGATGGCAACAATAACGGTACAAGAACCTATACGTCTAGTTATATCAATGCCACTTCCGTGCCCGCGTCGTTCTTTGCCGGAGGGCAGCAACCTAACACGGCATCCAATACCCTTCTTGGGCAGAACGTGCTGAATCCATTCAATATTGCGAATCTGAGCGGCCTGAAGACCAGCGACCCTGTGTACTATAACGTCCTGTCCAAGAGCAGCTATATCAATGCCAAGAACATTTCGATCGCAAACCTCGTTCGTCCCTATCCTCAGTTAGCTGCGTTGCGCTTCTATAACTCCATCGGAGGTTCGCAGTTTCAGGAGCTTCAGGCTAATCTAAGCAAGAGAATCAGCCGAGGCCTGGTTGCCAACGTGGCGTATCAGAAGAACTATCAAAAGGATCGCGATTACTTTGAGAATCCCTTCGATACCCACCCGAGCCTGGAATCGAGTCCTCAGAGCCCACCATGGAGGCTCACAGCGACTTGGGTGTATACCTTGCCTTTCGGAAGGGGGCAGAAATTTGCAAGAGGCAGTTGGAGCAGCGCAATTTTCGGTGGATTCAAGTACTCCGGTTCGTTTGAAGCGAACCCCGGGAACCTGCTTACCTTCGCGGGCAACGGTTCCGGCTCCGGCAATGCAAACGTCTTCTATTTCGGAGACATGAACAATATCCGAATCAAAGGGAATTGGGTACTCAATACGGCAGCGGCGACTCCAACAGTTTACGGTTTCAACGCTCAATCTGTGACGGCTGTCCCCAGTACTCCGGTCAACGGAGTCTATAGCTGCACCTATACCGGTACTGGTTTCGTCACTTCGACCTCCGTGGCCAGCGGTCTGCCGTCATGCTATCCCACCAACTATAACCTTCGGGTGTTTCCCATCCACGTCGAAGGCGTTCGAGCCCAGGGGCTAGCGAACTGGAATATGAATCTCGGCCGAACCTTCAACCCCAATGAGCGCTTCAAGGTCGAGGGTCGCGTCGATCTGCTGAACGCCTTCAACCATCAGAGACTGGCTGCAGTTGGTGGCGGGCAGATGAATACCACCGACAGTCGGTTTGGGCAGGTCACCTCAGACAACGGCAACGGACGCGAAATCATTCTGCAAATGCTGATGACCTACTAGCGTCATGCATCTTGCGCTCCGCCGGCAATTGTCACTCCGGCGGAGCAGGGAAGCAGCATCATGGAGGGGTCTTAGATGATATCGCGGCGTAAGTTTACTTTTGGAGGTGTGGCTGCCTCCTGCCTCACATGGAATGGACTGCGTTCACAGGCCAAAGCGCTAGGCAAGGAGACCTTGTCTTCAGCTTCCATCGACAACGTTTCACAGTTTGTTCAACCCAGGATTGGAACGGGCGGCCACGGCCATTGTTACCCTGGCGCTACTGTTCCCTTCGGTATGGTGCAGCTCAGTCCGGACACCTTCAACAAGGGTTGGGACTGGTGTTCCGGGTACAACTACTCCGATGATTCGATTATGGGCTTCAGCCACACACATCTGAGCGGAACCGGTATCGGGGACATGCTGGATGTCTTGATCATGCCATGCACGGGCAGCGTAAAGCTGGAACCCGGTACGCGTGAACATCCTGAGACCGGCTACCGATCACGGTACTCGCATAACGAGGAGAAGTCGGTCCCCGGATATTACGCTGTGTTGCTGCGAGACTATGGAATACGCGCGGAGCTGACCGCGACTTCCCGCGTGGGGATGCATCGATACACGTTTCCCAAGAACGAGGGCAGCCATTTCATTCTCGACCTTGATCACGGCTATGATGACGGACCGCGTTGGGCAGCTGGTAGAGAAATATTTTTCACAATGAAGTTTTCCCGGCCATTTGATCGAATCGAGTTGTACGCAGACGGGGCTCTTGTTTCAGATGCGTCACAAGAAATTCGCGCCAAGTCGCTTAAGGCAGTCATGTACTACGCAACCGAAGCGAAGGAGCAAATACTCGTCAAGACGGGTATTTCGGGAGTGGACTCCGACGGAGCGATGGGAAACCTTCTCGCGGAAGTACATGACTGGAACTTCGATGGGGTTCGTAAAGCAGCCGCCGACCTTTGGGAGAATGACCTGTCCCGCATTCGCGTGACCGGCGGAACTCAGAAGCAGCGCCAGATCTTTTACACCGCACTCTACCATTGCATGGTGGCCCCAACGCTCTTTGACGATGTCGACGGACGGTATCGGGGAATGGACGGCCGCAACCACAAGCTGGCCGCGGGTGAGCATAACTACAGCACCTATTCGCTCTGGGATACCTATCGTGCCGTCCATCCCCTCTTTACGATTGCGTTTCCGGATCGAGTGCCTGCCTTCGTCAACTGCCTGATACGCATGGCTGGCGAGAGTTCCCTCGGCATGCCGATCTGGCCGTTGCAGGCGAAGGAAACGCAGTGCATGACCGGTTATCACTCTGCGACCGTGATCGCTGAGGCGATCGCAAAGGGGTTGCCCGGAATCGATGTGCAAGCTGCATATGCTGCCATGAAGAAGGAAGCATCTGACAGCGATCTTCGTGGACTGCCGCTCTATCGGCAGTATGGCTATCTTCCTTGCGATCTTCATAAAGAATCGGTTAGCACGACTCTGGATTACGCATATAACGATTGGGCAGTAGCTCGAGTCGCCGAGGTCGCAGGCGCGAAGTCGGAAGCGGCTACGTTTCGGAAGAGAGCCTTGGCGTACCGGAGCTTGTACGATCCGTCGACCGGATTTATGCGCCCGAAGTTGGCCGCGGGAGAGTGGGCCGTTCCATTTGCCAACAATGAGATGGGCCACTCTTCCCAGTGGCGGGACTACACAGAGTCGAATCCCTGGCAGGCCACCTTTGCTGTTCAGCACGATCCCGCCGGCCTTGCTGACCTCTTAGGCGGTCGAGAGAAACTTGGCGAAAAACTGGACGCTATCTTCAATACCAGTTCCGCGTTGCCGCCGGACGCCCCTTCGGATATCGCCGGGCTGGTAGGCCAGTATGCCCACGGGAACGAACCTAGCCACCACATCGCATATCTCTACACGTACGTAGGGCAGGCTCAGAAGGCGCAGGAGAGGCTTTGGAGCCTGATGGAGACGATGTACGACAATCAACCTGACGGTCTGGCCGGCAACGAAGATTGCGGCCAGATGTCTGCCTGGTATGTCATGAGTGCGATGGGATTCTATGCGGTGGACCCGATCAGTGGGAACTACGTTTTCGGCACACCCTTGTTTGAGAAGGTGTCGATCGATCTGGGTCATGGGAAGCAATTTGTATTGCAGGCGGAGCGGTCCTCGCCTGCTGACAAATATATCGAGAGCATCACACTGAATGGCGCAAGTCATGACCGGATCTGGTTTCGGCATCAGGACCTCGCCGCGGGTGGCCGGTTCGTCCTCAAGATGTCGAATCAGCCGCATCCTGAATTCGGCAGTGCTCCGAATCTCGCGCCGCCCTCCATGTCGTCTTGAAGATACAAGTGGGCGGAGTGCGATATGGCTGAGCCGTAAGGCAGACCAGAGGGGCAGTGGAGGGGGACTTTGAACTCGTAGCTTACAGCTTTCAAGCCCACAACTCAGGAATCAAACCTCTTTCCCCTAACGATTTTTCAAATGCGACTGACCTCGCCACCCCTCACCGCTTCACCAACAATCTCCACCATCTCCCCCTTGACACCAGGGCGTAGAATTAACTCAGGTAGAGATAGAATCCATCAGCCTCAGGCCTGTGTCTCTCCCGGCTCCAAAGAGACCATAACTCCAGCGTTTTGAAGATCTTGCAAATTATCTCCTTTGTTTTCAAGATCCTGCAAATTCGATAGCCGGTAAGTGGTTTGTTTGGAAGATTATGCACGAATCGATACCCAGGGGGGTACACACCAATGCCGCAGCCCGCCATCACAGCTGGCATTGCGGCTCGCCCGCCCTCAAAGGCGAATATTATTGCTGCCACCACATCAATAACGCCCCTCATGCGGGCCGCGCTTCGGAGCCCAGGGTCTTGACGAGGTTCGCGAGGAGTCGACCGGCGATAGGATCTTGGGGGGCTTCGGCAAGCATCATCTCACTCGCAATCAGCCTGCCTTTCCCCGCATCGAGTTGCACCAGGGGAGTGCCGCTGTATTTTGCCAGGTCAGCGGACGTCTTAAGGTAACCGTGAATGTCCACTACTTCCGCCAGCATGTTCGTATCAGATCGTCGCGACTCGATTTGATAGACGCCCCGGCAGGCTCTTGGAATGCGTCCTTCGCCCAACTCGAACCACGCCAGATCCAGCGGGTCGAGTCCGTCGAAGACAGGCGATTCGGGGACGTGCATGGAGACGATCTCGCCGGGACAGGTCCGGAAAGCCTTCACCTGGTCGGGGAAGAGGGACGGGAGCTTGGCACCTGCATGAAGCAGAAGAACACGTCCTCCTGAAATCACAAACCTGCGGAGTTCGTCGTCGACTTTCGAGTTGCCCAACGTGATCTCAGCATTGGGAACAAGGACGACTTCGTCCGGGCGGGCGTCGAGGAAGGAAGTGATCTCGCGGCCCGCGATCGACAGCGCCGCGAGTTGCGCGCTGTTCTTCGAGGTGAAGACCGCGAGGGGATGCTTCAGACCTTCGTCTGCCCACGAACGGGTCCCAATCGTGATGTCATACGAATTCTTACTCTCGACCTTACCGTTCACTTCGAGGAGCAGAGTAAGTGTGGCGTTGACGCGGGGAGAAGGCAAGTCGGTGGGAAGCGACAGCGCGAACTCGCCCCAGACATTTGAGTAATACCCGACCTGCGACGTAAGGAGCTGGCCTGTGGCAAGAATAGTGCTCCCGCTCTTAATCTGCCAGACGAGCTTCCCGGGAGGGAGTTCCGCGCCGCTCTCTGAATCGTTGACGATGCAAACCCTGACTGGGGTTTTGGACCCCGCGTAGAAATGCCTGCCGTAGAGCTCTGCGCTGACCAACACTGGCTGCAGCGCGTCGCTGAGCGCGTGGTAGGTAAGGAGTGGTTCGACGGTCTTCGCGTTCCAGACATTCTTAAACCAACTGACATAGGCAAAGTGCAGGACGCCGGAACACTCCTCGCGGTTGGTTCGGCGTATTGTTTCAGCGAGTTCCTTGGTCATAAATGACTGGCGTTGCAGGAAGATGGCGGGGTCCCGGTTTTCATAAGCCTCCGGTCCAACCAGAGACTGCGGCGTGTGGTGCTGGAACAAATAGAATCGCGTGGGATGGCCGTCGTCATTTCTGGGATAACCGGTCGACATCTCCTGACTGATGAGTGGGCGGCCGGGATAAGCGGACTTCTTGCCGAATTCACCATGGAAGAAGTGGAAGAAGGACGGATCGTACCAACCGTAGTAACGATGGGAGTCGTCAATGTCCCCGTCGTCAAAGGCGTTCGGACGTACCAGATTCTCGTACTCGGCCCCAATTTCCTCGCGGCAATAGCTCGAGTCGCAGACGATAGGACGGGTTGGGTCCATCTTGCGCATCGCCCCAACCATATCGCTCAGGACCTCCCACTTCTC
>WNGR01002489.1_pt1 | contig 20216 bp, 17 predicted proteins | sample 5407581 | NCBI WGS metagenome assembly WNGR01 (sample SAMN13153383, study PRJNA577476) | soil metagenome | isolation source: 80 cm soil or saprolite under Garry oak tree replicate 2 | place: USA:California | collected 2016-06-15 | reverse complement strand
CGTAGACTGAGGCGACAGTGTATGGAATTGTTCCAACGTTTCTCACGTAGATCGTTACGAGGTTATTGACGGGACCTGTGCTGCCGAAATAGACTGCTTCGACGGAAACTCTCTCCTGGTTAGCTATACTCCTGCTGCTGAACCAGTATCCTGCGCCACCAGTGTAAGCGCCGAAGCTGGATGTGGCCCACACGAAGAGCAGCCCGCTCAAAGATACAACTATGACAAGCATCATCAAATTGGCCATTATAGTAGAAATGCCCTTTCGTGAACTACGGTTCTTCTTCGCCCTAGACCTGGCCCACTTAGCCGTAGTCACTTTTCTATTCCTCTCTGAAACCGCTAATTTTACCGATATGGATCGGTTTTCAAAAAACCGGGAGGTTCAAACAAGGCATATCGACTCGCCCGCAAAGTTGTGCTCACCGTATTACGTTGAAGTTGAACTGGTTGTTTCTCGAAGTCACAAGTGTCACTGTGTAGCTATTGCCGCTCACGAATGTGAAGGAACTGGTCGAAAATGAACCGCATCCTCCACACCCCGCGGTGATTCCAATGTTGGCGAGTCCTGGAGCATTAGGTTGGATCGTTGGGCCCCAGGTCCATCCTGACTGGGTGTACGTGGTACCTGTAGCATTCTTCACGTAGTATGACGAGAAGGTCACAGCGACGGTGCCCGCGTTTCTTAGGGTGAGTGTGACGTTGTTGTTGTTTGGAAACGCGAATGTATCCATGGTGAGTGCCTCTTTTCCAACGTTTGGTTGTACGAGTAGGGTGCCGAGTAAGCCGGTGGACCAGGCGTAGACCATGACGGATGCTACGACGACGATGACGACCATGAGTAGTGATGCGAGTATGGTGTTGATGCCTTTCTTGTTCTTCAAGTATCTGCGAAATGGGTTCATTTTGACAACACCTGTCTACTTAGTCACCGTGAAGCTGAACTGGTTGTTCCGTGAAGTCACAATGAGGACGGTGTAGGAGAAGCCAGTACTGAATTGTGTAAAGCTTCCTGTCGGTGTGCAACTGCTGCCGCATTGACCTCCTAAGCCTGAAGCACCGGACCCGATCGAGACATAGACAATTCCTAGCGCGTTGGGAGCGATTGCCGCTGGGTGCTGACCTCCTGTGTCGGTCTGCCAAGTCAGTCTGGACCATTGGTTACCGCTGGAATCCTTGACGTAGTAGCTGTTTAGAGTGATGGAAGAGCTCCCTGTATTCCTAAGGTCCAATGTGACGTTGTAGACCGAGTTGAAACCGTAATTTTCAATGTTCATTGCTTCTTTGCCCGTTTGTGGTGTTACGAGTAGGGTTCCGAGTAGTCCTGTTGACCATGCGTAGACCATGACTGATGCGACGACGACGATGACGACCATGAGTAGTGCTGCGAGTATGGTGTCGATGCCTTTCTTGTTCCCGATTATTTTTTTCAATTTTTTCACTCCTTGTAGTTTCCCTGTGGGCTCGTCCCAACCCGTTTCCCAGATTGAACCGAAGCCGAGGCTACGCGAGAAGGCGCGCTTGATTGGCTCGCTGGTACCGTGGTTCTGTAGTGGAGGTTTCTAGGGGCGTTGTTCATGCGTGATCTCTGCCTGCTATGCTGAGCCTGGTGTCTGTGTGGTCTACCCAGAAGACCCAGGACTTTGTCGTCTTCTGGCCGCTGATGAGGCCCTCCACTACGAGCTCGAGGAGCAGTGCTTTGGTGCTTTCCCAGTTTTTTAGCCCTGACTTGATCCGTACATTCTCGACATCCATTGGTATTGGAGCGCCGGAGAGCACGTGCAGTATTTTGTCGCGTAAGGTATCCTTCGATCTGTTCAATCGGCTCATTTTGCTCTCTTGGCTCTGGGGTCGTGGTGTGGATATCGCCCACAAGCCACTGACTACACCCAATGCCGCATCCAACATAGGCATCATGTAACTTCGAAAATTGTCGAATAGTTACATGGAGACTCGCGTGTAACAATCCGGGGAGATAACCGGATATCCCCGGCAGTTAGCCGCCGAAAATCCGTCTTAGATGAAAGTTTGTCGCGAATATGAATGATGCCTAGCGGGCTTTGGCCTTCACTACTTCCTTCTGTTGAGCTTGTGCAGGCCAAAGTTGCTCAAACATTTTCTCGTGCGCTTTCACCAGCAAGGGGTCGTTTGTCCATGTTGCTACGTCTTGTCCTGTCGCAACGTTTGTATCGTCAGGAATATCTTCAGTGAAGATAATCTCTGCCGAATCGGCTGTAAGGAATTTCACCATCGGGCCCGATGAATTTCTGACCTCTATGACCTCTCCCAGTTCTCGGGCGACGCTCTGGTTGATCTGGTTTATAGGCGCCGCGACTCGGACTTTGGCCCCTCTTTCAGCAGCTTTCTCCAGCACCTCTGAGTGCGCTTTGTAGATCCTTACAAGTCCATTCGCCGTAGTGGTGAAGAAGACGTTGACCTTGGCTTCGCCGATCATGTCCTGGACGCGCTTGTACACCTTGTCCCTGCCTCTAACGCTCCAAAGGTCGTATCTCTCGTAGGGTTTCTCCGTGTAGACGTATCTTGAGGATTCGAAGGCCATGGCCAAGTTCTCCACGACCTGGACGCACTCCGTCGTTTCCTTGTTCAGTTTCTCGACTAGGGGAATGAGCACATCGTTAGGCGAGACGGCCATGTATCTCTCCGGTTTGCCTGGGACAATGCGCAGGAGACCCTTGCTCTCTAGTCCTCTGATCGCACCGTATGTTTTTGGCCTCGGAACCTTGCCGAGGAAGCTGATCTCGCTAGCGTTCCTAGGTCCCATTTTCGTCAGTACAACGTAGATCCGGGCCTCGTACTCTGTCAGTCCCAGTTTCATCAGCGACTGTACGCTGAATTCGTCTGCGGCCAACACTTTCACTCCTAGGCTTCTGTTGTTGTCGTTTACTGCGGGATTTAAAATCGACGATGTCATCATGAAACCCCCACGGCTCTGAAGAAGAGCCACATCAACAAATCACCAATCACAACGGTCACGATCAGACTCGCTGTCATGAATACCAAATGAGGAAGGCCCGGGGTTACCCAAACACCGTCCGAGAAAAGCCCCTGATCCTTGTAGCCTTGGAGCCCGGCCACCAACTTGTCTCGTTCCTCATCCACCGAAGAAACAAGGTGCAGCTGTCGCACGGGCCGAGAATCAACAACCGCCACTTGTTCCGCAGGATAGAGATGTGTGCTTGACTGCAGCATATTGAAACTGGTCTTGTAAGATGTGAGAAGAACCAGAGCCTTTCTCAAAATCGACTCTTTCTCGAACCCCTGAAAGAGACCCTTGCCAGCGGAAGACCTCGACAGGAGGTTCTTCCCAAGAAGAATGAACACCATACTGATGGATAGGAGGAATGAGTTGACCAAGATCGCGATCGGGAAGGGATAGAAGATTAGCGGAGCTTGCCAGAGGGGCGATAGAAACGCTGGGGCGACCGGGAGAGCTAGAGCAATGCACATCAACGCTTTGCTGTCGGCTCCACCCATCGCTCCGAACTGGAAGAGAAGGAACGCGACTACAATGGTTGCGGCCGAGGAGATTAGGAGAATCGCAGCCGTATCTGGGGCAAAGACGATTCGCCCTATGAATAGGACAGCTGCTATCGGAGCATAGATAATCCAGAACCTATTGGAGACTTCTCGAGTCTTCAGATCACTAAGCGACGCCACTATGAGCACTCCCAAGCTGACTATGAGAGCTGCCAGATCGATGCTGGACGGCGTCGTGCTACTCATCGACTTTCAATCTTCCGGCTGTACATCGGAACTGGGCATATCAATTCTGAAACCAACACTAGTAACGCCCGGTACTACTCAGCATTAGTGCCGCACGATTCGGCCGAAAGCTTAAAACTAAACAGCTCAGACCACCAGTTCGGCTGTTCAAAAAATGCCTATGGCTTTCGTTCTGATAAACGCGGAGATCGGCTCTGAAGACCAAGTTGTAAAGGAACTGAAGTCAGTTCCGCAGGTCAAAGAGGCTTACATGGTCTATGGAGTATATGACATCGTGGCGAAGGTTGCCGCTGACAGCATGGACAAGCTGAAAGAGATCATCACCTGGAAAGTACGCCATCTCAACAAGGTGAAATCCACTCTCACGATGATAGTTATCGAGAATTAGTCGCTCTCGAAAACCTCTCTTAGGCCCCGTTGAGAAGATTGCCACCAGTGCAAACTGAGTTTCACATCGGAATCGACGACACCGATTCCAGACTTGCCGGATGCACCACATACACAGCGGCGCTCCTATTCCAAGAGCTAGTATCCAAAGGATTCAACCCCCTCGACTTTCCTTGGCTAGTCAGGCTAAACCCTAACATCCCCTGGAAAACACGAGGAAACGGAGCCCTCTCACTACACTTCACTCTCGAGGAAGAACAACTGCGAGAAGTGAAGAAAATTGCTATTGCAGCCATCGAACGAACTACCGATCTTACCCAGCGATCAACAGACCCAGCTGTGGTGTTTCTCAAAGGCCCTGTGCCAACTCCATTGGGCGAGTTTTCCGTCAGAGCACTACACGATATTCTTTCGATTGGAGAAGCGAGACGCATTGCGAAGGCTGTAGATGCAGAAACGCATCTGCTCAAAGGATCTCGGGGACTCGTCGGAGCATTAGCAAGTATCGGAGCCAACTTCTGCCAAGATCATACCTTCGAAATTATCGCCTACCGAACGCGCGAAAACATCGGAACGACGAGGAGGGTGAACCATGATTCAGTTCGACGAATGGATGCAATGTTTCCGGGATTAACCTTCAACAATGTTGACCATGAAACGGGCCGAGTACTCACTTGTCCCCACGGTCCAGACCCGGTTCTGCTTGGAATCCGAGGCGAAGACCCTGCCAGCGTCGCTAAAGTGTTCAATCAGATCGATGTCGACGAACCAATCGAAAGAGTAATGATTTTCAAGACAAACCAAGGAACAGATGCTCATCTTAGTTGTCACAGAAAAATCGAAACGCTGAGACCCTACCAGTCTACAGTAATTACTGGAAGAGTCAGTAGCATCCCTCAGATGCTTCGCGGAGGCCACGTGATCTTTAGAACGAGTGACGAAACGGGCTCAGTTGGTTGCGCAGCCTACCGTGCAACGGGACCTCTTCGTGATACGGCCCTTCAGCTAACCTCTGGGGACTCAGTTACCGTTTCAGGCGGAGTCCGTCCTCGACCAATTGGAGAGCTGACCTTGAATGTCGAGAAGTTGGACGTGACCGGACTAGTCGACCTGGTTCGGCTAGAGAATCCTTTCTGTTCTGGCTGCCGAGGAAGGTGCGAATCAATGGGCAAGAGTCAAGGGTTCAGATGCAAGAAATGCAAACTTCGTTTTCCAAGAACGCCCCGGACTCAGAGACTAGAGCATCGAGCGATTACACCGGGAGTCTATCTTCCACCGCCCAGATCCCATCGACACTTGACCAAACCTGCTTCTAGGTATGGAATCCGTCGCCCCGCTATCTTCCAAACCAGCAACGCCATCATCGATCAGACTGAGTCCCTCGTTTCAATTCCGATTGCATCTGGATGAATCAGGTAACTGATATCCATGGGTTTTCTTTCGGTCAACCTTGCAGCAACCCGCATATTTCCCAATCTTCTCCCGGCTCCAAGGCTCTATCAACGCCCAGAAGAAAACGGTTGGTAACGGGGTTGTATTAGTTAGTACGTTACAATCGTGGGCTGTCTTTTCTAATCTTATTCTGTCTATAAACATCCTTAACGCTTTCCAACAGGGGTCATGTTAAATAGCCAAAGTCTTAGAACAGAAAAACGAAAATGTACCTTTCTATATCGCACAAACAAATAATGGCCTTCAGCTCTCTTCTAATAACGATGTCATTTTTGCTCGGTGCAGTGCTTGCAGTCCACGCCTATGGCAGTGAGCAGTGGCAGATTGGCTTGTCTTTCAATTGTAACGCTCCCGTCTCTTTCTGCGCGGGGTTTGCTTTCTGGGGTTGGTGTGCCTTTGGTGGTAGTGGGACGACAGGAGATTGCCAGTTCGACATCTACAACCTTAAGGGAAGCTTGGGGCCAGCTTACGGTCCCACTAACTTCGCCGTCGATTACTCGGGCTGGGTAGTTGGAAAGGGTAGCGTATTGATTCCGGCGCAACCGACTCTTCCAGCCTTCTTTGCAAGCGGGTCTGGGTCCGTCACTGTTAGAGGTCCAGGTGCCGATGCCTTTGGACTCTCCTCGGGTGTTCCGACCGCATTCACATGCACTCCCTCCCCCGGTGCCACGCCAGTTCCCCTATCTCCCGCGCTATTCTTCCTATGCGACACGGGCATTCCTGCCGTTGCCGGACATTATTCCTATAACATGATCCCACTGTTTCCATTTCTGCCCGCACAGCCCGGCATACACTACGACCTTCAAGTTACCCAAACATCATCATAGGGAAAGCGCTCACCTCCCCCTTCTCCTTTTTTCGAGTTGGACAAGGAAACGAAACGCGTCCAAGTCCAGACGCTTCCATTCGTATTGCTCTCGGCGTTTTCGTTACACACCCGTTCGAGCAATTCCTTCCCGCCGTGTCCGAGTGCTAGTATATTCTGTTATCAGAACCCCCGTGTGCCCGAAGATGAGAAGTTCTTTGTACGTAGGAATGTCAAAGAGTAATTCCGAACCCCAACGAACGCCTAAAGGCGCCGTTGTTTCGCCAAGCGTAAAGAAGAAAAGCACCCCCGCCGCCGACGGCCCTTCCGTAGCGGGGTGGGGTAGACACTCGACTCCGGTCGAACAAATGGCCGGAACGGGTGGCTTAGCCAGGTTTAACCCGCAGGGCTCATAACCCTGAGATTGATCGACCCGAATTCGATCCTCAAGCGGTGGTTCGAAGGGCCCGTGTGGACCCGAAAATCCACCCCCCGCTACCAAATTTTTCGAGAGGAGACAAGATTTTGCTTATTGGGGCCCAGTTGTCTTTTCCACATGAAGAACGGGCGTCAGCATGATATCGCCGTTTCCTTCGAAAACGATGTGAGCAGTTCCGGAAATTACTATGCTTGAACTCATCTGGGCCTTTATGTGAACCGCAGGGCTCACCGGAATCTTTAGTTCGTCACTTGGAACTTTTACGGGTTGGAGTCCAACAAGCCCTTGGACTGCTGCTGTAGCGCTGCCGACATGCAAGCTTACCATTGTTACGTTCTCAACTGGGACCTTGGCGTTGGAGATTAGTGGTGACACATCGAATGGTTTCAGGACGTCAAATGTGAACTTGGTATTCGTAGTCATACCAGCATCATTCAAGTCGCCGTTGCTATGAATTGTCACTGAATCGATTGTGACATTCAGGCTAAGGAGGGAGGCCGAGAGTCTTTGAGGAGTTTGTGAGATTGGAGACAGTAGAGGACCAAAAGAGATCACTTGATTTCCTTGGATATCTGGTTGTATATCTGCCAAGTATATCGAAAGAGTTCCATCTCTGGGAAGAATCTGGACCGGTGAAGCTTGGAAGAGGGCTATTGTTGACCCTGCCATGAGTAGACCTACCAGGCCATAGTAGACCATCTTTCTGGTTGCTAGGTCCATCCGTCTATTCCTACCATGTTAGGGTCATTCTGCCAATTAACTCAACGATTTTGAACACCTGTTCTAGATTTTGATGAGTTCTAGGGTCGCTGTCTCCAAGTCTTGATGGTTTCAAACCAGAATATTGCCGAGCCTAGCCCGCCGAAGAGCAGGCCGAAGAACGCGAAGAAATCGACAGTGACGAGGTTTAGGGCATAATAGATGGTTAAGACTGTGAATAGGACGGCGTAGAGGGAGAATCGGGGCACGAAGAACTGGCCCGGGAGCTTCATGAACTGCTTGAGAACGTCCACTTTCACTTCTTTGATCAGCTTGTACCCTCCAGCGTCACGAGAGACGAGGCCGAGGTCTCGGAGCTTGTCCAGATGGTATAGGGCGAGAGTTGGGCTTGAGAAGTTCAAGGCTCTCTGAGCCTCACGAACCCCGACCGTCTGGTTCGAAGCGTTCATCACGAACCAGTAGACCCGTAATGTATTGCCTTTGAGCTCGCTGGCTATCCTATCCGCGCTAACTTCAGTCGAGCCCGTAGACAATGAAAGCCGACCTAGATTTTTGTTAGGGAATGAACGGGGTAGTTAAGGGTAGAGCGAATTTGAGAGAATCCCTTTCGCTTGAAGGCTTAGTGCAGTATAAGGAGTATTCGGGGCAACTACCAGGTAGCCAGCTAAATGGGTGAAAGCCTTGACCTCGGGACGATTCTAGCTCAGGCCCGGAAACAGGAGGAAGCTTTTGATTGGCTGGGAGCTACCGTTTCGTATGAAAAACTACGCAACTCAGATTCCAACCAGAATCTTTTGAGAACTGGCGAGTTTTGGGAGAGACTAGGCTATTCCCAATACAAATTTTCGATGCAATCCGAGACTACGGATCAATTCACGCAGCGCATTAGCGACGCGATCGCGAGTTATCGGAAAGCTCGGGGTATTTTTGGCGCTGGGCAGCTCGGAGACAAGCCTAGGAAAATTCGATGCGATGCTATGATCGAGTACCTATCGTACTGGCTTGCTGAACAGCCTCAGGAGAAGAGGAGAGAATTGAACGAGGCCTGGCGATTGACAAAAGATTCGTTGGATTCTTTCAGAGATATTCGGGATAAGCTCGGCTATGGAACAACATTCAACCAACTTGCGGTGACTGTCAATTTGGCCTATCAGCTGGAGGGGAGCTACCGGGCGTGTGAGAAGCTCCTAAGAGAAGGGGCGAGATATGGAGAGAGAGCAATCGCTTTTCTTTCAACGCCCCATGATCTGACAGATCTTGCTCGAGCCCTTGTGAAAACCGCCTCTTTCCTTGACACGTGGCATACATGGTATGCAAACAACCGGGAAAGCACGCAGGATGAAACCAATGGTTATGCCGAAAAAGCCAGAGACTATTGGTTGAAAGCAAGGAAAATTTCTGAAGAGACAGCCCTCATCGAATCACTAGATGAGTGGGGTCAGGGCCCAGCTTTCGCATCCGACGGGGGGGAGACACTGAAAAAAGCTTGGCAATACGCAAGAACTACCCGGGACAGGCTCCTCATCGGTTACGCGCTGAACTGGCTAGCAATTCACACTTCACGTTTACGACTATTTCTTACAGAAATTCCAGACGATAGCCTTGGTCTTCTAGAGCAGGCGCTGAAGTACAGCGAAGAAGCTAGAAGAATGTTCTCGCCATTAAGCTTCGTCAGCCCTCTTGGATGGACGCTTTGGGTCGAATCGCCGGAAACTGAGTTCTACCACGAATTAGCAAAATCTGCGACCGACCAGAACAAGAGACATGAGTGGCTGGAAAAGGCCATAGGAAAAGGAACGGACCTGCTGAAACGTGCTCAGGATTCAGGCTACCCCATAGTGTTGGCCTACGCGAATCACGAGCTCAGCAAGGCTCTAGTAACTTTGTCAAAAATGGAAGAACCTGAGGAGAGGAGAGAGTTCCTAGCTCAAGCTCTCCGCTACAGGAAGGAGTCGATCAAAATCCTCAGCCGAATCGAACATCCTTCACGTCACAATGAATCGCTGGGCTTGACCTACCTTTCCGATTTGAAGTCCGAACTCGCAGGACTAGCACAAAATCCGGGGGTCAGACGGAGACTCCTCAAGCAAGCCCTCCTCGATTCGGAGAAGGCTCTGACTATTCAGGCCAAGAATTTCCGAGAGATTCCCCCTGATCCCGGCGAGGGAGGACGTACAAGACTTGCCGAGCGTGGACGATGGTTGACTCGATACGGTGAGATGCTAGCGTTTCTCTATCAAACTGATAGGCGCGACGAGGACTTGAAACGCGCCGCAGATGCATTCGATGAAGCTGCGAACTCTTATCGAAGGGCAAGCCTACCGAGTCGTGCAGCTGAGGCCTACTGGAATGCAGCTCTAACCTACAATGGTCTCGGCGATTATCTACGTGCAGCGGAAAGTTTCAACCTCGCTTCGAATAGCTATTACAACGCCTCGCAAAAAATCCCCGCAATTGAGGAATTCTATCAGGGCCAAGCAAGCTACATGCAGGCCGAGAGTGAAGCCGAAAAGGCAAAGCACCATCACTGGACCGGATCCTACCAGGCAGCGAAGGAATGTTACGAGCAAGCCGCAAAATTACTAGAATCGACCAGAGAATGGAGCTTCATGGCCCCCAATTGTGCTGCCTGGGCTCGCGTCGAAGAGGGAGAAGAACTAAGCAAGACTGATCAGAATGAAGAAGCGTCCCGAGCATTCAATGAAGGATCAAGGCTCTTCCAAGAAGTCGGGAAGATTCTCGCCTCGCGCATCGAAAGAGCCGAAGACGCGAACCGAAAGAAGATGGTAAACCGGCTGGTCAGAATGGCTCGACTGAGAAAAGAATACTGCGATGCGCGAATCAGCCAAGAAGAAGCCAGGATATTTTTCAAGCAAGGAGACTATTACTCAAGCTCGCGAAAATCCAAACAAGCAGCCGACCTTCTCGCTGGACTAGACGAAGCGGCAGAATCAGACATCGATCGTAGAAGTATCAGATCAATGCGCATCTTGGTTCTCGGTCTCGCAACGATGAGCCAAGCCGAGGCCGAATCTTCGGCCAAACTATACCTCGCGGCCTCTAGACTCTTCCAAAAAGCTCAGAACCTGGTGCCAAACGCGAAGACAAAGGCGCTCTTTGCAGGCCACAATAAGTTCTGTAGAGCTCTCGAAGCCGGAGCGCGCTTCGCCGATACTAAAGAAAAACGATTCCATACTCTCGCCCTTCGATACCTAGACGACGCGGGTGATTATTATGTCAAAGCAGGAACTCACAATGCTGCCATGCACACAAAAGCTAGTAAACTCCTAGTTGACGCGTATGCATACCTAGATTATGCCAACGAGGAACCACTGAAGAACAAGAGAACGAACCTCTACTCGATGGCCGAGAGACTGCTTCAATCCTCAGCTGACTTGTACTCCAAGGCTGGCTTCTCCGCGAAAAACGACCAAGTGTTGAATCTTTTGGAGGGGGTGAGAAACGAACGCGAAATCGCGGTTTCACTAACCGAGCTGTTGTGGGCCCCACAGCCATTCGCCCCGCCACCCATGGCCGTGCCTTCATTTGAAACCACTCCGGGCATCGAAAGATTTCAGAACTCCCAGATTCAGTCAAACATAGTGACCCGGCAGAGGAACCTAGAGGTCGGGCACGACTTCGAACTCAGGATATTGCTGGTGAACACAGGCACCAACCCCGCCCAACTCGTGAAGTTGGAGCAGGCTGTCCCTGAAGGCTTTGACCTAGTGGAGAAACCGCAAGCTTGCAGTGTCGAAGAAAATCATCTCAGCTTGAAGGGCAAGAGTCTTAGCCCGCTGAAAATGGAAGAGTTGAGACTGGTCTTCAAGCCAAAAGCGTTAGGCCCAGTCCAGTTTAGACCCCGAGTTTCATATTTGGACGAAAACGGGAGTTTAGTACATCATGAACTTGATCCTCTAGACCTGACTGTTAGAGACACTGGGCCTGAGGGAGCGGCCGTTGATACAAGACTGTTCCTCCCGTCAAAAGAGTTCTTTTCCGGAGAAAGCTTCCAGGAAACGATCGAGATCGAGTCAATAGGGCAGGCGCCGGTAAACCTGGAAGGTTTGGAGGGCGTCGTCCCCGGGGGCTTCTCTGCGACTACGATCAAAGGCGGGGTTCTGGATGAAGAAGGCAACATCAACTTGGGAAGTTTGAGGCTTCATCCTTCACGAATCCACCGCCTTGCCGTGACTTTGAAAGCGAACGGAGAGGGGAGAGTCCGCCTAGCACCTCAGGTCATCTTCAAAAACGGACTTGGAAAAATAGGAAGAGGAAACATTACTCCTACCGATATTCTTGTCCATCCAGCTTCGCCAATAATGGATTTTCTGGTCAAAGCCTTCGTTGAGGACTATGCCGTGAAGAGGCTCGCGTTCGAACAATCAGGGTGGCGTAGCCTCATGAACATTGTTGGCACACTAGGGATTCCAAAGAGTCAGGCATATGGTGAAACGAGGTATGGTCATACGTTCGGCAGGCCCCTAGAGGCCGTTATCAGGTCTGGTATTGGCGAATACCGTACCTTTCGAGGCAAGGGGAGGGGGGGCAGCGTGATCAGGGTCCGTGCCAACTACGAGAGAGAAGCTGTGAGGAGGCTCATTGAAAAGGCTACAGGCGCCTCGTTGGGCAAGAGCCCAGTGTCTGAATAATCAGTTTCCTCGAAAGCCCGTTTCCCCTCGGAAAAATGGCTAACTAACATTCCGAGAACTAGCTCACTCATGCGAAGCAAAACAGAAGGGAGGTGAGGGAATGAAACTCAGCAAAATACTTCGGCTAAGCCTGATGATGGCAGGAATATTGATGGTTTCGGCTTTCGCGCCGATGGTTCATGCAGGAAAGAGGATGAGCGTAACGGTGACAGCCTATGCTAACGGCTTCGGGGGAGGATCCGCTTCGGTATCCTTTGGTAGCTGCATCGGACCAATTACGGTAAAGGTCTCGGATAATACCATGGGTACAGTCGGAGGCTCCGTTGCCTGCGGCAGTGAGAGCACAGGTTGCTCAACGACCAGCCACTGCACAGCAAATGACAAGCTCCCGATCACGAACCAAACCTCTGGGTCGTGTTCAGCGTACGTCATCAGAGCAGATCAAGGATCGGTCACTGCGAACTGCTCCTGGTACAATCCATAGGCTCAGTCGATCCCCGAATCCCCCCTCTTCTTTTTCTTGTTCTCACTCTAATTGGACTGGCAAAGAACTTCGACTAGGGCATCCCTTGAGGCTCTCAAGAAAAGAGACGATCCGGTCGTAGGCCATCCCCCGTAGGTAACTTCGCCTGCTACCACGTCAACTCGCTTGAAGTTCTGAAACCTAAGCTTCACGCTTATTCTGGCCGTGGGAGTGAACACCTCGGCCTCCGGCATGGGCTCTGAAAAAAGCCCAAATAACATTCCGAGGATCAAAGCAGAACATGAAAATACCGATACGCACGACAGAAGCCCAACATCACGAGCAAAACCGTACTACTGTTTCTGACAGTTTTCTGAGCACCAGACGAATCCCGGCTCTTATCATGGTCGCAGTCATTCTGATGCTGTCACTAACAACTATCTACTCACACTCAGTCAGTGCAGATCTAACAAGCTCGTATGGGGAACTATGGGTTACCCAGCAGGCAGCAGGCCGGATATCGATTCTTCACCCGCAGTCAGTACTTGCAGGGAGCGCTGTGGAAACTATCAGCCTTCCCGCGGGTGCACATCCCTACATCACTACTTTTTCCCCGGACAGCAAATTCGCGTATGTCTCGGACATGGGAAACGGCACCCTCTATGTGATACGAGCGGACGACCGCGAGATTGTGGGTGCTCTACATTTGGCTCCTACACTTGTCCACCAGGCTAAGCCGTCACCGGACGGAACAATAGTTCTAGTGGCCCAGATAGCAAACCAGACGCTCTTCAGGATCGCTGCCGACGAGGCCTCGCAAACCTGGACCCTTTCGGGAAGCCTCAAACTTACATCCATCGGCAAGGCACCAATCTGTACCGTGTTCCGCAACGACGGACTCCGCGCCTATGTCTCGCTTCTCCCATCAGGCATCGCGGTCGTGGACGTCCCCACAATGACCCTGCTTGGGACTATTCCAACTGACGGGTTCATAGCTTGCGGAATGATCAAGTCCCACGACGGCAACACGGTCTTCATTGCGTCCGGTGGAAGTGGAGGACATCTCTACCTTCTCGACACAACATCGGACACCTTGATCGACACAGGGCACACCCTCGGAGCGGGGTCATGGCACAGCTTCAACATAAGCCCGAACGAGAGAGTGGGCTATGGCACATCTCCCGGAGTTGACCAATTACAAATCATCGACCTGCAAGCAGGAACGGCAACGCCATTCTTCCTAGACCCGACACCTGGAGTAGGCAACGACCAACCCGACGCTGTAGCTGTACAAGGAACCAACGTCTACGTCACACTCAGAATGAGCGGAAAGCTCGCGGTCATCGACGCCCAAAAGCTGACGGTATCTTACATCGACCTCGCACCGCCCTCGATCTCGGTGAACCCAGCCAACTGCATGGGGTGCGCACTACACGGCGTGACTGTGCGTCCCGAGCCTGACTTGACCGGCACCAATACCAGCCCGTCCAGTTCGAGCCAGACATCTCTCACATCTGCCCTCGCAGCAAAGCGGAACAATCACACCCACATCATCGGGATCTCTAAGCTAACGCAAAGCACAGCCGGACCCATAGATCTCTTTCTCCACTGCGGTCTGTAGCGCTTAGCTAGTGATCCGAGGGTGCAATAAACTGTGATATGGCACGACGGGAAGCTTCTTTCATTTCCCGTCGTGATTTCTCCACCTTAGCACTACCAAGAGCCAAGAGAATCGATCCGATCCCGCCATGAAAACAAGCGCGAGAGGGTAATCGAGGTTTTCTTGGAGTACTCGTCCCCGCATAATGAGTAATCGGTTACGGTTTGTCTAAACTCGGGGCTCAACCATGTCATGGTGGCTATGAGAATCCGGGTGGTTGCTCTACCTGCCGCCCCAATCCTAGTTCTCGACGTGGTGGTTCTTCTTACTCTAGGTGGGTTCTTGGTCCCACTCTTCGACATGGCACCATTATTGGCGATTGTTTTCTTCCTCCTACTCAGGTTGTTCTTCTTCTTTCTCTTGCCTCTACTGCCTTCATGGTATGCTCTTCACGTGTATTTCGCGGCCAAGAACGAGGCTGGATTCACTTTCTCTCCAGGGGTTGGCACACTGTCGGCTTTTCTCGCTGTATCGTTTGGGGTGGAATTGGCCGTGGGCAGTACTGCTCATCCTTCTACCACCGGTTCTCCTATGGGCGCCGTGGGCAGCGAAGATTTTGTTGCGGACGCAGCAACCCGGATCCCCCTAGCTACTATTGAGACTTGCGCTTTGCTTCACATAGTGTGAGCCAGACTGGATTCTACGATCTTCGATGACATAGGCCGTTTCGAAAAGGGGAGCGTTGTCCTCCACGGTGGCAAATTGACCTTGTCCGTACAAGGGGTTCCCTTCAAGAAAAACTCGGATTTGAAACCTGGAGAGCGATAAAGTCCCAAGTGAGACTGGTTGCAAAGAGAAGCAAAAAGGGAGTGGTAGGCGCGTAGTGGGCGCCTGCTGCTTCTACATTTTGTCCAGACCTGTCGTTGTACATGCAGTCATAGTATCGTTCCCAGGCCGAGCCCCGCTCCAAGACCTACGTATGACTAAACAATAACCCAGAGCCTGATCCTCTCAATTCTACCAGAGGTGTGTTATGGCAAGTCGAAGCTAAACGTCAACGCGTTCGGGGTCACTCTCTCAAAGGAGACGGCTCTAGGAATCGTGCTCTGAATCATAGATGACAGGTATTCCTTGGTGAAAATGGAGAAGTTAAGGTTAACATCATGGTGCACGGTATAGAAATGAGTCTTCCCATCGTAGTGATGCTTACATGCATCGAAGTGGCTAGTCCAGACATCCATGTACTCGAGAACAGTTTGCGGATTTACCTGATGAAACAGAAATAGGATCTCTTCTCGGCCCGTCGTCTCGCCGAGCCTCTTGCCGATTTCAACGATCGTCTCTTTTTGCATCGACTGAAATATCTCCCTGAGAAGATCCTTGTTGACCGGGAGGAGCTTCAGCCTTCCCGCAAATTGTCCCCAGCTCGCATATCTCGTGAATATCTGAGTGACAAGGGTGTTAAGTGCGACACCGGTCTTACGGGCCTCACTTTCAAGAATCAGACGCAGATCGCTAGGGACCCTGAAAGATACTGTCTCAGATGTGGCCTTAGGTCTAGAAGACCTAGTATGGCTCACAGGATCCGCTCCTGGCTGAGAGAGTGCAAGTCTGCAGTAGGTTTCATTTCCATTTCCTCGAATAAAGCCTTTCTCTCGAAAAAAAGGTAAAATCATTCTTCGGACGGTTGTGGATACCCTTTGATATACCGACGATCTCTAGTTTTGTTCTATCTGATTATAGCCTCTGGAGAGGCCACGAAGAATACGGATAGCATAGGCCATCGGTTACGAGCGATATCGTAGCATCAACAAGAGAATGTCCTCGTTATTTCACTCGGCTCAACCATAGCTCGCATTTGACAGCTCGCGTGGTCTCTAATCTGAGAAAACTTCTCTATGGCCATTACTGATCCTTCAAGACGAGAGAAACAAAAAGGGAAGGGGAGGCACGTGGTGCGCGCCTGTTCTAGAGTTTCTGTATGGTGAAGATGTAGGTTGTTGGGCTGCCTGAGACTGCGCCCGTGACGTTGTTTTGGTCGGTGAAGTTCGCATTGATGGAAGCTGACACAGTTTGTCCAGACATGCCGCTGTACGTGCATGTCAGGCTGAATGTTGCGTCCGCGCTTGCTGCTAGGGAATAACCCGACAGACTGGGCGTTAGCGTACCGCAGGTGGTCAGTGCTGTTCCATCGACTGTTAGCGCGCCGCTAAGTGTTACGGTTGAGGTGCCATAGTTGTGTATGGTGAATGAGTACGTAACCGTGCCGCTGGCGCGAGTGGGATCATTGTTGTCAGGTGTGTTGGTGAAACTGAATGCTGTTATCTTGGGAATGCTCGAAACAAGCAGAGTCTCGCCAGTGTCACCACACGTGGTGGATTTAGTGCTACCGTTAGCCACGCCTGCTGGATTGTAGGTTGCAGTCCAGAAGTAGTAGCCTGGAGCCGATGGCATGAAGGAGCCAGAAGTGGCAGTTGCCGACCCAGCGGTTGGACCAATCGAGACTCCTATGAAGGATTGGACAAGCGTAGTGCATGTCGGATTGTTGGTGCTGACTGGACCGTAGACGAAGAAGTCAACGGTACCAGAGACAATGGCCGAGCTAGGATTCAGTGTCACCGTCGCAGTGTCAGTCACGGAACCACCGAAGGTTATGGTTGAGGATGAAACGGTTGTCGATATCGTTGTCGCTATGACGAGCAGAGTCTCATTCGTGTCCCCGCAAGGGGTGGAGATAGTGTTACCGTTTCTCGGGCCTGCTGGATTGTAGGTTGCAGTCCAGAAGTAGTAGCCTGGAGCCGATGGCATGAAGGAGCCAGAAGTGGCTGTCTGCGGAGACGGACCCGGACCAATGGCAACGCCGAGGAAGGAGGCGATGGGTGTGCCGGTGCAGATCGGAGTATTGGCAGCAAAAGGACCATAGACTTTGAAGTCAACAGTGCCATTGACGGTACCCGCAGTTAACCCAACAGTCGCAGTATCAGTCGCGGAACCGCCGAGGGTTATGGTTGAGGGCGAAACGGTTGTCGATATCGATGGGGTTGGGCACGTTACCAGCGCACCTTGGGCGTAATCCACCAGAGTAGCAGTGACTGAAGGGGAGGTCCTCGTGTCGAAGATGAACCTATTGATACAAGGTGCGTTTGACCCGAACAGACCGGTGAGGTCTATTCCCACTTCGAAGAACTCAGCTGTGGCCAGCATGTTTGGAATGGAAGTCTTGTCCTGGGTAGACCATGGTAGTGTTGAGATTGGGCCAGTGTTCGACCTGGCACAGATATTGGCTGTGGGAGGAGCCACTGTACAATCAGCAGCGCCTGTGGAGGTGATGTTCATCAGTCCAGTCGGGGTAGCTCTGCTGATGCCGACCCATTTGAACTCGTTGAGCGTGGTAACAGATCCGCCGGTAGAGAACTCGCCCACTATGAGAATGTCACCCACTACGTGTGCACCGGTAAAGCTCACAGCACCCTTAGTGCTGGAACAGGCGACAGTCGGGTCCTGTAGCAGCCAGAGGCCTAAATCGCCCGCACCATTGTTCGCAAAGCGCTCGAATCCTCCATAGACCAGCAAGTCCCCGGGTACAGAGCTAGACGGGGGGGCTACTATTGCGAAGCTGTAGGAATGTAGTATGTCGTCCTTGGGAGTAATGTTGCCCGAAGGCGTACACTGCCACCCAGCATTAGCAATGTCCAGCGTATCTTTGCTGCCCGTCGTGAACGTGGTAAGATCAGTCACAGCGTGAGGCCCGTCGTTGACCCAGTGAGCGTCTAATCCGCCAGAAGGCAGTGTCTGCGTATTTCCGTTTGCATCGAAGAGTGCTCCCCAGTCTGTGGGCAAAGTTCCGCCGGAGTTCTTGACGATGTTTCCGTCCATCTCGAAGACTCCCGCGTTACGCACATCAGTAACCGCGAACGCCCTGGTAAGGAATGGTACCGCGATTGCCAGCGTCATCAGAGTTATTACTATGATAGCTTGTATGTACCGTTTAGAAACTAGCCATTTTGTTCTTGTTGAAATATCTCCAATTGTAGACAAATATTTTCGGTGAGAGACACTTCGGAGAATGATAAAAGAGCGCGCATACAGTTGCATGAGAATTCCACGTTTGCGTGACAAAGCAAAGAACTGCAAGTATAGCCCATCTATCTGCGGTAACATACTGATAGATCAGGAAAGACGAAATCCCTAGCCTCCCAGAGACTTATAGAAGACTCTCGGAGAAATGAAAAAAAGAGGGGGATTTTGAGCTGTTGGCTCCTAGCCCGATGCTGGTCCTAGCTGCTGGTGCAGGTTACACTTGCTGCTGGGACTACGCCATTCGACGTGGCAGGACTGAACGCACAAGTGACAGTGAGGACAACTGTGGGGGGTGGCTGCTCCACAGTTATGACGGCACTGGTGAAGGACATGTCGGTTATGATCTCAGTCCACGATGAGTTGGGACAGTCTGGCGCACCTGGAATTGGACTCGTTGGCGAGTTTGTGGTTACGCTAAAAGGCGTGTTGCCATTCTTGATCTCGCTTGCAGGTATGGATACGCTCCCAGTTACCGTAACTGGTGCTGGATTTTGTCCAGGAGCTTGGAACGTGTTGCCGCCAGGGTTTCCGCACGTACCCGTAGGGTTGGCGACCGCTGAGATGTTCACCATTACGTCTCCGAACCCGAGCCCGGAAAGTTCGCCGGACGTGGTCAGTGTCAGACCATTATCTGTGAAGGCTGGTTTCGAATGGTCTCCCTTCAAGTGTACACTTGAAGCGAACGCTGGGGTGGTGAGAACTGTCGCTAGAGCAAGAATCGTGACGATAGCCCATATCTTACTCAATTTTTTATCTCCTTTTGTTGTTGGGTACTTTTCTCATCGCGCCCCTCCTCGGCGCTCGGGACAGCTTGCTGAGAAAGAAACTCATTGCAAATTGTCGGATAATGCTACCTTGGAACCTATTTGAAACGCCAGCAAACGAGTGCAAGAAAAACAGAGTAGCCGCACGAAAGTGCATGACAACGATCTGGTTCCACCCGAGGAGATTGCCCCAAAGCAACCAATCCGACCCATGATTGCGCCATTCGCTTGCTTTCTGAAAGGAATCAGAGTCAATTCTCGGCTCCAGACGCGCCGGGGAGCTTAAAACGCGGGATCATTCTTGCAAGCGCTGAGCATAGTTGAAGGCCATGCGATTTCACGAGTTCGGTGGGTGTGAGAAGTTGCAATTCGAAGAAGCCCCCGAACCGCATATCAGCCCGACAGAGGTTCTAGTAAGAGTCAGAGCCTGTGCACTGAACCATCTGGACATTTGGGCAAGACGAGGGACGAGGAGCGAGAGGATTCCACTGCCTCACATATCAGGCTCAGACATCTCTGGAGAGATCGCCGAGTTCGGCAGTCTTGTCAGTGGACATTCTAAGGGCGAGAAAGTTTTGATTGCTCCGGGAATCAGCTGTGGGATCTGTGATCATTGCATCAATGGTTGGGACAGCCTATGCGATTCATACAAGATTGTGGGCTACGAGACCCAGGGTGGCTATGCCGAATACGTAGCTGTTCCAGCCTCAAATGTTCTTCCGATTCCTGACAAGCTTTCTTTCGAAGAGGCATCCTCTGTCCCCCTCGTTTTCTTAACGGCATGGCATATGCTGGTGACTCGAACACACTTGACGCCTGGAGAGACGGTTCTTGTGTGGGCGGCAGGGAGTGGAGTCGGAAGTGCCGCTGTTCAAGTTGCTAAAATGCTAGGCGCGAAAGTCATCGCTACCGTCGGGAGCGACACCAAGAGAGAGAAGGCTCAGAAGCTTGGAGCAGACTTCGTTCTCAACCACCATACTCAAGACATCCCCAGCGAAGTCAAACAGGTAACAAATGGACGGAAGGTCAACGTTGTCTTCGACCATATCGGAGAGGCAACATGGAAGAGGAGCATGAAGTCGATGGCCCCCGCCGGAAGACTAGTCAACT
>WNGR01008542.1_pt1 | contig 20217 bp, 17 predicted proteins | sample 5407581 | NCBI WGS metagenome assembly WNGR01 (sample SAMN13153383, study PRJNA577476) | soil metagenome | isolation source: 80 cm soil or saprolite under Garry oak tree replicate 2 | place: USA:California | collected 2016-06-15 | reverse complement strand
TCTGGCCGCGATGCGGGAAAGCGAGGTCACCCAGGTCCGGGCCGCGTCGATCGGGTTCATCTTCCAGACCTTCAACCTGATCCCCACGCTGAGCGCGCAGGAGAACGTCGAGGTCGCGCTCGTCCCGCTGGGCACCGGGCCGGCGGGCCGCAAGGCGCGCGCCTCGGCCGCGCTGGAGAGCGTCGGGCTCGAAGATCGAGCGCGCCACCTGCCGTCTGAGCTCTCCGGAGGCCAGCAGCAGCGGGTGGCGATAGCCCGGGCCCTGGTCAAGGAGCCCACGGTGCTGCTCGCCGACGAGCCCACAGGCAACCTCGACGAAGGAACCCGAGACGACCTCATCGGGCTGCTGGAAAAACTCTGGCGCGACCGGGACCTCACGCTCATCGTGGTCACCCACGACAGCACGGTCGCGCGCCGGGCACAGCGGGTCGGCAGCATGCGAAAGGGCCGGCTGTCGATCAAGCAGGACACCCGCCCGGCCGCCCCGTGACCGGCGGCCACCAGGCCATCCTCCAGGGATGACTGCCCGCGGCCGCTCAGACGATAGGTCGTAATCTTGGCCCATGACGCGCATGTCAGAGTCAGGGGTGCCAATCCAGCCGGTATACGGACCCGAGTCCCTGCGTGATTTTGATCCCGCCACGGAGCTGGCCGGGCCGGGCGAGTACCCCTTCACCCGCGGCGTGTACCCGGGCATGTACACCAGGCGGCCGTGGACGATGCGGCAGTATGCCGGGTTCTCCACCGCCGCCGACTCGAACCGGCGGTACCACCAGCTGATCGAGGCCGGCACCACCGGGCTCTCCGTCGCCTTCGACCTGCCCACCCAGATGGGCTACGACTCGGACGCGCCCGCCGCGCGGGGCGAGGTCGGCAAGGTGGGCGTGGCCATCGACTCGGTCGAGGACATGGAGGTGCTGCTGGGCGGCATCCCGCTGGACTCGGTCTCCACGTCGATGACGATCAACGCCCCGGCCGCGGTTCTGCTGCTGCTGTACCAGCTGGTGGCCGAGGAGCAGGGCACCAGCCCGGGCCAGCTGACCGGCACCATCCAGAACGACATCCTCAAGGAGTACATCGCGCGCGGCACCTACATCTACCCGCCGCAGCCCTCGCTCCGCCTGGTCGCCGACACGTTTGCGTACTGCCGCCGGGAGATCCCCCGGTGGAACACGATCTCGATTTCCGGCTATCACATGGCCGAGGCCGGGGCGACCCCAGCGCAGGAAATTGCGTTCACGCTGGCGAATGCCAAGGAGTACGTGCGGGCCGCCATCGCATCCGGCCAGGCGGTAGATGATTTCGCGCCGCGGCTCTCGTTCTTCTTCGTGGCCCGGACGACGCTGCTCGAGGAGGTCGCGAAGTTCCGGGCCGGGCGGCGGCTGTGGGCGCGGATCATGCGTGAGGAGTTCGGCGCCACCAATCCCAGGTCGCAGATGCTGCGCTTCCACACCCAGACCGCGGGGGTGCAGCTGACCGCGCAGCAGCCCGAGGTGAACCTGGCCCGGGTGACCGTGCAGGCGCTTGCCGCCGTGCTCGGCGGCACCCAGTCGCTGCACACGAACGCCTATGACGAGGCGATCGCGCTGCCGACCGAGAAGGCCGCACGGCTGGCGCTGCGGACCCAGCAGGTCCTGGCCCACGAGACCGACCTGACCGCTACGGCTGACCCGCTGGCCGGGTCCTACGTGATCGAGTCCATGACCAGCGACGTCGAACGGGAGGCCGGCGAGCTGATCGCGAGGGTCGAAGAGCTTGGCGGTGCCGTCGCCGCGATCGAGCAGGGCTTCCAGAAAACCGAGATCGAGCGGTCCGCGTACCAGATCGCGCGGCAGATCGACACGGGCGAGCGCGTGGTCGTCGGGGTCAACAAGTTCGGTATCGCCGATGAGGAGCCGTACCAGCCGCTGCGCGTCGATCCGGCGATCGAGCAGGATCAGGCGGAGCGCCTGGCGGCGCTGCGGGACGGCCGGGACAAGGCGGAGTTCACGCGCCGGATCGATGACCTGAGGCGGGCCGCCGCGGGACCCGAGAACCTGCTCTACCCGCTGCGTGAGGCCCTGCGAGCCCGTGCCACCGTCGGTGAGGTTTGCAATGCGCTGCGTGACATCTGGGGACTATATCAGCCGCCAGATGTCTACTGATCACACTATTGCGCCATGCATACGGCATATTGCGCCGTCCGGAGCATTTGCGTCCCCTCGCATTGGGTAGGGAAGGCCGTGGCGGAGCGGGACGGTTCGGTCATGAGCGCAGGCGGAAAGCGGCTTGCTGTGCCCGAGGCTGCACTGATCGCGGCCGGCGCCCGGGCAATGGGCTGCCCGCCAGTGCGCGGAAAGAGGCCACGCCAGATTGCGTGCAGCGCGGCCCGGGGCTGCACCATAACGCCAGCCCGGCGGATCCGGTCAGCCTCGTTCCCCGGCAGTGGTAACTCCGCGTAGCGGCACGCGGAAAGACAGCCCATGGAGGCTTACGGTGCCCATCACCTGGAACTCATCTCGCGGCGCAACCCTCGGCATCGAGTGGGAGCTGCAGCTCATCGACAGTCGCAGCCGGATGCTGCGGCAGGATGCGCGCGAGGTTCTCGCGGCCTTGCCGGCGCTCAGCGAGGTCGGCGAAAACCCGAAGATCCATTACGAACTGATGCAATCAACGGTCGAGGTGGTCACCGGCATCTGCAGTACTGTGTCGGAGGCGAAGGAGGATCTTACAGAGACAATCGCGCAACTTGAGCGAATCACGGGCAGCCGCGGTACGATGCTGGCCTGTGCCGGAACGCATCCCGTCAGCGACTGGCGAGATGCCAAGATGGCACCCATTCAGCGCTATGCCGAACTCGTCGAGCAGTTGCAGTGGCTTGCCCGCAGGATCCAGACATTCGGGGTCCACGTCCATGTGGGCATCTGCGACGGGAACAAGGCGATTCCCGTCGTCAATGCGCTCGCTGCATACCTGCCGCATTTCCTGGCGCTGACGGCGTCGAGCCCGTTCTGGAGCGGGCACGACACGGGGCTCGCCTCGAGCCGCGCGGTCATTTTCGGCGGGCTGCCGACCTCGGGGCCGCCGCAACCGCTTGCGGACTGGAGTGAGTTCGAGGAGTACATGGACACGCTGCTTCGCGCCGGAACGATCCGGAGCATCAAGGAGGTGTGGTGGGACATCCGGCCGCACCCCGATTTCGGCACGGTCGAGATCAGGATGTTTGACGGCGTTCCGACCCTTCGCGAGATCGGCATGGTCGCGGCACTGTCGCAATGCCTGGTGCAGCAGTTCGACACCCAGCTCGACCGCGGTTACCGGCTGCCGAGTCCCTCCGCGTGGGTCGTTCGTGACAATAAGTGGCGTGCTACCCGGTACGGGCTGGACGCGATCGTGATCACCGATGACTCCGGGGCGACCGCGCCGATCAGGGACGAGCTATTCGAGATGGTCCAGGAGCTCAAGCCGGTGGCGGGCCGGCTGGGATGCACCCAAGAGCTCGACGTCATTTCCGAGGTGCTGGACCAAGGTGCCTCTTATGAGCGTCAGCGTGCCGTTTTCGCGAACGGGGGCAAGCTCGAGGACGTAGTGGACGCACTGGTCACCGAGTTCGCCGAAGATCGGTTTGTCACACCGGGGGAGCCCGCGCATGGCCGAATTTGACCTGGATGGTGAGCTCGACGCGTTCCTCGCCGGGCACCAGGCTGAGCTCGTCGATTTCCGGCGCGACCTGCACGCCCATCCTGAGGTGGGGTACCACGAGCACCGGACGACGCGCCGGGTCAAGCTCAGGCTGGAGGCCGCGGGCCTCCGGCCGATCATCCTGCCCAAGGGCACCGGCCTGCTCGTGGACGTGGGGTCAGGCACTGAGCCGGTGATCGCGCTCCGGGCTGACCTGGACGCGCTCCCGATCAGCGACGAAAAGGACGTGCCGTACCGGTCCACTGTCGCCAACGCCTGCCACGCCTGCGGGCATGACGTGCATACCACCGTGCTGCTCGGCACGGGCCTGATCCTGGCCCGCATGGCGGCGGCCAGGGCGCTGCCCGGCCGGGTCAGGCTGATCTTCCAGCCGGCCGAGGAGGTGCCGTGCGGGGCGCTCGACGTGCTGGCGGCCGGCGGCATCGCCTCCGTGGACCGGGTCTTCGCGCTGCACTGCGATCCGCGGCTGGACGTGGGCAAGATCGGGACACGGGTCGGCGCTATCACCGCGGCCTGCGACAAGATCACGGTCCGGGTCACCGGGCCCGGCGGGCACACCGCGCGACCGCACCTCACCGCCGACCTGGTCTTCGCGCTCGGCAAGATCATCACTGAGCTGCCCGCGGCGCTGTCCCGCAGGGTTGACCCCCGATCCAGCCTGAGCCTGGTCTGGGGGCTGGTCAACGCGGGCGCCGCGGCCAATGCCATCCCGGACGACGGCATCGTCGAGGGCACCGTGCGCTGCCTCGACGACGACGCCTGGCATGCGGCGCCGGACCTGCTCAAGGCGCTGATCGAGTCGGTGGCCAGCGCCTACGGCGTGGTCGCGGACCTCAGCTACGTGCGGAACGTGCCGCCCACGGTCAACGAGGCCGTGTCGACGGCCATGATCGAGGCCGCCGCCGACCGGGTGCTCGGCTCTGATTCCGTCGTGCCCACCCCGCAGAGCCTTGGTGGCGAGGACTTTGCCTGGTACCTGGAGTCGATCCCGGGCGCGCTAGCCAGGCTGGGCACCAGGAAGCCTGGTTCCGGCGACGACTTCGACATACACCAGCCCACGTTCGACGTGGACGAGCGCGCGATCGGGGTGGGCATCCGGCTCCTGTCGGCCACCGCGCTGAACGCGGTCTGCGGCGGCGCAGCCGCGCCTGACCCGCTCCCCGGCGTGGCGCACGCCTGACCGGGTCTGCCATTCCGCGGCGGCTGATCACTCGCGACCAGGTCGGCCTAGAGTGGATGGGCGTGGGCGCCGTTAGGCCGGCGCCCGGGTTGAGCCGCTGGAGGGCCATGGGCGTGTCATCTGAGCAGGGCCCGGAGTGGGCGGGCGGTGCCGCGGCAGGCCATGCCGCGCATCCAGACCACGCGGTCCGGCCAGGCAGTTCCGCTCAGCCGGATGGGGCGGTCCAGGCGGGTGACGCCGGGGCGCCGGGCGAGCGCAAGGTCTTCCGGCTGCCCGGGGGCCTCATTGCCTGGTGGGCATGGGTGATCTTCGCCGGGGCCAACCTGGTGGATCTGGCGATCACCGGCCGTGACCATACAGCGGCGGAGATCGCGGTGAGCCTCGCCGTCGTCACCGGGCTGGTGTACGCCTGCGCCCTGCGGCCGCGGGTGATCGCGGATTCCGGCGGCATCACCGTGCAGAACCCCTTCCGCGATCACCGGGTTCCTTGGGGCTCGGTGACCTCCGTGGACCTGGCGGAATCGGTCCGGGTGCACTGCGCCCAGGAGCCCGGCGCCGAGCGCCCGAAGATCATCCACAGCTGGGCGCTGTACGCGCAACGCCGGAACCGGCTCAGGCAGGAGCTCATGGGACAACGCAGCTCCCGGCGGCGGCTGCCGCAGGTCTATCCTCCGTCCTCGTCCTATGGGCAGATGCCCGCCGAGGCGCAGAAGATGGTGGATGAGCCCGCCGCGAAGCTCATGGCGAAGCAGCTGGACGAGCTGGCCGCCAGCGCCAGGAACCACGGTGCTGCCGCGGGCCCGCGGGTCGCCAGCTGGGCCTGGCAGCCGGCCGTGGCCATTGCGGTGCCCGTCATCCTGGCGATACTCGTATTCACCGTGTTCCGCTAGGCCGCGTTCCGATGACGACGGTGGCGCTCAGCTCGTCGGAACTGGCCACCCGCGGGATCAGCCCGGCCCGGGTCACGGCCTCGACGGCCTGCGCCGCCTGGCGCTCGCTGGTCTCCACCAGCAGGCCGCCGTCCGGGGCCAGCCAGCGCGGTGCCCCGGCGATCACCCGGCGCAGCACGTCAAGCCCGTCCGCGCCGCCGTCGAGTGCCACCCGCGGCTCGTGCAGCCGGGCCTCGGGGGGCTGCAGCGCGATCGCCCCGGTGGGCACGTAGGGGGCGTTGGCGACCAGGATGACGACCCGGCCCCTGAGCGCGGCGGGCAGCGGTTCGTAGAGGTCACCCTTATACACCTGGCCGCCAACGGCGGCGAGGTTGCGGCGGGCGCAGCGCACCGCCGCGGGGTCGAGGTCGACGGCGTGCAGCTCGGCCCCGTCCAGCGCCGCGGCCAGCACGGCGCCCACCGCGCCCGAGCCGCAGCACAGGTCAACGACGACGGCCCGGTGCGAGGCCGGGACGGCGGCCTCGTGAGCCAGGGTGGCCGCCTGGCGGGCGAGGAACTCGGTGCGGCGGCGGGGCACGAAGACCCCGGGGTCCACGGCTATCCGCAGGCCGAAGAACTCCGCCCAGCCGAGGACATGCTCCAGGGGCAGGCCCGCGGCCCGCCGGCGCACCATGGCGGCGAGGTCGTCCGGCGTCTGGGCCGCCGAGATGAGCAATCGCGCCTCATCCTCGGCGAAGACACAGCCCGCGGCAAGGAGCCTGGAGACGATGGCGGATCGATCGTGAGGTGACGGGGTAGCTGAAATGAGAGTGCCCTTTCGGGATTCCCGGGGCGCTCTCCCGGTCACTTAGGCGGCGGTCACCGATGCGAAGCTGACCGCACGGCCGTGAGGTGGAGCACCCAGCGTGAATAGCCTGACTGACCTGGCCGTAATGGGTCTCACCTCCCCGGCATGTCCGCTGCTGGAGAAGCCAACACTACCCTTGCCGGGGGAATGGCGGGCCGGGCGGCTCATCGCGACTGGCCAGGGCGGCGGGCCCTCCTCAGCCGCAGGGCCGTTCCCGCAGCGACTTGACGTAGTCCTCAGGCGCGCCGGCGGCCTCCGCGGCATCGGCCATGATGCCCAGGTAGCGGGCGGCAGGCAGCCCGCCTTCGTAGGCGTTCAGCACGTACAGCCAGGCGAGCACGCCGCCATCGATGGTCTCCACCCGCACTTTGGCCTTCCGGTAGTAACCGAGACTCGCGCCGTCCCACTGGTCCAGCGCTTCCCCGTCGCTGGCTGAGATGTCATAGAGCACCACGAAGACGCGCTCGCCCGATTCCTCGACGACCGTGGCCAGGGCGCCCTCCCAGCCGATGTCCTCGCCGCCGAACGCCAGCCGCCAGCCCTCGAGCCAGCCGCTGCCGCGCCGCGGGGAGTGCGGGCAGCGTTCGGCCATCTGCGCCGGATCCATGTTGCTGCCGTAGGCCGCGTATATCGCCACGGATGATTAGCGTACGAGTCCCGGCGGCTCCGCGTGGCGCTCTCCTGGCGGGCCGAACCCCAGGTTGCGGGCGGCGGGTTCGGGCCCCGCGGTGCGATACGCCACAATGGGGCACCGTGAGTGAGCCGCACGCCCTGCGTGCTGACCGACTGCGTGCCGTCCAAGACACTGATCGCGACCTCCGACATGATGGCCGCCCTCCAGGGAGCCGCCGGGCTGGGCCTGCGTTCCGACTCCGGCGCTGCCTCGGCGTTCGCGACCGTGGACGCGCCGCGGCTCTACTCCAGGGTCAAGGCGCTGGCCCGGGCGCAGTCCGGGGACGTGGCGGCACGGCTGGCCGCCGAGGGCGTGGAGATCCTGCCGGGAACCGGGCGGCTGGCCGGCCCGCGCACCGTGGCTGTGGGGGACACCCTCCTCACCGCGGACGCGGTGCTCGTGTCGACCGGGGCGCGGCCCCGCCTGCTGCCCGGCGCGGAGCCGGACGGCGAGCGCATCCTGACTTTCAGGCAGCTCTACGACCTGGGCGAGCTGCCCGCAGAGCTGATCGTGGTCGGCTCGGGCACCACCGGAGCGGAGTTCGCCAGCGCCTACCAGGCTCTGGGCTCGCAGGTCACCCTGGTCTCCTCGCGCGACCGGGTGCTGCCGCAGGAGGACGCCGACGCCGCGACGGTGGTCGAGGACGTGTTCCGGCGGCGCGGCATGACCGTGCTCGGCCGGTCCCGCGCGGTCACGGCGAAACGCAGCGGCGACGGGGTCGTGGTGGTCCTCGAGGACGGCAGGACGGTTCGGGGCTCGCACTGCCTGCTCACCGTCGGGATGGTCCCCAACACCGGCGGGCTCGGCCTGGCGGAGGCCGGGATCACGCTGGACAGCAAGGGGTTCATCCCCGTCGACCGGGTGTCACGGACGCAGGCGCCCGGCGTCTACGCGGCCGGCGACTGCACCGGCGTGATGATGCTCGCCTCGGTGGCGGCCATGCAGGGCCGGATAGCGATGTGGCACGTGCTCGGCGAGGCGGTCCAGCCGCTCAACCTCAGCCATGTCGCCGCGACGATCTTCACCGAGCCGGAGATCGCCACGGTCGGCGTGTCGCAGCAGGCGGTGACCTCGGGCGAGGCGGACGCGCTGGTGGTCAAGCTGCCGCTGGCCACGAACGCGCGCGCGAAGATGCACGGCTTCCGCGATGGCTTCGTCAAGCTGTTCGCCCGCCGGAGCAGCGGGATGGTGCTCGGCGGCGTGGTGGTCGCCCCGGAGGCCAGCGAGCTCATCCTGGCCGTCTCGGTGGCCGTGGAGCAGCACCTCACCGTGGACCAGCTGGCGCACACCTTCGCGGTGTACCCGAGCCTGTCCGGCAGCATCACAGAGGCCGGGCGCAGGCTCATGCGGCCCGCAGAGAGCTCCTGACGCAGGGCCCGGCGCCGGCCTGGGGTCTGGGCCCGGCGTCTCCTCGGTCAGTGCGCCGGGTGCCCCAGATCCGGGTCGTCCGGGACGTCCAGGCCATGCTGGCGCAGCCTGGACGCGCGGATGTCGTCCGCGTACGCGGCCACCGTGAACACGCTGCCGCACAGGATCAGCGCCACCATGGCCAGGCCCAGCCACACCGGCGCGGACAGCACCGCGGTGACCACCGCGACGAGCACCACGCAGATCGGGATGATGACAGCCAGGTGACGCAGCACGGTACGGCCCCGCCATCCCGCGTCGGTCAGCTCGTGCCTGACCCAGTCCCGGTTCTCCGGCGGAAGCCGGAACCCAGCCGCGAAGGCGAGCCAGCGAAGCACGCCGGGATCACCCGGCAGGCGTGCCATCAGAACTTCCTGGAGAGGACTGCGGTCAGGCGGCAGGAGAATCGCGCCGCCTGGCGTGTCGCACCGGTTAGGCGGACCGGCGGACTGCGTACAATTGCCGTATTAACCAGGGCCGGGCTGGGCTCTGGGCTAGGTCGCGGAAGTGGCCTAGCGAAGCTGACGGCTCGAGCCGTCAGAGCAGTCACCTCCTTAGTCTCGCAGCTCGCAGACGATCTCGCCCGCCGGGACGGTCTGGCCGACCTGAACGGCCAGACCGGTCACGGTGCCGGCCTTGTGCGCCGTCAGCGGTTGCTCCATCTTCATCGCCTCGAGCACCACGATCGTGTCGCCGGCCGACACTTGCTGGCCCTCGGTGGCCCCCGTCCCTCTCCACTTCCCCCTTCACGGCTGCCGCCGGTGGAGCCGAGCCCGGCGGCGCGGCGGCGCGGGCGGGAAGACGGGCGGGCGGGCGCGTCCCCGCCCGGGCCGCGGAGCCCGGCCGGGATCACCACCTCCAGGCGCTTGCCGCCGACCTCGACCGTGATCCGCTCCCGCGGCGCCGCGGCGCCGTCCGGCGAGCCCGAGCCGCCGGAATACGGCGGCAGGTTCCCGTCGAACTCGGTCTCGATCCAGCGGGTGTGCACCGTGAACGGCACCGACGTGAACGCCGGGTGGTCCACCACGAGGCGGTGGAACGGCAGCACGGTCGGCATCCCGCCGATCTCGAACTCGGCCAGCGCGCGGCGCGAGCGCTGCAGCGCCTCGGCCCGGTCCGCCCCGGTCACGATCAGCTTGGCGATCAGCGAGTCGAACGCCTGCGGCACCGTCATCCCCGCGGCATACCCGGCGTCCAGCCGGACACCGGGCCCGGACGGCGGCCGCCAGGCGGTGAGCGTGCCCGGCGCGGGCAGGAAGCCGCGGCCCGGGTCCTCGGCGTTGATCCGGAACTCGATCGAGTGCCCGCGCAGCTCCGGGTCGGCGTAGGCCAGCTCCTGGCCGTCCGCGATGCGGAACATCTCCCGCACCAGGTCGATGCCGCTGACCTCCTCGGTGACCGGGTGCTCCACCTGCAGCCGGGTATTCACCTCGAGGAACGACACAGTGCCGTCGCGGGCGACCAGGAACTCGCAGGTGCCGGCCCCCACGTAACCGGCCTCGCGCAGGATGGCCTTGGACGACTCGCGCAGCAGCCGCTCCTGCTCCGCGGACAGGAAGGGCGCCGGCGCCTCCTCGACCAGCTTCTGATGCCTGCGCTGCAGCGAGCAGTCCCTGGTGGAGACCACGACGACGTTCCCGGCCGAGTCGGCCAGGCACTGCGTCTCCACATGCCGCGGCCGGTCCAGGTAGCGCTCCACGAAGCACTCGCCGCGGCCGAACGCCGCCACTGCCTCCCGCACCGCGGACTCGAACTGCGGGACGATCTCCTCGGCGGTCCTGGCCACTTTCAGCCCGCGCCCGCCGCCGCCGTAGGCCGCCTTGATCGCGATGGGCAGGCCGTGGGAGGCGGCGAACGCCGCAGCCTCGTCCGCGCCCGAGACCGGGCCGCTGCTGCCCGGCGCCAGCGGCGCGCCGACCGCGCGGGCGATCCGCCGGGCCGCGACCTTGTCGCCGAGCGCGCCGATCGCGTCCGGGGGCGGCCCGATCCAGGTCAGCCCGGCGGCGGTGACCTCACGCGCGAACTCGGCGTTCTCGGCCAGGAACCCGTATCCGGGGTGCACCGCATCCGCGCCGGACTCCGCGGCGGCCTTGAGGATCTTGCTGATGTCGAGGTAGCTTTCCGCCGCCGTCTGCCCGCCCAGCGCGTACGCCTCATCGGCCATGGTGACGTGCAGCGCGTCCAGGTCCGGCTCGCCGTAGATCGCCACGCTGCCCAGGCCGGCGTCACGGCAAGCCCGCACAATCCGGACCGCGATCTCGCCGCGGTTGGCGATCAGGACCTTGCGCACTTGCCGATCTCCTCTCAACTGCGAGGAGTCTAGGTGAGAATGTGCCAGGTTGCCGGCCCTGGCCCCGCCCGCTGCTTACCTGGGCAGGCCGCTCGCGCGCCAGCCGCCGGGACCGCGCGGCAGCGGTGCCCGCAGCAGCCGGGATCTCGCCGACCATTCCGAACGCATAACTGCGCGACCACCCGCCGCGCCCGCCGACGCGGCCCGCGCGGCGAAGACTGCCACCAGCGCGGCGATCTGCTCAGGCGACGGGTCACCGCGGACAATTCTCAGCACCGGCGCCCGCTGGCCGTCCTGGTCCCCCGTCATGCCGTCAGCCCTGGCCATGCCGTCAGCCCCGTGACTTGCCGACGCCGATGCCGAACTGCCGGTGCACCCTGGCCCAGAACGCGTCCCGCAGCCATTCCCTGGCCTCCTGGTAGGCCCGCAGCGACAGGCCGAGCTCTTTCTCGGCATCGACAAGCAGTTCCTTGTCGATGACCGGCGGCAGGATCGGCCCGGGCAGCAGGTCGCGGATGTTGTCCTCGCCCCGGGTCAGGATCCACTTCTGCGCCACGTGCTCGCCCGCTTCCTCGACCCGCTCCTTCTCCGGGCCGCGCCTGGCCGCCACGGCCGGGCCGTACCCGGCCGCCGGGCCGTAGCCGGGCGGCGGCCCGGGGGCCGCCTTGAGCGCCGCGGCCGGCCGAGGCGCGTGCCGGTCACCGAAGACCTGCGCGGGAGACGGTGTCGCGGACCCGGCCGCGCCGGCCCCGGCCTGGCCAAGCACCCCGGCGCCGACCCTGGCCGGCCCGGCGGCCCCGGTCTCTGGCGCAAGCTGCCTGCTGAAGTAGGGCTCGACGAACGACCGCTCGAGCACCTCCACGGTGTCTGACTCCCACACCAGCCGCTCGGCCTGGTTCGTGCCGTAGGGCGGCTCGATGCCCCAGAGGTGGACCCGGACGCCGAACGCCTGCGCGGCCTCCACCGCGGGAACCATGTCCTCGTCGCCGGCCACCAGGATCGCGTCGGTGATCGCGCGGTGCCTGGCCAGCGCCTCCATGTCGGCCCGGATCTGGGCGTCCACGCCCTTCTGCTGGCCGCGGGCGTTGAGGTTGCCCAGGCGCAGCTTCACCCACGGCATCTGGGCGATGACCCGCTGGTCGATGGTGGGCACCCGGTCCCTGGCCGCGTCGTACCAGTAGACCCGCAGCAGCTCGCCGCGGACCATGTCGTCCGCGTGCCGGGTGAGGGCCTGGATCAGCTTGTCCGCGTCGACCCGGTACTCACGGCGCGAGGCGGCGCCGAACAGCAGCTCGCCGGCGGACGCGTAGATGTACCCGACGTCGACCATGATGGCGTAGCGGGACAGCAGCGGCAGCGGGGATCCGTTTTCGGTCATGGTCCTCACGACTCTAGTGACTCGCGAGGCGCTCTGCCGCACGTGATCCTGCTGCCGGCCCGCCGGCCCGGCTTCTGCAGCAGCAGTTTCCTGATCCTCGGCCCCAGATCCGCCTTTTCAATGGGGTGAACGGCGCTTAGCTGCGGTTCTTTCAACAGCTACGGCACTTTCACACTATTGCCGGGGGTGAGCATGCGTGGGAGGTTTGCAGATTTATAGTGGGATATTTCCGTGTTTCCTGGGCGGCATGGTCTGCCGCTTGGTCCGCAGCGTGCGGAGCGCCCTGACGATCTGGGAGCGGGTCTCCGCCGGCCGGATGACGGCGTCCACGTAGCCTCGGTCCGCGGCCACATAGGGATTGGCCAGCGTGTCCTCGTAGTCGGTGATCCGTGCCGCCCGCAGCTCGGCCTGCTCCTCCGGGCTGGCCGCGTCGGCCAGCTCGCGCCGGTACAGGATGTTCACCGCGCCCTGCGCCCCCATCACCGCGATCTGCGCGGTCGGCCAGGCCAGGTTGATGTCGCCGCCGAGGTGCTTGGAGCCCATCACGTCGTAGGCGCCCCCGTAAGCCTTGCGGGTGATCACAGTGATCTTGGGCACCGTCGCCTCGGCGTAGGCGTAGATGAGCTTGGCGCCGCGCCGGATGATGCCGCCCCACTCCTGGTCGGTGCCGGGCAGGAACCCGGGCACGTCCACGAAGGTCAGCACCGGGATGCTGAACGCATCGCAGGTCCGCACGAACCGCGCCGCCTTCTCCGACGCGTTGATGTCCAGGCAGCCGGCAAAGTGCATGGGCTGGTTGGCCACCACGCCGACGGATGAGCCCTCGATCCGGCCGAAGCCGACCACGATGTTCTGCGCGAAGCCGGCGTGGATCTCGAGGAACTCCCCGTCGTCCAGGATGCGGGTGATCACGTCGTGCATGTCGTAGGGCTGGTTGGGCGAATCCGGGATGATGCCGTCGAGCTCGGCATCCGCGTCGGTGATCTCCATGATCCCCGGGTCATCCGCCGCCCCGGCGCCGGTCCCCGGCAGCACCGGCGGGTCCTCGAGGTTGTTGGACGGCAGGTAGGACAGCAGCTCCCGGGCGAAACCGAGGCAGTCATCCTCGTCCTTGGCCTGGTAGTGCGCCACACCGGACTTGACGTTGTGCGCATGAGCGCCGCCGAGCTCCTCGAAGCTGACCTCTTCCCCGGTCACGGTCTTGATCACGTCGGGCCCGGTGATGAACATGTGCGAGGTGCCCTGGACCATCAGGGTGAAGTCGGTGATCGCGGGCGAGTAGACGGCGCCGCCGGCGCACGGTCCCATGATCAGCGAGATCTGCGGGATCACGCCGGAGGCGATCACGTTCCGGTAGAAGATCTCCGCGAACAGGCCGAGCGCAACCACGCCCTCCTGGATCCGCGCCCCGCCGCCGTCGTTGATCCCGATCACCGGGCACCCGGTCTTCATGGCGTGGTCCATGACTTTGACAATCTTCTCGCCGTAGACCTCGCCCAGCGAGCCGCCGAAGATGGTGAAGTCCTGGCTGAACACGCACACCGGCCGCCCGTCCACGGTGCCGAAGCCGGTGACCACGCCGTCGCCGTAGGGCCGGCTGGCCGCCATGCCGAAATCGGTGGCTCGGTGCCTGGCCAGCTCGTCGAGCTCGGTGAACGAGCCGGGGTCCAGCAGGCCCTCAATCCGCTCCCGCGCCGTCAGCTTGCCCCGGGCGTGCTGCCGCTCGACGGCTCGCTGGGACCCGGCGTGGATCGCTTCGTGCCTGCGTCGTTCCAGATCGGCTAGCTTGCCCGCCGTGGTGTGCAGATCGGTCCGGTCGGCAGCGGGCTGGTCGGCGCCATCGGCCGACAGCGGAGCTTCGGTGGCCATGCCGGACAGGTTAAGGCAGTGCTGGCCCCGGGGGGACGACCCGCTGTGCTAGCCCAGGGGGCGTTGCCCCCTGGAACCCCCGATGCCGTCTGCTCGGGCCGGCAGGCCGGCCCTCGCATCCGTCAGCCGCCGATGACGGGGAGCACCACGACGCAGGGGACCCGCACCGGGTGCGCCGGGTCGAGCGCGTTCAGCACCAGGTGCAGCGCGACGGTGTCATCCGCGATCCCGATGTGATCGGTGAGATCGAGCGGGCACACGCGCTGCAGCAGGATGTTGGTGACACCCGGCCCGGACAGGAAGGCCGAGGTGTACGGGGTGACCACCTCGTCGAATTCGGTCTCGATCACCGTGTACGTCGGCCCGGCCACGGTGTCGCCGCCGGCATTGAGGTTGTTCAGGAACGCCGACCCCGCGATCTGCTCGGTGCAGGCCGGGCAGGCCGAAGTGATCGCCGCGGGAACGCCGGGGAGCAGGGTGCCGAGTCCCTGCAGCAAGCTGGTGAGACCGTCCAGCGTGGTGCCATGGTTGGACGGGGCGAGCCCGACCAGGGTATGCACCTTGGCCGCGCCGCCGAGGAACTTGATGTAGTAGCGGGGCATCATGCCGCCCTGAGAGTGCCCGACGATGTCCACCTGGGCCGCGCCGGTGGCGGCGAGCACCTGGTTCACGAACGCGGACAGCTCGGCCGCGGAGTGGGCAATGTCCTCGTAGCCCTGGAGCAGGTTCCCCGGGCTGCCGCCGAAGTTGGCGGCGAACACGCAGTAGCCGTTGTCGGCCAGCAGCGGTGACAGCGCGCTGAAGCCGTCGGCCATGTCCTCGAGCGTGCCGTTGACCAGCACGACCGGGTCGGGATGCTGCGCGCTCGGCTGGCAGGACCAGTTGTTGGCGCCGGGCGGTGCGCCGCTGGGGTTCGCCAGCGCGGCCGCGATCCCGGCCAGGAAGTTGTAGGTGACCGGCAGGTTCGCGTTCGCCGCGGCCGCCGGACCGGCCTGGGCCACGCCGAGGAGGATGGCGGCCGCCATGGCCACTCCCGGGTAGAGAATCCGCCGGCGGAGCTTGAGCAGGCGCGGCATGAGCGGCCTCCCTGGTTCGCGGGTCGTTGCACGTGATGATTGATCCGGGCGGCCGGCGGACCTATGCGGCAGCCCCAGAATCAGCCCGCCAAAGTTGTTGCCTGGCGATGTGTCTGCACGGCCGGCTTTGTGCATGCCCAGGTCGCGGCGCCCCGGCGGCCGGCCTGCGTAGCTGGCCGTGTGTGGCCCGCACGGTGCGGTCGGCCCGGCGCGGCCGGCCCCGCGTAGCTGGCCCTGTGGCCCGCACGGTGCGGTCGGCCCGGCGCGGCCGGCCCCGGGCTCCGCACCGCGTGGCCGGCTCAGTTCGCCGCTCAGTTTGCGTAGCGGCCCGGCTGGACATGGGGACGGAATGTGACTAACGTCACAAGTGCTTACTTACCCGCGAGTAGCATGAAACCCGGTCGCTATGTCCCTGGCAGCCTCAGCACCGCGGATCTCCGCCCGGCCCGCTCCGGCCGGCGGGCCAGCGGTGCGCGCGCCCGGCCAGTGGCCCGTCATCCCGGTCAGCGTCGCGGATCAGCTCCGGCCGTTGCTGCCCGCGCTCGTGCCGGAGATGGTCGCGGAGATCCAGGCCAGCGTGGCCGAGTACGCGCGGCCGGACGACCGCAGGTACGCGCGGGCCGTACGCCGCGGCGCGGAGGCGGCGGTCCACCACTTCCTGGACCGGATCGCCGACCCCGGCGTCCCGCGGGACGCCGCGGCCGCAGTGTTCCGGGGGCTTGGCAGCGCCGAGGCCGAGGAAGGCCGCAGCCTGGAGGCGCTCGAGTCGGCCCTGCGAGCCGGCGCGCGGGTGGCGCTGCGCTGGCTGACCCAGGCGTCGCAGCAGGTAGAGGCCCCGGTGGAGACCCTGGGCTGGCTCGCGGAGGCCCTGCTGGCGTTCCTCGACGAGATCGCCGCCCTGTCCGCGGAGGGATACGCGCGGTCCCAGGACCGGGTGGCCGGCGAGCTGCAGCGGCGGCGGCAGCGGCTGGCCGGCCTGCTGCTCGCCGAGCCCCCGGCCGCTGCGGAGGCCGTCAGTGAGCTGGCCCGGCTGGCCCAGTGGCGGCTGCCGCGCCTGGTGTCCGTGGTGGTGCTCGCCGGGTCCGACCTGTCCGGCGGCCGGGTTCCGGCGCTGCCCGGCGAGGTCCTGGCCGATCTCGATCACATCCCGCCGGCCCTGATCGTGCCGGACCCGTACGGACCGGGCCGGAGGCAGGTGATCGACCGCGGGCTGCGCGGGTTCCGGGCCGCGGTCGGCCCTCCGGTCGGGCTGGGCGAGACAGCCAAGTCGCTGAACTGGGCCAGGGAAGCCCTGTGCCTGGCCGGGCCGGGCCCAGCCGGGCAGGACCTGGCCGGGGAGGGGGTCGTCCACTGCGACGACCACCTCACCGACATGGTGCTGCGCCGGGGCGGGGACCTGCTCGACCGCCTGGAAGCCAAGCGGCTTGCGCCGCTGCGGGGGATGGCGCAGCGCCGCAGGGACATGCTGGCGGACACCCTCCTGGCCTGGCTGGAGACGGGCAAGAGCAGCGGCGTGGCCTCCCGCCTGTTCATCCACCCGCAGACGGCCCGCTATCGCCTGCACAAGCTGCAGGACCTGTTCGGGGACCAGCTGGACAATCCCGACGCGCGCTTCGAGCTCGCGCTCGTGCTCCGTGCCCGGCACGCGAGCCCGCGCCCGCCCGCGTCACGCTGACTGGCGGCAGGCCGGCGTCATCCTGGCGGGCGGCCGCGTCGCATTGGTCCCGTGCCGGGCGGATCCGGTGGATCGGGCGGGGCCGCGGCGGGGCCAGGTGCGGCTTCGCTGCCGGCCAAGACGGCTTCGGCTTCCGCCGGCTTAGGGTCCGGCCTGACGAACGCCAGGCCCGCGGCCAGGCAGGCCAGCGGGATGGCGACGACCGTGTACCGGTACAGGGACTGGGTCAGCAGCGCCGGCGCCGCGATGCTCACGCCGGCGAGCGTCCAGGGCAGGGCCGCCGCACCGCCCCAGCTGCGCCACTTCCTGAGCACCCCCACCAGCCCGGCGATCACGACCAGCAAGAAGACCACGCCGGGGAAATAGACCGGCAGCTGGTACAGGAACAGGAAGTATGCGTAGGGCTGGACGAGGTGGGTGTTGCTCCCGCTGCCCGCGTACTGCTGCTCGTCCAGCGCGTAATAGGACGGCAGGTGCGCGATGTGCGGCTGGACGGTGAAGCTCATCGTGGCGTGTGTCACCGGCCGGTCGTTCTGCAGGAACAGGAGCATCACGTCCCTGGCGCTGACCCGGAGGTAATCGAGCGGCTGCGCCTCGATCGCCTTGACCGCGAAGCGCCGGCCGAGCTTGTCGTTGTAGGCGTTGAACCCGGGGTGCTGGTCATGGCGCCACCAGGCATCGGGCGCCCACAGGTAGTCGGCTGAGGTCGGCGTGCCGAGCAGCGCGCTGACCGACCAGGCCGGTGCCGGGCCGGCCGGGGCCACGGACTTCTCCAGGTTCGGGCACAGCGGGGCGAGTTCCGGCGGCGGCTTGATGATCGCGCAGTTGGCGAAGCTTGTCGTCCGGGACCACAGGAAGATGCCGTCGCTGCTGGTGAGGTTGTACTGCCCGTAGGACGCGTGAAACGCCAGCACGTAGCCGAGCACGGGCAGCGCGAACGCCGCAGCAGCCGCGGCGATGGCCCGCCAGCCGACGCGCCTGATCAGGATGAAGGCGGCGAATATCAGGGCCAGCGGGATGCCGTTACCGCGCAGCAGCGAGACGTAGGCGACGAGCAGCCCGGCCACGGCGCACTGCCACAGCCGCGGGGTGCGCTTGGTGAGCAGCAGCGCCACGGCCAGCAGCAGCGCGAAGCCGTACAGCGTGTCGGGCAGGATGAAGGACTCCAGGGCGATCTGGCGGGTGTCGAACAGGGCCGGCAGCGCGGCCAGCGAGGCGCCCCAGCCGGGCAGGCCCCAGTAGCGGAGCAACCCGTAAACGAGTACTGCGGTGGCGATGCCCATGAGGTGCTGGGCCGTGGTGACCGCCAGCAGGGTGTGCGGCAGCGGCCGGAAAATGTCCAGGAACCAGGAGTAACCGGACGGCCGGATCCGGCCCAGGGTGCCGTTGGCGGCCTCCTGCATGTACAGGAACGAGTCCGCGGTCAGCAGCGCGGGCCGGAACGCGAGCGAGGCCAGGATCCGCGGCAGGAAAGAGATCACCACGAGAATCGTGATCAGGCGGTGGCGGCGCCACAACTCCCTTGGCTCCACGGCCCCGGCGGCCCTCCGCGCCGACGCGACAGCCGACGCGGCCGCCCAGGAAAGACCGCGCGGCGGCTGCGATTGCCCATGACGTAGGGCCGGCTGCTCGCGCGCGTCGTTAAGCTCATTGAGCTTGAGATCGGGCACTGCTCTCCTCGAACTGTTCAGCAACTCAGCCCGCATGGACCTGGCGGCGCTGAGGCGCGGCCTGACTCTTGAAAGGAGCCCTGATGGGAGTACCCGGCGCGGGCGGGCAACCCCCGGAGTTGACAATATCGTGCATGGTCGGTAACTCTCCGTCGCCCCGGCCACTGCTGAGCGCCCGCGCGCTGCGCGAGGCGCTGGTGGCGCCTGGGGGGTTCTGGCATGACGTCCGCGTGGTGGCGGAAACCGGGTCGACCAACGCGGACCTGCTCGCAGAGGCGAAAAGCGGCATCCCGGAAGGCGTGGTGCTGGCGGCTGAGGCCCAGTCGGCCGGGCGCGGCCGGCTGGGCAGGCACTGGGTCAGCCCGCCGGGCGCCGCGCTGACGTTTTCCGTGCTGCTGCGTCCCGCGACCGTGCCCGCGGCGAACCGGGGCTGGGTGCCGCTGCTCGCCGGGGTCGCGGTGGCCTCGGCGCTGCGCGACGAGGCAGCGGTCGGTGCCTGGCTGAAGTGGCCCAACGACGTGCTGGTGCATGGCGTCAAGCTGGCTGGCATCCTCGCCGAGCAGGCCGGGGACGCGATAGTGGTCGGCGCCGGGATCAATGTGTCCGCCGGCCGGGATGAGCTGCCGTTGGCCGCGGCGACCTCGCTGGCGCTCGAGGGCGCGGCCTGCACCGACCGGGAGCGGCTGCTCGCGGGCGTGCTCGGCCAGCTGGCGCGCTGGTACCTGGCCTGGACAGGCCAGTTCGGCGACGCGAGCGGGTGCGGGCTGCGCCAGGAGTACCGGCGCCTGTGCGCGACCCTCGGCCAGCAGGTCCGCGTCTCGCTGCCCGGCGGGAAGACGGTGACCGGGGTGGCGTCCGACGTGGACGGCGCTGGCCGGCTGGTGGTCCGTTCTTCCTCCGGCCTGGTCCCGGTCAGCTCCGGCGACGTGGTTCACGTCAGGTGACGCCAGATTGCCGCTGTACATGCCACGATGTGGCCTATGGCCGGTGATGAATCCCTGTCCGAGGGCGAGGAATTGGTGCTGCGGCTGCACCCCCACTGGAAGACGCTGCTCAGGCCGTTGTTCATCCTGGCGGTGCTCTTCATCGCGGTGATCGCGCTGCTGCTGTTCCTGCCGCCGCGCAGCAATCTGACGGCAGTCAGGATCGGGATCGGGGCCGTGGCCGTGGTGGCCGCGCTCATCTGGGTCGCGGTGCCGGTCATGCGCTGGAAGACCACCACCTATGAGCTGACCACGCGCAGGCTCCGGCTGCGCGAGGGGATCCTGGCCAGGTCGGGACGTGACTTCCCGCTGATCCGGATCAGCGACGTGTCGTTCTCGCATGGCCTGATCGACCGGCTGCTCGGCTGCGGGAGGCTCGTGGTCGAGTCCGCGGGGGAGCACGGCCAGCTCGTGCTCACCGAGATTCCCCAGGTCGAGCGCGTCCAGGCCACGCTGTTCCAGCTGGTCGAGGACGAGCAGGCCCGGCTGGCGGCCGAAGAGCGCTGAGCCCGGACGCAGGGGCGCCTGGGCGCGGGGGGGCGGCGGACCGCCGGGGTGCGGGGGGGGCGGCGGACCGCCGGGGTGCGGGGGTGGGAGG
>WNGR01003701.1_pt1 | contig 20221 bp, 17 predicted proteins | sample 5407581 | NCBI WGS metagenome assembly WNGR01 (sample SAMN13153383, study PRJNA577476) | soil metagenome | isolation source: 80 cm soil or saprolite under Garry oak tree replicate 2 | place: USA:California | collected 2016-06-15 | reverse complement strand
CGATTTAGTTGGACCCGCAAAACGCTGTCGGAACGCTCGGTAACAATGTCACTCATGGTTTCGCCTCTTATGCCGTCGCCGCGGTTGGAGTTGGCTTCGATGCTGTCGCTGGACTGGCGTCTGGTTTCGATGCTGCCGCAGCAGGCTGGGGTGTGGGTTTGCCGATAGTGCCGCTGGCGCGCAAGCCGGCGACTTCAGTCGCGCTGAAACCGAGCTCTTTGAGTACCTCTTCGTTGTGTTGGCCGAGATCCGGCGCGCGTTTCGCTGGCACTTTGCTGACACCGTGCACCTGAATCGGACTGCTGATCGTGGAGGTTAGCTTGCCGCCCGCGCCTTCGAGCGGAACCACGATGTCATTCATCCGCAATTGCGGATCGTTGATGACTTCCTGCGGGCCGCGGACCGCGCCAAACGTGACATGGACGCCGCTGAGGACCTCGTACCAATACGCCATCGGTTTCGCGCCAAAGACTTCGTCGAGAATGGCGGTGAGTTGCGGCATGTTCGCCATGAGCTTGGCCGGATCGGAGAATCGCGGATCGGTCAGGAGATCGGGGCGGCCGATGGCTTTCGCGACGGCCCCCAGTTTGTCCGAGGTGACGATAAGAACGAACCATGTGTCATCGGCAGCGCGATACACGTTCAGAGCCGCATTCGCGGGGTTCTTGCGATCGTGCAGTCCGTAAAATTTCGCCCCGCTCAGGGCAGCCTGGATCGAAACACTCGCGGACCAGATACCCTCGGCGAGCAGCGAAGTCGTGACATGCGATCCTTTGCCGGTGCGCTCGCGACGATAGAGCGCGGTGACGATCGCGGAATAGAGACCGACGGCTGTCGCGTTGTCACCGCTGCCGGCGACTGGCCAGGTAGGCGGGGCGCCGGCATCGCGCGTCATCGACAGCAAACCGCTGCGTGCCCAGTATGATGTGATATCGAAGCCCGGGAGCTCGGCATCAGGCCCCTTTTCGCCGAAACCTGTAACATCCGCATAGATCAGGCGCGGATTCCACTGCACTACATCCTCGTATTCGAGCTTCAGTCGTTTCCGTGCGGGATGCGGCGTGTTGACGATGAGCACATCGGCCCATTGGACGAGCTTTTCGAGAACCTGCTGAGCGCTGGGCGATTTCAGATCGAGCGTCATGCCGCGTTTGTTGCGGTTGGCCAGGTGCCAGGGATACGCATCCTTCGCCTGCGGCTGCGGCGGAATCTGATGCCCATGTCTCCAGAGGTCGCCGGACGGCGGCTCCACTTTGATCACTTCGGCGCCAAAATCGGACAAGATTACGGCGGCGCTCGGACCCGCAATGAAGCTCGCCAGGTCGACTACTTTCAATCCCGAGAAGATATTGCCTTCACTCATAGTATTCTCCGTTTTGATATGTGTTGGTTGTGGTTAGCGCCCCTGGAACTGCGGTGCCCGCTTTTCGAGAAATGCTGACGTGCCTTCCTTCTTGTCTTCCGTTCCCGCGCAAAGCCCGAAGAATGAGGCTTCCAAAGCGAGGCCCTCGTCCTGGCTCGTTTCCAATCCTTTGTTCACCGCTTCGAGCGAATACTTCACGGCGATCGGGGCGTTGGAAAAAATCTGTTTCAGGATTGCCTCGGCGCGCGCTATCAGATTGGCCGCTGGCACAACTTCGTTCACCAGCCCGATGCGATAGGCATCCTGCGCGCTAATCATTTCGCCAGTGAGAATGAGCTGCAATGCGCGGCCCTTACCGACCAGCCGCGGAAGCCGCTGCGTTCCGCCACCACCAGGAAGGACTCCTAATTTGACTTCGGGTTGGCCAAACTTAGCCGTTTCCGAAGCGATCCTGATGGTGCAAGCCATGGCCGTTTCGCAGCCGCCGCCAAGCGCAAATCCGTTGATGGCTGCGATTACCGGCTTGCCGAGATTTTCGACAAGGTTGAGCACCGCCTGCCCGAAACTGCTGCACTCCTCGCCTTCTACGGCGGTGAGATGAGCCAGTTCGTTGATGTCCGCACCCGCGATGAACGCTTTATCGCCCGCTCCGGTCAGGATGACCCCGTGCACCTCATCATCGTCCCGCGCTGCCTCGAACGCCGTTTGCAAATCCTCCCAGGTTTTAGTGTTCAACGCATTGAGGACCTTCGGGCGGTTGAGAGTCAGATAGGCGATGGCGCCTTTCTTCTCATACAAAACATTTTCGAGCGTTAATTCTATCGCTGTTGAATTCATAAGTTTGTCCTGTTTTAAAGTTTGTTCCGTCGCGGTTTACACAAACGCGCTGAAGCCGGTGATGGCTTTTCCGATAATCAGATTTTGCATCTGATACGTGCCTTCGTAGGAATAGAGCGCCTCGGCATCCGCAAAGAAACGCCCCACGTTGTAATCGGCAGCGATGCCGTTGCCGCCCAACAGTTCCCGAGCCCACGCGACGGTCTCGCGGCATTTGGCCGTGGTGAACGCCTTGGACAGCGCCGCGTGAGCGTCGCTCAGCTTGCCTTCGGCCTGTAATTGAGCCGAGCGAACCACCATGCATTGCGAAGCGGTGATGTTCGCGAGCATTTTGGCCAGAAGGTCCTGCACGAGTTGAAATGAGCCGATCGGCTTTCCGAATTGCAATCGCTCCTGGCAATATTTGAGCGCGTTCTCGTACGCGCCCATCCCGCATCCTGTCGCCTCCCACGCCACAAGATAACGCGTCATTTTCAACACCCTCGCGGTGTCGCGGAAGGAGCTGTCGCCCTGAAGACGGTTCTCCTCTGAGACACGGCAGTTCTCCATCGTGATCTCGCCGTTCTGAACGATCTTGAGCGCGATCTTGTTCTGGATCTTCTCCACCTTGAAGCCAGGCGTGGTTTTGTTCTCGACGATGAATGCCTTGACCTGATTGTCCGCGACGTCGCGCGCCCAGATGATTGAGATGTCGCACCAGGGTGAATTGCCGATCCACCTCTTCTGGCCGTTTAGAACCCACGTGTTGCCCTCGCGCTTAGCCGTCGTCGTCAGACCGCCGGACGCGCCGGAACCCACCAGTGGTTCGGTCAGGCCGAAGCAGCCGATTTTCTCGAAGCGAGCCATCGGCGGAAGCCATTTCTGTTTTTGCTCCTCCGAGCCGCCGAGGTAGATGGAACCCATCGCCAGGCCATTGTGGACGCCAAAAAAGGTCGCAATCGATGAATCGAAACGGGACATTTCCATGGCAACCAGGCCAAACAGCAACGCGCTTCCGCCTCGGCAGCCGTAACCCTTCATTCCAATGCCGCCGATGTTCAGTTCTTTGATCGCCGGCAACAGCTCAAACGGAAACGCGTCCTCCACCCAATACTTGGTGAGGATGGGCGCAACTTTGGTCTCCATAAACTCACGCACCTGTTTCACCACCGCCAGTTCCTCGGCGGGCAAGGTGCTGGCCAGGTCGTAGAAGTCGCTGTTTGGGGCCGGCAGCGGCTTCGGCTGTTTTGTCGGCGGCTTGATTTCTCTTCGGATGTTTGTGGGTTCAGCGATTGCGGTGCTCATAATTTGTCTTACGTTTTTGTTTGTTGATTGATGGTCGTATTCAAATGGGGATTCATTCGGCCACGCGCAGGGCGACCTTCCCGCGCCTGAGACCGCTCCGTGCGCGCGTGTAGGCGATTCGCGCTGCAATCAACGGAAAAATTGTCCCTACAAAAACCTGGAGTTCGCCGGCGTCAATCAGGTTGGCGATCTCCGTCAGTTGCGAGCCATCGGCGCGAACGAGCATGAAGGCATCGCGGGCGCGTTGGTCCGCGATGCCCGCGCTTTGGGTTGCGACGGTGACCATCCTGCCGCCCTTCGCCAACACGCCCCACGAGCGCTCCAGCGTTTCACCGCCGACGCAGTCGAACACCACGTCCACGTCCTTGACGACTTCTTCAAATCGTGTCGTTCGGTAATCAATCACCTCGTCAGCTCCCAAAAAGCGCGCGAAACCGAGACTACCGGACGAAACCGAAGCGATGACGTGCGCGCCGCGCCAATGCGCGAGTTGCACCGCGAAACAGCCGACACCGCCCGCCGCGCCGTGAATCAGAATCCGTTGACCGCGCTCCAGTTTTCCTTTGTTGAAAAGTCCCTGCCACGCGGTCAACGCCGCAATCGGAACGACCGCAGCCTGAACATGGACGAGCGATTTCGGTTTGCGGGCCAACCCGGTCGCCTTGACGACGCAGAATTCCGCTTGCGCGCCGTTGATGAACCAGTCGTTGAGTCCAAAGACCTCGTCGCCGACGTTGAAACCGTTGACCTTCGCGCCGACCGATTCGATGACGCCGGAAAACTCGTGGCTCAAAACGATTGGATACGGGCGGGGCTCGCCGAATGGCAGGTTGAAGGTCGTAAACCATTGAAGCTCGGTGGGCATGACGGAGGTCGCGTGGACTTTGACCAACACCTCGCCCGCCTGCGGCTTTGGCCGCGGAATTTCTCCCGCGACCAAAGCCTCCGTTCCGGCTTTTCTATCGAGGTAAATCGCCTTCATGGTTTGGCCGCCCTTGCCACCAACGCGTTCTTTGAGAGCGGCGCTGGCAGCTTTCGTTTGCTGCTTCGGCATTGGCGACATCACTGTTGTCATGGTGAAAATCGTAAAGCGGATTTCGGATTCTGTGAATTCCTCGACTAGGTGAACGACAGGTAACTCTTTCGAGTTACGCGAAGGACGTGTGTTCGAGCTGGATAAACCCACGCCGCGCTGCTGAAACCACAGCTTGAGTGCGATCGAGCACCTTGAGCTTTCCAAAAATATTCTTGAGATGCACTTTCACTGTGTCTTCAGCGATTTCCAGCGCTGCTCCGATTTCCTTGTTTCGTAAACCTCTGGCAACGAGTTTCAAGACCTGCAGTTCGCGTTCAGTGAGCGTGACACGTGGCGTGTGCTCGGCTAATCGCGCAGCAATTTTTGGCGAAATGTGCCGTTGGCCGGAATGCACCTCGCGGATTGTTCGCAGCAAATCCCTCCGAACTGAATCTTTGAGCAGATACCCTTGGGCGCCGGCCTCCAACGCTCGGTGAATGTCCTGGTCACCTTCATACGTCGTCAAAACAATGATACGAGCAGCCGGAAACTCCTTGCGGATCTGAATCGTCGCATCAACGCCTCCCATCCCCGGCATTCTCAAATCCATCGCCACGACGTCGGGTTTAAGCGCGCGATACTGGGACACAGCGCTTTGACCGTCGCCCGCCTCGCCAACGCTGACTATATCGCCTTCGGCCGCCATTATCGCCGCCATGCCTTCCCGCACAATCGGATGGTCGTCCACGCACAAAACACGAATCGCTCTTATCTTTTTCATAATTCATCAGTCTAAAGTGCTATTCCCAATTGTTGTTGCCGAGCAACCGGGTGCTAGACCCATCACGACACGAGCACGGGTTTGGCGTTGCATCGAACCTGCGCGGTTCGCCGGGCATTTGTGGCGAGCTGTGACATCTCTCGGAATGGTCACCTGCAGGCTGGTGCCCCTTCCTGGGCCGCTGTCAACCGAGAGCGTACCGAACAGAGATGCGACCCTTTCCTTAATGCCAAGCAAACCGAAATGGCCAATTTTCAAAGCGTCTGAGTTTGTAGGATCGAACCCGCATCCATTATCGCGGACGCGCAGTTGCAGGCTCTTCGCGCCGAAGGCGAGAGACACCTCGACTTGTGTTGGATGGGCATGCTTTGCGGCATTGGCCACCGCCTCCACGCATATCCGCAGCAGGTTGTCCTCAACGAAAGGTTCCGGCTGGAGCTCTGTGCCCTCAACGGAAAAGTTCAAGTGGACACCCGTGCTGTCCAGCGCTCGTTGGCTCACTTTCGCAAGGGCCTTCGCAAGCGCCCCCGATTTCTCGAGCACAGGGGACCGCAGTTCCCAAATCGAGTGGCGCGCTTCTGCCAGATATTGATCAGACTCATCCAGAAGCTTAAGAAGTTGCGCTTTGAGGGCCGCCAGTGAAGGCGGAAAGGATCTCGCGAGGGCGTCTAATTTCAGTCCGATGCCGGTGAAGCCTTGCAATAATGTATCGTGCAATTCCTGAGCGATTCGCTTCCGCTCTTTCAATTGCATTTCCAACAGAAGATTCATATAAGTAAAACGTGTCCCTTTTAGGATGATTGCGTTATGCTGGAATCGTGCCAGCCTGGTGCCACAGGCAAGAACCTTGATTCACGGATGAATCCAGCATGGAAAAAGTTTTGGCGAGGTGAAGATTCGCGAACCGCTTCGCGAATTCGCGGAGTTTAGCGAAAATTTATGTCGTGAACCATAACCAGGTATGAGCACGTCAGCTCCCGATTCGGCTCTTCAGCTCATCATCAACTCGGCCCCTGCTTTCATCCATACCGCTCGGCCCGATGGCCACATTGATTTCTTCAATCGACCCTGGCTGGAGTATGTCGGGCTTGGCCCGGAGGATTTGCTGGGCTGGAAGTGGACGGTTGCCATTCATCCCGATGACCTCGACGGAATTCTGGAAAAGTGGCGCGTTTCGTTGGCCAGCGGGAAGCCTTTCCTGCATGAAACTCGCGTTCGACGAGCTGACGGTCAATACCGCTGGATGCTGCACCACAAAGTCGCCCTGCGTGATGAAAGCGGAAAGATCGTCAAGTGGCACGGATCGAGTATCGATATCGAGGACCGCAAGCGAGCCGAGGATTCTCTGCAAAGGGCGCTCGACGAGGTGAAGCGGTTAAAGGACCAACTGCACCATGAGAACATTGTACTGCGGGAGGAAATCAAAAGCGTTTCGATGTTTGAAGAAATCGTGGGCTCCTCCCATTCGCTGCGACGCGTACTCGCGCAAGTTGACAAGGTGGCTCCGACGGATTCCAGGGTGCTCATCAAAGGTGAGACGGGAACTGGAAAGGAGTTGATCGCCCGGGCCATCCACAAGCGGTCTGGACGATCCAGTCGCGCGTTCGTGGCAGTGAATTGTGCGGCGATTCCGCCCACGGTGGCGGCGTCCGAGCTTTTTGGCCACGAGAAAGGAGCGTTCACCGGAGCCACTCAGCGGAGAATGGGCCGGTTTGAACTTGCGGCCGGAGGGACAATCTTCCTGGATGAGGTGGGTGACATTTCGCATGAGATACAGATAGCGCTCCTCCGAGTCATACAGGAGGGCCAATACGAGCCCATCGGAAGCAGCCGGCCGCACAACGCTGACGTCCGTATCCTCGCTGCATCGAATCGAGACCTGTCGGAGGCCGTGCTCAAAGGCACGTTCCGCCAGGATCTTTTCTATCGGCTGAACGTTTTCCCGATTGAGGTTCCGCCGCTCCGTGACCGCAAAGAAGACATTCCCCTGTTGACCGATTACTTTATTAACCGCTTTGCCCGGAAACTGAACAAGAAGGTTCTTTGCATCAGCAACAAGACCCGGGAATTGCTTCAATCCTATAGCTGGCCGGGCAACATTCGGGAGCTGCAAAATGTCGTCGAGCGATCAATCATCGTCTGCGAAACGGAGACTCTCACTGTGGACGAGAGTTGGCTCACGCATGAACCATCCCAAAAACTCGCCGCATCCGAGAGGATCACCATCGAAGCCGCGTTGGCTGAAGCCCGAGGGCGGGTATCGGGCCCCTCAGGAGCGGCCGCAAGGCTGGGCATGCCCGCATCTACGCTCGAATCAAAGATCCGCGCGCTGAAAATCAACAAGCATCTGTTTAAAACCGGTTAGGCTTTTTAGAAGTGGAATCCGACCGTCGCCAGCACCGCGTGGCTGATATAAGTATAGCGCCCATCTGCTGTTTGCCCCGTAGCCGAGGGGGCACTGCCTGAGACCGTTCGCACGCCGTCGCCGATTCCAAATTGATAGGCGATGTCGAAGTCAAAACGACGGCGTTTGAACCCGGTGCCGATGCTTAGCCAATGTCGCGCTGAGTCCGCTATCAACGGGCTGTAGTGAGCGTCAGGCATGGCGTTCTCGCTATAGATGTAGCCCGCGCTCAATGACCAGCCGTTATCGAAGTAGCGAGTGCCGCCGAATTTGTAGTACCAGGCTGGCTGCCACGCGAGCGTCGCAGGAATGTCTTTTGGCAGCAAGGGAACAAAGCCCGTCGCTTGCTTGATCGTCACCGTGTCCATCGTGCTCCAGTCCGTGTAGTCGGCGTCGAATTCAAAGTTCCATTTGGGCGTGGGCCGGTACGAAATACCGCAGACCACATTCAGCGGAAAGTGAACGTCCGTCTCGGCGCTAACGCGTTGATTCGGAAAGGCGGGGACGGGCGGCAAAGCGATGTTGTTGTAATACTCGGTGTGGCCCTCCAGGTTAATTTTGGTGCTGCTCCGAAAGGACACGCCGATGGAGACCTTCTCATGCACGCGCCAGAGCGCGCCGAAGTTGTAGCCAACGTCCCAGCCGTCGCCCTTGAACCGGAACTGGTCGTTGGGTTGATCCGGCCAGACCAAGCCGGATCGAACATCGGCCTTCGCGTAGTTGGCCGTGAGTCCACCACCGACCGAGAGGTTTGGCAAAATCCGCCACGCGACCACCGGATTGATGCTGAGGTAAGTCAGTTGCGACTCGATCGCGAGCGTGCGGAAGCCCGTGTCCTGTGGCCAACGAAATCCCAGTCCGAAAGGCGCATAAATTCCCAAGCCGTAGCTGAGCCGGGATTCGTTTGGAGTATAAGTAAAAAAGAGTTGAGGAACTGCTTGCAGGTCTTTCCCATTATCAAAGCTGCGCCCACTCGGTGATTTGTAGCTGACCGGAAGGTAGATACCGTAGATTCCCCCACGAAAGTTACCTCCCTTGAGTTGGCTGATCCCTGCCGGATTGTAATAAATCGCCGAAGCGTTGTCTGCCGTGGCGGCGAAGGCTTCTCCTCTGGCGGTGGCGAAAGCGTCTTGGTCCGGCAGACGGAATCCATCGGCTGAAACATTCACGGCTGAGGCGGCCACTGCGAAAGTTATCATCAGCCTCCAAGCAATGCCTTCGTCCCGGAATTTGCGCCGAAGCTGTTTCACGCCTTAACTGTACGGTTTCGATCCGGGTGCGTGAATTCCTCGACTGAGTTAACTCCGAGTAGCGCTTTCGGGTTATTCAGCGAACTTCAACGCACGGTTTGAGATCAGAAACTTCTTCGTCTCCCGCCGGTACTGCTGCGAGAGAGACACTCACGAGGATTTCTGTTCCTTGTCCTGGGTGACTCTTGAGAGACAAATTTCCGGCGATGGATTTTGCGCGCTCGCGAATTCCCACGAGGCCAAAGTGGCCGGCCTTCGATGCATCGGGGCCGTGGGGATTGAAACCGCAACCGTCGTCTCGAATTCGAAGGCGCACTTCGTCGGACGAGTAATCGAGATGCACTTCCACTTTAGTGGCGCGAGCGTGCTTCACGGCGTTCCTGACTGCTTCCTCACAGATTCGCAGGAAGTTGTCTTCAACGACCGGGGCCAGCGGGCAGGCATCGCCGTTGGTCTTGAAATGCGACCGCATGCCGCTGCCGTGAAGGGCTCGCTCGCTCACTTTCATCAGTGCCTTCGAAAGCTCCCCGGATTTTTCCAGCGAAGGAGAACGCAATTCCCAAACTGCACGGCGCGCCTCGACAAGGTATTCATCCGATTGCTCAAGAATTCTTTGCAGTTGCTCTTTCGTATCCGCGAGTGACCGAGGAAGGGAGTTCATCACGGCGTCGAGCTTCAGCCCAATTCCCGTGAAACCTTGCAGCAAAGTATCGTGCAGTTCCTGCGCGATCCGCGTGCGCTCATCGAGGATCGCATTCACCCGGACCTCTGCTTCTTTGCGCGCGGACGTTTCCGAAATCAATTCCCGCGTTCTTTCCTCTACCCGCGACTCAAGCTGATCGTGAGCTTTCTGCAGCTCATTCTGCGCCCTGATCTTTTCCGCGATGGACGATTTTAGAGCGGAGCTCTTCCGAAGAATCATGAGTGTCCAGATTGCTCCCACGCCCGACACCACCAGCAGGATGCCGAGTCCCATCAGCAGACGCTCGGGAGTCCACCAGCCAGGGCGTTGCAGAACGTGGACGCTCGCCACGTCCGGAAGCAGAATGCGAACACCCTCCACTTTTCCTTCTTCGCTGACCTGCAACAGACAGAGTCCAGACACTACCAGCGTGCTTCCGACGGGAAGCGATCCGAGCTCGTCAAATCGCGCGTTGGCGGGCGCTTCGACGCTGAAGAGCCAATTGCTGCTCTGCAGCGTCAGGACATTTCGTCCCGGCGCATCGGACGACGGATTGCCCCCTCGAAGCGGACGCAGCGAATGGTCCAGCAGTTTGCCCTGAAGCGAAACCATATCGGCATGGTGAGTGCCACTCAACAACTCCTGAACGGAAGTTCTGTTGGGCACAATCTGCGTCCCGGCTTCCATTGTTCGAATCAAAATCGCATCCCGCAAAACGGGAAGGAAACGCTCCACGCCAGGAAACCCGATGGCTTCGATCATTTCTCCGGGAGCGAAACTGTTCGTGTCACGAGTTTTCACCTGAAGACCGTCGGCGCCGTCGTTTAGGAAAATATCGTCGCCGCGGCGCTGAAACGTGACAGCCCCTTTCACCCGGATTCTCGTGCCGGGAGACGCACTGCGATGATACTGTGCGATCCGCCTTAATGGGGCAAACGGCGCTTCTGAAATCGACGTGTCTGGAAGCTGATCGACAATGAAGTCCGATTCGCGCGGAACAAACATGGCCATCGTCAGCATTTGCCGGAGCGGCGCATTGAAGGAAGCGGCCGCCGTACCCCGCACACGAACCGTCGCGCCCACCAGCGAATTCGCATCGACGTTGGTTGAGATCGGCGCGAACGCTCGAAAGCGATAGCCGCCCGACGCCAGTTCCACAACCAACCGTGTATTTTGCCTTTGCGACTGCGCGGACCTAACGACGCCGGACACTTCAACGCGAAGTCCATCCGCGGTACCGGTCATGAACTGCTCCGCCGAAATGGATTTGGCCTCGGGCAACGGCGCAGTTCCCAGCCGGGTCCAACTTGGCATTTCAATGTCCGGAGCGTATCCACCCGGGTGCCGGATGCCGCTGACCTTGACCCAATCGCCGACAGTCGGCGGCGGATTGGTAGCGTTCACGAATACTCCGCCCGTCGAGTCCTGAATAAAAAACATGCCGTGCCAATTAGCTTCGGCGACGGTTACGACACCGGTTATCAAAACGGGAATGTCTTGGCCGGGCGGAACCACTATCGGCGACAGTATCTCAGCGGCGGTGGTGAGGACCTCGTTTGTTTCGGCGGCCGAAATCCCGGGAATGGCGAACGCCATCAGGAAAATCCAAACGCCTGTCCTTAAAGACCGAAGCATAATGCCGTCAGTTGATTGAAAGTGCCGATTCGCCTTTGTTGAGTGAATTAGGCGGAATCAACCTCTCCGTCATCGTTCTTTTTTGATCCAATTTGCAATTTTGTCCGGAAGATATGCTTCTCCCTGGTGAACCGCCCGTATCGCGGGCAGCAATTCGCGACGCAGCATGTCCTTGTGGAGAAAAGCGTGCGCGCCAAGATTCAGCGCCTGCCGGATGCAGTCATCACCGTTTAACGCGGTAATGACAACAAACCGCGCATTTGGAAATTCCTTGTTTAAGGTGCCGAGGACCTCTTCTCCGCGGACTATCGGCAAATTCCAATCAACCACCGAGACATCAGGCTGAAGTTCTCTGAATCTTTGAATAGCCTCGTGTCCGTCGGCCGCCTCGCCTACCACCAACATGTCTGGTTGGGCGTTCACCACCGCGCTGATTCCTTCCCGCATCCCTGCATGATCGTCGATAATGAGCACTCGGATTTTTCTTTTGTTCAGCACGACTGAAACTAGTGCCTCGATCGCGAAACTTGAATCACCCAACCGAGCTATCCGCCAATAACACTTTCGGGTTATACCGTTTCCAATCGAATAATGCCTCTTTGCGACGCGCTCACCACCGCCTGCGTCCGATCGATCACCTTCAGCTTGCCGAATATGTTTTTGATATGGATTTTCACGGTGTCTTCAGCGATGTCGAGGGCTGCCCCGATCTCCTTGTTGCGCAGGCCCTTGGCGATCAATGGCAGGATCCCCAACTCACGCGGGCTCAGTGCCACGCGCGGCGTGTACTCGGCCAATCGCGCCGCCACAGGCGGTGAAATGTGCCGATGACCGGCATAAACGTCGCGAATCGTTTGCAGCAATTCCCTTCGCACCGAATCTTTAAGCAAATAGCCCTGTGCTCCCGCCTCCAATGCGCGGTGAATATCCGCATCGCCCTCATAGGCCGTGAGGACAATGATGCGGGCAGTCGGAAACTCTCTACGAATTTGAATCGTTGCTTCGACGCCGCCCATTCCCGCCATTCTCAAGTCCATCACCACCACATCGGGCTTGAGCTTGCGATACTGCTCGATGGCCGCTTTGCCGTCCCCGGCCTCTCCCACACTGGCTACGTCCTCCTCCCTCTCAATTATCGCCGCTATTCCCTCGCGCACAATGGGGTGGTCGTCCACGCACAAAACACGAATTGATTTTGATTTCTTCATAAATTACTGCTTCGTTTTCCTGGTTCATGGAGTTCATTCGGTTCGCTGAAAGGCTTTTGGCACACTATCTAATGCGACACTATTGGCAAAAAGGGCTAAGTGAACCTCAGGAAATCTTTCGTCCCCAGCCCGGGCCCAATCAATTGTCCCCAGCCCGGGCCCAATCATTTTCGTTGGTTAGGCGCGTTTGATCTGCTGTAGAAGGCAGGCCCGGGAGAAAGCCCAGTAGTTCTTGATCGTGGCAACCGAAACGCCCAGAATTTGCGCTGTTTCCTCGTTCGTTTGGCCGCCAAAATAGCGCAGTTTCACCACTTCTGCCTGAACTGGGTGCTCCTTGGCAAGTTCGTCCAGTGCCTCATGGACCGCCAGTAACTCGTCATCGACTTCCGGAGCTGCCAACGCACACTCATCGAAATCAACCCGTTTGAATTCTCCGCCGTGACGCTGCCTCGACCTGCGACGCGCCCGTTCAACCAAAATTCGCCGCATCGCTTCCGCGGCGGCAGAAAAAAAGTGGGCGCGATTCTCAAAAGTGGGTGTTTCGTTGCCCACCAGGCGAAGCCACGCTTCATGGACTAAAGCCGTCGGTTGGAGTGTCTGCCCAGCCGGCTCCTTGGCCATCTTGTGCGCCGCCAAGCGCCGCAAATCCTCATAAACCAACTCAAGCAATTTATCGGCCGCTTTGGGGTCGCCTTGCTCCACCGCGGCCAGCAATATTGTCGCATCACCCATGACGAAAGCTCCGATTCCTGCCGAGCATGTCATGGATTCCGAGGGATGACAACCTGAATTCGAGGGTCATCGACCAGAAAAGCACCAACATCCAATATCCAAGCTCCAGAGAAGCTCCAAAACTCAAAACCCAACGTTCGAAAGGAGCGGCAGGCGATTTGAATTGGAGCTTGGAATCTGGTGCTTGGAGCTTTTTACTCCGTCCCGGATTCAATTAGCGCTGTGGCCTCGTCCAACGAAATGCGCGCAAAGAGCCACGCAAACCATACTCCCTCCTCGTTCTACCTATCCACAAAAGCTTCCCCTGCTTCGCTGGAATTTCAATGGCCTCGGGGCAAACCTCTCAGTGTTGATTATTCGAATTGTTGCCAGATGCCGAGTTGTCGGCGATCAGCTCAGTAGCTTCATTGAGCAAGATCCGAGCAACCAGCCAGTTTATCCATCCGTCTCCTAAATCCACGGCTTGATTCGACGAAATGTCCTGAGCCAGTTTGTTTCCTTCGCTCAGCGTGGCTTGGGCCGCGCCCTTCAGCCCGAGCCGCCACTGCGCCATCGCCAGCACGGCACAGCCCTTGGCACGCGCGAAAACTGCGGAGTTCTTTAGCGCCTTCTCTGCCCATTCCACTGCCTCAGGAAAACTGCCTTCCCGATATTCCGAGAGCGCCTTGCAAGCTTGGAAATAACCAATTCCGCCGCCGTCCCCATTGCCCAAAGTCACCGCTCTAGTGGCCAATCGGTCCACCAATTGCAAATCGGCCCCGGAATTCGGGAGGAGAAGACAACCTTCGGCAATCCGCTGTGCAATGTAGGGATTTGTTGTCTCGGCGAAGGCAGCCGGAATTCTGCGGCAGAGTTGCTCGTAAGCAGATCGGTCCTGAGTTATCACTAATAGCGTGGCCACATTGTAAGACCAGTAGTAATCCGTGGGTTGGAACTGCATGAGAGTAGCAGCATCGGCTGCAGCTTCCTTCCACCTGCCTTGGCGGCCCATCAGGTCTAACCGACGACCCAGTAGATCGGAGCACGCTCGATTCGTTACAAACGCGGGTGTCAGAACCTCAGCCAGGAACTGGCCGGCTTCGGGATATTTTCGCTGGGCGACGAGAGCATGGTACAACTGCCCATATTCCCACAAGGGTTGCGGGTCGTCATTTCCTGACCGTTTACGCCGCAAGGCCAACACCTCGCGAAACACGGTCTCCGCGTTTGACCAATTAGTCTCAGCTTTGTAAATCAAACCTAAATTACTCAGCGTATAAAGCGTATCCTGGTGGTCGTCGCCCAGAAACTTACGTTGTAGGGAAAGGGCTGCGCTCAAGACAGAATACGCATCCTCCAGGTTCCGTCGCTGTCGCATGCGATTGCCGAGATAGCAGAGAGAAATGGCCACGTCCGCGTAATTGTCCGAAACCTTTTGACGCAGCTCGAAGGCTTCCTGTCTCAAGGCTTCGGCCTCCTTCTGCTTCCCATTGCCAGCTTCCGCCCAGGCAAGATCGTAGAGCGCGCCTGCAACCGATGGATGTTGGGAGCCGAGCAGTTTGCGGCGCAGCGCCAAAACCTCACGCGCTGTAGCTTCCGCTTCCGCCCACTTGCCGGTGTCGCCCAGAATAATAATAAGATTGCGAAGCGAATCTATCACCTCCTGACTTTCGTTTCCGAACATTCTCTGCCTTGTCGCCAGTGCCTCGCGCTCCAAGGCTTCTGCCTCCGTGAATTTCCCATTATCATTACATGCGTGAGCCAAATTGTCTTTCGAAGTGGCGACGTCCGCATTCTCATCGCCAAAGCGTCGCCGCCTGATTTCAAGTGCTTCGCGGTTTACTTGTTCAGCCTCCCGCATTTTGCCGTTCGCTATGAGCGCTAAGCCTAAATCGTTAAGCGATGCCGCCGCCTCTGGACTTTCTCGTCCGAAGCGTTTTCGGCAGAGTTTCAGCACCGCGCGCTGCATTTCTTCGGCCTGAGGATACTGCCCGGTTCTCTCATAAGCCGTGCCGATGACGCTTCGCAGTTCGGCTTCTACGCCCGGTTGATTGGTCAACTCCTTGCCGACGCGTGCGGCGGCTTTATCCAGGATTTCGCGTAAGATGGCCGTATCCCTGCCGTTGACAAAGTTCGGATCGAGGCCTTCGAACATCTCTTCCAGAAACTGCTTGACCTGTTTCGCCTCGTGCTGCGACTGTCGCTCGTGGGCAAGAGATGCCGAAACAACGATCAAGCTCACCACGAGGAGGGTTGCAACGGCTCCAATTCCGATGAATAGAAGTCTGTTGCGCCGAACCATCTTCTGGAGTTTATAAATCCTGCTGGGAGGGCGCGCTGAAATCGCCTCATTAGCAAGGTGTCTCTGAACATCCAGCGCCAGACCACTCGCCGTTTCGTATCGGCGCGAGCGGTCCTTCTCCAGCGCTTTCATCACAATCCAGTCCAGGTCCCCTCGAATCGAGCGAATCAGGTTCAGCGGACTGGAGTGGCGTCTTTGGGCAGTGCTCGTCAAATCTCCGGCAGACATCGAGCTTAACCGTGTCGAAGGGCGGATCGGGTCTCTTTCACGGATCACCCTCCGAATCTCGTCCAATCCCGCCTTCATCAATGCTCCCCCCTCAAAGGGCGTTGATCCGGTCAGCAATTCGTAAAGCAGCACCCCGAGGCTGTAGATGTCGGTGCGCGTATCCACATCCACGCCGCCTAATTCCGCCTGTTCCGGGCTCATATACGCCGGCGTGCCAATCAGCATCTCGAAAGCTGTGAAAACTGTGGAATCAGTCAGTCGCTGGTTCGTCGTTGCTTTGGCGATTCCAAAATCAATCACCATGGGTAACGAAGCCCCATCCTCGGTTCTGGTTACCAGGATATTCGAGGGCTTAATGTCCCGATGGATGATTCCTTTCTGGTGTGCATGCTGCACGGCGTGGCAAACGTGGACAAATAAACCCAGCCGCTCTTCCGTCGTCAACGCATGCAGATCACAGTACTCCGTAACCTTGACGCCTTTGACCAACTCCATGACAAAGTACGGGCGACCCGATTCGGTCGCGCCTGCGTCGAATACCTTCGCGATGTTCGAATGGTCCATCAGCGCCAGGGCTTGCCGCTCCGCCTCAAACCGGGCCATCACACTTTTGGTGTCCATCCCCGGTTTGATGATCTTTAACGCGACTCGGCGATTGACCGGCTCCTCTTGTTCGGCCATGTAAACCACGCCGCAGCCGCCTTCGCCAATTTGCTGCAACAATTTGTAGCGGCCGATTCGATCACCAGGCTTCTCGCCAGCGGAGGCTCCCACCCTGCTTCCACAGGCGGTCGTTCGAGAAAACCCCCGGCCTGATCGTGAGTCAGCAGTAATCCCTCAACGCGCTGACGCAGTTTCTGGTCACCTGCACAAGCCCGATCCAGATGGGCGGCGCGCTCGCTCAGAGGCAAATCGAGTGCCTCCGCAAAAATCATCACATCCTGTTTTTGGGCATCGTTCATGAGATCGCCAAGTTCGTCCGCTCACCGTTTTTCCACAGCAGACCCGCCTGGATATAATGGGAGATTAAAGGCCAGACGGGCCAACGAATCCAGACTCAAATTAGTGGCTGATTTCGGTCGCGAACTGGAAGAAATTCGCGAAGCCAAGAACTTCGGTCAACAACCCCACGAGTGTTACGGGAGTCCCTTTTCAGGTTACCAACCTTTGGCCCCGCGCTCGGTCAAATTCCTCGTTCACTGACGATGCAATTGCCTTTGCCGAGCACGATGACGCGAGGTTTCCACCGTTTGGCCCTTCCGCTGCCAATCTGTGCGAAACTCATGATGGTAAGCAGGTCGCCCTTCTTTCCTTGGAACGCAGCGGCCCCATTGAGCACGATCTGGCCGGAGCCTGGATCGCCGGGAATGGCGTACGTTTCGAACCGATTTCCGTTTGCCATATTGCTGCACAGGATCCGCTCGTAGGGAACGAGTCCACATTTCTTCATCAGATCCAGGGCGATGGTCAAACTGCCTTCGTAGCTAATATTGCCACCCGTAATCGTGGCTCGATGGATCTTCGACTTAAGCAAGCTCACTTGCATAAATCGGCCACTACAGGATTCCGTAAGCGTCGCGTCATGGTCAAACTGTAAACACAATCAGCGAGTGCGTGAATTCCACAACCAGGTTAACTTCGAATAGCCCCTTTGAGTTATGGCGTAAATTCACACATTTATGCTGCCGGGTCTATGGCCGGTGTGCCAGCCTCGCTTCCGCAAAATCAATATCCCGCTGGTTGCGACGCAGGACTTCGTCGCTGATTAAGTCTTGGTTGCGAAGGTGAAAAATCGTCCTACGCTCAAGTTGTTAGCACCTCGTACGACAGCCGTTCGTATTCAGACGAAAAGAGGCGCAGCGGGTTTGCCGACGCTCTCCGGTTGAGAGCGCATACCAAACCTTCCGTTCGTTCATAGCCGGCAAGTGGCGAGATGACTAATGCCCTCCACGGCAGAGTCTTACTGCACGGAATAGGTCACACGATGAATTTGTAGCGCGCCGTGACCAACGCACGGTTTTGCTTCGCTGCGCGGGGCTGCTGATCGGCCCTGTCCCCCTATCGACCGCGCCCGTTCCACTTCGCAAGCCGTGCGCTCGTCACGAGCGGGCACCCGCAATGTGCCGCAAACGCGACGGGCTTCCGTCTGCGGCTCGGCGGCGAGCGTTGTGCTCCGACTTCATTTCGCTATGCGCTCCATTCCAGTCTCCACTACGCTTCCCCCACCCACCGACACGCAGACCGAAGCCAAGTGCTCCGCAATTCGCGGGCTTGGCAAATCGGTCAGTCAGTGACTAGCGCACGCGGGTTGTTCGTGATGAAAGAATTGCAGGCCATTCGGCTGGAAAGAAGTGACACCGCGATGAAATCCGGTTCGATTGTATGGCGCGTTCGGTCGCGTCAAGGATACTACGGCTCGGTCGCTTAGACGCTCCCGCTTCCGTTCCTCCTCTGACACGCCCGCCGCCGCCGTGGAGTCTGCCTCTAGGTTTTCATCGCGGGAAGGTGTCGCTGTTCCAGCTTTGGGAGGTCCCCTCCTTCAACGAAACTGATTGGCTTCGGCTCGACGGCCAAATCAGCGGACAACGAGGGCGTCTCGCGTTTCGTCATGTGCCAGTACTCCACAAGAGGGCCGTCCGACCAGCAGACACTCGCTCACCGCGTCGCCGACCAGTTTTTCAACCGCATCGCGCATTGGGCGAGCGCCGAGCTTCGGATGGAATCCCTTGCGCACGAGAAACGGCAGAACCGTCGCATCGAGTTTCAGAGCGTGACCGCGCGCGGCGAGGAATTCGATTTCGCGCGACAGAAACTTTTCAGCGATCTCCAACTGGTGTTCGTAGCGCAGGCGATGGAATACAAGTTTCTCGTTCACTCGCGCGAAGATTGCAGTTCAACGGATCGGCCTCGCTCAGGGTGGCTCTTTCATCTCGGCTAACTCGGAAGGGTTAACCCTCATTAGCCTAGTCGAGGAATTCACAGAAAAGATCGCGGCGCTAACGTGATCGGCATGAACAAACCGATCAACGTCCTCGGCATCGCCAAAAGAGCCGCGCCCGCGGCCGCCGCGCAGCGAGTGCCGCTGGTCTGGTCAGATTGCTTTTGGACAACCGAGATTTCCAGGAGAGCCGAGCCTGAACACCAGCCAGAATCATCTAATTCCTCACGAATGAGGTCGAACGATTGCACTCGGCAGTGGCACTGCGCCCGCCTTTGCCCGACGACTGATTTTTAGAAAACGCTCAACCTCAGTTGCCATGACCGCAACACCTTCAAGCGCCAGTCTGGTAGTTGACCAAGAGTCGCCGGGTGTCCTGCTGGTCCGGTTGTCGGGCACCGGTCGCGAACAAGGAATTCGAGCCAGCGAAATGCTTGTTCAAGAAGCGCTAAGTGCTCCCGGCGCGAAGTCACTGTCATTCGAATCCCCGAATCTGAGCGGCTGGGATTCACGCTTCGTCGCCTTCATTCTCAGTTGCTCCGAACTGTGTCGATCGCGCCAGATCGAATTCCGAGACGGCGGACTTCCCGAAGGCGTGCGCCGGTTGTTGCGGCTGGCCGAAGCCGTGCCGGAAAAAAAGGATGCGCATCACGCGGCGGTCAAAAGTCGGTTGCTCCAAACGATGGGTGAGCACGCACTCAAGGGCTGGGCCGGCGCTCTGGAGATGTTCACGTTCCTGGGTGAAAACCTCGCGGCACTGGGCAATCTGCTGCGTGGTCGCGCGCAGTTTCGTTGGTCGGACGCGCTTCTCGTCATGCAGGAATGTGGCCCGCAGGCGCTGGGAATCGTGGCGATGATCAATTTTCTGTTGGGCCTCATCCTGGCTTTTGTCGGCGCTGTGCAGTTGATGAAGTTCGGCGCTTCCATCTACGTCGCTGATTTGGTTGGAATCGCCACCGTTCGAGAGATGGGCTGCATCATGACCGGCATCATCCTGTGCGGCCGCACCGGCGCCGCGTTCGCTGCTCAACTCGGGACGATGACGGTCAACGAGGAGATCAATGCTTTGCAAACCTTCGGAATCTCGCCCATCGAGTTTCTTGTATTGCCGCGAATGGTCGCGCTTCTGTTGGTGATGCCGTTTCTCTGCGCGTTTGCGGACCTGATCAGCATCGCAGGCGGATTTTTCGTCTCCGTCAGCATGCTTGATGTTACCGCCACGGAGTATCTGACACGCACAATTCAGGCCATCCAACTCAAGAGCTTTCTGCTCGGTATCAGCAAAGGATGCTTCTTCGGATTTCTTGTGGCCTACGCCGGATGTTTCCGTGGTATGCAGTCCGGTTCCAGTGCCGCCGCTGTCGGTGAAGCCACAACCAGGGCGGTCGTGACGGGAATTACGGCTATCATCGCATCGGACGGCATCTTCGCCGTGCTCTGCAACGCGTTGGGCATCTGAAAGCCGCGCATGAACGCCAACGAAACCAAAATCCAAATTCAGAACCTGACGATGGCCTACGGTTCTTACGTCGTCATGCGCGACATCAACGCCGAAGTCAAACGCGGCTCGGTGTTCGTCGTCA
>WNGR01008768.1_pt1 | contig 20238 bp, 19 predicted proteins | sample 5407581 | NCBI WGS metagenome assembly WNGR01 (sample SAMN13153383, study PRJNA577476) | soil metagenome | isolation source: 80 cm soil or saprolite under Garry oak tree replicate 2 | place: USA:California | collected 2016-06-15 | reverse complement strand
AAGGCGAGCCGAAGTGCATCTAACTGCCTGAGCGGACCAACGCTTGGACGGTTCTGAGCGGCGGGGACTTCCCCGCCGCTCTGTTTTTCTGCCTATTCCCCGCGATCATGGCGCCGAAGCCTTCGCTCCGCACGGAGCTCCTCCTCAACCTCGCGTTCCTCGCTGCCGCCGCGTTGCTGCTCGGTGTCGGCACGATCGTGGCGGTGCAGGCGCTGGCCCCGGACCTTTCCCCGGGCCAGGCGCTCCCCCTCGTATTCGCGATCGTCGCCGTGGACGTGGGGATTTTCATCGTGTTCGGAGGCTACCTTGTCCGGCGCCACATCCTGCGGCCTCTGGGGCGCGTAATCGCAGTGGCGGACGCGGTAGCGGCGGGCGATCTCGCCGCCCGGGCCGGGGCCGCGGAGACGCAAGACTTTGCCGTCCTCGCCGAGCGCCTGAATCGCATGACCGACCACCTGCTCGACGCGCAGGGCCAGCTGGTGCGCAGCGAGAAACTAGCCAGTGTCGGCCGGCTCGCCGCCGGCGTAGCGCACGAGGTCGGGAATCCCCTGAGTGCCATCGGGACCTACCTGGAAGTGCTGCGGCGTCGCGGGGGAGGGGTCGACGCAGAAGTGATGGCCGGCCTGGCGCGCGAGCTCGAGCGCATCGACACCATCGTGCGCAGCCTCCTCGACTACGCGCAACCCCGCGAGGAGGGGCTGCAGCCCGTGGACGTCGCGCTGGTGGTGCGCGCCGCGTATGACCTGCTCCAGGCGCAGGGATCGCTGAAAGGCGTCCAGCCGACGCTCGATCTGTCCGCGAGCCTGCCGCCCATCCTCGGCCGGGCGCACGCCCTCGAGCAGGCGCTCGTGAATCTGCTGCTGAACGCCGTGGACGCCGCGCGGAACGACGGGGGCGTGGTGGTTGTGGGGGCGCGCGGCTGGGCCTACGAGACCGGGCACACCGCGCCCCGACGCGCCGACGATCCCGCCATCGCGTTCTTCGCCCGCGGGGCTGAGCGGCGCCCGTCGCGCGTCGATTACGCCGCCGGCCTCCCCGGCGTCCTGGTGTTTGTGGCGGATTCGGGTCCCGGCGTCCCTCCCGGCGATCGCGACAAGATCTTCGACCCGTTCTACACGACCAAAGAGCCGGGCCACGGCACCGGCCTGGGGCTGGCGATCGTGGCGCGCACCGTGGACGAAATGGGCGGCCTGATCTGGGTCACCCAGGCGCGCGAGGGCGGGGCAGCGTTCAAGATGTTCTTTCCAGTGGTTCCCCCGGCATGAGCCGGGTCTTGGTCGTGGACGACGAGCCGGGCCTGCGCCAGTCCCTTGGTCTGCTCCTGGCCGACGCGGGATATGAGGTTGCCGCCGAGGGCGACGGCAAGCGTGGTCTCGAGCGGGCCCTCGCCGAGCCGTTCGACCTGATCCTCTGCGACGTGCGGATGCCGGGGCTCGATGGGCTCGCGTTTCTGCGCGGGTATCGCGAGCGGGGTGGGGACGGGCTGGTCATCATGATGAGCGCCTATGGGGGCGAGGACGCCGCGATCGCCGCCATGAAGGAAGGCGCCTACGACTACGTCCCCAAGCCTTTCCGCCCCGACGAAGTCGTTCTGACCCTGCGAAAGGCCGAGGAGCGCGAGCGGCTGCGCCACACGGTGGCGGGACTCCGTGCGCAGCTGGCGGCCGCCCCCGACGCCCGGGGGGTCGTCGCCGAGAGCGCGGCGATGCGCGCCGCCCTCGACCTCGTCGCCCGGGTGGCCGGGCACAAGAGCACCGTGCTCATCACCGGCGAGAGCGGCACCGGAAAGGAAGTCGTGGCCAGGGCGATCCACCGTGCGAGCCCGCGGGCGGGTGGCCCGTTCGTGGCGATCAATTGTGCTGCCATCCCCGAGAGCCTGCTCGAATCGGAGCTGTTCGGCCACGCGCGGGGCGCGTTCACGGGCGCCACGACCGAGTCGATGGGCCTCTTCGAGGCGGCCGACGGCGGCACCTTGCTGCTCGACGAGATCGGCGAGCTGCCGCTGGGGCTCCAGGCGAAGCTGCTGCGCGTGCTGCAGGATGGGGAGATCCGCCGCGTGGGCGACCAGCGCACCCGCCGCGTGGACGTGCGCGTGCTGGCGGCGACGGCGCGGGAGCTCGCGGCTGAGGCGAAGGCCGGCCGCTTCCGCGAGGATCTGTTCTATCGTCTCAACGTTGTCGCCATCCACCTGCCGCCCCTGCGCGAGCGGCCGGAGGACATCGCTCCGCTCGCCCGTCTGTTCGCCGCCCAGCTCAGCCGCCGGCTGGGGCGGTCGCTCGAGTTGACGCCGGCGGCCCTGACATGGGTGGAGCACCAGGCCTGGCCCGGGAACGTTCGGGAGCTCCAGCACGCGATCGAGCGGGCGGCGGTGCTCACCGACAAGCGGGTCTTGGACGTGGAGGACCTCACCCCCCGTCCCCCTCTCCGCGGTCGCGGAGAGGGGGAGCCAGGCAGTGGGCCGGGCGCCAGCTCGGCGAAACTGCGCGACGCGGCCGACGTGGCCGAGCGCGAGGCGATTCAGGCCGCGCTGGATGCCGCTGGCGGGAACCGTCGGGATGCGGCGAAGCGACTCGGCGTGAGTCTCAGAACCCTGTTCTACAAGATCGCCCGGCTGAAACTTCTTTGATGCAATTCTCTGCACGAGTGAAGCGTTTTGCAGTCCTCCGCTGGGCAACGCCATTCTCTCAACGCATTATTCCTCAACGACTTACGCGGTGGCACGCAACCTGTAAGAGCTACTCGCTCGGAAGGGAGCGACTCATGCGCACACGCGGCTTCACGTTCATCGAAGTCCTCATCGTGATGGTGCTGATCGGCATCATCGCGGCGCTGGGGATTCCGCGCATTCGCGACGCGATTCAGAAGAACAACGTGCACGGCGCCCGGGCGGCGCTGGGCACCCTGGTCGCGAAGGCGCGCGGCGCGGCGGTGCAGCGCGGCTGCAGGTCCGCGATTCATTTCACGTCGGGGACGGCCGGCACAGTGTGGATCACGGCGTGCAAGGTGAGCAACTCCGCGCTGACGGACACCCTGGGGGGCGTCGAGCAGCTGGCGGTGCGCTACAACCTCACGCTCACCGCCGGGGCCGACTCAGTGACGTTCATGCCCAACGGCGTGAGCCCCGACAACACCCTCACGGTGCTGCGCGTGTCGTCGAACGGCATTACGGATTCGGTGATGATCAACCAGGTCGGCAAGGTAGTGCGCTGATGAACCGCACACGCACGCAGTCGGGATTCACCATCATCGAGATCATCATTGCGATCATGGTGCTGACGGTGGGGCTGTTGGCGCTGGTCACGACGGCGGCCCTGGTCACGCGCATGATCGCGCGCGGGCAGCGCTCGGCGGTGGCTTCGATGTACGCGGCGCAGCGGGCGGAGCGGATGCGCCCGGCGGCGTGCATCCCCGCCCAGCGGGTGGGCGGCACCGATACGCTGTATACCGGCTCGAACTGGGTGGCCACCAACACGTGGGCGTTCGTGGACGAAGGCAGCCTGTATTATCGCGGCCGCGTTGTCACGCTCTATAAGACCATCAAGAACCAGCTGCGCGTGGACACGCTGGAGATGGGGGTCACATGTCTCACCTGAGCCGGCGGGGCTTCACGATGGTGGAGCTGCTCGTGTCCCTGGTCATGATGGGGATCGTGGCCACGGCGATCTACCGGGTGCTGGTCAACAACCAGCGCATCTATCAGGCGCAGACCCAGCGCATCGACCTGTCCCAGAATATCCGCGCCGCGGGGACGATCCTGCCCGGCGAGCTGCGGGAGGCCGACGCCAACGAGGGAGACATCATCACGATGTCCTCGACGTCGATCACGTTCCGCGCGATGAGCTGGATGGGCTACATCTGCAACCTGCCGACCACCGGGCCGTTGCCGGCGGCGGAGTTCCCGGTGCTCAACGTCATCATGTCGAACAAGCACCAGTACGGCGCGCGGACCCCGCAATTGTTCGACTCGGTCCTCATTCGTTACGAGGGCGACGAAGGGACCCGCAACGACGACAGCTGGGTCCAGGGCAGGATCACGCTCCTGGCGGCCGGGACCTGCACGGGGCTCCCCATCTCGCCGGACGGCGGGGCGGGGCTCAACATGCAGGTCAGCGCCTACATGCCGCAAGTGGCGGACGCAGCCACGTTGACCCCGGCGGCGCCGAACCTGACGAACACGATCTATGCCGGCGCGGCGATCCGCGGATTCGTCGCGGTTACGTACAGCCTCTACAAGCCGGCGGGCGACACGTCGTGGTACATCGGCTATCAGCGGGGGTCGGGAACGATGCAGCCGCTGATCGGGCCGGTGCTCGCGAACGGCCTGGAGATGGCCTACTACGACTCGACGGGCACGCTGCTCGATCCGGCGAACGCGAACAACCGGGCCCTGGTGGAGCGGGTGGACATCACGGTGCGCGGGCGCACCGCCCAGCCGGTGCGCCGCGTCAGCGGCGGCACGGTGCTCGGAGCGATCGTGGACAGCGTGGTGGTTTTGGGGCCGGCGACTCTTACAGGAGCGGGACGTATGAAACGGGTGCTGCAGAACGAACGCGGAATGGCGTTGGCGCTGGCCATCTTCGCCCTCGTCGTCGTCGGCGCGCTGGTGGCGGCGGCGTTCTTCGCCGGGACGCAGGAGCAGCGCGTCGGCGAAAACTGGCGCCGCCTGCAGCAGTCCTTCGGAGCGGCGGAAACCGGCCTCAACGAGGTGATCAGATGTTGGGACCCCCAGCGGATCAACAGTATGCGGCAGTATCCGCTGGATTCCGTCCGGGTGCCCCTGTCAGGCCTTACGCCGCAGTGCTCGGATACCCTCACGCCGGATCACAGCGGCGTCTACGGCGGCTACGTGTACCGCCTGAACGATCAGGTGTACATGATCGACGTGACCGCCCGCGACCGGCGCAGCAACGCCGGGATCATCGGCGGCGGCGCCCGCCAGCGCCTCGGCCAGCTGGTGCGCATCCGGCTGGTGAACTTCGGCATCGGCGCGGCGCTCACCACGCGGGGCGCCGTCGACCTCAAGGGTAACGCCCTCGTGAGCGGTCGCGACACCGTCCCGCAGGGGTGGAACACCAACAACTGCGACACCATCGGCGACACCACCAAGGCGGGTATTCGCACACCCGACCCGAGCCTGGTGACCACGCAGCGCCCCACGCAGCTTGCCGGCACCCCGCGGGTCAACGGTGACACCTCGATCCACTCGAACACGTTCAACCAGTTCGGCGACATCAGCTACGCCTCTTTGGCGGCCGGCGCCAACATCCAGTTGGACGGGGGCAATTACAAGACCTTCCCAACGCTGAGCGGCGGCGCGTGCGACAAGACCAACAGCCTCAACTGGGGCGACGGGATGAACCCCGCCCAGCCGTGCGGGCACTACTTCCCCGTCATCCACATTAAGGGGAACCTCACCATCCAAGGTGACCAGGGTCAGGGAATCCTCCTGGTGGACGGCAACATGCAGGTCAACGGTAGCTACGTTTTCTACGGCATCGTCCTGGTGCAGGGCTCGCTGGAAACGGCCGGTGGCGGCAGCACCGATGCGCACTTCTATGGTGCCGTCATGGCGAGCAACGTCAGCCTGGAGTTGAACAGCCTGGCCGGTAATGCCACGCTCCAGTACTCTAAGTGCGCTATTACCAACGCGATGGAGGGTACTCAGACGGTTTCGCCGATCCGTTCGCGGGGGTGGATTCAGCTCTTCTAAGTGACCTAAGTCTAGGTCGCAGCTACAGTTGGTGTTTTAGCCTCAAGTACGTTCGAGGCTTGACAGGCTAAGGGGCGGGGCTTACTGTAGTTTGCCCTCGCCCCCCCTGTTTTTTATTGGATAGGCGGATATGGCACTTTTCGGCTTTTTGGGTGGCAAAAAAACGACGGTCGGGCTGGATATCGGCTCGGGCATCATCAAGCTGGCGGTGGTAGACCACTCCGGCAGCGAGCCCGAGCTGACCAAGGTCGCGACCACCGAGGTGGCCGCGGACGCCATTGTCGAGGGGGAGGTCATGGACCCCGGGATCGTCGCCGAAGCGATCCGGGGGTTGTTTTCGACCGCCGGGGTCAAGCAGAAGTCGGTCGTGACCGCCGTGGGGGGCCGGGACGTCATCGTCAAGAAGATCCAGATGGACCGGATGAAGGAGCAGGACGCCCGCGAGGTGATCCGCTGGGAAGCCGAGCAGCACGTGCCCTTCGACATGGCCAGCGTGGAGCTGGACTTCCAGATCCTCGACCCGGACGCCGAGGGGCTGCAGATGGACGTGCTCCTCGTGGCGGTCAAACGGGAGTTGGTCGAGGGCCGGGTGAGCCTGCTCGGCGAAGCGGGGCTGCAGGCGGCGGTGATCGACGTGGACGCCTTCGCGATCCACAACGCCCTGGAGCTGAACCATCCCGACGCGACCAGCGGGGTCGTGGCGATGGTGAACGTGGGCCACGAAGTCACCAACGTGAACATCCTCGAGGACGGCGTGCCGGTGCTGACGCGGGACCTCTCGGTGGGCACGCGGCGATTCCGTGAGGACCTGCAGCGCGAAAAGGGCCTCTCCGCTGAGGAATCCGAGAAGGTGATCCAGGGCCAGCAGCAGCACGCCGATCTCGGGGGGTACGTTGAGAGCCGGGGAGAAGAGATCGCGGTGGGCGTGGAGCGGGCGGCGGCGTTCCTGGCGACGGCGTCGCGGTCGGCGGGCCAGCTGGCGCGCGTGTTCACGAGTGGCGGCGGGGCCCGCATCCCGGGGCTCAACGACGCCCTCGCGGGCCGGCTCAAGGTGCCGGTGGAAATGGCGAGCCCGGTGCAGCGGCTGCGCTACCGCGACGCGGCGTTCCAGGCGGTGGCGATCGACGAAGTGGCGCCGCTGCTGATGCTGTCGGTGGGGTTGGCGTTGAGGCGCACTTCATGATCGAAATCAACCTGATCCCCGGGCAGAAAAAGAAGGGGAAAAAGGCGGGTGGGGCGAGGTTCAAGCTCTCCCTCCCCGATTTCCGGGCGCTGCTGGCGACGATCAAGGATCCCTACCTGATCGCGGCGGTGGCGGCGACGGTGCTGGCCGTGGGCGGCGGCGGGGCGCTGTTCGTGCTGGACCAGGCGACCCTCGCGGCCTTGGACCACCGGCTCGAGACCGTCAAAGCGGAGAAGCGCCGGTTCGACATCATGATCGCCGAGAAGCGGAAGATGGAGATGTCGCGTGACTCGCTGCTCGCCGAGATCACGGTGATCCGGCGCATCGACGAGGATCGCTACGTCTGGCCGCACCTGCTCGATCAGGTGACCAAGGCGCTGCCGCCGTACACGTGGCTCACCGGCATCGCGACGATCGGGGGGCAGCCCGCGGGCATCGCGCCGCCGGCTCCGGCGCCCGGTGTGCCGACCCCGGGCGACTCGGTCGGGGTGGGCACGGTGCGCGTCTCGATCGACGGCCGCACGGTGGACATCGAGGCGTTCACGAGCTTCCTGCGACAGCTGACCGCGTCCCCGTGGCTCACGGACGTCAACCCGACCAACACGACCACGATGATCGAGGCGGACCGCCCGGTCACGGCGTTCAACCTGGTGGCGCGCTACCGGCCCCCGACGGATCCGCGCTTCGTGCACACCGTGCCCCTCACCCAGTCGGTGCGCTAGGCCATGGCTCTCATTCCCACCGACCAGCGCAGCCAGATCATGCTGCTCATCGCGATCTTTGCGCTGTTCCTGGGCTACGTGGCCTGGGACGGGCTGGGGCTGTGGCCGTACGCGCACAGCCCGCAGCGGGAGAAGATCAACGCCACGCGGAACGAGATCGACAGCCTGCAGGCGATCGTCGATCGCGCCAAGGCCGATCTCGCCAGCGGCACGGTGGACGATCTGCGGCGCAGGGTGATCGAGTACCGGGCCGACCTGGCCCTGATGCGGCGTCTCGTCCCCGAGCAGAACGAGGTGGCGACGCTGCTGGAGAACATCTCGACGCGCGCCAAAGTCCGCGGCGTGACGCTCGGCAAGTTCCAGCCGATGGCGGTGGAGCCGGGGCAGCCGTTCGACACCTACAAGTACCGCTTCGAGGTCTACGGGCACTTCGACCAGATCGGCGAGTTCCTGACCGACGTGGCGAGCCTGCAGCGCATCATGGTGCCGCAAGACGTCACGATGCACGAAGCGACCCAAGGCACGCAGCGGCTGCTGGGTGATACGCTGGGCGGCCTCCTGGAAGTGGGCATGATCGTGCGGACGTACGTGAAGTCGGCGGCGCCGCCGCCCGGACCGCGGCCCGCGGGGCGACCCGCCGGCGCGGGGAGGCCGAGTGCGAACGAGTAGCCTGCTCCTGATCGGGCTCGTCGCCGCGGCGCCGGCGATGGCCGCCCAGGCCCGGCGGGACACGACGGCCCACCCGGATTCTGCCGCGGTGTCGACGGAGCTGGTGCGCGAGGTGTTCTCCTACGAGGGCGCCGGGCGCGATCCGTTCATCTCGTTGCTCAAGTCGGGCGACGTGCGGCCGCTGATCGCGGATCTGAAGCTGGTCGCCATCGTGTACGACGCGCGCTATCCCGCGCGCAGCGTGGCCGTGCTGCGCGACATCACCAACGGCAAGCGCTACCGCGCCAAGGTCGGCGAAGTTTTCGGGCGGCTGCGGGTCACGCAGATCCGGCCGCGCGAAGTGGTCTTTACGGTGCAGGAGTACGGGTACGAGCGGCAGCAGACGCTGTCGCTCGCCAAGCAGGAGGAGACGCCATGAAGCGCATCGCAGCCCTCGCCGCGGGCCTCGTGCTCGCGACGGCACCCCGAGCCCTTGCGGGGTCCGGGCGGGACGGCGAGGTCCGAGCCGTCAGCGTGCTTCCGGCCGCGGGGAAAGTCGAGGTTGTGATCGATCTCCAGGGCGCGGTGGACGTGCGGGACTTCACCTTGAGCGGCCCCGACCGCCTGGTCATCGACTTGATCGGCGCGCGTCTCGTGGCCCCGGCCGCGCTGTACGACGGCCAAAACCGCGGCGGCATCAAGAACATCCGCTACGCCCAGTTCCGTCCGGACGTGGTGCGCATCGTGATCGACCTCGACGCGCTGAAGGACTACCAGGTGGAGCGCCGCGACGGGCAGGTGCGCGTGGCCCTGGGGACCGAGCGCACGGCGTTCGTGCGTTGGTCGAGCCAGACGGCGGGCGCGCCCGCGCCGGCACCGCCGGCCCCGCCGCGGGGCGCGGCGAGCGACGCGGCGGCCACGGTGACGACGCCGACCGACGTGCCGACGACGTCCATCGAGGCGTACCTCGCCGCGCACCGCCGCGACGCGCTGCAGTCGCAGGCGCCGCGCATCACCGTTCAGTGGGACGGCGCCGACATCGAGGACGTGGTCGCGGGCTTCGCGGCGTTCAGCGGCCGCACCATCATCGTCGGCAAGGGAATCCAGGGCAAGGTGACGGCCGAGATCAAGAACCAGCCCTGGGACCTCGCGTTCCACGCGGTGCTGGAGTCGCAGGGCCTGGCGTGGCAGACGCTGCCCGGCGGCATCATCAACGTCGCCAACAAGATCGACCTGGCGCGCGCGGACTCGACGGTGCCCATCGCCACGCGCCTCGTGGTGCTGAACTATGCCAAGGCCACGTCGCTGCAGCCGGCCATCCAACCGGTCCGACGTCGAGCAGCTCGGCGTCCGGTACGACCTCGGCTCCTCGACCCAGTTCTTCAACCGCTTGGTGCAGCGCTTCGACCCCTCCAGCGCGAAGCCCGTGGATACGGACCTGGACGGCGTCCCCGACGCGCTGGTGCCCACCACGACGTTCACGCCCGACAAGCGGATCGTGGACCTGGGCGGCAACTCCCTGTCGGCGCTGGGCAACGCCGCCGGCGCGATCGCCAATCCGGCGCTGGAGCTGATCTTCTCGACGGCGCTCGGCAACTTCGACCTCACCACTTTCCTGTCGGCGCTCGAGCGCATTCAGCTGACCGACGTGCAGGCGGAGCCGTCGGTCACGGTGCTCGACAACCGGCCCGCCCAGATCCTCGTCGGCGACCGCGTGCCGATCCGGATCGTCGACGTCAGCTCGCCCTCGGCGGGCGGGACGGGCGTGCCGCGCGCGACGGTGAGCTTCGAGCAGACGGGCATCAACCTGAAGGTGACGCCCCACGTGACGTCGAACCGGCAGGTCCTGATGGACGTCCACGCCGAGCGCTCCAGCGTGCAGACGGCACCGGTGGACATCGGCTTCACGTTCCAGACCCAGCAAGCCGAGACGCAGCTGCTGGTGGGCGACGGCGAGACCGCCGTCATCGCCGGCCTGACGGTGACGGAGGTCGTGGTCGACAAGACCGGGATCCCGTTCCTCGCGGATCTGCCGATCCTGGGCAAGCTGTTCGGGTTCTCGTCACAGACGGAGAACCGGCGCGATCTGATCATTCTGATCACGCCGCACATCATCGACGATCTGGCGACGCCCACCCCCGGCACCGGCAACAACTGAGCCGGCGGGGCTGAGCGGGCAGGGCGTCGCGCGCCTGGCGTGTCGGGCGTCGCGACGCAATGGAGACGGCCGTCACCAAGGGCCGCGGAGTGATGGGGGTCACGGTCAGCGCGGTCGGCGATCCCTTTCTTTAGTCTATCGACTCGTCCCCGGCGCCCCGGGGCGGGGAACCGAGCCGGGGGTACGTATGCGGGCAGTCCGTCGGGTGCAGGCAGTGTGGGCCATCGGCGCCGTCGCGGCGACTGCGTGGGCGTGCGAGAACGCCCGCAATCCAGGCGGCGTGCAGCCCGACATCACGGCTCCGAGTATCATCGTGCGGAGCCCTGGTGGCGGGGGTGCCACTCCCGCCACTCCCGACACGCAGCCGATCGCGAGCGGCCTGCAGTTCACGATCACCGCGTCGGACAATCTCGGTCTCAAGACGATCCGCCTGACGTTCAGCGGCGGGTACGCCCCTGGGGCCCCCGTCGACACCACCTTCACGACGACCGTGAAGACGATCACGCTCCCCAAGACGATCAGCTTCCCGGGAAACTCGGGCGCTGGTGGGCTGGTGCAGATCGTTGGTCGCGCGATCGACGGCAACGGCAACTTCGCCGAAGACACCCTCTGGATCTACCTGTCGAATGTGTCGGCGCTGCGGGTGATTCTGCTCGCGCCGTCGCCGGGCGCGGTGGCTTCGACCGGGCGCAACCTCCAGGTGTCGGTGCAGGCGGTGCAGAACGAGGGCATCCGCGTTATCGGGTTCGTCGTGTCCCCGCCTGGGGCGGTCACGAACCCCACCACGCCGCCCAACGACTCCATCGTCTTCTCGGTGCCGTACGCGGATTCCGTGGTCTACACGGACACGCTGACTGTCCTCGCGACGAGCGGCACGTTCACCATCACGGGGTTCGCGTGGGATTCCGGCGGCCGGCGCCAGCCGAGCGGCACCGTCACCGTCTCCGTGCTGTCGGCGGCGAACGACATCACGCCGCCGTCGGTGACTCACAGCGTAACGAGTCGCGTCGAGGCGAACGACACGATTCGCGTGCACGCGACCGACCCGAGCGCCATCTCCTGGATCGGTTTCCGGGTGCAGAACCTGGCCGGCGTGACGTTGCGGTTCGACTCGCTGGATGTGTCGGCGGGTAATCTGACCGACGTTGTGCGGACGTTCAGCCTCAACCTGGGGGCGCTGCTGCCGCCCAATACGCTACCCCAGAGCGTCGTGGTGCAGGGCTACGCCTGTGACCTGGCGGCGGCCCGCAACTGCGCGTTCTCGCAGGTTGGCGGCGTCCCGCTAGCCGCGACCCGGGCGGACACGGTTCTCGTGGTGGCGGGCATCACCCGGGCGCTGCCGGGCGGGAGCCACATCGGCGACGCGATCTTCAACAGCCACGGCAACGGCGGCACGGGCGAGCTGTACCTGACCAACACGCCGTTCTCGCGCGTCGAGGTCTTCCAAGTGGCGAACACGTCGTTCGTCGCGGGCGGGATCCCGACGGCCGGACCGTTCCCCGTGGGCATTGCGCTGTGGCCACGCACCAGCGACCCCGTCAACCCCGACTACGGCGACACCATCGTGGTGGCGAACTCGGGCGGGACGGAGCTCTCGGTGATCGACGTGCGCGCCGGGGTGCGCCGCCTCGTGTGGCGGCAGGACCTGCCGGACTTCCTGATCGAGACCTACAGGGTCATCAATTCGGGCGGCATTTTCCTGGAGGACATCGAGGTCTTCGACGTGTCCGACCGGCCGCAGTATGTCGCCACCGTGTGCCGGCCGGCCGGCGGCCCGTGCGCCAAGGATTCGATCTTCGCCCTGTACTCGACGACCCCGACGGTGAGCAGCACGTCGCCCTTCTCCGGCCGGGCCACGATCCGCATGGAGAAGCTGCGCAACCCGGCGGAGTTCGGGTTCAATCCGGACTCCCTGTTCGGGCACCTGTTCTGGGAGATCGCGGGCGACAGCACGCTGTCGAGCCTGGGCAACGATACGCTGCGCATCGAGCTGCGGCGCGGCCTGCCGTACAACGACCAGCAGGTGGTGCTGTCGGCGTGCCGCGGGGTGATGCTGCCGCTGGCGCGGTTCGGCCTGGGTGATGCCACGTTCGTCCGCAACTCCGGGGACTTCACGCACGCCTTTTTCGGCGAGGGCGGGAACGTCACCGCCCAGTCCGCGCGGGTGATGAACTACAGCGCGCGGGGGAACCTGCGGCACGGGTCGGCGACGTTCCTGTCGTGCAGTACCTCGACGGGGACGACGGACGCCGGGTTCAATGACGAGGACGACGGCATGTCGCCGGCGATCGACGTCAGCGACTTCATCAGCAACACCGGTATCCACATCCTGTCCATCGCCACGAACAAGAACGGGCAGACGAACCTGGTGCGCGCGGACTCGGTGTACATCCTCGACGAAGGTCTGCGGCTGAAGGGTACCGCCTGCCCGCTGAACGCCAGCGGATCGGCGTGCGTGCTCGGGGCGCCCGGCATGGACATGAACGTCAACCACGACTTCGCGGCCGGCAACCCGGGCACCACCGCCTTCGGCTTCCTCGGGGACTCGACCAATCGCGTGATGTTCGTGGCGCGGCCCGACGGCAACATCGACGTGTTCGACACGTTCTTCTACGGGAAGATCGCCTCGATTCCAATCCGCGACCCGATCGTCGGCCCGCTGCGCGTCGCGAAGGACGCGCTGGGGAACCAGCTGCTCTTCGGGGTGACGAGCACCGGGTTGGTGATGGTGCAACTGCCGGCTGTCCCGAACCCGTTCCCGATCCGGGCGTCGAGCCGCGCTCCGTGAGACGCGCCGGCGCCTAAAGTCCCAGCTGCCCAACGCGAGCCCGACTGCCGGTCGGGCTCGCGTCTTATCCGGAGGCTAGTATTCAGGGATGGCGATCCGCTTCACGACGGCGGGGGAATCGCACGGGCGCGGGCTCGTCGGGGTCCTGGAAGGGGTCCCGGCGGGGCTCCCCCTCTCCGCGGAGACGGTGAACGCGGAGCTGAAGCGGCGCATGGGCGGCTACGGCCGCGGCGCCCGCATGAAGATCGAGGCCGACCAGATCGAGTGGCTCGCCGGCGTGCGCGCCGGCGAGACGCTGGGCTCGCCGATCGCCATGCTGATCTGGAACCGCGACTGGGAGCACTGGCGCGACGTGATGGCCCCGGAGGCGGATGCCCCGGGCGAGACGCGCCGCCGGCAGGTCACGCGCCCCCGGCCTGGCCACGCCGACCTGGCCGGCGCGCTCAAGTATGACCGCGAGGACGCGCGCGACATCCTGGAGCGCGCCAGCGCCCGGGAGACGGCGGCGCGCGTCGCGTGCGGCGCGGTGTGCAAGGTGCTGCTGGCGCGGTTCGGCATCGAGATCGGCAGTCACGTCGTGGAGCTGGGCGGGGTGACGGCCAGACTCCCGACGCCCCTCCCGGTTCCCATCAATGCCGCCGCCGATGCGAGCCCCGTGCGCTGCCTCGATCCCGACGCGGAGCGGGAGATGATCGCCCGCATCGACGCCGCCAAGACCGCCGGCGACACGCTGGGCGGCGTCGTGGAAGTGGTCGCCTTGGGCGCCCCGGTGGGGCTCGGCTCCCACGTGTCGTGGGACCGCAAGCTCGACGGGCGGCTGGCGCAGGCGATCATGTCGATTCCAGCGGTGAAGGGAGTGGAGCTGGGGCTGGGGTTTGAGGCGGCGAGGCGTCGGGGCTCGGAGGTGCACGACGAGATTCTCCCCGGGTTCGAGCGGGCGACGAACCGCGCGGGCGGCACCGAAGGCGGCATGACGACGGGCGAGGCGCTGGTGCTGCGGGCGGCGATGAAGCCGATCTCCACCTTGATGGCGCCGCTCAAGACGGTGGACCTCGCCACCGGCGCGGCGGCGCAGGCGCAGTCGGAGCGCTCCGACGTGACGGCCGTGCCGGCGATGGGGGTCATCGCCGAGGCGATGGTGGCGCTGGTGGTGGCGCAGGCGATGGTCGAGAAGTTCGGCGGCGACGCGCTCAGTGAGATGAAGCGGAACGTAGATAGCTACCTCGCGCAGGTGCGCGCGCGACTGCCCCAGAGGGGAGGGGCCGCCTCATGAAGAAGCACGTGGTGCTGGTCGGGCTGCCGGGCTCGGGGAAGACGACGGTGGGCCGGCTCGTCGCCGAGCAGCTGCAGTGCGGGTTCGTCGACATCGACGCGATCATCGCGCGCAAGGAGGGCCGCCCGATCACGATGATCTTCGCGGAGAAAGGCGAAGCGACATTCCGCGCGCTCGAGCGCCAGGAGATGGAGACCGCGCTGGGCAATGAGCCGGCGGTGATCGCGCCGGGCGGTGGCTGGGCGGCGCAGGCGGGCGCGGTCGAGGGCGCGAAGGCCAGAGCGTTCATCATTTACCTGCGCACCAAGGCGGACACCGCGGCGGCGCGCGCGACCCTGGAAGGAACCCGTCCGGTGTTATTGGGTGAGGACCCGGTGGCGCGGATGAAGGTCCTGCTCCAGGAACGCGAGGAGTCTTACCTCAAGTCCGACGGGCAGATCGACACCGACCGCCGTGGAGCGGCGCAGATCGCTTCCGAGGTGGTGCGACTTGCGCAGGACAGGGCAGGGTGGTAAAGATGCCACCGCGCAGCGTTGACGAAAGGTTGAGAGGTGCCTGCTAAGAAGCGTGTCGTGAAGAAGCCGAAAGTCGTGAAGACGCGGAAGCCGAAGCCCGCGGCGCCGGAGGCGCCGGCGTCGAAGCGGGGACCGGGGGGGGGGAGCTCGCTCGTCATCGTGGAGTCGCCGGCCAAGGCGCGCACCATCGGGAAGTACCTGGGCCGCGGCTACACCGTGAAAGCGACCGTGGGGCACGTGCGCGACCTCCCCAAGCGCGAGCTCGGCGTGGACGTCGAGCACGGCTTCACGCCCAAGTACGTCACGATCAAGGAAAAGGCCAAGACGCTCGCGGAGATCAAGAAGGCGGCCAAGCAGTCGGACCGCGTGCTCATCGCCACGGATCCGGACCGCGAGGGCGAGGCGATCGCCTGGCACGTCGCCGACCAGATCGGCAACGGCCGAACGGTGCGGCGGGTGCTGTTCCACGAGATCACCAAGGACGCCGTGCAGGCGGCGCTGGCGCATCCGCTCGACATCGACCGCCGCAAAGTGGACGCGCAGCAGGCCCGCCGCGTGCTCGACCGGCTGGTCGGCTACAAGGCATCGCCGCTCCTGTGGAAGAGCATCAAGACGGGCCTGTCGGCGGGCCGGGTGCAGACCGTCGCCCTGCGGCTGATCTGCGAGCGCGAGGAGGAGATCCGCCGCTTCGTGCCGCAGGAGTACTGGACGATCGAGGCCGACCTTGAGAAGGACGGCCAGGCGTTCCAGGCGCGGCTCCACAAGGTCGAGGGCCACAAGCCCGACGTGCGCACCGAGGCGGCGGCGCGCGCCATCGTCGAGGAGGCGCGGGCCCTCCCCTTCGTCGTGGCGGACGTGGAGCGCGGCGAAAAGCGCCGCAAGGCGCCCGCCCCGTTCACCACCAGCACGATGCAGCAGGAAGCCGCCAAGCAGCTGGGCTTTTCGGCCGCCCGCACGATGCGCGCCGCGCAGCAGCTGTACGAGGGCATAGAGATCGGTGAAGAAGGGCCCGTGGGGCTGATCACCTATATGCGTACCGACTCGGTGCGCGTCGCCGACAGCGCGGTCGCCCAGGCCCGGGCGTTCATCGCCGCCAACTTCGACGCCAAGTACCTGCCGGCCGAGCCCAACGTGTACAAGAGCGGCCGCGGCGGCGGGAAGGTGCAGGACGCCCACGAGGCGATCCGCCCCACCGACGTGTCGCGGCGGCCCGAGGAGATCAAGAAGCACCTCCAGACCGACCAGTTCAAGCTCTACCAGCTGGTGTGGCGGCGCTTCGTCGCGTCGCAGATGAGCCCGGCGGTGTACGAGGCGACGAAAGTGGACTTCAATGTCGGCCGCCTCGTGTTCCGGGCGACCGGCTCGCGGGTGCTGTTCGACGGCTACCACGTGCTCTACCACGAGGCGCACGAGCCGGAGGAAGGCAAGACGCTGGACGATCTGGCGCCGATCCCCGTCCTGGCGGTGGGCGACCCGGTAACGGTGAAGCAGATCACGCCGTCCCAGCACTTCACCGAGCCGCCGCCGCGCTTCAGCGAGGCCAGCCTGGTGAAGGAGCTGGAGCGGCTCGGCATCGGCCGCCCGTCGACGTACGCGACCATCATCCAGACGCTGCGGGCCCGCTGGTACGCCACGGCGAAGGACCGCCGCTTCCACCCGACCCCGCAGGGCGAGCAGGTGTGGAAAGTGATGAAGCGCTGCTTCCCCGAGGTCTTCGACGTGGGGTTCACGGCGCAGATGGAGGCCGAGCTCGACAAGATCGAGGACGGCGACTTGAAGTGGCAGGAGGTGCTCGGCGAGTTCTGGTCGCCGTTCAGCAAGGCGCTCGAGGCCGTGGACGTGCAGGAGCTGATCCACGCCGTGCACGACCTCTCGAAGCTGCACGAGGAGCGCTGCCCCGTGTGCGGCAGCCCGGTGGAGCTGCGCAGCGGCCGGTTCGGACCGTTCATCGCCTGCGCCAAGTACCCGGACGGCTGCACCTTCAGCCGCTCCATCAATAAGGACAAGGTGCCCGACCGGCCGAGCGACGAGATCTGCAAGGAGTGCGGGTCGCCGATGGTGATCAAGACCGGGCGGTTCGGGGAGTTCCTCGCCTGCACGCGCTATCCGAAGTGCAAGCACACCCGGCCGGTGCCGCTGGGGATCAAGTGTCCGAAGTGCGGCATCGGCGACCTGGCGGAGCGGCGCACGCGCAAGGGACGCAACTTCTTCGGGTGCCTGCGCTATCCCGACTGTGACTACTCGGTATGGAACAAGCCGGTCGCGACGGCGTGCCCGAGCTGCGGGTTCGTGGGGATGGAAATGAAGCGGACCAAGGAGGCGGGGGTCGTGCAGAAGTGCCTCAAGTGCGGACACGAAGTCCCGGTGGAGGAGCCCGCGCCCACGGAGCCGGTCGCGACCTGACGACCACGATCATCGGGGGCGGGCTCGCCGGGAGCGAGGCCGCCTGGGCGCTCGCCGAGCGGGGGATCCGCGTCACGTTGCGGGAGATGCGGCCGGCCAAGATGACGCCGGCGCATCATACCGACCGCCTCGCCGAGCTCGTCTGCAGCAACTCCTTCAAATCGGTGGAGCTGACCAACGCCCACGGCCTGCTCAAGGCCGAGATGCGGCGTTTGGGGAGCGTCGTGCTCCAGGCCGCGGACGAGGCGCGGGTGCCGGGGGGCGCGGCGTTGGCGGTGGACCGCGACGTGTTCGCGGCCGCGGTGCACCGGCGCGTCGCGCAGCACCACAACGTCACGGTCGTGCGCGGGGAAGCGACGGCGCTGCCCGCGCTGGGGATCGTGGCGACGGGACCGCTCACCTCCGAGGCGCTCTCCGCGGCGATCGCCGCGCGGCTCGGCGCTCCGGCCCTCGCGTTCTTCGACGCCATCGCGCCGATCGTGTCGACCGAATCGCTCGACCACCGCATGCTGTTCCGCGCCTCGCGCTACGGCAAGGGGAGCGGCGACGATTACCTCAACGCCCCGCTCACCGCCGCCGAGTACGGCGCGTTCGTCGCGGCGCTGCGCGCCGCCGACCAGTACGAGCCGCAGCACGAGTTCGACCGCACGCCGTACTTCGAGGGCTGCCTGCCGGTCGAGGAGATGGCGCGCCGCGGCGACGACGTGTTGCGGTTCGGGCCGATGAAGCCGGTGGGGCTCGTGGACCCGCGCGACGGGCGGGAGCCCTACGCGGTGGTGCAGCTGCGCCAGGAGGACCGCGCGGCGCAGATGTGGAACCTGGTGGGCTTCCAGACGCGGCTGCGCATCGCCGAGCAGCAACGGGTGTTCCGAAAGATCCCCGGGCTCGCGGGCGCCGAGTTCCTGCGCTACGGGAGCATCCACCGCAACGCCTACATCAACGCGCCGGCGGCGCTCACGCCCCACCTGTCGACGCGGGACGACCCCATGGTGCTGTTCGCCGGGCAGCTCACGGGCGTCGAGGGGTACACGGAGTCGGCGGCGACGGGGATGCTGGCCGGCCTGAACCTCGCCCGCCTGCTGGCCGGGGAGGAGCCGCTGGTGCCGCCGCCCACGACGATGCTGGGAGCGCTGTACCGCTACCTCCGGGAGGCGGACCCCGGCCACTTCCAGCCGATGAACGCCAACTTCGGACTGCTGGAGCCGCTCGACCCGCCGGTGCGAGACAAACAAAAGAAGAAGGAGCGCCTGGTCGAACGAGCGCTCGCGGAGATGGAGCTCTTCGCGGGACGGCTGGGCGTCGGGGTGCCGGCGTGAGCGAGCGGCCGGAGATCGTCGCCTTTGCGGCGTTCCTGTCCAAGGAGCGCAACGACTCGCCCCACACCGTGAAGGCGTACGGGCGGGACGTGAGCGAGTTCGCGGCGTTCTGCGACGGCTTCTACGGCGGCCCGTGGGGCTGGGCGGGCGTCGACCGCCTGGCGATCCGCGGCTTCCTCGGCGCCCTGGAACAGCGGGGGCTCTCCCGGCGTTCCGCAGCACGGGCCCTGTCGGCGCTGCGCACGTTCTACCGGTTCCTGAACCTCACGCAGGGTGTGGAGGTGAATCCGGCGAAGGCGGCGCGCACCCCCAAGCAGGAGGCGCGGCTGCCGGCCCACCTGGACCGCGCGGAGATCGACCTGCTGTTTGGCGAGGCCGAGCGGCGCGCGGAGGCGGGGGGATTCACGGAGGCGCGCGACCTGGCCATGCTGGAACTGTTTTACGCGACGGGGATGCGGCTGGCGGAGCTGGCGGGGCTGTCCGAGGGGGATCTCGACCTCGTGTCGGATCAGGTGAAGGTGCGAGGCAAAGGAAAAAAGGAGCGGATCGTGCCGCTGGGGAATCACGCCGGCGTCGCGCTGCGGCGCTATTTCCGGCGGCGCGACGCGGTGCTCGCCGGGGGGGGGGCCAACGGCGGCGGTGACCGCCGCGCGGTGTTCCTGAACCGGCGGGGGGCGCGGCTCACGTCCCGCGGCGTCCAGCTCGCGATCAAGCGCCTGCTCGGCACCCTCACGCGGGGCCGGGAGCTGCACGTGCATTCGCTGCGGCACTCGTTCGCGACGCACCTGCTGGACGCGGGGGCGGACCTCCGGGCGGTGCAGGAGCTGCTGGGCCACGCCTCGCTCAGTACCACGCAGGTGTATACTCATACGTCGGTGGAGCGTCTCAAGCAGGTGTACCATCAAGCACATCCGAGGGCTTAGAGGCCAAGAGGCATAGAGGCGAAGTGACCCGGTTTGAGCGCATACACGGCACGACCATCCTCGCCGTCCGCCGGAACGGCACCGTCGCCATGGGCGGCGACGGCCAGATCACGGTGGGCGACACAGTGATGAAGGCGAACGCGACCAAGGTCCGCGCCCTGAAAGGCGGCAAGATCCTCGCCGGCTTCGCGGGCGCGGCGGCCGATGCCTTCACGCTGTTCGAGAAGTTCGAGGAGAAGCTGGAGCGCTACCCCGGCAACCTGTCGCGCGCTTCCGTGGAGCTGGCCAAAGACTGGCGCTCGGACCGCGTGCTGCGCCGCCTCGAGGCGCTGCTCGCGGTGGCCGACAGGGAGAGCGGCTACGTCATCAGCGGCTCCGGCGAGCTGATCGAGCCCGACGACGGGGTGCTCGCGATCGGATCGGGTGGGAGCTACGCCCTCGCCGCCGCGCGGGCGCTGCTCAGCAATTCCAAGCTCGCGCCCAAAGAGATCGTGCAGCGCTCGCTGGAGATCGCCGCCGAGATCTGCGTGTACACCAACACCCACATCACCGTCCTCGAGCTGTAAGATGGCCGAACCCACGAGACCCCGGCGCAACGA